>Ga0233365_1000011_pt1 | contig 386660 bp, 355 predicted proteins | sample ElkDunMinimDraft_27_FD_191535 | JGI IMG/M metagenome (GOLD analysis project Ga0233365, IMG submission 191535) | Fecal eukaryotic communites from dung pellets of Tule Elk in California, USA - Elk Dung C36 | ecosystem: Host-associated > Mammals > Digestive system > Large intestine > Fecal... | reverse complement strand
ATAAGCTTTTATAATCTCATCTCCTTTTCTCAACGTCCAATCCGGATAAGTTTTTCGTGCGGCTGGAATAGAACCCATATCGCCGAAAGCCAGGTAATAGACGCAATAATACAAGTTGAGTATAGCGATAAACAGAATCGAAATCCATAATTCCAGTTTCAAATATCCCGATTCTGTCATGTCTAAATTGTGATAACTGAAATACAAACTGGCCAGTACCAGACAAAGTGAGATCGGGATTCCCATTCCGAAAAATACCTGTAATATCAAGCGTGTTTTGAACCTTCCTGACCATGAAAAATCTTTATCCAAAACAATAGTAATAGAACGAACACAGCTGAAAATCAGAAATACCAGCAACCAGTTTTGAAGAAGCAAGGACAGATATCCCGGAAGCTGAACCAACTCGATAAAATTCTCCGGTTCGTTGATCGCCAGAACGAGATGAGCGGCCGGAATCGATACAAAAATCCGCACCCAAAGGTCACGGTACAGGGGTGGATTGATCGTAGAATCTTCGTGCATCGCAAACTAAATTAAAATTCTTTAATCGCTCAGCCCCTTTTTTTAATCGTTCAGCTTTTTCGGCCGAAAATCGTTTTTTTTCTCTTGACATATACGCTAGTTTTACACTAACAGGAGCAAGCGACATAAATATTTTATTATCCAATAGGCTTGAAACGAAGATATAAAGATTTTTAAACAAACCCACTACACACATGATCACTAACAAATTTACACTAAGCAACCAGGGCTTCCAGCAGCTGCAAGCCCAGCTCTACGCACTCTCTAACCAAGAACTAAACGAACAAGCCATCCTCGTGAAGTACGATTTTAAGGAATGGGTAAAAGCCCACTTTGAGCTTGACCACACGCAGGAAAGTTTCCTCGACTCCCTGCCGGAAAAAGCCATCAGTTATTTAGCTGACAACACAAGCTTCGCCCTGGCCAACCGTCTTGAAATTATTTTGGAAAAAGAAGATAAGCCCGTCGGCGTCGCCGGAAATAAACTCATCCGGCCAAAGCCCGAAACCAGCGTTACCGCTTCTGCCTCCGGAGAGTTTGAGGCCGAAGGGCGGCTGGTGATTGAAATTACATACTAACCCGAGCCATCACCCAAAAGAGATGAACCATGAAACGGAGCGGATTATACCTTCAAATTATCTGCGCTTTGCTAATGGTGCTATGGGTCTACACCGCCCTGAGCAAATGGGTAGATATCGGGATGTTCAAGTCGCAGCTGAACCAGCAGCCACTACCCGATTGGTCAACGAGCTTACTCGTCTGGCTGCTTCCGGCAATCGAACTAACCGCAGCAAGCCTACTGATGTTTGAACGAATGCGAAGAGCAGGCCTGCTCCTCTCCCTTTCGCTCATGATCCTTTTCACCGGTTATGTGGCCATGGCCGTAATCGGCTACTGGGAAAACGTCCCCTGCAGCTGCGGAGGCGTGCTCAACACCCTCGGCTGGAAGGAACACCTCTGGTTCAATCTCTTCTTCACGGCCATCGCAGCCTTCGGGATGCACCTATCGAAACAACATCGCAAAGGAAACCTGCAGCAGGATTCCCTTGCGGGCGAGCCCGCCAAAGCGGATTAATATTTAATTTATTTATTCAAAAAAAACAAAACACATGAAAAAGTTAAAAATGAACATCATGGCCATCATCGGGATGATGGTAGCCATTGGAACTGTAGCCTTTACAGCACCGAAATCTCAAGAAGAGAACCGGTTGGTTACGCACTTTGAATTTATCGGAGACACCGAAGAAGCAGCGCAATACGAGGATGCCACTAAATGGCAGCTAAGTACTCAGCCTACAAACTGCTCGGGGTCTGGGTTGATATGCGAAGTGGTTATCGAAGACACCGACATCTCGACGCCGGAGGATTTGGCTGATTTACTAAGCAGCATGCCAAACCCTGGTGCGGTTGAGTCTTATATTGAAAGCAGAGTCGACAGTCGCCGAAACTAAACAATTAGACCGTACGGGGCATACGCATTGCCAGCCCCGTGCGGTTTATCTTGGATTCTGCGGCATACCCGATTGAGATATGACATCTTCAGGAATCGGCAAGGCATAACGCGGACTATTAGGCTCAAGGGTATATGTTTTACCATCAAATTCTCGTTGAAGGATAATATTACGCCCCTCCTTATTAAGCCGTTTGATATCCATCCATCGTAGCCCTCGGTGCAGAAGTTCCTTCCTTCGTTCAAGTAATACAACATCTAACGCTTCCTCTTGGCTTAATACCGGATAAGGTGTGAAGCTGCCCGTTTTCCATCGACTTTCCAGTAGCTGGTTCAATGCAGCTATTCCTTCACTTACTCTACCATTTCTTATAGCCGCTTCTGCCTTCATAAGATAGGCTTCGGGCAGGCTAAACCCAGCAAATAAGCCAGATGTTCCTTCATAACTTCCCCGGAAGGAATGCGAACCATCCGGGTTCTCAACAAAGAAAAGGTCTTTTCGTAGATCGTTCTCATGGAAGGCATCCACCAGTTCCGCTTTGATCTTCCCTTTCGGGTGAATCAACTCTCCGGGCGTCATCATTCTTAATTCATACATAACCTCAGAGTTGAACCTTTCAAATGGATAAGCCTTGCTGCCAGCGATCTGGTTATAGTCCATCAAGGAGAAGTCTGTTGCCAGTAAGCAAGAATCGGCATACTTCTCCGCTTCCCCGTAATTCCGCATCGCCAGATAAGTCCTCGCCAGATAGCCGTAGGCAGTAAAGCGATTCGACCGCATTACCGTCATTTGCCGTTCCGGCAACAGAGAAATAGCCTGTTTCAGGTCGTCTACCACCTGCTGATAACTTTGTTCAACGGTAGAACGTACCGAGGGAACATTAAAGTCCGAATTAAGCCGCAATGGAATTCCCATATCCCGGGACGAGCTGGTCGGGTCGTATGCAAGCGACCAAACGTTCACCGTTTCCAGAAACACCCTTGCGCGAAGAAAATGTGCCTGACCTTTTAAGCTTTCCCACTCTCCTCGATTATCAGGCGTCAATTCGACCTGATCCAGGTGATCCAGTACGGTGTTAGCCCGATAAACGTTTTCATACTCGTAGCTCCACGAATGAGCGCCTTCGCGAAAGAAATAATCCTTTTCCCAAAGGTATAATCTGCGGTCAAAATCGGCCGAGCTCCTGAGAACATCCGATTCCACGTAAAAGTTATCGCTACTGAATTCACCCGCGAAGTTGCCAAACTCATTCACCCGGTTGTAATAATCAAGCAAACCCTGGAGTTCCTTCACCTGCGTTGGAACCACTAATTTCTTGTCAGGCTTCGCTTCCAGAAATTCGTTGCAACCGTAAAGGCTTATGGCAACCGCCAGAAATATATATGCTATAAATAGTTTCATCTTTTTGATATTATAGTTGAACGTTTAAGCCAAAACTTACCGTGCGTGACGGTGGTATGGTACCGTAGGGGTAGGAAGGGTCGACGTCTTGGTCGTTGGCTTTCCACAAGACCCCTAAATTATTGACATTACAAAATACCGATACACGGAACAGCCCTGATCGGTCCAACACCCCTCTTGGTAAATCGTAACTCAGGTTGATGTTATTGAGCCGAATATGGTCGCCTTTCAAGACGTTTACCTCAGCCGACCGGTAGAAAATGTCACGCAACCCGTCGACCGGATAGGTAAACGATGGTACCGATGTGTGAAGTTCATCGCCCGGAGATTTCCAGCGTCTGCTATAATCGGCATGCGTTCTGCCGGATCCGACCAGACTGCTGTAATCGATAACATCTCTGTAGAAAAAGTAATTAAAGAAAAATGATGCCCGAACAGTGAGCGATAGGTTCTTCCAGCTGAAGGTGTTCGCCAGCGTTCCGAACATGGTGGGCGTCGCCGATCCATGGTAAACAAGGTCGTCCGCACTTGTAGAATCGCCTATAAGCGCTCCGTAATTTTTGCTTTCCACTCCATTGATATAACCGATAGGATCACCCGTCTGCCCATCCAGACCTCCCCACCGGTAAGAAAACACCGCATTATTAGGATATCCTTTCAAGGGCACCGCGCGGGTACCTATGTAGTCGCTCCCATTGGTTTCCTGAAGATCACTTTCCACTATTTTATTTCTGTTTAAAGAATAGTTCAGGGAGGAGGACCACTGGAACGCACCCTCCACATTCCGGCTATTCAATTCGATATCCAAGCCCGTTCCTTTCAACGTTCCTGCGTTTTTGATGATCGAGGAAAGGCCCAGGCCCGTTGTCCGGTCAACCGAAACCCAGTCGTACAAATCAGTCGCTTTCTTCTCATATATTTCGACACTTCCCCTTAGCCGGTTCCCTACGGTACCAAAGTCGACACCAGCGTTCAGCGTTCTTACCTTTTCCCAGCGTAGTTCGGGGTTTCCAAAAGCGTCTACACGTGTAAAATTGGTTTGCGTATAGGGTGAGTACGTCCAATAGACCAGCGTCGTTACCGCTACCATGGAGGGATCAATGTTTCCGCTGAAACCGGCCGTTGCGCGGAACCTGAAGTACGGCAATGCTGCAACGTTGAAGAAACTCTCCTCGGATACATTCCATGCAAAGCCAGCCGACCATAAGGGGTTCCAGCGGTCATTTGTTGCCGCCCCGAATATATTCGAAGCATCACGCCTTGCACTTGCCGAGACTGTGTACTTTCGCTTGAAACTATAGGACGCATTACTATATAAAGAAACATTCCGGTGTAGAGTACTTCTAAAAACTTGATTTCCCGGAAGGTAAGCCAACGCATTATTATGGAATTGAGGATATCGGTTCACGAGGTCGACCGATGCAATGTTGTGGGTTTCGGTGTCGAAGCCGTATGAACGGAAAGTAGCGCTATTTTGGCTGATCTCTTGAATTTCCGACCCTATAATCCCATTGATTTCATGATCGTCCCACGTTTTAGATAGGTCGGCCTGAAGCCGGCCATTCTGTGTCAGAAAAGTACCATCGGTTTTGTCCATAACTCCCCCGAGTGGCACAATACGTGTTAGATCGCCATTGGCAGGGTTGATCGCTGAAAAACGGTTGATCAGGTCGCGCGCGAAATAGCTTTCTTGTTCCCGCAGATCCTCTCGTTCGCGCTTCTCTTGCTGTACCTGGTACAAAGCTTTTACTTTCAACCAGTCGGCAGCCTGATAAGACACTTCTATATTGCCCTTCAGCGCGTTCGTCGTATTAATATCGCTGCGGTACCGGTGATCCTCAAGCGGGTAATACTTCCAGTCGAGCAGTTTTCCAGCGCCCACGGTATCAATGTACGGTTGCCGGTAGTGATAAAAGGGCAACGCATCACCCTCCGGGCTTATCAGGCTGGAATAGATCGGGAGTATTTTGTTTCCTGGCCGTACCTGATCAATGGCCTCTTTACCGTCCTCCATCTTACTATGCGTATAGAAAAGACCGGCGGTAATTTCCAGCTTCTTAGCCGGGCGGTACGTATTCTTTAAATTTAAGGTAAGTCGGTCGCGCTTGTTGTCCAGTGGATCTGCGTTTTTATCCAGCCCAGCCGACACATACCAAGAAACATTGGCCGAGCCGCCATGAAGATTGAGTGCATATTGCTGGTTGACACCCTGCCGATAAACATGGTTCATAAAGTCGTGCCTTACATCCCGACCCGCCAGATCGTCAAGACGGGCGTTCAACTCAGCCGTTGAAATATCACCTGCTGCCTCCTGAAAAAGCAGTTCATATACCGGGCTGAAGGAAGGCTTGTTACGATGGCTCTGATCAGAAAACCGATATTCATTGTCGAACAGAAACTTCTCTACCTCAATCAGATCCCCGGCTGACATTTCCGGGTGATAGAAAAGATCAGGTTTGCCTTGAACTCTCACGTTCGAGCTGAAGCTCACACGGGTGCGCTGGTTCATTCGGCCACTTTTCGTAGTAATCACAATAACCCCGTTCCCTGCTCGCGTTCCCCAAATAGAAGCAGCTGCCGCGTCCTTCAGTATGGTGATATTCTGCACATCGTTGGGGTTGATCGTACCGATGTCTCCTTCAAACGGAAAGTCGTCCACCACAATCAGGGGTTTTCTCGGTCCCATCATGGTACTCAGGCCGCGTATAGTGATGGACTCGTCTGGAAATACCCGCTGAGGCATGGTCGTCATGCTATTGGCGAGCAAGGGCAAACGCTCCAGAATATCCGTACTCGGAATTTCATTAAATGTTGCATTGTCAACGCTTGAGAACGAACCGGTAGCACGCTCCTTTGGTAATTGTTGGTAGCCAGTAGAAACAACCACCTCCTCTAGTTCACGTCCGTTATTCTCAAGCTCGACTAGCAGCACCTCTGGGTATTTTGACAAATCTACCTGAAGCTCCCGGGTAGTGTAGTTGATATGGCTAATCTCCAGAATAACCGTCGGCCCGGAAAGATTCTTTAAAATAAATCCACCGAGCGAATCGGTAATCGCAATCACCTTACTCTCCTTAATTTTTACGGTTGCCGAGCCGATAGGCGTTTGGTCGGTGGCAGAAACGACCCGTCCCGACAGGTTTACTTGGCCGTGTGCGCTCGCTATATAGAAGCACAGGGAAAAAATAAATAGTAATCTCCTCATTCGTTTATGGCTTATGTTGGTTTGTATTAGATTCTCTGATGATGAGGGCATCCGCCGTAGCGGTTGCCTGATAGCCTGAATAGGTATCCAGCAGGCCAATCATGCGCTTGTATAATCCGCTGGCATCCGCAAGGGGAAGTGTTAGTTCAAAAGTAAATTGCTCATTCTTGCCTGAAGACGACTCAAAAAGTATTTTATCTTTCTCGAAGCGCTGCCCGGCCAGGTAGTATAAGGTTTCATACATTTGCGGAATGGTTCTGTTGTAGATAGCCAGACCGTACACTTGCCCGTCCTTTCGCCGGTATTTATTTCCACTCGGAAGGCCCGTCTGGTAGCCCTTAATGAAAACACTGTACATGATGGTGCTTTTAACGGGAAGTTCTTCGATAGAAAACAGTGGCCGCTCCGTATCTATATCCACCTTGCCTATCTCCTTCTTGGCATTGCCCTTCAGCGCAAGCGAAATAGCCTCCTTGTTCACAGCCTCGGCCGTAGTAAAGTCAAGCACCTTCCCATCCTTGCCAATCCACACCATGTGTGGAATCAAGCGATGCGGAAAATAACCTTTCAGCGTCTCTCCCTTCACAATTGATTCGATTCCCAACGGCTTCACTTTTTCATTGTTGTTCAAAAAAGGCCTTACTTTCTCCTCCCCTTCCATGGTCACCGGAATCACCATTACCTCGTCTTTAAATTCCTCAGCAATATCATGAAGCTTGGGCATGGCCGCAATGCAACTCCCACACCAGGTAGCCCAAAAATCAAGGATAATCAGTTTATCTTTAAAGTCACCCAGGCTCAGCTGCTGGGTCTGCTCGCTTTCGGCACTCACTACCGGGAAGGATTCATCCCATAGGGCATCCGGTATTTTATCGCCTACCTTCAGCGGGATGATTTCATTTCCCGCCGGGGCAGGCTCCGCTTGCGCGGAGACCTGCTGAACGGCGAGCACACATGAAACAAGAATGGTCAGAAACATTATTTTACTTACTTTAATCATAATTGATATTTTTTAAATGTTTACAGATTCCTCCTTGTCCATGGAAGCCTTTTCGGCCTTTAGCTTTTCGCAGAAAAAATAAACCGCCACCAGCAGTTCGTTCAGGGCGGAATAAAATTCATCCAGCTCCTTTTGGTTCTCTACCTCACGATACGCCTCCCCTTTGGCATACAGGTGAAGCTGATGGAGCAGCGTACTGGCAATAAGCGGATCGTAGCGCGATGAAAAATGATGCATCACCGCCTCGGCACCGAAGTTCTTATTAGAGAGAATAAAGCGCATCACTTCCATCCATCCGATCCATTCCGAGGCAGTCAGGAAGTTTTCGTTACATAAAGGTTTGTTCATAAAAATCAGGTTGGTTTATACGTCAGCAAAGGTTAAAATTGGGCATGGCAAGCCCATGAAGCGAAAAATCGCTTTTTAAAAACAGGCCTATTGGCTAGGAAAGGCCGCACGCTCGCTACCTACGTCAATCAGCAAATCCCTTTACAGAGCAGCAGAAAGAGCAGAACAGCAAAAGACGACTGATAAAAAAACTAAGTAGGATTGGCCGGGACTTTCGGCAAAAGAATCTCCCAGGTGCTGGGGCCGGGAAAACCGTTCCATCTTACAGCTAACACCCTAAATACAACGATTGGGAACACAGTAGTAAGGGAACGAATCATCCGTTCAACTGAAATTGAAATGAGCTTGGTTAGGTTTACCTGGTCAATCATGGATCAATTTATTTAGTTCCATGAACCTTAAAAAAAGAGCCCAAAAATTTGGTGGGCTCCCCCCGTACGCCTTGGCACCCCCTAGGAAGGGCGAAACAACTGTTTCATAGCACGCAATACGGGGAGAGCCCACCTCTGGACAAATATACAGAAAGTGGGCATTTCTCTCACCGTCGCTTTGCGTGCATTGAAAGATTCCTAGGTCTGCCAAGGCAAAGCTTCATGGATTGAAATACCAATCGGTTGAATATTCACTATTCAATGACACTAAGATAGAAATCAGAAGTCATAAAAGCAAGTATAATTTCAAAATTGTCTCCAAAGTTATTTTTCCTTTTGTCTCCTATGGACGAAAAAGATTCATTAAAAGAGACGATTGCTGTGCAGCTGAGGTCGTTGATGGATCAAGCCGATCTTACCATAGAGGGGCTATCAGAGGCTGCTGGACTATCAACCCATACCATAGCAAAGATATTGACGAAGAAAACGAACGTATCTCCGAAGAGTATCCATAAACTAACCAAACTGTTCAGCATTTCAGCAGCGGAACTTATGTCGCCGTCTAAGATAGTATTGAACAAGCAAGCATATCCCGAAATGCTGGAGAACTTCAATCGAAGTTATGAAGCTAATCTGAAATATTTCGGTTCAAAAGCCAAAGAGAATACGGTTGCTCATTTTGTAAAGACTACGCTAATAAATGATCCCTATCTTAATAAGGGAAGAAGAGTGAAAGAAGTAGCCGAATATATTCGCAAGAACCCAAAATATCAAAAAGATTTCGATCCGAAAGTCATCGGCAAGGCACTCGAACGCATGTGGAAAGCCGGAATAATAAACAGGGAGGATAGAACAGGACGAGGTTCCGTCTACTTCTACAGCCGCAAGAATTAAACATCGCAGAATACCGGTACTTGACGATTGAGCTGGTCAACTGAATTCTTTTCTTTCAGGAATTTCGATACATATTTGTACGGAATATTTCCGTATATCTGTATCAGTAAACGATTCATTATGGAAAAGCAATTATCAAAGAAAGCACGATTTGATGCCAAGATTCCCATGGCTCAGAAAGAACACTCCGAACGCGCCGCCAGTTTAGGAGGATTTCGTACTCTTACCGATTTCATAATTCATGGACGCTATTCATCATTCCCCCTTCTCCGTTTTCATCAGGTCCAACTCCTCCCGGAGTATGGCTATTTGCTCCTGACACATACGTTCGGTCAGATTATAGAACGATTCGACACGGGTATATAAGGCTTTGGCATCGGCGTTCGAAACCTCGAAACGGTCCTTGTATCTCGCGGACGAATAGCTTTTTACCAGTATATCGAATAAACGTTCGTTTTCCGCGTCCCCCGGTAAAAAGTGGCGGTAGGGCAAGGTCGAGAAACAATTGCATAGCTGTAATTGACGTTTCAGGCTATGCAAGTCGGATCGATGGCCGGTAAACAGTTGAATCAATAAAATGGTACATTGCTCCACGCACTGATGAAGAAAAAACACCCTGATTTTAGGTTGAATATCCAGCAAGGCCGGATGCCCCGCATTCAAAAAACTTTCAGCAATCGGCAGGCGATGCTGGACATAGCTATCCGCCTTGAGCAGTGCATCTTCAGTCGTAACCAACGGATCCTCAGGCTCGTGCTCCGGAAAGGGTTTTGCAAAGGCCATCCCATCTCTTGAATAAAGCAGCGTACCTTCATTCATCAGGGTCCTGTAAAAGGAGTTGCTCTGATGGGTTTGATCCTGGATGCGCTCTGTTCCCGCGCAGATCATGGTCACCACTCCGTGCCGGTAATGAGCACTTGCGAATTCCTGCACATCGTGACTGATATTCTGGTTGTCCTCTTTCACTAAAAACAGGAAGTGCTGGTGCTCCCCGTCTACAGACGCTTTACGAAAGCAGCCTTCCATACGTCTTACGGTGCTGACATATCCAAAGCTGTAAATCTGTAGTGGCTGGTAACGCTCAGCCAGTCGTTCAATCAATTTCGACAATGCAGGCGCATGCGCCTCCTTCCAGGGTTGAATTGTTCTCGTCATGGTTTACGTTCGTTATATTCCTGAGGATAAAGCGCGCTGGGATCATCCTCTTCCCAAAGATGTATGGCATCGGTATTCATCGGCATAGCGGTTACAATTGCTTAACAGCCAAATGAAAAAAGAAATTGCTGCGTAACCCACTACAAACCGCCGTACTTTACCACGACACGCTGGTTTTTTACCAAGCGGCTCCTTGCTAGCGATCAACCGTTCGAGCTAATTCCCCAAACGAAAAAAATTTGCAAATTGATTTCGATTTCATTTAATTTGAAGCAGATATCAACTCGTAAAACCTAAAATCTCCGATAATGATGTCAAAAATAACAGCGAAACCAGAAAATGCTTTTGGCGAGAGCGCCGATATTTTTCTCAGGAAAAAAGGGAAACTCTATGAAGGTGGGCATCCGATTGTTCAAAACGAATGGGTACAGGATTACCTCGACGAATTTATCCCGATCAAAAGCGCCATTTTGGATGAAGCAGAAGCAAAAGGACAAGACCCCGAATTGATTGAGATGATTCATCGCTTCCTGAACCTCACAGACGAGCGCAACGAAGACGGATCTATCGAGCGAAGCATGCTCTCCTATCATATCCGCGTGGCTCACCGCATAAGCCTGCACTTCATGCTCTTTAGCGGTCCGGAGGAGATCGAGCTGATGAAAGTACTTATCGGGCTAAACTTCAACAAACCGCCGGTACTGGATTATTACTACTGGAAAATTGTTCCAAAACTGGTGGCAGCAGGATCCATCCCTGCCCCCTATCCCTCTGTGCAAGAAATGATTCTGTGGTGGGAAAAGCATGAAGCCATGATTCATTCCTTAATTCCGGGCGAGGTGACTTCGTACGATCCGCAAGGGATCAATTTAGCGGACTGCATCTGGGCAGCGGCTTCCAGAAAATAAGGGATATACAGTTCTCTAAAGAGTTGACTCAAGGGGGGCAAGGAGACGGTTACTAGAGTTCCTCCTTGATGCAGCCACGACCATCACGCCCGGATAACCCAGCCTCGGTTGTGTTCAAGCCAAATCGAAGTTCATACCATTTACATCGACAATAGAGGTCAGTGTGGGCGTGAAGACTATCGAGAAGATATTGTGTGTCCGCTCCCGGCTAAACCAATCGACAAAAATCCTGATGACGCATATATCCTTAGCGGTACTGAAACGCCCCTGATGATCACTGTATTGAACATCCGGGCAATCGTTTCTTCCTGTAGCTGATTCGGGCAATTCACTATTTATAACACCTTGAACGGTTTAATGAATGTTAGTTAACATTCATTAAACCGTTCAAGGTGTTCTTTTCTGTATAATCAGCTACTGTCTAAAGCCTAACATCACCGATCATCGGCTTGATCTGAGCGGTAACAATGACACCCCTTATTCTTCAACAGGCTCGGAGATAGACTCACCCGTGCTGGCGTGTACCATATTTTGTTCAAGTATGTCGATATAATTATATCGGATATTTCATTTGATATAGAATTTGCAGGTTCAATTTGAGTTCTTCGGAAATTTTTTACCGAAGAGAACACCATCTGGGATAAACCTTCCTCGGGGTGGATCTCGAGTTCCTCTACGGGAGGTGAGCGGGAAGCTTTGCTCGCCCTTTACAATTGGAGAGCTTGCGCACATACTTAATCTTATCCTTAATTTCTTCTTGTTGCTGTTGCGCTTCAGTTGGTTTAGCTTTATTGGGGTCACCTTCAAAGCGCTCGCCCTACTTGCCGAACTGCATTTCGCTTGTACAAGGCAAGCTGCTATGCTGTAATACAAAAAAATCTACACTTCACATCAACATTGCCCCAATTTTACTAAATTTACCGAAATCAAAAGGCTTAATTGTTTGGAAAATACTTTTATCGAGCAGGCAGAATACATCCCGAAGGAGGATTTTATCTCTCTTTCCAGCGCTCATCCCAATGAGGATATAATCTTGAATAAACTTATTCAAAGTGGAGCAAAGCTTTTAACAGGTCCACGAGGATGTGGAAAAACCACATTAATTTTGAAGGCTTATAATAAATTGCTTTCCCCAAAGCACACGGCGTTCGGAATATATGTCAATTTTAAGACTTCTTTAAAGTTAGAGCCTATCTATAAATCAAATGCAAATGGCAGCTATTGGTTCACCTATTGGATGTGTCTAAAAATATATCAAGGACTTTATCAATGCGTACGGGACCACAAAAAATCCTCTATCAAATTATCAATTTCAGAGGACGATACTAAACAATTACTCAACCTTCTCGAACTTGGAGAAATTGAAAAAGCTAAAACCTTAGAAGATCAGATAAATTTTAGCACCCTTGAATTTGACATCGATATAGTCTTTCAAATTTTGAATAAAAATAGATGTGTACTTTTATTCGATGACGCAGCTCATGCATTTTCGGTAGAGCAACAAAAAGACTTTTTTGAATTGTTTAGAAAAATAAAAAGCAGGTATATATCTCCCAAAGCAGCTATATATCCAGGCGTGACAAGTTTCTCCCCTACATTTAACGTTGGTCATGATGCCGAGGAAGTTAACGCTTGGATAGATCCAGAGAGCGATCGGTATTTAGAATTTATGTTGGAGTTACTCAAGAAACGGCTACCTGAGCGTGTCTTTCATATTTTAATGGAAAACAAAAACTTAGTATACATAATCTGCTATTCTTCCTTTGGGATTCCTAGGCAACTACTAAATATTGTACGAAATCTCTATACTGAGAATGAAGATTTAAGCTTAAATATTAATATCGATCGAGTAAACGTTTTTAAACAAGTTCGAATAAGTTATAAGAGTACGTTTAACGTGTTTACATCTTTAGAAAAAAAAATTCCTACTTATGTGAACTATGTTGAAGAGGGAAGAAAGGTTTTTGACAAAATAGTAGCACTTATAAAACAATATAATCGTTTGAAACCTATTGCTAGGAAAAGCGTAACCATTTCAATAAAAAAGGAAATTCATTCGGATTTAAAAAAAATCCTGGGATTCTTTCAATACGCTGGACTGGTCAGCTACAAAGGTCAACTGAGTAAAGGAGAAAAAGGCGTTTTTGAAATGTATCTTGTTAATATCGGAGCATTAGTGGAAACAAATGCTATACTTACAACTAGATCAATTAGTTTAGTAGAACTAGCTACGGCGTTAATAACGCGAAATGCTCACGAATTTACAAGAACAAAATCCGAAAATCTTTTATCTGACGGACTGGATTCCATCAAATTGAATTTACCGGCGTGTCAGAAGTGCCGAGCTGAGAGAATCAATGAAAATAGTAGATTCTGCCATAATTGTGGAGCTCCCTTAATAACTTCATCTAATTATGAAAACTTGATCAATGAGCCAATTGAAAGCTTACAATTGACTGATAAACGAACTAAGACTATCAAACAAAATTCTTCTATCAGGAAGATAAAAGATATTCTATATGATATCGGCTCAACAGAATTAAGATCTGTCCCGCAAGTAGGTAAATATTGGGCGCATAGAATCTATTATTTGGCAGAAGAATACATCTCATAATGGCAGACTGGAAAAATAGTATTTGTAATCAAGCCAGCACGGTTGCGATTGCTGACATTAATAATTACATCGATTCGCTGACAATTACCGAATCTCCCATCGACCGATTTTACCAACGCAGAGATGAAATATTAAGAGTTGCTACACCTAATTTTGCGACTGCAAATCCTACTGTTACACCATTGTTGCTTGTAGGATTAATATCAATAGTTGAAAACTATTACAGGGATATCATATCTTCCTTAATTCGAATTTGTCCACTGTCAAAAGAATCAAGTTCGGAAAAAACAATAAACCTAGCATCTGTCTGGTTTGGGTCCGATAATATGGAAAAGGGTGCACTTGAAAACACTTCGTTTTCGGATTCTAAAAATATTGCAAAAAATCTATTAAATATCTTTGGACTAAATGTCGAACATGCCAATAATCAAATTAGTGCCCCGCTCGCAGAATTTTCAAAATTATGTGAGCTTAGACACGCCGTTGTACACAGCGCAGGAGAACTGAGTGGAAAAAATGCCATAAAACTGCAATTGTCTAATTCCCGTGCTGCGGTTCAAGTTGTTTTGGGATACTCCGAAATTCAAGAAACAGCTGCAATATGCACTTCTTTAATATGTGCGTCAAATCTTGAACTTTTTAAATTGATGGCAAGTCGATGGCTTCACCGATGGCCAAGCACGCCAGCATACTTAGGTCGAAACCTAAACGGTCTTTTCAAGCAGGTTTGGACTATATTCTATTCTCAAATCGATCAGACAAATGGGCTTATTAGTGATTCGCTCACAATGGTCAAAGCCCGAAATCAAGTAATAAATACTCGAGCGACTTAAAAAGCAGGTTCACTAGGTTCTTTCGACCTGGCCACCAAATAACCGAGGGTAGCAACTTGATTTCGAGCCAGACGCAAAATGCCTTTTAAGTAAATCCAATTGCTTTCCGATCCTCTACCGTAGAAAGCATCTTCGCTCTTTCTTCTTGAGTGCTCGTAGAACGAAGATCGGCCTATCGGTCAGCTTAAGCAATATGCAGTTGAATCATAAAGTGATATAGATATTCCGACAAAAATAACTTGCTCCATCTTAGCCATTTGTACCAATTTCTTAACCTATCTATCGATAACCTAGTTGAGAAATTTGCTGCCAAAAGCTCCATTATTTTTAAGGGAACTTGAATGAAAAAATTAAATCTTTATCTTAGTTGTGAATAGTATAAAAAAGGAATATGTTTCCACTTGAATTTACATTTGACGGCCCTCCTTTATCCTTGCAATCAAAGAATAAGGCTAGGAAAAGAGCGTATAAGCAAGCGGTAGAAGCTGCTGCAAGGGCTGTATTACCTCAGGGTTATGCAGCTGTAGCTGATGAATTGGAAATTAAGATTACCTATTACTACGATGGTACCTGTGGAGATGTTGACAATATGATTAAACCGATACAGGATTCTTTAAATGGAGTCATTTATGTTGATGATAATCAAATTGCCAACTCAACTAGTAGAAAACGAAATATTAATAGCAGTTACAAGATCAGAAACGTTTCCGCATGCATTTTGCAATCCTTTAGTAAAGGAAACGATTTTATTCATGTAAAAATTGACAAACATACACCTTCAATGGATCTTGATTAATGGAAGCGAACATAAATATTAAAAATATTGAGCGAAGGATAAAGGAACTCGCTAAAGACTACGGAAATAAAGGCTATTCAGTGATCATTAACCCAGATAGGTCTATGTTACCAGATTTTTTACAAGGATTTGAGCCGGATTTATTGGTAAAGAATAACCAGGAATCTGTAGTGATAGAAGTTAAGAGCAGAGAAGATATAAAGGATCTGAACAGATATGAGCGATTCGCAGCAGATTTATCTGAACGAAAAGCATGGAGATTTGAACTTGTTTTTACAAATACTCAAATACCTTTTATTGACAAAAGCTCAAATGTAGCCTTAGATAAGGAAGCGATAAAATTAAGATTGGCTCAAATTGACCAGTTATCTCGTAAGGGTATATTAGAAGCGGCTTTTCTGTTGTGCTGGGCGACGATAGAGGGTGCAATGAGGCTAAAATTGCAAGATAAAAAAACAAACCTTTTGAACAAGCCTACGTCTTATGTTTTTAAGACGGTGTATTCTTATGGATTAATAAATCAACATGATTATAAAATTCTTAAAAGGTTATTCTCGTCGAGAAACAATTTAATCCACGGGTTCAACCAAGATATAAATAAGGTAGACCTTAACGACTTATGCAGAATAACGCAATACCTAATTGGTGAGGGTAAAGAATTTGAAATTCAAGAATGGCTTGAAAATCTTGATTTGGGTAATTATGATGACATCCATTCCCTCTATTTAACCGTTTATGAAAAAAATGATTATGGATCATTTTCTTATAAAGAGACAAATGGAAAGATAGTTATCCGTGCAGATGGTTTCGATGAAAAACTTACTTTAGATTCCGATCACCAGAGACAAATGTTTGCTGAGTTAATCGAGGAAGAATACATGGATGGAATGTCGCCTGAGGGCTGGTATACTTATCATAAAAGTATGGAAAAAAGATGATTAGAAAAGTTTGTATTGTGCATCAGGTTTAAACTGCCTTGGGCTTGGTCCCTAAAGCATCTGCTTAGCGGCAACGTTGCTACCTTCTTTCAAATTCCAATGTCTGAGGGGAAACCCTGTTGTAATCCCTGCACAAAGCAATGGAGCAACGGCAGCCAAATCTAAATGTTTGTCACTTTCGCTCATTGCCTATTTCAACTCCCAGATGGCCGCATGACCTATTTTGTCCATATTCACTAGTTTAAAATCTTGTCAAACAAGTGCAGGGTCCCATGCACTGAAGATGATTTTACTATCCGTAATAACAATCATGCATCAATAAAATCTTTAAACATCCGCTTGGTCAGGTTCCTGTTAGCCTTTTTCGATAGTTCCAATATAGCCTTATTAATTTCCTTTCTCGATTTTGCAGGCTTTTTGCTCAGTATTTTATTTGACGTTTTTTTGCGCCATATTCGTGACATTCAAAATTTAACCTAAAGTCATCATTTAAAACCGTAATACCTGGCACGGTCAGACCGAAATGGCTGGTAGATATTCCGACACGTACTTTGTAGCGGAATCGTGGGGTATTTTGGAGCGGAATATCCAGCTGGCACCATCCGAACCGTAAATATATCAGCCATTCACCGTAAACAGCTAGAGCGAGAACAGCACAGGGCAACAATAGTGGGGCTTCGCGAGCCCAAAAGTATTTTTCCCCTAATCTGTTCGGCGAGCGGACGGTTGTTCGTAATCCGCGTTTACGAGTCATATCCGTCGAAAGGAATAATGTCAGACCAAGCTGGTGACGACCGAGAGAAAGCCTTGCAGGCTAAGTTTGGCAAGAAGTCCAAGCTTTTCGATAGCACCGGTAGCTCCATTGATCAAGTTTTCGATGACAGAACGCCTATTCCACGATCACCTCGCCCAGATACAAGCTATCCGACTGATGTTTGCGATCGGCCGATACGAATGCTGCGTACACGTGATAGCTTGCCGGTCCTTTCGCCCGGAGCTCCAGACGCTGCATGCCGATAAACCGTGGCGCTCCAAACTGGCGTCCCTTTACCTCCCGGTCGGTCACATTATACGCCAGCACCATCAGCTGATCTTCGTCGGAAGCCTCTGTTTGCACTTCTTTCGCTTTGGGCAATGCCCTATCCCAACGGATGATGAGTTCTTCGCTTTCGGGATGATAAGCCATTTCCAGGTTCTTGCTCAGCGGCAACTTTCCATGGCTTAAAAGCACCTCCGAGGGCTCAACCCAAGAATTTGCACCATTACGGATCAGGCCACGCTTGCAAAGCATGGATACGGCACCCATAAAGCCTTTCATTCTCGGGTTCGGATCGTTGAAACCCACCCGCAAATATTCCGTGAGCGGTTTCAGCCAGTGAATTGCCGTCCCGAATTCCTGACGGTTCTTTAGTTCTTTCTCGGAGGGTGGCTTCTCTCTTTTCTTTGGCCGGGCTTTGATGTAATGAATTCCCCGCCAGCTGCTACCCACAATATTGCCAACCGTTCCGGTGATTGGTCCGTAAATTCCGTGCAAAAGTTTTCCCATAATATTTATCCGTTAACATTTATCAATTGGTTGACTCAAAGCTAAATCGCCCCGATTAGAAATTCAATAGCAAAAGTGAAAAGGACCTTTTTGGGGCGAAACAGTCCTTTTTGGAGCCTGTCAAGGACCTTTCTAGCCAGATCATCCCCTAGCCTCCCTTAAGCTTTGTTCGAGACTTGCTTAAGACTCCCTTATCATCAACCGGGCGTTGGCCATGTTTTTGGCCAGCTTTGAGCCAGTAGCTGCGCAGTCCCGAACTGGGCCCCTACTGCGTTTTGACTGGGCTACTACTGGGTTCAAACCGCGTTTATGTTAAAGGATGTATAGACGAAGCATGAAGCATGTATACGGCAGCGCCTTGCTGGCGATGACAGCGTTTTTGGCGCGTAAAACTCCTCCGGGTGTTGCGGACCTTTCCGACCTAAAAAAGGACCTTGATTTTGAAGCGTAGATTTAACTATTTTGCAGACATCCATTACAAACCCGAATCGTAAACCAAATCAAAATGTCTATGGTAAGAAGTCCTCCGGCCAAGCGTCGTTGCTTATTAAATTTTTAGCTTAAATTAGTACGAATCATCAAACAATCTTAAAAAAAACAATGCCTATGAACACTGAATTTACCGTGAAGCGTGATATTGCAAAAGTTTTATATGAGCTTGCTAAAAGTGATCGCGAAATTATGAATGAACTAAAAAAAATAACGCAAAGCACTCCACCGGCGGAAGATTGGTTTACCGCCTCGCAGGTGATCGACTTGCTGGGCATCACCCACAGCACGCTTAACCGCTGTATGAGCGAAGGCCGGCTCCCCTACAGTCGCCTGGGAAAAAAACTGATGTTTCATCAGAAAGATGTCCTGGCGCAGCTCGACCGCAATGACAAGCGTTCTTAATATATCCTTATGATACAAAACAAGCTGTAAGAACTTTCCACCTCTGGAAAGTTCTTACGCCTTAACCAATCTTAAACCCCTAATCTTATGATACACAGCATTCGTGTCGCCCAGCGCGAACGAGCCTTGAGCGAGGACGGCACACCTCTTTCGCTTAGCGACAAGTTTCAAACCACCATCGCCTTGCTAAAGAGCAGCGAGCGATTATACTTTTTCTTCAAATCCCTATCGGAGCGGGAAGAAATACGAAAACCTTCGCCAAAGAAAAAGCGCTACCTGCATTCCTTGCTCGACTACTTATTGGAGATACTTCCGGCTACACCAACCGGTAAGCTGGACGTTGTACTCTTTCAGGCCCTGGTTCGTTACAATTTTAACCACGAACGGGTCTGCTTCTTCTATTTATCCGAGGTTAACCGGCTCATCCTGGAACGTCAGGAACCTGGTGCGGAGGTACTGGATAGGGTGTTAACCTACTGCAAGGTGCTCAGAAGGAAAGACATGGCCTATAATAAGCATGCTCATCCGCTGGGCAAGGAGATCAGCTACTTCGTCAAGCAGAAGATCAAGCAATCAAAAATTCTCGAGCCCTTCAGGCTCATGGTCAAAGGCAATGTGTTTTTTCCACTCATGAAACTGCTCCTGGAAACCAATATCCTCCAGGAAAGCTCGGCTTCCGGAACACGCAAAAGCCTGAGCTATATTTTTCGAAACAGCTCGGGCAAACGCTTTTCCACCACCACCATCAAAAACCGCATGAAGTTTGACGACGGTACCAATTACATGAAATTGAAAAACCTGATCAGTAAGTTGTCCGATACGCTCGATTACAAAATGAAAATCCAGTCGCGCGCCAATAAATGAAAGGCCGTAAATCAAGGCATATCGACGCAATTTAACGCATAACAACGCATTTTGACCCAAGATTTGGACAGTCGGCCCTCGCATCCTATGTTTGTGTCAACCCTTTAGAAATCACGAAAAACTAAACGTATTTAATCCGGAGAAAAGATGCAAGAGAATAACGCTTACACCCCTCGAGACCAGTCGATCAGAAAAGAGTTGAAAAAACTTTTTGAGGAGCTCCTGAAAAATGATCGCGAATTAAAGAGAGAGCTGAAGAAAGTACTGCCTCCGTCGCAATTGCTCGACGGATGGTTGCCCGCCAGTCTTGTCAAAGAAATGCTGGGTATTAGCCACAGTACGCTACACCGCTTTATGATCCAGGGAACCCTGCCTTACAGCAAAATCGGGAACCGCACCATGTTCAATAAGGATGATATTGTCGAATTGTTAAAGGACAACTACCGGCGACATTAGTTTTATGTCTGTAGCAATTGTCCCATGCAGGCCGGAACTCTATCCGGCCTTTTTTTTATTCCGCTTTTCAATCAATTTCCAGCTGGTCGATGCAGGTGGTACTGGAATGAACCGAGCCGTCGGCGGAACGAAACGCAACGTATACGAAGTAACTTGTCGGACAGTCGCGGCGAACCTGAATGCAGGCTTTTCCCTCGCTCCGCCGGGCGGCATCCATGTCGGCAAAAACCTCTCCGGTATCCCAGCCACTATAAGCCACCAGCATGAGCCGGTCGTCGGCCTGTCCCGCCACTTCGCCCGGGTAAGCCTTCGGAGGGTCCGGATCCCAGCTAACGCCAATTTCCCAGGAATCCCGGTTAAAGTGCAGTTTAAATGAATAAGGCATAATCAACCGGCCTACGCTGATCGCTACCATCCAGGGGTCGATCGCACTTCCATATCCATCGCGGAACAGCGACACGGTATAGGCGTGGTGAACGGCAGCATGCAAGCCTCTTTTTCCATCTTGATAATGGCGCATCCCCACTTCAAAGACCGCCTCGAGCGGCTCTAAGAAATCCATGACCCGTTCATGAATCCAATAGTTTAGTTTTTCACGTTCCGTTTTCGGAATTCTCCGGGCCGGCAATCTTCTTGCGTAAGGAATGCGCCCGCGTGTATCCTCAACAGGCTCGTCTGACTTTCTAAAAAAAAATCCGCTTAAATCGTATTCGTTTCGATCCATCAGTGTTCATAAATAGGTTGGTGAGATTCTCAAAAATAGAATTCTTCTTTCAAGTTTCCAAAAAGCATCCCATAGGTTGTCATCCATTCTCATACAGTTTCATTTGTTCTCAAATCATGTCATTTGATCTCATTTAGTTCCAAATCCAGCTAATTTATCCCATGGAGTCCTATCTATTCTCAACGTTTGGACACCCTTGTTTCCCAGCCTATGTTTGTGTCAACGAAAGCAAAAAACCGGTTTGCGCTTCCTAAAAATTAACAGATTGTTTAACCTTTAAATTTTAAAATTATGGGAATTTACATTAAAGGCGCCTTGGGTGCATTTTCAGGAAAAGTTGGAAATTTAGTTGGTGCAAACTGGCGGTCGATTACCTACATGCGTTCGCTGCCGAAACGCTCGTCGAAACCCGCCACCGAGAAGCAGCTGGCCCACCGGGCGAAGTTTAGCCTGGCCGTGAAGTTTCTGAGTCCGCTTCGCGATTTGATCAACCTGGGATATAGTGATAAGTCGCTCGGCACCATGACGGCCTTCAACAAGGCGACCGACGAACTGATGGCGAATATTGAGGGTACCTATCCCAATTTCAGCGTTCCTTATGACAAGATCCAGTTCTCGACCGGTCGTGTTGGTAACATTACGACCAGTATAGACGCCAGCGGCGGCACCGTTGAGATTGCCTGGACGAATGTCCGCGCGGTCGGATCGGACAGTAACGATCAGGTGGTCATGGTGTTCTACCGCGAGGATACGGAAGATTTCTTTGTGATTCAGGAAGCTACCCGCCAGGATGAACACTATACGGTTACTGAAGGCCTGTTACCAAATGGAACCTTCCACTTCTGGACACTGCTCACCAACGAAAAAGGTCAGTGCTCGAAAACACGCTACGAGGGTACCTTCAGCCTCTAGCATCACCCGGGCAGGCGAATGGCCTGCCCGATTTTAAGATTTAGTCGTTTGCACGGAGGTGGTTTTATCTGTTCGGCTCCTGACATATTTTTCTGCGAAAAATCTGCAATGTCGCCTCGCAGACAAAACCCCTCCTAACGACTTTTCCTAACCGAGTATCATCTTCAATTATTAACCTTTAAAACTTTAGAATCATGAATACAATCAGTCATATATACCACGCACTGCACGAATTTGTGCTACGTCATAAGCTTAGCCTGACCTTAATGGTTACGCTGCTGCTCTTTGTACTCTCGGGCGATTTGCTCCGCCAGGTGGATGTCAGCGCTGCGCCCATCGATCCGGGCATTCTGGCGATCCTGCCACTATCGGCCATTACCGTCATATCTTTTATGATGCTGAGCCACCTGATAATTGCCTGGCAATGGCCTGTGCTCGACCAATTTCATCTTCAATATTTAGAACAAACCTTTAAATCCCTTCCATTATGGCAAAAAATATTCATCTACTTCTCTTTCTACTTGGCTGTTTTGTTTGCGTTTGTTATGGTCACCCTCGCCTATATGTAAAAGCGCAAGAACCCCATAGCGTCGTAAAGACGCAGGACCCCAATGAGGCGGCACGGCAAAACCTGCAACAGATCTACCTCCGGGAAATCGGCGTACGCGAAAAAACGAACCGAAACGATGGCGAGCGAATTCGCGAGTACCTACGCTATACCGGATTGGGCGAAGGCTATGCCTGGTGCGCCGCCTTTGTATCCTGGTGTTTCAAGGAAGCCGGTTACGAGGCACCCCGCACCGCCTGGTCGCCCTCCCTGTTTCCTTCCAAACGGATTATCTGGCGAAGGCAAGATCTGCACGGAAACAATAGCCATACCCGCCCAAGGATGCGCCCTCAAAAAGGAGATGTATTTGCCCTCTGGTATACCAACCTGAAGCGTATCGGCCACGCAGGCTTTGTGGACGAATGGGGCGATTCCATGGTAATTACCGTAGAAGGAAACACCAGCGACGGGACAAAGCTGGAAGGCGTATACCGTAAACGACGGCCCACCAGCAGCCTTTATGCCGTAGCCAGATGGTTAAATTAATTAATTCAATGCATGTTATGAAAAAAGAACTCAACCTTGATGAAAACCATTTTCAGGCAGATAAAATAATGCGGCAAATGCGCCGCGACAAAAAACGTGAAAAGAAAACAAAGCAAGTAAAACTGGCTCGGAAACTAGGCAAGCTCTTAACAATAGTACTTTTGCTTTTCGGACTAAGCGCCTGTTCAGCCGTAAAAAAACAGGACCACCGGTTTCGAAGTGATTCTACCGCCATCAGCAGCAACCATCAGCGGCTCAACGAGCGCCGAAGCCAACTGATCCGATCCCTTTTTGAGTCGACCAACCGCCAGGAAAACCGCCAGGCAACACTCATTAAGTCCGATAGTAGTATCCGCTTCGGTCCCGACGGAAGCATCCATCTTCAGGAAGGAACCGTGCTGCTACACAACCGCCGCATACAACAAAGCGCCACCCGCAACGAACAGCAGCAGGACGAGCAACAAAGCAGCCAGCAAGAGCAGCAAAGCCATCAGGAAGAAAACCATCGAATGGACTTAAGGCAGCAGAAAAAGAAAAAGCCACCAGCGCTGGCCACCCTTGCAACGGTACTTGCCATCATCGGAATCGTACTTATACTCATCAAAAAGAAAGGAGGTGCTATTACCCGATAAAATCAAATTTCCACGTATAAGCCATAATTAACTCAAGTGAACGAGAACGGTCGCCCGAAAAAGCGGCCGTTTCTTGTTCTTACCGAATGGTAAAACTTAATTTCTTTTACTATCTTAGAATCGATTATCTTTGATTATGGAAACAGCTACGAAATCCAACAAAATGCACATCGGCAGAAAAATCAGTCGTATCCGCGAAATCAGAGGCATCAAACAAGACGCCCTCGCCTTCGAACTCGGTGTAAGCCAACAAAGCATTTCAAAAATTGAGCAAAGCGAAGAAGTAGAAGAATCCACCCTGGAGAAGATTGCAGGCGTTTTGGGAGTAAGTGCAGAGGCGATCAAGAATTTTAATGAGGAGGCTATCGTTAACTATTTCAATACGTTTAACAAAGACGTAAACCATTCAGTTATAGGCAATGCGGCTTACCACGACTGCACCTTCAACCCTCTGGATAAACTGATGGAAAGCATCGAGGAAAACAAAAATCTGTACGAGCGGCTCCTTGCCAGTGAAAGAGAGAAGATTGAAATATTGAAAGGGAAAAGTTAATTTTATCATCATAAAGAACTCTAGTCTGGCGTCTACTTTTACTCCCACTACTGCGTGTTTAATCAAAATGATATCTAAACTTAAAGGGCATATTTTTAAGATCGGTTCCTTCTATGGTGTCATTTACCCATATCACCTTGCCATTAGCGTCTCTTTCCACTGAAAAGTGCTGTAATAAGGCCTGAACCAGCATATTTTTGACTTTCTTTCCGAATTATCCCCCTTCAAGTAATACCGACTTATGCATCGCATCACGAAAGGTTGGTCCGTACAGGTTTACAACCCGAGAAGAATACAAATAATTCGATGTGCGAGTATCGTAATCGATCGATTTGTGACCACTCTGAGTGGCGGGGTCAACAATGGAGCCCCCATATCTAATACATTAGATGCCGTTGTCGTATTTTAGCTATAACATAAAACTGCTATTGTTTGAAAGCTCCCGGACCATATAGCTTCCCCATCGGAGATATAAGGAGCGTTTTTGCCCTTCTTCATTCGTTAGGAGGATTAAATATTTTTGCACCTTCCAGCATGAGTTATCCAACTGATCATGCCAAATAATCATCGCCACTTTGTTTTGATGCCGGAAATATTGCTACTTTTATGCCTAAGTTTTTCGATTATAAACCATATTCTTAAAATTAACTACAAAACCTTTTATATAACTCTAATATGAATTTTTTAATTTTTTCCGGGCCACCTAATTCGGGCAAATCAACATCAATACGCGATTTTACCGTTTTCCTTCAAACTCCTGGTCGCCCCGGATACACTATTGCCGATCCACTGGGTTATGTTATGACGCCTAATACCGATGTTAAATGCGTGTTAAAAAACGGCCAGAAGCGGATTCTTATTTGGTCGGAAACGGACCAAATCTTTAGCATCAACGAACTCTCCGATTATATAAACCAGAATCAAAATATCGATACGGCGATAATCACTATGCGAGCGGAAGGAGATCCTATGAAAGCCTATCTTATCGACAAATTGAAAATCTATTCTAAAAACAACTATACTTTCGAAATCCCGCTTGGCCGTATGGTTAGAGGTAATAAGCGTGGGAAAGCGGTTCTTCATTATCTAAACCAAGTTCAATCGGTCGCTGAGAAAATTGGGGAGATGTCACCTTTTCAATTCTAAATTCTATACGCCGAGTATCAGAGGCAGTGTTTTTACTAGAATCTTCAATGAAATTGACTCGAACAAATTAAAAAAAATGCACGTAACGTTTACAGACTTGTGGGATACTTTGCAAAGAAACATTGTTCAGCGAGCTTACTCTAGTCGCATTGAATTAAAAAAAACATCTTCAACCGACTTCTCAAGCTCCATTGACGTTATGGTCGACGAGGCTATATATGCAAAGCTAAATTTTTACGATACAATGGCTCGAACGAAAAGGTTAGAACCCGGTTATGGAAAAGCTGTAAGAGGTACTGGGGCGATTTCTATTTATAACTACCCGAATAGTTCAATACTCGAGTCGTTCCCCTTGTTTCATGTTGATATTCAATCGGATGGAATTCGTCCTTCGAAAACTTTCGGAGCATCAAGTCTCCAAGAGCTCGCCGACATCTTATTTCCAGTCTCTCAAGCGGCGGATATGAATTGTATAATCCGTTTAGCTAAAAGCTACTTAAACTACGACGTCAACAACAATGATATACAATTTGATTTCAAAACTAGAACTTATAGCTTCAAAGAATCGTTAGTGGCAGAGCATCGAGACTTAGAAACCGCTTTCAAAACAGATGGCATTCAACAAGTTTGTAAGTACACCTCTCTAGGTACCTTTTTTAAACTATTGGAAAATAAGAAGATACGAATGAATAGTCTTGTCTCAATGAATGACAAGCAAGAATCGTATTTTATCGACAAATACCTGTACAAAGAGGTAGAGCAAGAAAGGATAATTGTCACATCAGACAATTACCTAATCTGTTCTTTTACCAATTTAATCGACGACCTTTTGATGTGGCGTCTATACGGCGACGACGCAAAGGGTATCTGTATGATCTTCTCCTACGATGGCAATCCTAAAAATATGGAATTTAGGAAGATCCTATATCAGTCGGACAAAAGCGAATTTAAATCTATTGAAAAGTACAAACAGTTCATTGACGCATTGATAGCCGAGAAAATATCCTTCAAATTCAAGTCAATCGAGTCTCTTAAATATTTCTTTAAATCTAAAGAGTACTGTTACGAAAACGAATTTCGGTTGTTATCGAAAGAGACCGATGTTGATTATTATTTAAACTAATTTACCGGTATAATAACGCCATACAAAGATTATTTACTAAACAGCGATAGTATGACCTCAACTGAAGAACCATCCTTCGCACTTCGCTTGGAAAAGATAATTTTAGGGCCGAATTTTCCAAATATTGAAACCAACCATCCGCTTTTGATAAAAAAATGTAAAAAAGTATTTGGAATAGAGGTTGAAAGAAGTGCTTTGACTACCTATAGATAACCATTCGTTCTCTACCGAATAAAAACGTTCAGCGGTCTGGGCTAATGGGAAATCCCGAGACAGTACCATCTAAGATACTAATTTCACTACTAAGATAGCTGTAATCTATAGTTGTCGTTTACAACACGCTAAAATAAGTAGTGCCGATTGCTTCCTCCAGTTACTGTTAGGGGGAAGTGAACTGTCTATTCTGGTATCAATTATAATCTCCTCATTATAACGATGAATTCTGAAAGATTATAAATGCTGATTTTAGATTAAGATTTTTTTATCCTAAAAAATCTAATTGTTTCCATTTACTTTTTCTATAATCAATTTAGTTAAAACAGTTCCTTGATCTTCGACACCACCTTTTCCAAATCTTCTGTAGTAAGACTAGACCCTGACGGCAAGCATAAGCCATTCTGAAATAACGCTTCTGAAATGCCAGAACCATAATAAGGTGAGTCAGTGAAAATAGGTTGCATATGCATTGGTTTCCATAATGGTCGTGTTTCGATATTATCCTTTTCGAGATGTAATCTGATATCTTCCCGTGTAGTTCCGCTTTGCGAAGGATCAATCAGGATGGTCGACAACCAACGGTTTGAGAAATAACCCTCCGGTTCTTCTAACAAAGTCACTCCCTTAAGGGAACCAAGATGTTCCTTGTAATATTCAAAGTTCATCCGACGTTGAGCTACACGATCGTTCAATACTTCCATTTGGCCCCGCCCAATACCAGCACAGATATTGCTCATCCTGTAATTGAAACCGATGTGTGTATGTTCATAGTGAGGCGCATCGTCTCGTGCTTGGGTGGCCAAGAAACGGGCTTTGATGATATACTCTTCCTTATCAGATATCAGGGCGCCACCACCGGAAGTTGTAATAATCTTGTTGCCGTTGAAAGATAAAATACCCATATCTCCAAACGTTCCCATGGCTTTTCCGTTCAAAGTAGAACCCAAGGCCTCCGCTGCATCTTCGATGACCGGAATATCGTATTCTTTTGCGATGGCGATAATCTCTCCCATTTTCGCAGGCATGCCATATAGGTGAACCGGAATAATCGCTTTCGGCTTCTTGCCTTTAGAAAAACGATCTTTAATCGCTTCCCTTAATTGAACAGGATCCATGTTCCAGGTATCCGCTTCGCTATCTACAAAAATCGGAATAGCACCCTGATAAGCTATAGGATTTGCCGAAGCCGAGAAAGTCATGGATTGACAAATCACTTCATCACCCGCTTTAACGCCAAGCATTATGAGTGCCAAATGAAGAGCTGCTGTACCTGCACTTAATGCTGCAGCATAGTTCGCACCCGTGTAGTTCACCAGATCTTCCTCAAAGCCATTTACGTTAGGTCCGAGAGGAGCGATCCAGTTTTTGTCAAAAGCCTCGTTGATGAAGTTGATTTCGCTTCCACCCATATGAGGAGTAGAAAGCCAGATTTTTGGGGTCATTGTAGTTGATCTAATTTTCGCGTTATTAGCAAACTTTATACCGCATTACGATTATATCGAATTTTGTTTGATGATTCGACCGGGATTTCCAACAACGGTTGCGCCATCGGGAACATCCCGGATGATAACTGCCCCTGCACCAATCGTACACCATTTTCCAATTTTAATGCATTGTTTAATGCAAGCACCAATTCCGATATGAGTACCTTCGCCCACTTCGATAATACCTCCCAAGGCAACGTTTGGGGAAATATGCACATAATCGTGAATGATGCAGTCGTGATCTATCGACGCATTCGTGTTGATGATAACATGCTTTCCAATACGAACGTCGGCATTGATCGTAGCACCCGCCATTACTACCGTACCTTCGTCAATACTTGAACGCTTTGAGATATTCGCGGAAGGATGTATTGCCGTCCCAAATCGGTAATCATTTGATACAGCGATTTTTTTTCTGCCCTTGTTATTTCCAATGGAAACAATAATATCACCGTCTGGAATATTTGCACCAAGCACGTACTCCTCCACCTGATAACCTAAGAGAGATTTTATAGACGGATCACTGTCAAGCAGACCTCCTATTGAAAATCCTGTTTCCTCAAGAATCTCGATAATTACCTTTGCATGGCCGCTTGCCCCAATTAAATGAATCATGATTTATTTCCTTCGAATTTTGTCATTGTTACCTGGCCGTCCTGACTAATGCCTTCACTTTTGAAAACTTTTTGAACCGTCATAAAGAGAATTTTCACATCGAGAGCAAACGATATATTGTCGACGTACCAAACGTCATAAGCAAATTTCTGCTCCCAGGATATCGCGTTTCTACCATTAACCTGCGCCCAACCTGTGATTCCTGGCCGCACCTCATGTCTTCTCCTCTGTGTCTCGTCATATAATGGAAGGTATTCCACGAGTAGGGGTCTGGGCCCAACCAGGCTCATATCTCCTTTTATCACGTTTAATAATTGGGGAATCTCGTCGAGCGATGTTTTTCTGACGAAAGAACCAACAGCTGTTAAACGATCCGCGTCAGGCAATAGCTCACCGGTCGAATCCTTCCTGTCGTTCATGGTTTTGAACTTGATTACTTTAAAGATCGCTCCATTCTTTCCTGGACGTAATTGAAAAAAGAACGGTTTGCCTTGGTTCGCAATGAACAATAGTGTCGTAACGATCAAGAATATCGGAAAGAAAACAATAAAACCTGCAATCGATGCTAAACAGTCAATAAGTCTTTTTATTCCCTTCTTGTACATCTTTTTCTAATCTTTTATATTCCGCTAAAATAGCATCCCAAACGACCTGCTGCTCATAACGCTCTACTATCATCCGTCGAGCATTAGATCTTAACTTCGCCACTAAATCCTTATCTGTGATAAATCTTCGCATTGCATTAAATAATGCTTTTGAGTCTTTCGGAGGAATAATGATCCCGTTCTCTCCTTCGATGATGATTTCATTGCAACCGTTAATATTTGAAACGATTGATGGCAAACCCATCGCGCCTGCCTGCATCACCACATTTGGGAAGCCTTCGCGGTAGCTTGGAAGGACAAATGCATCACTTATTGCATAGTATTGACGAACATCTGTCTGGTATCCAACAGCTACAATACAGGGATTTTTTTCAATCTCAACTAAAACGTCAGGACTTAATGCATCGAGATCAGATTCCAAAGGTCCCACCAAGATTAACTTTACTCTCTCGCTATAGTTTGTCAAACCTTTAAAAGCGGTGACCAATTCGTTAACCCCTTTGTCGCCGACGAGCCTACCAACAAAAACAAATACAAAATCATCATCAAAAATATTTAACTCGTGCCTCAGTCGGGGAACTGCCGACAAAATCGAGTTATCTAAAATGTAATGACTCAAATCTACCCCATTTACATTTCCATTGGCGAGCACTTGTAAGTTCTTACTTGTGATTTTGTTCGCCAAGAGTTCCCTCCTGACTCCTTCACCCTCAGGATATATATTTGTTGCAAATTTACAGAGGAGCTTATCCATCATGATAAGAATCCGTTTGAAAAGTCCTTGCTTCGACGGAAATATAAGACCTGTAAAGGTATGCATTCTAATGGGTACGCCTGCTAGGTAAGCGGCTGTCATAGATAATAAGCCAGCCTTGGGTGTAATAGAATGTACAATATCAGGGCGTTCCCGCTTAAAACAGAGGTAAAGTTTCCACAATGATTTTAGATCTTTTATAGGTGATATAGTGCGCACCATCTCAATAGGAATAACTCGCACTTTTTCCCTTACCTCGACAGTACGTAGGTCGTCCCCTTCGCCTGCTATTGCTACAACTTCAAAATGTTGATTTAAGAAACTGAGCTGCCCCTTGAGTAGAAGATTTAATGATAAGGGGACAGTTGAAGTTCTAATTATTTTAGTCACATCCAAGGATTTAGGTAAAGTTAACCATTATAAAGACTTAATATGTCTTCAATTATTCTAGATCTACTTTCTTCTATTTTGTCCGTATTTTCGCGGAGTTTCAATTTTATGTTATCGTAGTTTAACATAGCCTTATCGAACATGCTCGTTAGTTGCGAGGAGCTAACCTTTTCAATTTGAGTAACGTAGTCATTGAGGTTGAAATCACCCATAATGCCTTTCGCTTTATTACCGCCGTATCCGATTGCAATAGAGGGAACGAGTGAAGTCATAGAAAATATAACTGAATGAAAACGGGTACCCACAAAAAAATGGAAGTTCGAGTACAATGCTTTCAAGTCGTCGCACGTTAAATTCTCATCTATCCATACCACACTAGCGTGATCACATCTACGTATTAGCTCTCGAATAGCATGGCGATCGTCCTCATGAGAATTTGGCCCCAGCGATTGGTTGCAGAACGCGACTTTATAATCTAATGCAACAATATGATTTACTAAAGATTCTACAGAATTTATATAATTTTCAAATAGCTTCTTAGGATTGTCGCTTCCAGGAAAACGCCAAGGTCTTATGGTGATTCCGACTATTTTGTCTTCGATACTGAAACCGTATTTTTTTAGAAGTTCTTGAGTTCTTTGTTCGTTGCCACTTTTGAGAAAAAAGCCTAAATCCATCTCAACAGGTATTTTTCGATTCAAAAGGTCACCTAGCTTTTCAGCAGACACTTTCTCTCTAGCATAGATTATATCAACTTTTTTAAGCACATTTCTAACTTGTTTCTTCACAGTATGCCCTTCAAAGGGACCGAAAGAGTTCGGGAAAAAAACAACCTTCTTATTAAGTCTCTTAGCGAGCCGAACGTAAAAAAGAAAAAACCACATCAAATAAGGAGCGGTCCTCTCGCCGTAAGCGTGTATAAATCCGCCTCCTTTAACAAAAACTGCATCAGCGGAGTTGAAATTCCTAATTGTATCGTAGACTTCATCTGAATATAATGCCTTCACTAGTCGTTGATTATTACAGATAAGTAATAAGAAACTCCTACTTATAAGATCACTTAATGCGTTTCTTACTTGTCTAAACAAAGATAGTTTAGATTCTTCTATTGTTTCTTGCTGGTTATGACTTCCTCGGCGAGGATGCTTCAAAATATTTTCCAAAAAATTGTAGCCTTTTTCCTTCGATTGTCCGCATAATAAGTTCTTTTCTTCTTCTGTATCTCCATTAGTTACGATAAAAATTTGGCTGTAAAGACCAGTATCTTTTACCAATCTGTGGCTCTCCCATACGAGCGCTTGGTCACCTTTGTTTAAATCAGTTACCCCGGGAACTATTATAGCTTTCATTATTTATTTAGTGTTTTGTTTAGCTAATATCTTTTTATTAGGATCAAGGAAAATCTTGTATATGCCTGTCATTGAGTCTAATGTATATAATACATATCCAAGAGGTAAGGCAACTAAAGACTTTTTCGGGTCTACTTTTCTAAGCTTTTCCGAAAAAGCAACTGACGAATAAGGCGCAAATCTCCAGTAATTGATCGCCGCCTTAATTTTATACTTCAAAGGAATATCGTAATTGGCTAATTCTGAGTAATACTGTAGGCAAGTGTTCGGTGAATTTTTTCGTATTTTCAATCGATTTAAAGAAATTCCATCGGGTAGATATTCTGCGAAATAAATTTTTTCAGCAAAATATCTAATCATATATTTTTCATTGAACTTGTTCCAAACAATTGAAAGTGGACACCACTTCTCCCCAGGATACTCTGGAAAACTATATTGCTTAAGTAGATTCGTCCTAAATACGTCCGCTTTGTCCCCATTAACTTTGTGTTTGAATCTGTAATCAAGAATTTTACTGTCTAAGACCGTGTAATTTATTTCACTTCCAATAATATCACCATTGAAATAAGCCTTTAATCCACATACGCCACAAAACCGATCATCATTTTCAATAAATGAAAAATGATACAGTATCCTTTCCACGGCATTATCCGAAAGGTAGTCATCGCTATCTACTACGAAGAATAACTCTCCTTTAGCTAAACTAAGTCCCAAATTTGCTGCAGTGTGCTTACCTCCGTTATTCTTTTTGTAATATTGAATGTCAATTTTCCCCTCATCCGCGTAGCGCCTGCATAGTTGCTCAGTATTGTCAGTGCTTCCATCATCGACAACTAGCCATTCAAAATCTTTGTTAGTCTGTCGTAACAAGCTCTCGTACAAATTTCCAATAATATAACCTCTATTAAAGGTTGGGGTAAAAATTGTTAACTTTTTCATATGATTTCCATCCATTATAACAAAAGCTTTTTAAATTGTTTAATTTGTTCTACTTCTGTAAATGAAGTCCTTATAAGATTATAGGCGTTTTCAGAAATGAAATTGTATTTTTCCCTATCCTTGGCAAGGTCTAAGATATAATCCACATAGTCATCCACGTTGTTGAAACGCGTTATGTAGCCTGTATATCCACTTAGAATATAGTCGATGACTCCACCTACTGCATTTGCGATTACAGGCTTTTTTAGAATCATAGCTTCCATTAATACTCTAGGCAATCCTTCCGTAGCCGAAGGATGAATTATTATATCGCACGCTCTAAAATAAGGAAGCACATTATTTTGGTCGGTAATTATAATGATATTGCTATTTAGATCATTATCATTGATTAAATCCACGATCTTGGCATGGTATCTTTTCGAAGCATTACCCTTATAAACAACACCTGCTAATAAAAGCTGAAACTCAATTCCCCTTCTTTTAAGTTCTATACCTATTTCTACCGAGATATGTTGCCCTTTCTCAAAGAGGAAGCCCCCGGCTTGCATAATTAACAGCGATTTATTTTTCACAGGCGCTACGTCGAACGGAAGCGAGCTTTCATCGATGGCATTATGGACTACATAGATGTCTTCGAGCTTTGCAAATCCTCCGCTGAAAATTGCATGTTTAGTGGCTTCCGAAACACAAGCAAATCTATCAACCATTTTCTTTATGATTACCCGGTTAAACCTTGGAATTGTATTTTTAAGAAACCACCCCCTTGAAAAATATACTGTTTTGTATTTTCTTTTTCTAATTCCAAGAGTTGACAACGTCTTTACATTATTTACTATCAAGAAGTCAGGGTCGAAATCGTCAATAATATCTTTAATTCTAGATCTTAGTTTAATCCAGTGAATTAAGAAACTGAATAAGCCAGTAAGAGACACTATAGGGTTATTGCTATTCCTTCTAACCAAATACGGTTCTGAACGCGGAACCACGACTTCAACCCCTAATTTTTTAGCTTTCGCTAAATCTAAAAACGGACGACAACAACCGTAGAAGTCAACTATAAGCACTTCAAAGTCGGCTGAGAGTCGTTCAGCCAATTCGAGAGTACTTATTCTTGCGCCTCCTAAATTTTGAACAGCTTCAAGGAAAATAATCCGTTTTCTTACCATAAATTAATCTCTTATTAAAATATTAGAATCAATTATTCCTTTAAATGAGTTGGATTCGTAACTTTTAGAGAGTTTCGAAATAATTCCTCTTTTTTCTATATCTATATTCTCTAATGTCACCTTTACCGCGTTATCAATTCTGCCATAGTTTTTTAGCGGTAAAAGGAGATTATCCTGAAAGATTGAACTGCTAATATATACTTCACCACTAATTGGACGTCCAGCTATAGGCTTAGCTATACGCTCAAGAGCTAAACCGAGACCAATTTTTGAACCTGCGTCCAGATGATTCTTTATCTCTATCGAAATCTTCCTGTCGTTACGGCCCTTTAGATTGCCCGGTGAAATTATTATACCATGTACGGCGTTATTTGCAGTTCGATTACCATCTAATAATATCCTATCCAAAATATCGTCATTATTATTCGGCTCAATATCGATTCCACTCATTGGCATGTGTCCAGAAGTATTAGAAATAATGTTATTAATTATTTTGATATTTGAACCGGATGTTATTGTAACGCCATTTCGTCTATTTTTATCAATTATACCATCTTTAATCACGATATCTTTAGCGTGTTTGCCTCCTTTCTGCCCAATATAAATCCCGTCTCCCCAACACTGAGATACCTTAGGACTTAAAAGAGTGATATTTCTTGAGCCTCTGATGCTTACCCCCATCCCCCACTGTCCGTCTTCTGCAAGGTGCCTTTCCCTATCACCTTCAAGTTTTAAACCATAAATAATTACATTTTCTACATTTTGAATACGAATAACTGCATAACTGGGTCGCTTTGTGGGTTGCAGTCGAATCAAACTGTTGGGTTTAAAATAAACCTCGGTATTAGATCTTATACGCAAGCCACTATGATTGATTAATACCGGAAAATCAGGAAATACCACACAACGATAGCGGTCCAAGCCTGATTGAAGAATTTTAGTATAGTCTTTCGATGCTTTATTGGAAAACCCTTTAGGAAGAAGGTTTGTTAAATCAAAGCAGCCGCTAGCTTGTTTATCATAGAAGCCTTTGAATTGGAAATGAGAGCTGCTCGGTACAACGGTAGCACAGCCAAAAATAAAAAACAACAGGAACAGAAAAACAGGAAACTTTTGCATCTGAATTTATTTTCTTTTAAATAGTGACGGAACGTAACATAACGCAACTACGTAAGTAAGCTTTGTGAACGGAATTATAAGATTACTCCTCGAAATATAGACACTAAAAGAAAAGAAAAGTAGAGCAGTTGCTACTGCTAGTATGGAAGGTTTAATCTTAACTAAAGCAATTAATTCCATTCTCCTTGTAAATAACCCAAAAAAGCCAAAAATAATTACGGTACCTATAACACCAAAATCAATAAAAACGTCCGCTACACAACTAGTTCCTACACCATAAGAAGGAAAAAGTCCCATGTCTAAAAAAGTAAAAAAGCGGGCAGAAGTAAATAATGGCCTCGGAATACTAAAAAATTCATTCATCAAACTGTTAAATCCGGGGAAAATCACGCTAACATTTTGAGCAAGAAATAGTCCAAAAAAATAGTCATACTTACCAGGAACGTTTGCAACGGCCAGGTGAACAGTTCGAACAGAGGCTGCAAGCTCTTTTGTATTATTAATAATTGAACTTGGATATACACGACTCTTTTTTAAATCGGGGTTCGTGATGGCTTGGGTGATTTTATCTGTAAAAGTACCTTCTTCATTCAATCCCCTAATCACGCCCAATAGAGTGATGAAAGTCGCAAGTACAGCGATTGAAAAGACTATGGTAGGTAATGAGAACTTTCTACTAGTAACGAATATGTAACCAAACACGAATCCTAATATAAGATATATTAAAGGACCTCTATCACCGCTCATCATTACTAAACCTAAATATAGAATAAGCACGTAAAAAATGAATCCATAGGATTTGATGTACTTTAAAATCGTAATATTCGTTTGTTTTAAAACGAGCAGATTCCTAATATTTAAAACGATGATTGCGAAAACCGAAGATTCGAAAAACAAGGGTCCGTAGCCGCCCTTAGATTCAATAGAGCGATCGCCATAATTTGAAGATTGCAGAAACGAACTATCAATATTTATTAAAAAATAAAGAAAAAATAATAAAGATAAATATTCGAGGATTCGGTAGTTTACAACTACGATAGTTTGTTGAACACCCTTCGATGTTGTACTCGAAGTGTTAACACCTCGTAATGAATAACCCAAGAAATAACTGATTATCGCAATTGATGAAATAACTACTGATTTATTTACAACCGAGCGATCAATCCAAACAAAGTAATTATCAGAATCTAAAAATCCAAAAATATAATCTACGTAAGCTTGAAAATGCACAATTGAGAAACTGATCACAAATATCACGGACATGCGAACATACTGGCTCTTAATTTCCCGCTGTCTTTCATTCCTTACCCAAAAAAATGATATGATACAAAAACCTAATATAAGCAGTACTCTACCGATAAATCCTTCATCTATATCCATAGGTATCAGATCTAAGTAATACAACCCGAGAAGCAATACTATAGAAACTGACAGAATTATTTTATTCAACATAACGATACGATAATAGGACGATTAAAAAAAGTGTTTTAAACCTGCTATATCAAGTAATCATAATTTAAGTGCTCCAACTTTTTAGATAGCATTTTGTTAACAATATTTTTAGTGAATGTGTGATTGAAACAAAACTTAATCATCCGAATTGTAAACCTATTTCTCGCAGACGTATTGATTGTGTTAAGAACGTTAAGCAGGAAATAAAGATTTTCTTTCTTTTCGGCATAAAACTGAAGACCGATAAATATGTACAGTTCTCGTTCTATAAGCGTTGGATTGAATAATAAAGCTGCGTTCGCTCCGAACTGATCTATTAAATCATTACCATTCGTTCGTCTCATTTCGACAAGTTGAACAGAAAAGGAGGATAACATCCGCTGAACGATAAGCTTACTAAAGCTTCGACTAACTGTGTTTTCCGGCTTTAATAACAAGTAATGTACCTTTGGAATTACATATATCTTGGTGACTAGACTCATTCTAAGCCATAAATCTTTATCCTGAGCAAATGTAAAAAAACGTCTATAACCACCAACCTCTTCGTAAATATTCCTTCTGAACATTACGCAACCATGAGTAACCGGATTACTTTTCTTTAAGTCGCCAGTACCTATTTCCCCCGTCCTTACAGTAATTGCCTTGCTTTGACCATCTGCAATTATAATCGATCTTAACGACGAGACTACTCCAAATTCAGGGTTATTTTCTAAAAAATGGAACTGCTCCTCAATCCGATTAGCAAAAGAAATATCTCCAGAGCCATGTATAGCAATATACTTTGATGTAATACCACCTATAATGTCGATCAAACTATTTACAAAACCTTTGTTTTTATCGTTTCTGATTACTCGTACCCTCGAATCTCTAGTTTCAAATTCTTTGAGAAGAATATAAGTGTTATCAGTAGAAGCATCATCAAAAATGATAATATCAATGTCCTCAAAAGTTTGGTTAACTAGACTTTCTATTGACTCTTTAACGTAATTTTCTCTATTATAGTAACCTGTGATAATAGTCACTTCAGCATTCCGATCCATCGATTATATTATTCGCTGTTCAACTTCTAATTCAATATCATATTTTGCCCTAACTCTTGATCTTACCTCGGTAATGATTGAAATTATATCATTGCCAGTCGCATTATCAATATTTATAATAAATCCTCCATGTTTGGTTGATATCATTGCTCCTCCAATTCGGTAACCTTTTAAATCAAGTTCATCAATCAATGCGCCTACATAAAAACCTTTCGGCCGTTTGAATACACTTCCGGCATTCGGATAGTCCCTGGGCTGCTTTCTCCACCTCTCCCCCTTGATCCGATTCATTTTATCTCTAATCTCACCTACTGGCTTACGGTCAAGTTGCAGCCAAGCGCTGACAACTACCTTGTCTGTATTTTTTTGAAAAAAACTATTGCGATACTCAAAGCTCATCTCATTTTTTAAGATCTCTTTGAACTCGAGATCTACCAAGTCTAAATATCGTACTGAAACCAGTGTGTCTTTAATTTCTTCACCCCCAGCGCCTGCGTTCATAACTATTGCACCTCCTAAAGAACTTGGAATATCAAAAAACATTTCTAATCCTGACAATCCATTATCGCACGCGAACTCTGAGAGTTGTAGCATCGTTGCACCTGCTTCGGCATGGATTCGTTGGCCACCTAAACAATCAAGTCTACAGCCCTCAAAATTACCATTGAAAATTATGAAGTCCTTTTCATAATATTCTTTAGACAGTATCACGTTATAGCCACTACCAAGCAATACATAATCATTTTTTTCTCTGTACAAATCACGAACATCTTCTTCGCTTTCGGGAAAATAAGCATTCCGACATTTTGAGATTAATTTGTATGAATTATATTCAGTTAAGTCGAACTCTTTATAGACTTTCATTTTTCCTCTTAGGCGTTTTAATAAATTTAATTAACTGATCGAAATCACTTGCTTCGAAACGAAGAATATTTCTAATCGGAATACCTACTTCCTTGCTATAAAAATGCAGAAAAAGAAGCCCGGCGACAGAATAACTCACTGTTGAGGAAATTGCGGCTCCGTCAGCTCCATATTGAGGTATTAACAAAATGTTAAGTGAACAGTTGATGACCAATGCGGGTAACATGGCTTTCATAGAAATCCAAGGTTTACCTTTACCTGCCAGATCCATATTCATAACTTTATAGATTGTTAAAATCAGAACACCTGGAAGTAATAGATTCTGCACCGAAATACTCGGCCTGAATGCTTCACCATAAAGTCCTACTATCAAAAACTCTGAGCAAGAAAGTAATATAACAGATGCTACTCCAATTAAAATAGATGAAATTCGCAAAAGACGCGCAACTTTTAAAGAAAAGCTGTTGCTATCCTTTGCAGTTGCACTTCTGGCGAAAACAATCGTACTAAACAACATGGGTATTTGCCATAAATATTGGGTGAGTACAGATCCTTTTGAGTAGATTCCGAGTTCGAAGGGCGTACTAAGTTTATCAAGAATTATTACGTCTACTTTATAGTTTAGATTGATCACTAGCAAAGATATAGCATAAATAATTCCAAGAGAAAGCATTGATTTAATAATCTTCCAGTTGAATTTTAAGCTAAAAGTGTCGATAAATTTGTTCTTAAAAAGTAGTAACGTAGACATGAATAATGGCCCGCCAATGGAAGCCATCATAGCACCGGCGACGTCGAGCTTAATAGCAACTACGAAAATCCCCGTGCCAATAAGTGCGATTAAAGATGGGATCCAATTAATTTTATTGAATGTCCGTATATCATTTTTTCCGAGAAAAATACCTGAATTGTAAGTATTGAAAAGTGTGAATGGAATCGGGAGGAGGGCCAATGTTACCAACAACATATTTCCTCCTGACTCACTGAAATACCGGATCAGAAAAAAACAAACAAATAAAGAAAGAACGGTACTTAGCATCCAGATCTGGGTGATGGCTGTCTTTATCTCGTCTTCAGTATAGATGTTCTTCCCCAGAAAGTAGGTTGTCGATTGTCTGATACCCAAGGATCCAATCGTCATAAAAAGAGAGGGATAAACCAGTAAGGCGGCGATAATACCATTTCCTTCCGGTCCGATGTATCGGGCTGTAATGACAGATGTACAAAGGCCGAATAATATCATCCCGACCTTTGATGCCCCTACACTTAAAACATCCTTTATAAAGCTCGCCAATTTCTACTATTTTGAAGTTTCTATCGTAACTCCTAAGTTTCTCAACTTTTCTTCAAGTTTATTGTAACCACGAAGAGCCATCTCAACGTTCTCGATCGTGGATTGTCCATCGGCTAACAAAGCGGCTATCACCAGTGCCATACTCCCTCTTAGATCCGTTGAAGTTCCATGGGCGCCTTTCGGTCTGTCTTTTTTACCGAAAGTAGTAATGGCACCCTTCTCCCATTTTAGTTGATCTGGATAGTATTTGCTAAGCTCTTCGCAATATTTCAAACGCTCGGGATAACGATAGTCGTAAATACGACTTATACCATCAGCATGAAGTCCTAGTAAAACGTAAAAGGGTTGCATATCCGATATAATTCCCGGATGCGTACCAGTAGCTAACTCGAACGGCTGAATAATACCATTCGTTAAACAGTCTGGAGTAACGTGTATGTTTTTGGAATTGCTATAAAAATCTACGCCCGCATCTTTTAAATGTAAAAGTGGAATCTGCATGGAATCAAAGGGAACATCTTCAATAGTAATATCTCCTCCAGATAATATTCCATAAACGATCCAGGTTAATGCCTCAATCCGGTCTGGCATTACTTGCGTTACCGACCCTTGAAGGTACTTCTTACCGGTTACTTTCACGAAGCTGTTTCCTACAACTTCTATCTTGGCACCCATTGATCTAAGAAACTCAATAAGGGATTGTACTTCTGGTGAAATATAGGCATTCTTAATTGTTGTATCTCCATCAACTATAGAGGCGCAGATAAGGGCGCTTTCAGTTCCACCAATGGTGGTGATAGGAAAGTCTATTGAACCGGGCTTTAATCCGCCCTCAGCAATAACTTCGATATAGTCTTCTGTTTCGACTACAGTTGCGCCTAGCTTCTCCCAAACCATGATATGTAGATCGTAGCCACGGTCACCAATCTTACAGCCTCCGGGATAAGGAATTCTCGCCCTTCCTGATTTCTTCAAAAGTCCTGGAACCAACAGATAAGTAGTGCGAATGGGATAGTCGTACGAATCTAATAAAACGTCCTTCAAACCAGCGGGGTCGACAGTTACTACTTCAGCGTCCCGATCTACAAGCACCTGACCACCGCTCTTGTTGATGAAATCAAATTTGTGGTTTGCGTCTACTAATTCAGTAGGAAAGTTATCAAGAACAACTTTCTCGTCAGAAATCAACGCCGCAGCTAAGAGCCGCGTCGCTGCATTCTTAGCTCCACTTACTCTGACCTTACCTTTGGGTACTTGCCCACCTTGTATTTTAGCTGTAATATTATTCATTTTGTTTGTCCTTTACTTGTTATGATCCAATAGAGTAATAATTAAATCCCAATTGATCCAACCGATTATTTTCTAATAGCTTACGGCCATCAAAAACGAATGTAGGTTTAGTTGCGCTCCGGTAAATGGCCTCCCAGTCATAATCTTTGAATTCATCCCACTCAGTCAGGATTGCAATGGCATGGGCATCACTGCACGCCTGGTACGGGTCAGAACAAAACTTAATCAATCGTCTGTTATCTTCAGGGCTTCTCGATCCCAGGAAGTCTAAATCTGCGTATACTTTTTCTTCATTGACCTTAGGGTCGTAAACAACAATTTCTGCATTCTCATCAAGTAATGCATCTGCGACATAGATTGCGGCAGACTCCCTGGTATCGTTCGTGTCTTTCTTAAATGCCCAACCCAGAAAAGCTATCTTTTTCCCAGATACGGTATTGTAAAGCGATGAAATGATCTTATTGGCAAACCGGCGCTTCTGATAATCGTTCATGATAATGACCTGCTCCCAATAATCAGCCACTTCGGACAAGCCGTGTGACTTAGCGATGTAGACAAGGTTAAGAATATCTTTTTGGAAGCAGGAACCACCAAAACCAACTGATGCTTGTAAAAACTTTGGACCTATTCGGGTGTCCATCCCAATGGCTCTGCCGACCTCAGCGACATTTGCACCAGTAGCTTCGCAGAGCGCTGAAATTGCGTTTACAGAAGACACTCGCTGGGCAAGAAACGCGTTTGCTGTAAGCTTCGATAGTTCTGATGACCAAACGTTCGTGGTAAGAATTCGTTCGTTAGGTACCCAGGCTGCATAAACGTCAACAAGCGCCTGGATTGCTTTCTTGCCTTCTTCACTTTCGCCCCCACCTATAAGGACACGGTCTGGGTTCAAAAGATCTTTTATCGCAGTTCCTTCAGCGAGAAACTCGGGATTTGATAAAATCTGGAATTGGACGCCATTTCCGGTATTATCAAGTATGCTCTTGATCGCATGAGCTGTACGAACCGGCAAGGTTGATTTTTCTATGACGATCTTATCAGATTTTGCGACTCGTGCGATCTGTCTTGCACAGAGTTCGACGTATTTGAGATCAGCTGCCATCCCCTTTCCTTTTCCATACGTCTTGGTTGGGGTGTTAACCGATATAAAAACGGCGTCAGCTTCATCAATGGCTTTATCGACTTCTGTACTGAAGAACAAATTCCGACCCCTTGTTTCTTTAACAATTTCTTTGAGTCCAGGCTCATAGATGGGCAATCTATCCAAGTCGCTTTCGTTCCAAAGCGCGATACGGGCTTCATTTAAATCCACTACGGTAACCTGGATATCCGGGTTTTTCTGCGCAATCACAGACATTGTAGGGCCACCCACGTATCCTGCCCCAATACAGCATATTTTGTTTATCTTCATGAGCGAATTATAGCTTACCGTCAACCCCGTTTTTTAGTATACCTTTAACATCATATAATACACCGACATCTTTTTGAAGCGACGATATATCAAGGTCCAAAAATTCCTTATGAGCCACCCCTAAGACCACAGCATCGAATTTCTCTGTCGGGAGCAGGTCAGATGTCTCTAAGTCATACTCATGTTTAACTTCTGCGGAATTTGCCCATGGATCATAAATGCTGATATTGATTCCGTAATCCGCGAGCGCCTTGATAACGTCAACGATCTTTGTGTTCCTTACATCAGGACAGTTCTCCTTAAAGGTTATCCCAAGCATTAATAATTTTGCCTGATTAATATTGATTCCTTTTTTGATCATACATTTAACCACTTCACTGGCTACATACTCTCCCATTCCATCGTTTAATCGTCGGCCTGCGAGAATAATTTCTGGATGGTAGCCATGCTCCTGTGCCTTTTGTGCCAAATAATAAGGATCAACGCCGATGCAATGCCCCCCTACTAAACCCGGTTTGAAAGGAAGAAAATTCCATTTCGTACCTGCCGCTTCTAGCACGGCATGGGTATCAATCTCAAGTTTATTAAATATTTTTGCGAGCTCATTGACGAAAGCAATATTGATATCCCTTTGGGAATTTTCTATAACTTTTGCGGCTTCGGCTACTTTAATTGTCGGAGCGAGATGAGTTCCGGCAACGATGACAGATTTATAAAGTTCGTCGACCCGCTTACCAATTTCGGGAGTAGAGCCAGCAGTCACCTTAAGGATCTTTTCGACGGTGTGTTCTTTATCTCCCGGGTTGATACGCTCAGGCGAATACCCTGCAAAAAAATCTACATTAAATTTTAAGCCGGATACTTTCTCCAGAACCGGAACACATTCTTCTTCGGTAACACCGGGGTACACAGTCGATTCGTATATAACGATATCGCCCTTTTTCAGAACCCTGCCAACCGTTTCGCTCGACTTATACAAAGGTGTTAAATCCGGTCGATTGTTTTTATCAACCGGTGTGGGAACAGTAACTACATAGATATTACAATCATCAATATCGCTAAGATTAGCAGAACAAAATAATCCGTTGGCGTCTGAAGGTTTACTAACTAAAACCGACTGTAGAATCTCATCCGAAACTTCTAAAGTGGAATCAGTCCCTGAACTGAGTTCGTCAATTCTTTTTTGGTTGATATCAAAACCGATGACAGGATACTTGGTAGCAAAAAGGCGAGCCAAAGGTAATCCTACATAGCCTAGTCCTATTACGGCGATTTTACTTAATGTTGTGGTTGAGTTCATCTTATACGTTCTGTGATATTTCTATTTTTATCTTAAGTTATTCCAGTACCAGGACAATGCTTCTTTTAATCCAGACTGTATCATATGGCTAGGTTGGTAGCCTAGCAGGCGCTGAGCCTTATCAATACTAGCTAAGGAGTGCGGAATATCGCCTGCACGGTTGGGGCCATGCTTCACTTCTACATCGGCTATTTTAGGATCGTATTCTGTCAAGTATTCTTTGAGATATGCGACCAATTGATTAAGCGTAGTCCTATCCCCTACTGCGGTATTGTATACAGTATTAATTGCGGCGGGGTCTTCTGTTTGCATAGCTTTCTCATTCATCTGAATGACATTGTCGATATAGGTGAAATCACGGGAATAGTCGCCACCACCGTTGATCACCGGGCTCTCATATTTCATCAATTGCATGACAAACTTAGGAATCACGGCTGCGTAAGCACCATTCGGATCTTGTCGTCTTCCAAAAACATTAAAATAGCGAAGTCCAATACATTCTAAATTATATGTTTTTGAGAAAATATCCGCATATAACTCGTTCACATACTTCGTGATAGCATATGGGGACAACGGTTTCCCAATGATGTCTTCCACTTTTGGAAGATTTTCAGAATCACCATAGGTGGAAGAACTGGCAGCATAAACAAATCGCTTTACTTTTGCATCACGCGCCGCCACCAACATATTTAAAAAACCGGAAACATTTACATCGTTGGTAGTAATTGGGTCATTGATGGAACGGGGAACAGATCCGAGTGCTGCCTGGTGAAGAACGAATTGAACCCCGTCAACCGCAGCGCTACAATCCGCCAAATTTCGAATGTCACCTTCAATAAGCGTAAAACTCGGATTTTCTTTGTGCTGCTCCAGGTTGTGCCGATGACCAGTAGCGAAATTGTCTAATACACGAACTTGATAGTTTTTGGAAAGAAAATACTCTACAAGATTTGAACCGATGAAGCCGGCACCACCGGTGATAAGAATTGTTGACCGTTTAGACATTTGATTATTTAATTAACATGGCATTATTGCCATATAGACTATCGGGTTAAATATCGCTTCACTTTGTCTTTAAAGGATAATTTATTAAGATCATCGCCATATCCGTAACCATACCCATATCCGTACCCGTACCCATATCCATATCCGTAAGAATTTTCCTTTTTAGCATCGTTCATCACGATCATCAAATTAGGCATCTTTTTGTTCTTACGGATGTCGTTAACAATATTTAATTGTTGTTTAAATGTATAGTTATATCTAACCATATAAGCCGAAACATCTGCGAATGGTGCCAATGAAAACGCATCAGCCACCTGACCAATAGGCGATGTATCCACGATGATTACATCAAATAGAGAACGCAATTCATTAAACATCGCTTCAATTTTTGGACTAAGGAGCAATTCCGACGGATTTGGTGGAATTGGGCCCGATGGTATCACAAACATATTATCTACAAGCCCGGTATCCATGATGATATCGCTCAGCGAAAGATCCGGATTCACCAGAAAGTTTGTAAAACCTTTACCTTGACTTTTAAGTCCTAAATCCTTCATCAATTTCGGTTTGCGGATGTCGAACTCTAAGAGAACCACTCTTTTACCTGATAAAGCTAGACTAGCGCCCATATTAATGGAGAAAAACGTTTTTCCTTCGCCAGACATGCTGGAGGTCACCATCAGTATTTTGGCTTGTTTACCAGGTGCAGCAAATTGCAGGTTCGTTCGTATCAACCGGAAGAGCTCCGAAATTGCAGTCCTACTTCCCTTTTGAACCACCAGAGCCTTCTCTTCATCATGGTGTACAAGCTCGCCCAAGATAGGTGTATCTGTGGACTTCTCAATGTCACGCATATTGCCGATTTTATCATTCAGGAGATTAAGGATATACAACGCTGCAACAGGAAGAATAATACCAGCAAGAAATGCCATCAACCATATGATCCCTCTTTTGGGTGTAACCGGTGTTCCAGCTGTCATCGCAGAATCAATAATTCGCGTATTAGAGACCGCCGAAGCTAAAGAAATAGCAGATTCTTCCCGTTTTTGAAGTAGATAGCCATAAAGTGCTTGCTTAATGCCTTGCTCACGCTGGATGTCGAGCAAATTTCGCTCAGCAGAAGGAATCGAAGAAATGCGAGATTGGAAACCGCCAGTCTTGGCTTGCAGATTATTCCTGGAGATAATTAATGATTGCTTAATATTCCCCAGGTTCTCCTGAATATTGCCACGAAGATTTTGAAGCTGTTCATCCAAGCTCTGAACAAGTGGATTGGCAGGCTGCACAGTTTGAAGAAGACGTTGTCTTTCCAGCTGCAATTCGTTGTATTTAGTGGTGAGACTAACCAAAGTTGGATCTTGTACTCCTAAAGAACTTGGAACCAGTTCATTTTCGCCTGCCGATCTCAAGTAACTCTCCATCGATTCAATGACGGACACTTGCGTTTGCATATCGGCCAATTGTCTTCCATAGGCCGACGCATCTTGAATATATTGTTGAGCTTCAGTACCTACATCAGTGATTTGATTTTCTTTCTTATATTGTTCAACATCCTGTTCGACGTCCTCCAGTTCTGAAACTAAATACACCAGTCGATCATCAATGAATTTGACAGTGTTTTGAGCAATCTGATTCTTATCTTCGATCGCTTCGCGATTGTACACTTCTATTAATGTATTTATAATATCCTCTGCTTTTTGAGGGACAGGGTCAACTAGACTCAATGAAAGCACTGAAGCATCTTTATTAATGGGGGTGATCAACACACGACTGTTATAATAGAGAGCTAGTTTATGTAAATCATTGAAACGTACACTGATAACTTTATTCGGTTTAAGTCGTTCTGTGGCGGTCAGGGTAAAGACTGCATAGGGGGTTTTTACCTGACTTCCAAAATTGTAATATTGCTCACCGTTGTCATCTATCACTGCGAATGATTTGTTATCCTTGATACGAATATCGATCATCTTTCCGAACGCAACTGAATCTATTGAAGAAACGGTGATATTAATAGGCAGGGTTCGTCCATACAACTCAGTTGTCTTAATATTTCCTTCAGTGTAGAAGGTCGTCTCCAGGCTGAGTTCGGAGAGAACCCGGTACATCAAAGACTTTCCTTTAAGAACCTCAATCTCATTGTTGATATTCTGATTGGACTGAAACACACCTAGGTCTGAGAATGCAGACGCGGCGTCAATTGAACCTCCGCCCTTCTTGTCATCTTTGATCAGAACTTTAGCAACGCTATTATATTGAGGTGTAGCGTAGCGCAAATAAATGAACGTTATAAATAAACAAATCGCTAAACTGATAACAAACCAGTACCAGTGACGCAAATAGTTATATAAAAGAGCTTTTAAGTCGAATTGGCCGTGCTCTTCAGTGCCTTGAATTTCTTCTTCTGACATAGGTGACTTTTAAATTAAAAGAGTCTTGAAACTATTAATGTAGTGATCGATACGATGGCTAAGATAACAGGTAAAGTGTTGGGGTTTCTGCTAGCTTGTTTCTCTTTGATAATAGAAGGCTCAACATAGACAATGTCGTTCTGCTGTAAATAAAAATAAGGAGAGTCAAACGACGCACTACTGTTAAGATTTAAACGTGCCATATTACGCTTCCCGTCAACCTCTCTAATCACCAGTACATTTTCGCGCTGACCGTAGGGTGTCATATCACCAGCCATCCCTAAGGCTTCTATTACATTGACTTTGTCGTTATCCACGGTAATACTAGCGGGGCGATTGACCTCTCCTATGACAGTGATCTTGAAATTCAAGTAACGAATATTGACAATCGGTTCTTTTACATATTTATTGAGTTCCGCCCGCATACGGTCATGCGCTTCCGTTAGGGTCAATCCGACTAAGGAAACTTTGCCTATTACAGGGAAATTGATAGCACCATCATTCCCTACCAGATATCCTTCTTTTCCGATATTGGTAGAGGCTCCGGTTATGTTCACCTGCCCTCCGGTGTTCATCGAACCGGTATTGAACATGGCATTTGATGTAGGATCGAGTGAACTTACAGTAATAGCGAGTATGTCGCCTGGTTGGATTTTTGCTTCGTGCGCATTCGTGATGGCCATTTGGAAGGCATCATTTTGCTGAACATCGCTAAAATAAACCAGATTTCGTTTTTCTGCGCAGCCTGAGAGGAAGAGAACAGCTACAATTAGCGTCACATAGTAGTGGGTGGCTTTCATAATCTATGTTTCAAGTTTTGCAAAGATATGTTTCCAAATTGTATTTCACAATAAAGTGACAAATGATAAGTAAGGATCGTATGATGGATAAAGTTTTTCACTGGCTCGCCTTAGGCAAGGATTGTGCCACTGATGAATGACTCTCAAAACAAAAGGGTGCAAAAACTGTTGGTGTCGCTCAGTCTGCCGCCAGCTGCTTATCTTATAAACAAATGGTAATTCGCTAAACTTTTATGTTCCATTAAATTAGGCAGTGGGACAAAAAAAAGCCGAACGCTTCAGAAAGTATCCACTGAATTATAAAAAAACGGTTCTGTTAGATGAAAATAACCCCAATAATGAGGTGATGGCGAAATCCGTATACAGCAGGGCAAAAAAATGCTACACTTTTCGTTTATACGAGTTGGTATCGGTTTAGAAGTTCTGTTGTGTCGTTCCTGGAGTTGAACATAAGCACATCAATGATGGAAAGATGCGGTATAAAATTGTGCAGCTGAAACTGGTTGTACTGAATCTTATCAGTTTGGATAAAATGGAGCCGTATGCCCATGGCATGAAAATCTTCTTTGGAATATAGTTCTCTGCCTCCTATCGGATTTATATAACGGTCTGCACGTTCGGTCTTGCAGATATCAAGCACACGGGCTTGTGATTTGAGATGCGTGTTTTGGTAGATGGAGGAGCTATCGGTGATTTCCGTTTCAATACCCAGATAGACACAAACAGCTTTCAAACTTTTTAAGGCGAGCGTACTGATGTTATCCTGCTCGCCTTCTGAGAGTACTTCGTTGATCAGCGGAAAGACATCGTGAAAGAAAGGTGCTTTTTTGTACGACTGTTCTACTGTACGCAGGAATTTCGGCTTCCAAATTCCGTAGTTTTTTGAATGGATGGCAGTTTCGTTGATGTGACAAAGTGAACTGGGCTTTTCCAGGGGAACCGTAAATAGATGTGCTTTTTGGTTTACCAGGATTTGGTTGCGATTGATCCATCCTCCCTTTATGAAATTGACATCATCGTATACAACAAACTTGTCCACGGCATTGATCAGCTGAAAATAGCCGACATAGGGGAATACGTAAGGTTGCATGATGGCCAGTACCATTATGGGTTATTTTGAACTCTTAGTATTAATCTACAGATCAACTCCACCTCTTCGGGTGTAAGCTCATAATATAGGGGCAAACACAATACGCGCTTGGAAAGTTCATCGGTCACTTCGAGTTCAACCTGATCCACGTAGGGCAATGCGGAGGCTAAACTTGGATAGAAATATCGGCGGGTAAAGATCTCCATGCCGTCTAGCAAAGTTTTGATTTTCAGTAACAGTTCTTCGCTTTCAAGCACTATCGGGTAGTAGCCGTAATTTTTGGTCGCATTTTTATGCCACAGGGGTACTTTCGCACGTAACTGACTTAGTTTATCGGAATAGATTTCGCTTAACTTTTTTCTCGTATCGTGAATTCTATAAATGTACTTAAGATTTGCAAGTCCCATCGCGGCATGAAATTCGGAATTCTTTCCGTTGATGCCGAGCTCGGCAAAGGAATGCATTCCGGAAATGCCGAAGTTGCGGATGTATGCACATTTCCTTAATAAAGCAGAATCTTGGGTAATTAACAGGCCGCCTTCTACGGAATGATATAGTTTTGTAGCGTGTAAACTACACGTTGAGATATCGCCGTATTCGAAGATGGATTTACCATTAACCTCTACACCAAAAGCATGCGCGGCATCGTAGATCACCTTCAGTTGATGCTTTTTTGCTATGCGCTCGATTTGCTCTACATCGCAGGGGTTGCCGTAAACATGAGTAGCCAGGATGGCGCTTGTTCTTTCCGTGATAGCGGATTCAATTTTAGAAGCATCGATGTTCAGGGAATTCGGATCTATATCGACAAATACCGGTGAGCACCCTTCCCAAACGATGCTGCTGGTAGTAGCCACAAAGGAAAAAGGTGTGGTAATTACCTCTCCTTGAATATCCAACGCCTTCATGGCCATTTGTAGGGCAACGGTACCATTGGTTACGAATAAGAGATGCTTTACGCCGAGATGGGTCTTGAGCTTCATTTCCAGATCACTGGCCAAAGGACCCATGTTGGTGAGCCATTCACGTTTCCAGATTCCGGTTAAATATTCCTGATAATCCTCAATGGGTGGCAAAAAGGGTTTTGTTACGGGTATCATGTTGCGTACGATAAGCTGCCTGATATTTGCTTAGTCGGCTTTTATTAAGGCCGGTTCGTGATGTTTTTCTAGTAGTTCGGCATTTTTCGCGATGCTTTTAGCGTTCATCATTTTTGGCTTTAAATAGATATATATGGCTGCCAGCGGTAGTGTTGCAATCAGCGCAGTGGCTAAAAAACTGAACGTGCTCGTGACAACGAAGGAGATGATGCCAAGCTGGATCAGGGCGTATGCCGTAGAAACCACCAGGTGCGACACTTTTTGTTCATTAGCCAGGATTTGATAGAAATGCAGGCGGTGGGCTTCGAAGATGTTTTGCCTTAAAAAGAGGCGATGGATGATGGTGAGAACCGTATCAACACCGTATACGGATAGAAACAGGATGTACACCGGATTACCGGTTTCGATGATCAGGTCGCCGATGAGGAAGACGATCCAGAAGGCAACACATATGCTGCCTACATCGCCTGCGAATACTTTTGCTTCCTTCCGGAAATTATAATAAAGAAACACCAGACATGCAAGCATGGGAAACCAGATCAAATCGTCTTCAATGAAATGGTTGTGATAGAAGTTGATGTATTGAAGGCTTCCGAGAACGACCAGACTGTAGAGGCCTGTTATGCCATTAATGCCGTCCATGAAATTGTAGGCGTTGATGATGCCTACCACCAGCACAAAAAGGGCTACTACGGCGACGACTGAAACGCTCGTATACACATTCAAGAAATAAAAGAGCAGGCTGATGGCCACAAAATGAACAAGAAGCCGTAATCGTTGCGAAACCCCTATATTGTCGTCAATGAAACTGATGATGCCAATAAGTACGGCACCCAAAATAGGAATCCAGTAGATGGGGTGGTACAATATACCGGTAAAGAAAATGGATAATAGGAAAACAACACCGCCACCACGAATGGTGCGTCTGGTATGCGAACTACGGATATTTGGCGTATCAAATATCAGGTATTTGTTGGCTATTTTCGTATAGAGGATCATACCTCCAAACAATAATAGAGTGACTAGGATATACTTCATTAAACGGCTTTGTATACGTTTTCCAAATAAGAAGATTTATGTAAATGAAGAATAATTGATTATTCAGGATTTACTACAAAGGTAACATTACATCTCTCCTTTTCAATAGGAACGGTAAAATAAATATTTCGCTACAAACATTGTGTTTTTTATCTGTTACAAAAGCTTTTAATTGTTTTCGTCAGACCTGCTTCGGCCGATACAGGCATATGTGTGATGTTAATTAAATCTTTAATTTTCGCGTTGCTAATTATATAATTATCGGTTAATTTTTCCAGGCGATCGGTGTTTAAAGGTAAATGAAGGCGATCGCCCAGCTTTGCAAACGACTTAATTATATTTTTCGGAAAGTTCCATATCCGGGGTGTCTTTCCGGACGCTTTTCCGATGATTTGAATAAGTTCGGTGGTAGACAGGGCCTGATCGTCGGCTAACTGATAGATGCCACCTGGCAGTAATGGCTGCGTGATGATTTTTTCGATGATGAAGCAGAGGTTATCGACCGATAAAAAGGAGCGTTGATTGTTGTAGGCACCCAGCGGATAGGGTATTCCTTTATTCACCAGTTGATACAGGAGATTCAGGTTGCCTTTATTGCCCGGCCCGTGTATCATGCAGGGACGGAGGATCAGCAGCCGCTTACCCGCAGGAAGCGGCTGGCTTAGCAGGTATTGTTCAGCCAGGTATTTTGATTGACCATAGGCGGTTAGCGGGGCTGCGGGGCTATCTTCATGTAAGACACCTTCTACCGTGTCGGCAATGGCTTTCACGCTGCTCATAAAAATAAAGTCGCGAACGTCTGACTGCAAAAAGAGATCAAATATTTCTTTTGTGAGTTGTTCGTTCACATAGAAATATTCGGAAGCATCCGAGGTGTTTTTAACGTCGTGGGCTTTGCCTGCCAGATGAATGAGCACATCGCCCTTCAGGCTTGGAGGAAGCGTTGTGCGCAGACTCAGCGCTTGAACTTCGCCCAGCTTCTGGTCCTCCATATGTTTCGTCAGATTTTGACCAACGAATCCGCTGGCGCCGGTTACGATGATCTTCATAAGTATTTCCGGATGGAGGTTGCCATTTCACGATTGATGTTTTCGCGTTTGTATTTATCCTTAAACTCGTCGCGCGGAATGTTTTGGTAGGTATAGTTTTGCAGCAGCGATACCATCGTGTTGACATCTCCGGGGTTAAATACGAGGGAATTCGGGACCTGCGTTCGAAGGAACTCCTGCGCAAAGCCGGCGACACCGGCGATGATGGGTTTGTCGGACGCACCCATTTCGAATATTTTAGAGGGGAGTACTTTTTTAAAGGCGTCGTAGTCGTTGAGGTGAAGAAAGAAGAAGTCGGACTTCTGGTAGATTTGAAGCAGCTCGCTCCGCTTCACCGGCGGCATCACGTGCACGTTTTGCACATGAAGCCTGGTCAGCTCTTTCAACAGACGGTCTTTTGCGCCGCCATCACCGATCAGCAGAAACTCATAATCGCTTTCGAGACGTTTTGCAGCCTGGGGAATGATGATATGAAGCCCCTGCCCTTCTCCGAAATTCCCGGCATAGACAATGCTTTTCTTTCCTGGCTGACGGACTGTAGAGGGCGGTAGGTTGAGGAAAATTTCATCGATCCCGTTGGGGAAATTGCTGTAAGCGGGACCCTGATATTGTTCAAAATATCCTTTGAATCCACCCGAGATCAGGTTGATATGGCTGGCATACCGAAAGACACGCTTTTCGATCTGCTTCAGGACGGGAAGAACTCCGGCTTTCAAAAACTTGTTTTTAAGCACATCGTTCAATGTATCGGTGAAGATATCGCGGATATCCAGATATAAGGGGATATTTCTGCTTTTAGCAATGGTATAGCCCAGGTAGGCGGTAAACAATCGAGACGAGGAGGCAAACACCAGGTCGTACGATTGGCCTTTTACAAATTCATGTACCTTCGCATAATAATGTCTGAACGCTAATACCTGATCTTTCATTCCGCTTTGATGCTGTGGAATAGCAATCCGCCTGACAGTGTAGTTTTGAACGCTTTCGAAGGCTGTCGCGTCGCTCTGAAAACTGGAGTAACGGTTGGGAAGTGTGGTGATCACGTCGATCGTGGCCTCGCCCTCCGTTTGCAGGGCCAGCTCTTTTAACAGGGGACTGTTCCGGAATGATCCAGCACAGAGATCAGGTTCAAAATAAAAGCTTAAGTAGAGTATTCGTTTCAAAACGGGGCAAATGTTATCGTAGTGGTTAAGGTCTCGGCAAAGGTAACGACTATTTTTTTAGCGTCGCGGTAGCGATTGAATCCGCAGGCCATCTGATAATCTTCCATGCGAATGTGCAAGGCCTGATCGAACGTGAGTTTCGCTTTGTTTTCGATCCGGATTTTCTTCTCATGGATGGTAAAATCTAAACCAGGAACCAAATGAAGATGGAACTCCTTCAGCGCACGGGAATTGCCTTGAACATCGTCAAATATAATGACTGAGGTCTCTAAGAACCGCATCCTTCGGTGATGTTTCACGCCGAATTTTTGATAGCCCTGGTGTACTGCGGCTATTTCGTTTTCGCTATCGGCCGTTATGGTTACTTCAGCACGTTCCGCCACACGAAAGCCTCCCCAGATATGGGATTGGTTCGCGCCATTGACAACGACCGTATTGTGTGCGGGGGTCGACCGTTCCTCGTGTCGTATCTGACCGACTTGATAGGTGGAGGTTCCTCTTTCTACAAACAAGGGTTCTAGCTGATGATACAGAATAAAGGAAAGCGCGTCGGCATGGGCGTGGCCCGGTTGGTAAGAAGGCCCCACCTGGGCAAAATCGACCTTGCATTCATAATCACCCTTTTGAACGCTTCGGTATCCGGATGCACTTAAGCTTAGATCGGCATTTGGAATGCGGAGCTGATCAGCATAGCGGTTCAGCCTGGCGGAGGAATAAGCAATGCCGTCGGCACTGTCGCTGAAATGCGGTATATCCCCATTTTGGAAAGAGATTTTTTCAAGCCAGGACTTCATCGCGGAGGCTTTGCTGACTATGGTTGCGAGGAAACCGGCCGATTGTCCCTGCCATCCGGAGTACCAGTCAATGAATTCCAGCAAGCGGAAGAAAATAATTTGATGGTACATCGGGCTTAGTTCGAAATGAGCCCCGTCGGCCAGGATCTGTTCTTCCAGCTCTTGCTCGAGCAACTCCTGCCCCTGCGCCAACCATGCTGGTTCGGCAAAAAAAGCACCGCCCATCATCAGCGCGAAAGCATTTTCAAGCAGGTGGTTTCCAAGAATATGGTATTCCGGGCGTTTTGAAAGGAAGTCGAGCTCGGCGTGGACTGCTTTCAGGAGGTAGGGATCCTCGGTGCGGTGTTGACTATACCAGCGCATTACATTGATAGCCCGGAGCGATACCGGATAGGGTTCGAGTTCCAGCTTTTGACGATAGAGGCTGTCGTAGAGTGAGTGGAGCAAGCGACTTTTAACATTATTACCGATATCGTCCTGAAAGAGGTAATTTGCATATTGCAGGTTGTAGTTCCATAACTTCCCGTGTCGTTGATCATTCCAATCGACCTCATCTTCGTACTTCACCTCGAGGTTGAGGAAAGAAAAGTGCCTCTCGCTGAGCATATGCCGGTAAACCGGGGGCTGTTCTTTGAACGTGAGGAAATGGACGTTGAGGGGGTCGACCGTTCCATGGTAGCTTCCCAATGGCTTGGCTTTGTTTAGCCGGTAAAGCAACTGATAGGTAAGCTGCCGGAATTGGAGCGGCTTCAGGGTATGATAAAGTCTTCTAATTCTGCTAATCATTTCAGAGCTAATAATGCGCTGATAATACGCTCAGCTGCTTTTCCATCCCAATACTGTATCTCCTGGCCCGTCTTCCATTGGCCGCTAAACAGCTTCGCCAGGGCAGGTTGAATGGCGGAAGGGTCCGTCCCGATCAGTTCATTGGTGCCCAATTCCATGGTTTCCGGGCGCTCGGTATTATCACGAAGCGTCATGCAAGGTACATTCATTACACTGGCTTCCTCGGTGATACCGCCCGAATCTGTGATGACGGCTTTCGCGCGTTCTACCAGATAATTGAATTCGAGGTAATTCATCGGCTCCACCAGATGCAGACGCGGGTCAGCGATGCCCAGTCCCTCTAATATTTTTGCCGTGCGCGGATGTACCGGGAATATGAGGGGTAAATCATGCGAATGGCGGATGATTTCTTGCATGAGCGTTGATAGCTTCGTTTCCTCGTCGACATTGGCAGGGCGGTGAAGCGTCATGACCAGGTATTGCCTGTCCTGCAGTGCTAGTTCATCCCATAGAGCAGGTTTGCGAAAGTGAGGGCGTTGCCTCACCAGAGTATCGATCATGGTATTACCCACAAGGAAGATGCGTTCGGCTTCGATTCCCGATTCCAGCAGGTTTTTACTGGCGTTTTCGGTGGTCGTAAAAAAGTAATTGCTGATGCTATCGGTCACCAGCCGGTTAATCTCTTCCGGCATGGTCCAATCGCCCGAGCGGATGCCTGCTTCCACATGTGCTACCTTGGTGTGGCATTTCTGTGCCGTAATCGCGCAGGCCATGGTGGACGTAACATCGCCCACCACCAATACCAGGTCACTCGGGTTTTGCAATAATTCCTCTTCGAAGCGAACCATAATGGCCGCCGTTTGTTCGGCCTGGCTCCCGCCGCCTGCATTTAAATTCGCATGCGGTTCGGGAATATCAAGCTGTTCGAAGAAATCGCCCGACATTTTCTTATCGTAATGCTGACCGGTATGGACCAGGCGGAAATCGATCGGGTGACCTTTTGCCCGGGAAGCCTTGATGGCATGTATCAGTGGTGCAATTTTCACAAAGTTGGGCCGTGCGCCGGCGACGATGGTAATGAGCATAATTTCTATAAATCGATCCAGGAATTATTTTTCAGACTTTCAAGGGCAGCAAAGCTGGCAGCGGTGGTATTGATCAGCTCGTTGATCGGGATGATCGCCTGTCCACCGGTTTTGATACTATCGGTTAGCAATTCAAACTGTTTTCGGTGACCTTTATCCTGCGACGATGTGGAGCTGCTAAAATTTTTGAAGCCATAGCCTTTCAAACTTCGCCAGTTATCCATCACCAGGGTGCGTTCTTCGCTATAAACTTCCAGCCGCTCTTTCGAATAGGCTTTACTCCCGTTTGCAAAGTAATTGATCACGGCGTTGCTTCCATTTTGGTATTTCAGTAAAATACTGGCATTATCGGTATTGACCTCAGGGTTGATTCCCATGGCGTTCATGCAAACCGACTTGACCAGAGAACCGGTTAGAAAGGTACACAAATCGATAAAATGGCAAGCCTCACCAATAATACGTCCACCGCCTACCTGCATATCGTGCACCCAAACATTCGGGGGAATCGCGCCTGCATTGACGGTGGCAACGATGTTGACCGGACTGCCACCGCTGCCCAATAGTTTCTTCATCTGTGTAGCAAAGGGGGCAAAACGACGGTTGAAACCAACGTGGATAGCCTTTTGGTGCCGTTGATAAACCTCGACAATTTCTTCCAGTTCCGCCTTATTCAGTGCCAGAGGCTTCTCTACAAACACATGTTTTCCCGCTTTTAAACCTTCCTGAACCAGGTGGGCATGGGCATTATGGCGGGTGGTGATGATCAGCAAATCTACTTCAGGATCGTCGAGAATCGCACGATTGTCGGTCGTAGAATGCAAGACGCCGTATTTTTTAGCAAGGGTGGTGCCCGACAGGCCGCTGGCGCTGGAAATATACTTTAAGAGGGCCCCGGTCTTTTTAAGATGTGGAAGAACGACAGCGCCGGTAAAATTGCCCGCACCAATCAGCCCAATGACTCCCTTTCCTGCTTCGAAGGAACGATCGCTCAGTTGGACGGTGCGCGAAGGTGCTGTCGTTTTTGGGTCGTAGACCAGAATACTGGCAATGGCATTTTTGTCACCCATATGGCTGTAAATCCGTTCGTACTCCATAAGCGGGACACGATCCGTGATGAGCTTCTGAACATCGATCTGTTTTTCGGAGATAGCCTTTAAAATGGTCTCAAAATTTCGCTGCTCGGTCCATCGCACATAAGCAAAGGGATAATCGATCCCCTTTTGCTCATAATCTTCATCGTAGCGACCTGGTCCGTAGGAACAAGATACTTGAAAAGTAAGTTCCTTCTCGTAAAAATCGGCACGGCTGATATCCAGTCCAACCACCCCTACCAGTATGATACGTCCGCGTTTTCGCGACATGCGGGCAGATTGCGAAATGATATCGTTGCTTTCGTTCGATGCGGTTATGATCACGGCGTCGGTTCCCCGATCGTCCGTGAGCGATAGAACGTATTGAACCTGGTCGATGCCCTCGGCAGGGTTAACAGCCAGTATTCCCAATTCTTTCGCAAGTTTAACCTTGTTGCTGTCGAAATCGAATCCGATCACCCGACAGCCATTGGCTTTGAGTAACTGGGAAGTCAGCAAGCCTATCAAACCTAAACCCACCACGACAACGGTTTCCCCTAACGTTGGATTGGCCAGACGCAATCCCTGGAGTCCGATTGCTCCGATCACCGTAAAGGCTGCCTCATCGTCGCTCACATTTTCGGGAATCTTTGCAACCAGGTTTGATGGTACCGATACGTATTCTGCATGGGGTCCGTTGGAGGCTACACGGTCGTTAATTTTAAAACCGCTCACACCTTCACCCACCGCGATGACCGTGCCGACGTTGCAATAGCCCAAAGGCAAGGGTTGACCTAACTTGTTCAAAACCGCGTCTACGGTTGGTTTTAATCCATCCGTTTTGATTTTATCAAATACCTGCTTCACCTTTTCAGGCTGTTGCCGCGCTTTCTGCAAGAAGTTGGCTTTGCCAAATTCGACCAGCATGCGCTCGGTTCCTAAGGAAACCAGGCTGCGCGAGGTTTGTATCAACACCTGTCCGCGCTTTACACCGGGTGCAGGAACTTCTTCTAAAATCGTATTTCCTCCTTTTAAATCCTGGACGATTTGTTTCATGTAGTCGTTATTTTATTAATAAGTTTACTTTGCCTGATGAGGTTCTGACCGGGGCATCCCTTCTTATAAAGTCCATTTGAAAATTCAGGTTTCTATGATCAAATAATTCCCTGGCGCTACCTTCGGTTATCTGTGTCGACACGTAATGTATCTCAATTCTTCCCGGTTCCGGCTGCCTGACCTGAATAAAATCGGAAGAATTAAAGAGTTCATGATGTCTGCCAAAAATCAATCCGGTCAGACTAATTTTTTTGCCTGCGGCATCGACGACGAATTCTCCTTCCCGTCCGTGGGCAATGCGGAAGCCGGAAAGAATAGCATCTTTATATTGAAGGTCTGCTATTAAGTCGTTGGTATTGTAGCGGATAAGGGGTGATGCGAAATTATAGTAGCTGGTCCCGATCAGGTAATGATCACCTTCATCATTCGCTTTTTCAGCTTCCGTATAACCGTAGGTGCAAAAAGGGTTATAAGTATATTTTTCTTCCAGCTCACCGGCAAGGATGCATCGTTCCGTATGGCCGTACCAAGAAATCGATGGTACATCAAAGGTTTTTTCAATGGTCGATCGAAACCGTGTTTGCGGGTATTCTGAGCCTAAGAAAACTCCTTTGAGCGTTTTTTTGAGCAAATCTATCAACTCGGGGTCTCGTTCGCCGACATACAGTGCAAAATCGTAAATAGCACTGGGATAGCCATGCAGGTATGGAATGGAATACTTCGTCAATTGTTTCTTAAGAGCTTTGGCAACAAGCGCATAATCCGAATAAATATCGACGGCAAAATGGTTCCTTAATACATCGTATTCGAGCGGCCCGTTCAGGTCGCTCCTCCCGCCAAAAAGCAATTTCAGATCTGTGGGCCGATAGCCTAATTTTTCCCACAGATGATGCATATGAGCCCATTCGTGCCCCATAGAAGAAGGCTCGATATATAAACTAAACGGTGTGCCGGTCGATCCGCCTGTGTTCACCAGGTATCTTCCTTTTGTCTGGGCGCTTCGGTATTCCAAAGGATATTCTTTCAGAATGGCTTTGTCGACAATAGGTATCGCCTCCAGATCGTCAAAACTTTTCAGTTGTCTGGGGTCGAATTTCCTGGCGGTATAGTATTCGCGATAAAAGGGAACCTGTTGATAGGCATGATCTACCAGGGCCTTCATTCTTTCGAAAACGAACTGTTTTTTTTTGCCTTCGGAATAGTTGCTAAATTCCGTGATCTGTTGCCTTCGTTCCCGATAGACCTTTCCAATTCCGGGACGATAGGCATAGGGAAGCTTATTGATAAGCAGCCCGATCGCTGGCGGTATATTCTTCAGGTTATTTTTAAGAAAGACGGAGAGGCTCATTTGATGGATATCTTTTTGTATAAGTCGATCATCTGGGCAGCTCCATTCTTGATTTCCTGCACCGTATGGTTTTTCGGTTCACGAAGTTTGCTGACAAAAGATTCGGTGTTCTCCATAAGGTATACATGGCAGCCCTCAGGCCGGTCTACACAGTCGGATGCCACTACTTTCACATCATAAAAAAGTGCCTCTTTAACGGAAATAGAATCGCCGTCGCTTCGGGTTGCCCGGATAAATACGTCCGATTTTTTGATAACTTCCACGAATGGGTGCGGCGTTGAAATGAATAAAATATTCCGCACGGTACGGAACGCTGCATACCGTTGCTGGAGTTGACCAGAAGGATCCGAGATTACCAGTGCCCAGTTAGATTGTGCAGTAAACACTTTCAGGAGAAAGTCGATTCCATACAAATCTTTCCCCTGGTGATCTTCTACATAACTGGTTGCATTGGTACAGGCCAGAAGCGCCTTGTCAGCCGCCAACTTTTGAATCTGGGCGCCGATCCCTGCGGGAAGTGGTTCTTCATCCCGCGTGGGCGGAATGAAGGCGGAAACGAGATGGATAGCACCGTGTTTTGCAGGTAAACGTGCTAGCGCATGATGATAGGAAAATTCATTCAGCACCAGGGCATGCGAAAGAAGCTTCAATGCAGTTCGATCAATAGCATGCGAAAAGCTGTATTTCCCATGGAAGGTTGCGATCACTTGTTTGTTCATCATTCTTAGTAACAAAGTAACGAAGAGACGAAGAATTTTGCTACTGAAGTGCAGATGGACCGTACGAGAGCTTAACACTTTTCTGAAACCGGAAACCAAGGATTCTTTTTTATAGTCGTAAAAAGCAAAATCGACCGACTGTTGCTTCAGTGAAGCCATCAAGCGTTGAAGATGAATCGTGACACCGCCGATGGGTGGCGGAATACTTCCAATGATCAGTATGTTATCGCTTCGACGCATATAATTTCAGATATTCCTGAGCAGTAGTTTTAATGTTAAAACAGGATTCATAGAGTTCTTTATTGGCAGCCGACATGTTATCAGTGTTTTCCGCCCGAAGAAATTGCAACAGAGCTTTCTTATAGCTTCCTAAGCTAAGATCGGCTGCAAGATAACCATTTTGGGGACTGATAAAGTCCACCAGCCCTCCTACCGGTGTACTGATCGGTATGCAACCCACTGAAAGCGCTTCAATAAAGCTGATGGGCAAGCCCTCGTTTTCGGAAGAAATACACATGGCATCGGCCCATCGGAAATATTCGGTGATACGGCTCCTGGGACCCAGCAGGTGTATATGCGGATTCATCAATCCTTGAATCTGCCTCCTGATGTCCTGACCTTCCGGAGAATCGAAATCGCCAATAAAAAGCAGGCTGATATCATGTCCTTCCCGGATCAGCTGATCTACAGCCTGTGCTAAAAAATACTGGCGCTTGACCCCAGCAAAACGACCGACATGAAGGAGTACACGTGTACTATGGTTGGGTTTATGGCTCAAGATTTCCTGCCTGACGCTTTCGTCCATTTCCGGGGCGGGTGCCTTTCGGCCGTTATAGATCAATTTATCAACCTGAATCTGGTAGTAGTTACGGAAGGACTTCTGCGACTGGCCCGAAATGGTGATCGGCTGAATCCATTTTTTTTTGTAAAGGAAGCGACGGGTTTTAAATTCGAGGGGATGTTTGATCTCAAATTGAGCGTTGCTATGTATGGTATGGTAAAACGAGATCCGGGGAAAAAATCCGCTAAAGGGAAAGACATAGTTGATACTATTCAAATGGGTATGTACAATGTCAGGCCGAACGGATTTTAAGGTAGACCGCACCTGTTGGTAGATTTTCAGATCGAGACCCAGCGATTTGCCCAGGCTTATAAGACGAACATTCTCCGAAACTTCCGTTAAGAAGTAATCATAGCCAAGAGCGGTCAGATGGTAAAGTGTACATAGAATTACTTCATGCCCTTTCGCTTGCTCGTTCACCAAGTCGACTACAAAACGCTCTGCTCCGCCTCCACCGAGTGTGGGTATGATGTGAATGATTCTCAATATTGAATTTTATGGTATTCGCAAAAATATACAAATTAGAAGTAATAGCCAATTCGCAGCCCTGCAAACTGCATGACGCTGGCATCGAGCCAATGCTCGTACTTGATAGAAATATCGAAGTTTCTATAGTTTAAGCCTACTGCGGGGTTGATAATGTAGACATTTCCTTTACCGCGACCTATAAAAAAGGCTTTTCCCGTTTCGACCTGGACATGCACCAGCGGGGTGGCATGGAACATAAGCCCTAAGCGCACAGGCAAAGCATTCATGGCCGGGACCCGATAAACGAGGTACTCGTCTTCATGGCGTCTTTCTGAAAATGTCAGGATACCGGCTGATCCGGTCAGTTTCCATCGGACGGACACATCAAACTTCGTCCGGAGGTTTGCCGCGTAACCGAAATTATAAAGGTTGCTTAAAGGTTCATTAACAGGTACCACGGCTTCCAGGCTCAGACCTCCATGGAAGCGAGGACCCGACTGCCCGTTTTGAGCAAATATGGGAAGTGCAAAAAGCACCAGAATGATAAGGGAGGCGAAGCGGTTTCGGGTCATGGTTTGTTATTATGACATGCCATCCAATTAAAAACTTCTTTTATCTTTGGGCATTATTTTCTCTCGATATGAAGCGAATTTGTACAATATGAAGCCATTATATACAAAGAAACACTTTTTTTGGTTATTCCTATTTGTATCTGTTCTTTTTTCGTGCAAGAAGGACAGCGAGCTTCCCTTAGAAAACATGTATACCACCATTAGTCTTAAGGAAAGTAGGTTTCCCGACTTTTCATATGCGGGTTATATGAGGAGCGAGATGCCTATCCCTTTGTTTCCCGTTGTGGTGACTCTTGAGCCTGTAGCGGGGGACAATTTCGACCGGATTCAGCGCGCCATCCTGGAAGTTGAAAGCAGGCCACTGGAGAACGGTGTACGCGGAGCTCTTTTGTTGAAGGCCGGCGAATACCGGGTTTCACAGGAGTTGAAAATCACGAAAAGCGGTGTCGTGATACGTGGAGAAGGTCAGGGAATGAACGGGACGCGGATCATCAATAGCCTTACCTTCCCCACGATACCCCTGGTCCGGGTTTTGCAAACGACTGCTGCCATCAGCATTTCGGGCACAGGGAATAATTTTATAGAAACAGGCCAAGCGAAGTCAAAAATTATGATAGATGCTGGCGTTGGAGCTACGAGCATCATCGTCGAGAATCCTGCGGGATTCGCTGTGGGTGATACCGTGGTGATTACCCGAACGCCCAACGATAAATGGATTGACTTTATCGGAATGAGGCAATATGGCTGGACGGCCGATTATTATGCGGTAGCTCATCCAAGAATTGTGAAAGACATCAAGGAGAACCAGATAGAAATCGACGTTCCACTTGTAGACGCCATTGAAGAACGGTTTGGGGGAGGCTTTTTGACTGCAGTACGGTACGACGGACTGATTAGAAATTCAGGCGTTGAAAACATGCGAATGTACAGCGTGTATGAAAATGACGAGGATGAGAATCACACATGGAGCGCCGTTATCCTGAGACGAACGGAGAACTGTTGGGTTCGGAATGTGACGGCTGAGAACTTTTCTTTTGCGGCCGTTGCCATGGTGCAGGCCAATTATTCAACGGTTCAGGATTGCGCTATGCTAAACTTCAAATCGAAACCCTGGGGCGACCGGAGGTATTCTTTTTATGTCAATACCGGGAGTATCGGTAACCTGATTCAGCGATGTTACTCAGATGGTGGCAGGCACGACTTTTCTACCGGAGCGAAGGTGACCGGGCCTAATGTCTTCCTGGACTGCTATGCCATCAATACGCTGTCGGATACGGGACCCCATCACCGATGGGCAACAGGAACGCTTTACGATAATGTGCATGCAGGGATGATATATGCCCGAAATGCAAAAGATAGCGGATCAGGACAGGGATGGACGGGTGCCTATAACATGTTTTGGAACAATCGGGCCAATCTGGGATTTCTGGTAGAAAACCCTCCAGGAGCGGTGAACTGGGTGATTGGAGCGCAGGGAGCACTTTATACCGATTTCAGTGCTTATGGCGCAAGCAAGGGACTTCCCGTGCTTCCCAGAAGTATCTTTATTGAACAGTTGAAGGAAAGACTGGACGGCTCTTCCATATCCGATATCATCATCCCAAGCCAAACGCAGGCCACTCCGATCTGGAACGAACTCGCCCGATGGGCCGGTAACGAAAAACCTTTAAAGGGAATGCCTTAATTTGCGAGGACCCTCAATATCTCGGTCCGTGCCTCATCCGCTTTATGCGACTGATTACTGGCTTTCAATACCTCTTCGGCGATCTTCCTGGCTTTAACCTCATCGAATCGCGCGGCATATCGCTTCAGGATCATATGATCTTCAACGCCCTGCTTGAAAGCTTCCCACCTTCTACTCGGTCTCATTTCGTTTCCGTCGTCGTATACAGCGTTGTAGTCTGCCTTCTTGCCATCAAAATCGTCCCAAACAGAATCGCCAAACATCTCGGCATAGTTCCAGAAACCGATTCCTTCAGCACCCGCTACAAAGGCCCGCCAGGCTAAAAGACGGTATCGTAAGTAGGGATCGGTTTGTTTGGAATTATCCATGATGTCGTAGATCCAGAAGGATTTGTTTTGAACACCACGGATACGATTGATGTCGTTTTTAGTAATCAGTATCTGATATATATCGGAGTTTTTAATCACTTGAGGAAGCATCTTTTGGTGAACCAGGGTGATGAAGATTTTGGCCCCGCGTTCCTTCTTTACCCAGGACGCGAATGTATTAAAAGATTGGAGTTCCCGCTCCTGAATTTCATCGAAGGGATACAGGTAAACCAGGCGTTCATCGACTCCATGTTTCTTCAGAACGGACATCATGGCATCGTACCAAAGCAGAAACCTTTTCTTCCAGGAGTCCTTCAGATAGTCGCCCGGACTATTCATATAAGGTCGGTGATTCATAAACAATATCACCTTGTCTCCTTTTTGATAGTTCCTCAGATAGTCCTTTAGTTTCTGGAAGTCGGTATTCAGGTTCAGTGGTTCTAAGGTCCAGGCCGGTATGGCGAAGGTATTGGAATAATGATCCCGAAGGTCTTGCTGAATCGTCTGCTCCTTATTTTTATAAAAAGGGAACGTAAAGTAGGGCCAGACATTTACGTTCAGCTTGTTACCCATCTGAAAACGATCGTCTAATCCAATATCAACGGAATTCACGCGAATGGTTGTCGCTTGACTGGCCGGCGCAGAAAATTGAATGCGAACTTCCGAGACCCCAACTTTCCGTGACTCGATCGCCAGCACAAATTTCTTCTGATGCGCGGGCTGTAAGGACCAGTCGCCTGTAACCGGGACCATCGCATCTGCTACCGTGGTTGAATTTCGGGTCCTGACACCTTTCAGTTCGTAAAGCGTTGTATGAAGCTGGGCTGGTGCGTTGATTTTTAAATTTCTGATCGTTTCATCTGTATTGTTGACTGCCTCGAAGGCAATATATTCGGTTGTGTTCAGGGCATTTTGGATCGTCAGTTGCTGAAGAGTGTGAGGCATCACCGCTTGTAAGTCGCCCCAAGCCGATTTAAAAAAACGAACATGGAAACCCGCTTCCGTGTTGGTGGGCTTACCGAGCTTCGCTATTCGCTGCGAGAGTTGGTTGTAAGTCTCGTTGCTCTCGAAAGAGACGGTTCTTAGAATAGCCTCGCGTGTGTTCATGTATGCATCGGGCTTCATTTGGTTTTTCAATGCTTTCAGCTCCTGAAGCAGTGAGCTCCGGTTAATCTCGCTCCTTTTATTTTTGTTGATGATTTCTTTTATTTCCAATTCGCTCAGGCCTTTTGTACGATTGCTGGCGTTTCCTGGAGCTTTCTTTCCGTAAACACTTATCTCATCGGTAAAGAACATCTTACCATGCGGAATAATGATCAAGCGGATAAATTTCGCATTCCGCCCGATATTCTGCTGCACCAACTCCACCTTAAGAGAACCTTCCGGATGGTCTTGTCTGTTCGCGTTTAGATCGCCGATATAGCTGAAAGCTTCTCCGTCAACACTGGCAAAAGCGATGACGTTTAGCGGTAATTGAATTTCGGCGGCCTCATTCTTTACCGTGTTTAATTTGATTTCGGTGATCGATGCTATGAATGGAAGCTCCAAATCGATTCGTAGCTCTCCGTAGTTTTGCCAGCCTAAGGCATTTCGGTCGAGCCAGAACAGGCTGCCACCAGCCAGTTTACCGTCGATGAGTTTCTGCGGGCTTGCTCCACCTTTAAGCGAGCTGTAATTTGGCTGAGGATGGATTTTAACCTCCTGAATGATGATCTTCGATTGCGACTTTGCTTCCCGTGGGTAGATAAAAAAAGCAAGCACAATGAGCGCGAAAATTGTGAAATTAATAAGTGTCTTTTTTAGCATGCTGAATAGAAAGTCTGCATCAGGAAAATCAATTACCTTGCCAGCTATTTGGTAACGGATTTCATGTTGAAAAACACCATCAACATGATGGTGGTATTGAAATAATTATGCAAGAACATAGGTTCCTTATACTCTACAATAAGGATCCATATCAGGATCGCAAGCACCAGGGCTTGCTGCGTGATAGACCGGCCGTGTCGGACCAGGTGGGTAAACAATTGGAGAAAGCCCCCATAAAAAAGGATGGAACCGATGATGCCGACAGCAAACAACATCCGTATATAGCCCAGGTCGGTTCGAATAACTCCCCAACTTGTGGGGTCACCGAATAAAAAGTGGCTGTCGGATTCGGGAACGAAGAAATAACTTTGAAGCTTATCTAATGTGCTGGTTTTCCCGGAATTCGATTTGAAGTTCTCGAGAAAGGACTCAAAGGCCCAGCGTTCCCACAGATCTATGAGCGGCGCCCCATCGGGAAAGAATGCCAGGTACAAGACACGTAGTAACAGGTAGATGCCCACGCTGCCGAGCGGAAAGAGCAGGATGGGCAATAAGCTCTTTAGTGTGAATTTTTTATTGATCAGGAGAAGGACATAGTACAGGAAAAATGCTAGCGGAACCATGATAAATCCGGTTCTTCCGGTAAAGACGATACCAACCAGTATGAGGGGAAGACAAAAAAGCACCACGCGCTTGTCTTTCTTTGACAGATTAAATGATGTTAAAAAGTATGCACCAATCAGAAGCCCGATCGAAATAAAGGACGAAACGGTTGCGCCCGAGCTCTGCATTAGTCCACGGGTACGGAAGGCAGAAGTGAAATTATCCTGGTCGATATTCCCGCCGGGGGGCATCAAAATAAACATGAGCTCGCGGTAGGGAGGAATTATAAAATTTAAAAAAATTAGAAAACCTTGTATTCCGAAGATGATGAGCAGCAGGAAGAAAAGCTGATCTAAATCTATCTTAATAAAATAAGCCGCCAGAATATAGGCACCCAGGCCAATTTGAAAGATCACCAGGATGATGTTTGCCAGGTTGCTGATATTGCTTCCGCCACTGTATATGGTGATAATAGCCGTATATACCCCATAAAGTAGCAGGAGTAAAAAAGATCTGAAGGTTTTTTTATTATAGGGAAACTGAATGGATTCTCGTCGGAATACGAGCAGCACAACTAAACAAACGAGCAGCACCAGCCGGGTTGTATCCACCGGAAGGAAGATAAACTTAATGGAAAATATAAAAAACAGGATGGCCCAAACATCCCTGAATTTTGTTGTTTCCCAAAAGTTACTCCTTTGCGCTAACATCAATAATTTCTTTTATAAAACGCTCGCAGGAAAATGCATGTGAGTGCCAGGAAAACGCCCCCGATGATCGATAATACGATGTAGATCAGGAAGCGCGGCGCTGTCGGTGAACCTTCAGGAAGAACGGAAGGGGGTTCGATGATAATAAACAAAGGGCTTGTATTTTCAATTTGTATTTTGGCCGATTCTAGTTGCAGTGCCAGATCGCTGTAGGTTTTTTGAGCCTGATTGTATCGCATGGTGAGGCGTTCGATTTCGACATTGGCGATGGCTCTGTTGGCATTGATATTCCGGTCTTTCGCCGAGGCAAGGTTTATCTGTGCCTGATACAAGGTCCTTTGAGCTTTTTCAACCTCTTTTTGTAGAAAATCGGTATTATCGAGCTTATTACTCTGCGTATACCGGTCGACATAGGATTCAAGTTTTTCGATAATCACTTTAGCAACCCGGGCGCTGGCCTCCGGGTCTTGTAAGGTTACTATAACCGACATCGGCGTATTCTCACCCTTCACGAATTCGATGGAATTGCGTAATTTGTTGACACTGTTGCCCACTTCACCTCGTAAAGCTATGACCTCCAGGCCATGGATTACACTTTGAGCGGACTCGACTGAATCTATTCCTGCAAAAACATCTTGTTTCACAACTTTTTTCCGCGGTGAACTGGAAGATTTTTTATCAACCATTCGCTGGGTCAGGTAGTTTGCTATGAATATGCTATCGTCCTCAAACTTGATTTCCTCTCTGACAACATCCAGTAAGAACGGGGAGCTTTTTAAAACGAATTCAATGGCGTGAATGGGAAATCCGGTAGTTTGAGGACTAAGATTAATCCCCGCTACGGAGGCCAGGCTTCCCAGGCGGGAGCGCGCGTCGTCGGTGGGTTTGGCGACCAAAAAGTCGGCCTTACTCTCGTATTCAGCCGGTGTGGTCCGATAGAGGTATACCCCCAGCGCAATGGATAACGTTAAACATATCAATACGATGATCCATTGGGAGGTAACTGTTTTTGTTAATTCTTTCAGTGAAATTTTTTCCATGTTCTTTATGTATTAACGCCCTCGATTAAGGTTTGAGCTCGTTTCTTCCAGGTATAGCGCACTAAAAAGCTTTCGAACGCTTTTTCAGCCAATTCGTTGCGTAACGACTCATTGTCTTTTAACTCCCTCAGGGCTCGCACCCACTGGTCGACTGCATCGTACTTAACCAACATCGCGTTCGATTCGTCTAATACCTCCCGGGTGGTTGGAAGATCAGAGCAGATGATTGCTTTTTTGGTGCTCATATATTCCAGTATTTTTATAGGGTTCATATAAGGGGCCTGATCAGCCGTTTCTCCTCCCGGAGAGACCACTTTCTGATAAGGAGCCAGCAGCACGTCGCATGCATTCCGGTATTTGTAGATTTCCCCAAATGTAATGAAGCCCAGAAAGTGTAAATTGCTCAGGGTGGCCTTAGATTTCCAGTATGCAATGTCGGCTTCTTCCCCGCCGGCAATGTAAAAATCGAGTTCGGGCATACGTTCAGCCAGCTCAATGATCACTTCAACACCTCTTCCTGCATAGAGATGCCCGAAATACCCTGCTTTCATACTGGAGGACCGTCCGGGAAGGTCAGCCTTTACGGAGAGATCATAGAGGTTGGCACCGTTGTGAGCAACGACAATATTTTCCGCCTGATACCTGGCTCCTTCAAAGCAATTGGATTCTTGATAGATTTTCTTTAAAGCGCTTGAGTTTACGGTAATCTTTCTTAATGCAGGTTGGTTGAGCATTTTCTTGAAAATCCATGCAGACAGTGTGCTATCTTCCCAGATAGGTCCATGGGTGTCGAAAACGACCGGGATCCCCATTTTGGTGGCGACAAAGCATCCATTCAGAAAGCGACCGACGACCATGTCGGGTTTAAGTTGTTTCAGGGCTAAGCCGACTGCCAGGGAGAAGTAGATGGTTTTTCCTTTGTAGTTAGGATAATATAGTTTCCTGACCTGAAAGGTTTCCTCTAGTCCGTAAAAAGAAAAGATGTTGTGCCCGTTTCTCTGTTCTTCGGCGTCGGGCAATAGAATGGTCACCTCGTGACCCAAACCAGCCAGCGCCGAGCATATGTTCATCACATGAATACTGTTGGCTGTACGTGAGGGAACGAAAGATTTAGCTACGTAAACGATTTTCATTGGAATCGATTGATAATATGGTAGACAACTTTTACGAAGGTACTATTTGAATTAAACAAATATCGAATTCTGGCAATATTGTAATTCTTCTTCAGAAGAATTGCAGCGTCCGGAGGAAGCGCTTCATTTAATGACCAATGATAGAGTTTCTTCATTAATTGATAGCGGGAACGGTAATTCAAGGTTGCTATTCTGTTTTCGGCATGAACCACCCTGTTGGCAACCAGATGGGTTTTCGAACCGGCAACAAAATACCCCTCAAAAGCCATGCGAATAATCAGGTCGGTATCCTGGTGTAACCTTAGGGAGGTATCGAAAAAACCTACGCTTTGAAAAAGTTCTTTTTTCACGGTAATCCCAATAATGCTCGGATACCCGTGGTTACCGTGGAGAAGGCTTCTGAAGAAATCTATTCCGGAGGGTTCGGTGGAGGTGTATGTGACGTAATCCTGACTACCTTCGAAGCTTAGTCCTTTCCATTTCATAAAGAGTTGTCGCGCTTCCTCATTTTTATAATCCGTACCAATTGGTTCGTATACCCCATCAATCGTCGGATCGTTTTGAAAACGATCTTTGGTCACTTTGAATCGTTCCGGCAAGCAGTAATCATCGGCATCTAAAAATGCAATATAGGGGGCGGACGATTTTGATATACCGAGGTTCCTGCTGGCGCCTGCTCCTCGGTTTTCCCCATTGGGGTGCTGATACGCCTTCACCCGGTCGTATTGCTTTTCCAGCTGTTTACAGACATCAAAGGAGTTGGCGGGAAAACCGTCATCTACCAGAATAACTTCAGCAACGTGCTCTTGGTTGACGATGGACTCGACAGCAGCCCTGATAAATTCGACTGCATTGTAGACGGGAATAATAACCGATACTTTGAACATTTTGAATTTTTATGGAGCGAATGCTTTATTTCACCAGTTTTTTGACAATCAATTTCGGAACATTCCTGATGCTATATGCGTTCACGAACATTTTCGCAATGAGCGCAAACTGCACCTTCGGATTGCGCTGAAGGATTTGAAATATTTTGATATTTATATAATTCCGTATAATCGGCTTAAGTTCCTTTTCTTCTGTCGTTCTGTACAGGTTCATCAGCGTATCGTACGCACAAAAGTAATCACTTGGATTTTTTCCACTATCGGTTACCCGATTCACCGTGTCCTGATAGTAATAGGCGAGAACCTGGTCGATCTTGATGTTGCCACGGCTGGTTGCCAAACAACGGATCCAGGTGTCGACATCTCCACCCCGTTTGCAGTTTTCATTCGTCGGGAACAGCCCAGCCCGGTTTATCAGAGCCTTGCTTACGGTTACAGCACCGGTCCACACGTAGCGATGATCCAGTAAATAATCTTTTAGAGTAAATGCCGTGGGTGGTTCCGCTAACCCCGCCCCTCCGCCGCTTCGAGGGTCCATGAGCTTTTCCCAACCGACTGTGATAAACTCCGTTCCGGAGTTTGCCATCAGCACGGGGTATACATGTGAAAGATACTCCGGATGCCAGGCGTCGTCGGCATCTAAAAAACTAATCCAATCGTACTTTGCAAGCCGGATACCTAGATTTCTGGCAGCATAACCGCCTGGACCAGGGGTATCCCGATGCAATATCCGGATTCGGGGGTCGTTAAACGATCTTATTTTATCGGCAGAACCGTCCGTAGAAGCATCATCGATCAGTATCAATTCAAAATCTGTAAAAGTTTGATTCAGAACAGAACTGATGGATCGTTCAAGATGAGGCAGTTTATTATAAACGGGGACGATGATCGAAAACATGTAGATTGAATTTACTGTACTCTAGAGTTTTTTGCGTTTCATTAAAATAAAAAGATTTCCTTTCAGCGTATAATATAAGTAATGAAGCGGGTTCTTTTTATTTTCACGTAAATGGGAAAACTTGTAATACGTCGATGTTAGCGCATTCAGTATGGAAACCGGCCCATTTTTTCGGGCATCGGCGGCGCCCATCATCATCATTCGCTCGGGTGATAAGCGATCCATTTGCTTGATCGTGCTTTCAAAAGGATGTTCCACCACGTAGGCGGGAACATAAAAGACCTTCAGGTTATTTTTGAGGCAATCGTCGATGAAAACGCCTTCCTCCCCTGCCAGCACAAGACCGCTCCCCAACCCAAAGCGCTCATCAAACGTTATATGCGATTGTTTGATGGAGCTGAGTTTTACAGTGATTTCAACCGAAGAAATAAAATGGAAAAATGGCTTCCTTAGAACATGGGCTTCCGGATGGTAACGCTTATATTCCGGTTCGCCCGGAGGTGTAGCAATCTTGAAGCACACCACATCTAAACTGCTATCATTTTCATATACAGATAGGATCTGCCTGAAATACGCTTCCTGATAGCGTACATCGTCGTCTGCAAAAATGGCAATATCGCCTACGGCATGTTGAAGAGCAATATTCCGGCTCTTTGATAAGCCTTTCGAAAATGACTTTACCAGGGTGACGTCGTTTCTGCTAAAATGGTGGTCCGCTACCTCATATTTCGGATCCGTTAGCTGATGAACCACCGTATAGTGAACCTCGGCCATCGGAGGTAGAAATATGTAGGGAACCCGTTCGATGCCATCGTTTAGCGTGGATATTAATACGTTTAATTTCATGGGCTTCGACTGGCTTAAGACATGAATAGAGACAAAAATTGCCGGAAAGTCAGATACCTCAGATACTTTAATCGCTCGGAGATTCGTCTGCTGTTCTTAACAATATAAAGACTGTTTTTTGAAATCTTTGCTTTCAAAAGCGTCGTAAATTTGAACTGGCTGTACCGATCAAATTTGAGATAGCCTTTAATATCCTTCATTTTGTAGGCCACCAGCTTCTCTTTGTTTTTAGCGATCGAAGAGTATACGCCTCCGCTCCATCGTCGATATACGGAGGTTCGTTCGTTCAGAAAGTAAACCTTGCTCTTAGATGCTATGCTGAAGATCAGAAGCTCATCGCCAGCCAGTTCAGGTACCTGTACAAAGACGGGATCATCCAGAAACTCTTTTCGTAAGACGATCGAGGCCGTCGGATAGATGCTGCCACCCTTCTGGAAGATAAGATTGGTCGGTACAACCCCGCTTTCCAGCGATGACGCATAGGAGGTTTCCGTTCCATCGATTTCATTTAGATAGAGTGCATTGGTAAAGCAGGCGCCGATGTCAGGGTTCTTCTCAAGCAAACTGATTTGCTTCTGAAGTTTTAAAGGGTCGATCCAATAGTCGTCACCCTCGCAGGTTGCATAGTATTTTCCGTTTACCCTTGGATACTGGAAGTGGTAGCCTATTTTAACTTTCTTTGAATATTGATTTTCTTTTTGATAAATAACTTTGAATATCTGGGGATACTTCTTTTCGTAGGTACTTATAATTTCAGCAGTTCGATCGGATGAAGCGTCATCATGCACCAGGACCTCCACTTTGAAGGTTGTTTGCTGCATCAAAAATCCCTCCAGGGCCTGACTGATGACCTCTTCATGGTTATACGTTATACAGGAAATACTCACAAGAGGCGCCAGGTCGATATCCCATTCCTGATCTCCTATTTTTACTGGACGTTCAAGATAAGGAAAGCTACTCGTATTTGCTTGTGATGTTGCTATCATATTGTTATAGTGGGTTATTGTTCAGCACTCAGGTTGTTGATGACCTTCATGATATACTCCATTTCTTCTGATCCATACCGTTGGTCGATAGGCAGGGCAATGATGTGCTTGGCTAATTGATACTCGACACTTTCGGTGTCACACCAATCGAAGACATTCGGCCAATATGTGGCGACAAAAATCCGGTGGTCAATAAGTTTTTGACGTAGCGAAGGGTCATTGACCCAAAGCGGATATACCATCGGGACCTGGTTGGCGGTAGTATCGACTTTGAGCGAATTCCGCGCAGCCAAACGTTGATGTAAATACTGGAAATTCTCTTGCCTTTTATGCTTTACGTAATCAAGGTCAGCATTTTCAATCAGGCGGCGGGTTAAGAGCGACATTTCCTTTATAGGTTGCTGAGATAAAGACTCGCTATTTTCCTTGAAGTCGCCATAACCGTGATGACCTGCCAGTTCTACCCGTTTGAGTAAGTGCGTACATCTTGCGTGTGAATAATCGAGGCCGAAATTTTCTCCTTCAACAGCTGTAGAAAGGTATGCATAGCCGCCATCAGGTACACCAAGGAACTTCCGCGGACTGTAAAAACTAGGGATACCTTCGACCGGGCTGGAGAATAGCGACTGTGCCTGATCGACAATCAGTTGTCCTCTGAACCGGGAAACAAGCGTGCGGATATAGTGGTCCTTGATGCCAAAGTAGTTTGTATAAAGCAGATATTCATCCTTTGCAAGATCAAAACCAGGGAGGCCTTCTAGTTCGAGTTGACTATCCAAGCGATAAAATTCGAAGGGTATAGCAAGCTTATGAAAAGGTTCTAAAATAGCATCACAGGTGAAAGCGGGTATATAAACCTTTTTGGCCGGCAGGTTCTTCAAGATAAACTCCAGCGAGTTTCTGCCTGTGTTAAATTTATAAGCTCCGGAATGAAGCTTATTATCTCGTCGATTAAGTTCCAGATTAAAATATCCGCCGATTTCTATCATTCTCCAATTCTATTTTATATGGGTAAGCCACTCATCATTAAACTTATATCCGCCACCTGAAAATCTGTTTACACGATGTTCCGCTAGGGCGTCTTTTTTTGAATTGACTTTGCCGGGTTTCCCGCCACAATCTGATCATCTTCCACGTCATGTAACACATTCGAGCCCATGCCGATTATGGAGCTGTTGCCCACCGTTATCAGATTTCTAAGCGACGAATTGAGGCCGGTAAACACACAATCTTTTATGGTCAGTCCGCTACCAACGACGGTGTGCGCAGCGAAAAAGTTATAGTCGCCGATAGTCGTATCGTGGCCTATCAGGCAAGCGGAATTGAAAGTGTTATGATCTCCGATGATCACGTTAGAATTGATAACGCATTGTGCCTGAATAGCACACCCTACTCCAATTTTGGCGCTCTTAGCAACGTACGCAGTGGGGTGGATAAAGGTGTAATATTTTTCAGGGGCGATTCCGAAACTTTTCAAAAGTTCAGATCTCTCTTTAATCTTGTCGGGACGATAAAGGTTAAAGATAAACTTCACATCGTCGAACTTTTCAAATTTTTCTTTTGCTTCGTAAGTTTTTGACACGATCGGGAATCCGTTAATTTCCTGACCAAATGATTCGTCATCAAACGCAAACCCGAGTACTTCAACATTCATATTGAACCGGACCTGCGCGTCGTAAATTTGCTCAGCTATATTAACCGGGGTGCCTTTTCCCCCTATAATAACGATTTTCGTTTTTGGTGACATGTTAATTTTGACGTTTTTCTATTATTTCAGCTTTCTTCAATATTTTCCTGGCGTTCGCTAAGAAAGGAGGACCGATGAATTTGCCCTTTAAAATGGCAACGCCCTCTCCCTTCCGGACTGATTCTTCCGACAACTGTATCATTTCTCTGGCGTCATCAATTTCCTTCTGCGAAGGCGAATAATACCGATGGACCAAGGGAATCTCTTTGGGATTCAAGACAAGCATACCTTCAAAGCCTAGCTTCCTGGAAAGCTTCAAGTTCAATTCGAGGTCGTCCAGATTGTGTACATCGACATGAACGGTATCGATCGGTATAATATTGTGGGCACGTGCCGCCATAGCGATCAAGGCGCGAGGTGAAAACAAGCTTATATGCTCCGGATCGTGAATCCCTTCCAGATCAGTGATAAAATCTTCCGAACCAAAAGCAATTGCAATAACGCGTTTGGACGCAGAACATATTTCCTGCACATTCATTACTGCGGCGGCGGTTTCAATAAGGGGTATAATTTTGAATGTTCCAACCGGAAAACCCTTCTCGTATTCGATGGTTTCCAGTAGTTTATCAAAAAAATAGACGTCCTCTCCTTTTTTGGCTTTTGGATAAACAAATCCGTCGACGCCCTCAATAGTGAGTTGAAAGATATCTTTGAGGAGTTGACCACTTTCCCGATCGTTTACGCGTGGGAAGATGTGCCGGTTTGTGAATTTTCCACTCTGAATATAGCGCACAATGGTGTCGCGTGCAACTTGCTTATTTGCCAGAGGTTGTACCGAATCTTCAATGTCAAACAGGATCGCATCTGCATTGCTGGCAACTGCACTGTTGATGAATTTTTCGTTGTGACCGGGCACAAACATCAAGCTTCTAAAGACGTAATCAACCATGATAATCCCGTTTTGGTATTAACACCTTTCTTTTAAACGACAGTACGTCGAGACCGTTTTGATTCGATGCGATGGTTTCAACGAATACAATTCCGCGGTCAACCTTGGTTTTAGATTCCCTCTTATCCAACACCCGCGTACGGGCATAAATGGTATCATTAATAAATACCGGGTGAAGGTGCTTAATTTCTTCATAGCCCAGATTGGCAATGGCCTTGCCGCTGACGTCTGGGACCGTGATACCTACCACGAGACTGAATACCAGTGTTCCGACGACCAGAATCTGACCGTGTTGATGTGACTTTACATAATCCTGATTAATATGCACCGGATGATGGTTCATGGTGAGCAGACTAAACAGATTGTTGTCACTCTCAAAGATCGTTTTTGAGAGGGCATGATCGATGGTATCTCCTACTTCAAAATCTTCAAAATAATTTCCAAACTTACTTTTCATTGCCGTATTTTTTGATGATTGCAGTTGCTTTTTCTACGTGAGGTTTCTCAATGATATCACCATCCAGAACGAAGGGTTCAATATGGGCATCGGATGTACCTTCAGGTAAGGCTTCCATGATTCGGGTTGCCCAGGCCATCGCCCTATTTTCTATGACCTTATTGCTGTTCAACCAGGCGAATTGGTTGGGGTGTAATATAAATTTCGCATCATAGCCACTTAGTGCACCGCTTTCTACTTCTGTGTCGAAACGTTCTTTATCCGTTATATTCATCGAAGCTATGTCGATACTTTTCTTTCCGAATGCTTTGGTCACATAGAGCAACTCCATCCGAGGGTAGTATGCCTGCTCCGGCGAATGCTCGGCACCCATAATGCTCAAGAGGTCGTGAGATCCGAGACCTAATCCGACAATGTGTTTTTCATAGGACGAATGCATGAGGTCTTTCATTTCGACCAGAAGCCTTGGGTGCTCTACTAAGAGGATGAGTTCAATGGATGGGTTTTTCTGAATCAGATGCTTGGAGACCGACAGGAACGATTGACATGACTTAAGTTTTGGAAGAACAAACTTACAAAATCCAATGGTGATGAACTGATCGATAAAGTCGAAGTTTAATTGATTATAGTCGTCATCATAAACAGGAACACGAACCCATGAACTGCTGTACATTTCCTGATTTTCTTTTAGTTTCTCAAAAAACTGATTTCGTTGGCTATGCACGATTGCGTCCTCAAAGTCAATGATAATTTCCTCTGGGCCTAAGCTTCTGATGAAACTGAAATTTGACAGCTTGCTTGCCGGAATAAAAAAGAACGCATCCATGTATAATTGTTAAAAGTTCTCAACGAAGTCATGACCCATTGAATCGCCACCGTCTGCTGTAAAATGAAAGCATAAAGATAAACAAAGTATGTCGAAAGAAACGGAGTACAATTGTTTAGTGACGAGGATCATTTTTTTAAAATCAGTTTTGAAAAACTCACCCACGCATCCATTTTAAAGAACCAAGCCAACGAAAGATAGGCACCGAGTCCGATAAACCCTGACATCATCAGCCGCATCAAATCTGACCATTGCTGGCTTAACATAAATTGATCGGCCGCCCATACAACAGATCCCATTACAAAGCCTAGGATGAAAATCGGCAACAAATCTTTCGTTTGCTGGAGTGAGGTGTACTTGAGATATTTACCAGTGTAATAGGTATTGATAAAAAATGCAATCACCGAGTTGAGCAGCTGCCCCCACAATAAACCGATAATTCCGAAACGGAAGGTTATCAATATCATGATAACTACCATGACTTTTTTTACTATTTCGAGGTAGAGAAACAGATCACTTCTGCCTTTGACCTTCAGGATATTCAGGTTATATGCGTGAATGGGATACAACAAACCGGTAATGGCTATAATTTTAAAATACGGGACAGCAGGCAACCACTTCTCTGTGAACAGAAACCTGAATAGTGGCTCCGCCATTACATTCATAATGATCAGTACGGGCACGATTGAAAACAGAACCATTTGCATCAGCTGCTTATAGGCTGACTTAAGACGAAGATCGTTGTTTTGGATGGACGCAAATAAGGGATAGGTGACTTTGTCTAAGGCTCTGGAAAGATTAACGATGGGAAGTTGCTTAAGCGTATTCGCCCTGGTATAAAAGCCCAATTGCGAGGCAACGAAGAATTTACCGATAAGGATTTGGTAGATGTTCGAAAAGATACTATCAATCAGGCTGGAGAGCATTAATTTGTATCCGAATCCGAAGTGACTCTTAAACTTCGAAAAGTCGAAAACCCAAGAGGGCGTCCATTTTCCATAGATCCATAACTGGATCGTATTTAGAAGCGACTGAGACAGACTCATCCAGACTAAACTCCATACTCCGTACCCCTGATAAGCCATCCAAACTCCCAGCACTGCTGATATGATAATTGAGGGAAGCGATATGAGGGTTTGGCTTTTGAATTTCATCTCCTTTGTAAGCCGGGTCATTTGAACGGCTGAAAGGGCATTGATCACGAACGAAAGACAATACACGCGCGTGATATCGACCAGACTAGGTTGATTATAGAAACCTGCTATGTAAGGTGCGGCGATATACATTATCGAGTAAATGACCGAACTTCCAATCAAGTTAAAAAAGAATACCGTTGAATAGTCGCTTTGTGAAAGGTTATTCCCCCGGATCAAGGATTGTGTAAGCCCGGCACTGGCGAGGGTGGTTCCGATAGCGTAAAAAACGACGATCATCCCGATCAAGCCAAACTCGGCAGGCATAAGCACTCTGGCAAGGATGATGGATACGATGAACTGGACGCCTTGGTTACCAAACTGTTGTGTCAATGTCCAGAGTACACCGGAAATTGCCTTACTTCTTAACGATCCCTCCTCCACTCTTTCCATTTATGAACCAATTGCTATGTAATGAAACCCGATCTTGGTTAAGGGTTCACGATCGAGAATATTCCGGCCGTCAAAAATATAAGCCGGCTTGCTAAGCGTATGATGAATAGATTCCCAATCGTACGCCTTAAACTCATCCCATTCGGTTAAGATACATACAGCATGGGAGTTATTGCACGCTTCGGATGGAGATTCAACGACGCAGAGCAAGCGCCGGTTCTCTTCCGGGGAACGGCTACTTAAGTAGTCGAGATCGGCATAAATTTGTTCTGCGCTGACTTTTGGATCATACACGGTGATCTCTGCGTGCTCATTCATCAATGCATCGGCAACGTAGATCGCAGCGGATTCACGCGTGTCGTTGGTGTCCTTTTTAAAAGCCCAGCCCAAAAACGTAATCTTTTTGCCAGAAACTGTATTATAAAGATTACTGATGATGGTGTTTGCAAACCGACCTTTCTGATGGTCGTTCATAAAGATGACCTGCTCCCAGTAATTGGCTACTTCTTCGAGACCATAATTTCTTGCGATATAAACGAGGTTTAAAATGTCTTTCTGAAAACAAGACCCGCCGAATCCGACGGAGGCTTTCAGAAATTTGGGGCCGATTCTGCTATCCATTCCGATAGCACGAGCTACTTCATCAACATTTGCTCCGGTGACCTCACACAGCTCAGAGATGGAGTTTATCGATGAAATCCGCTGTGCGAGAAATGCGTTGGCTGTAAGCTTAGAAAGCTCTGATGACCAAACGTTGGTAGTCAATATTTTTTCGGAAGGAACCCACGAAGCATAAATATTGCTCAATGCCTGTATCGCTTTCCGACCTTCAGGACTTTCTTCGCCACCGATCAGCACACGATCGGGCTGTAAAAGATCGCTTATGGCCGTACCCTCTGCAAGAAATTCTGGATTAGAAAGTATCTGGAATTGAACACCGTTGCCAGTATGATCGAGAATAGATTTTAATGCCTGGGCGGTGCGAACAGGTAACGTCGACTTTTCTACGATGATCTTATTGGTCGTGGCAACACGTGCAATCTGACGCGCACAAAGCTCGATGTATTTGAGATCGGCTGCCATACCTCTACCCCTTCCATAGGTTTTCGTTGGTGTATTAACCGATATAAATATGATATCGGCATTCTGGATCGCGCTATCGACTTCCGTGCTGAAGAAAAGATTTTTGTTCCGGTTATTCTTAACAAGTGCAGCCAAACCGGGCTCGAAAATGGGAAGATTATCAAAGTTACCGTCGTTCCAAGCGTCGATCCGGGCTTGGTTTGTATCCACCACGGTAACAATTATATCAGGATTCTTCTCGGCGATTACGGTCATAGTCGGGCCACCTACATAGCCTGCGCCGATACAGCAAATCTTAGATATCTTCATAATATCGAATCTAGTTACTGTTGATCATCGAGAAAATAATCGCCGCCATAGAAGCGATGGCCGAGCCAATTCCTACCCAGGCCTGAGGGCTCATGGTCTGACGCTCTCTGTATTGTTTTTTTGGAACGTAGATTTCAGCGCCAGGTTCGATGTGGGGATAATTGCGTATTCCTAAAAAGCTGCTGGTGCTTTTCGCCGAACCATTGGCGTACACCACATAGGTACGTTTTTTTAAGGCCTGTTCTGAAAACCCACCCCCTTGTGAGATGTAGTATTTCAGACCTTTATTAGGCATATAAACCGCTGTGACCGGCGAAAGGACTTCCCCGCCCACGTTGACGGTCTGAAGCTCTTTGGGAATGAAGATAATATCACCATTCTGTAAGATAAGATTGGCTTTGTCATCTGACCGCTCCATAATCCGCTCGAAATCTACGCCCACATAGTCGTTCTGAATTTTCTGCTGGATCTGGGATTGTGAGAGCGAGAGGTTTTCCTGATCTTTCTGAAGGTTGGTGATCATAGCCAGGTTTGCTTTCTCAGCCTGAGCCTCCAGTTCGGCGCGAACACGATCGTTACGACTTGCTCCAGCCGAGAGTGTAGAATTTCCTGGGCGTTTCAGAGAGGCCCCGTGGATGTAGGCGAAAGGGGTTAACCCACCGGCACGCCGAATCAGGTCGGTAATCCGCTCATCTTTCCTGCTGATGGTATAAGAACCGGGATAGCGTACTTCTCCTTCAATCCGAACCGTTTTTTGCGTTTCATAACCGGGAGCAGTCCGTACCGATACAATATCGTAGGGTCTGAGAACGAAGTCACCTCCATCGCCCTGAAAATTGGTATCTACATTCACCTGGAAAATTTCTGCACTGGCACTTCTATCCGAGAGTGAATCCATATTGTTTACTCTTCTGGATACTTCTACCCGTAAAGGTGTGGCACTTTCATTGAAACCCCCGGCTTCGAGAATCAGGTCTTTGACGGTTCTACCTTCTGCATAAGGGTACGTACCGGGCAAGCGTACTTCCCCGTCAATGCTCACTGAATACTCGCCTTGCAAGTCGTTGATCGAGGAAATGACAACGCTGTCGTTTCTTCTTAATTCGATATCAGGATCGATGCCGGCTAAAATATTAGCCACATTGAAAGAGACTTGTTCCGGCTGTAGATCTGCTTTTGAGCGTGTGATCGTTCCCAGATTAAGAAATGCGTTTTCAGTAACGCCGTCAGCTTTTTTAATCAACATAGAAAGGGTTAGTCCGGGACTTAGTTCATAGTCGCCCGGCCGGAATACAGCACCTTGAATGCTAACACGATTTTCAAAGCGATCCAGAATTCGGGAGATGGTAAACCTGTCTCCGCTTTGAGGTTCGAATTGTGAAAACTGACTGCCTAGCAAGTCTTCGATTCGCCGTTCCCTTCCGGTATTCCTGAGCACCTGAATGCGGTCCTGATAGGCGTATTCCGTAAAGCCTCCGGAATACTCAAGAAGATCCTGAAAACTCTCCCCTTCTTTGGTTTCAAATAGAGCGGGTCTTTTTACTTCACCGATTAACTCAACGCGGCGAATGTAGGGAGGAACATGAATGACATCCTGGTCCTGAAGCGTAATATTGTTTCGAAGGCTGCCATCTGTTAGGAAGTCGTATACATCTAACACAGAGATTACTTCCCCATTCCGGATAACGCGTATGTTTCGCATGGTACCGTTTTCGGTAGGGCCTCCGGATGAATACAGGGCGTTAAAGACTGTAGCCACCGAAGGTAAGGTATAGGTGCCTGGCTGAACAATTTCGCCGGTCAGGATAACTTTAATACTTCTGATATTGCCGATCGTAATATTTACCCGCGTATTGCCGGAAGAAATCCCTGAATAGATGCTACTGAGCTGACTGCGAATTCGCGTACTGGCTTGTTCGATCGTTGCGCCACCTACAGATACAACACCTACATTAGGAATATTGATATTTCCTTCTGCACTTACGGTTAATTTATGACTTACCTCGGAATAGCCGTAAATTTCAATGATCAGTTCATCGCCCGTGCCGATGACATAATTTCGGGGCGTAGCAATATTTAAATTTGGCTCAAATTGAGGGGTAGAATTTTTAAAAAGAGATGCTCCGAAAATTTTTGATTTCAATTCGTTTAATGCGATCTCTGCTTCCGTCTCGATCTGCGCACGAGGTTTGGCATTCAGCATATTTTGCGAATCCACAGGCAATTGATATTGGGTACCTGGGAGCTTCAGCGTAGTATCCTGTTTCGCCCGAGGATCTGCAATTTTCAACGTATTTACGCGGGTCCTGAGTTTTTGAACTTCATCAGTCGACATTCCGCGCGAAAGCGCAACCTGTTCGATCTGTGCATCTGTAAGTCCTGAGGCCTCTACCTGCCGAAGAAATTGATGTATCTGCGTATCGCTAAGTTCATCGACGCGCACATGGATCATGTCCTGCGCGGTTGCCATGGTGCTGATAAGGCTAAAAAAGAGAAATATGATCAGGCTTCCTAATCGGGTTGAACTATTCATAGTTGATTGAGGCGGTGTATGGTTCAAATATAATAGAACTGCAAAGAAACGCTTTTTTTTGAAATTATCATATTGGTAGGCAGAATGGCCTAATAGAATATTATATTACCTATGCGTTTAAAATTTTGGCTGAACGTTTCCATCCGATTGCTATCAGATGAGCGTAAGCTACTTTAACTTAAACGTTCTGCTCATGGGAATGATACTGCCGTCCGACATTATTATATGACTTCCCTCTTTTTGCCGGATATTGTGGGTGTTGACTACATATGATTTATGTACCCGCCGGAAGTGGCGGCTGTTTAAAAAGTTAAGCTGCACTTTCTTCAGGTCCGACAGAATGGTATGGGTACGTTGAGCGGTTATGAGGTGGGTATAATGCCCATCGGCTTTGGCGTAGATGATATCGTTCATCAATACGCGGGTTCGCCCCTTCCCTTCCCTGACGTAGATGGCGTGTACACCTTCCTGCCGGACGAGCCTGCCGGTGGCCATTTGTACGGCTACGAAGATATCGTCGGGTTCGAAGGGTTTGAGGATATAGCCTTGTGCACCGGTTTTCCGGGCTTGTTCGATGATGTTTTTCTCGGAAAGGGATGAGATGTAGATATGCACCTTACCGTGCTTACTGAGTTCCTGCGCTACATCGATACCGCTACGCTCGCCGTTGAGTTGGATATCGACCAGAAAGATGTCGGATTGGTCGGTTGGAAGTATCCGCAAAACTTCCTCGTAACTGGTGGAAATACCCGTTACATGATGGCCGAGTTCAATGACGATATCTTCGAGGTCCATCGCAATGACGGCTTCATCTTCCACGATATGTATGGCAAGCTTTTCCATGTATACTAATTGGACATAAAGGTAAGGCCAAAGTAAAGCCACCAATAGAACAAGACATAAAAACATACATGAACGCCCGACAAAACCACCTGAATGGTAATTTCAGGTATTTACCGCAAAGCGACGATACCCATAGGCGACGCTTGATGTTACTTTACCCGTTGCCTTTTGCCTTTAATGTATAAAAACGTGGTGTTTGTGTACTAAACAAATTTGCGGCATACCTACTTTTGGGTATAAAGCTTATCTTCATTCTATACCAACTGCGAAGCTTTGAAAAACTTATCGGTACATATAGTTGAAGACGAGATTATCATCGCCCTGGATTTGGAAGATATCCTGGAGGATATGGGTCATAACGTCGATGTTTCTTACACCATTAAAGATGCCATGGCAAAGGCCGCAGCTAAAAAAGCGGATTTATTTGTCATCGATATCCACATGAAAGGCGTTGACAGCGGCATAGAGTTGGGCAAGGAATTGCAGCAGCGGAAAATTCCACATATTTATCTATCGGCCTATACCGACGAGGAAACGCGCCAGCTGGCGGAATCGACTGCTTCGCTGGGCTACTTGAACAAGCCGTTTAATTTGAGTGAATTCAAAGCGATTCTGGAGGGAGCCGCCGACAAAATTGACGCAGACCGAAATACATGATACTAGACACACCAAATACGATACACCCATGTTTTCTTTCAGAAAAAAGAGCCGTTTCTTTCCGTTTAATGATTTGTTGGGATTTGATTATAAGCGAATAGACTTTGAGTCGATATTTCCCACTGAGACCTACGCAACCCTGTCGGTTGCAGTGGCTACCTGCAAGCAGGAGGTATCAACACTGTTCTTATTAAACGACCCGCAGGGGGAACATGATTCAGCCTTTAATCATTTACTAAGCGTGAAACAGGCCGAATTGCAGGAAGTTCTGCAGGATCAGAGTCCGGGAATGAAAGTACAGGCAGCCTGGGCGAAGGATGCTGCAAGGGCGGATGATTTTATCCCCTTGCACTCAACCAGCCTGATGAGTGATGTGTTGGATGCTGTGTTCCAAAGCCATGTACAACAGCGGAGGCCTGTATTAATGAATTTCGAACGCTCGGCTCTGTTCAGCGACAAACCTTCGCGGCTGAGTGCTCTGTTGGCGCGCGATACTTCTTTCCACATTAATTTCCTATCCTTAACAGGCCATCACGGCCAGCGTGCTAAAAGAACTGCTTACCAGTTGCTGCACACGGGCAGAATCGCTTATGTGGGTTTTGAAATAGGAGATTTCGGCATCCTTGCCCGGGATAAATATGCTCAGCCCGAGGAGCAGGTTATAGCTCTACTAGCCAGGCAGGGGAAACAGCAAATGAAAGTTTTATTGTCGGATTATTAGCAACCGTGGCTATCAGACAGTCGAATTTAAGCATTACCACGTATAAATACGTTTTGTGTTATTTATACGTGTCGGATTCGAATAGTGTGCATGTAAAAAATGTACATTTGCAGCCTTTCAGACAAGATACTTAAAACATCCATTTATAGTGAAAAATTTAGCCATCCATATTGTCGAAGATGAAGCCATCATAGCGATGGATATGGAGGACATACTGAACGAATTAGGTCATCGAGTATGCGACAGGTCTATGAGTGCAGAGGAGGTTTTGAGAAAGCTGCCGAACGACATTGCTGACTTATTCCTGGTTGACATTCAGCTGAAAGGCGTGAAATCGGGCATCGAGTTGGCGCGAGAGCTGGACATTAGGGAAATTCCGTACATCTTTGTTTCCTCCCTGCGTGACCGGGATATGCTGCTGATGGCACGCAGAACCAATGCCCTCGGCTATGTATTAAAGCCCTTTGAGCTTGCGGATGTTTTTGTAGCGCTGCAAATGGCCATTGGAAAAATGGAAAGCCACCAGGTCCAGCAATCGGTTTTTATTAAAACCGGGAAGGGAAAAATACAACTGCTGTTTCAGGATGTTTTATATGCAGAGGCGGATGGTCATTATACGGATATTCATACGGAAAAAAGGAAGTATACCTTGCGGGGTAATTTGAAAAGCATTCATGCTTCGGTACTGAACAGTCCTCTTTTTAAACGGGTACATAAGTCGTTCCTGGTAAATACAAGCCGGGTGCATAAAATCTTGAAGAATGAAGTGGTGCTGGAGAACGGAAAGGTGATTCCGCTGGGAAAGACGTTGCATCGGGACTAGTCGTTTTTCCGGCAATTTTTTGGTTTCTTGTATAGCGCCGAAATTGGAAAGCGCCCATTCCGATGCTAAGCTTTGGGAACAGAGATTATTATCAAGCGCCGAACAGCACACGCAAATCCTGAAATGAAGGCAGGTGAACGAAAATCTGTCAAGCGCCAACCTGTGGTAGCAGTATACTGAAATATCCTCAATTTCAAAAAATCCACCTTTTTATGCAGCTTGTGAACGATCCGATAACTAGCCTTTCCCGATCTCAGGCCGGATGGAGGATTACCTAACCGGGTACGCATTATATTGATCCTTAAAATTAATTGAGTAGATCTTAAAGCATTTTCGGGACGCTTTGAGTATACCTGAGAAGTATTAGCGGCAGATAACCTACCTATCTTTGCCCAGTCCCTTTTGGACCTATTAAACCAAACCGATACTTACGACACACTTGTGACTGTACCCGAAAGAACTGTTTATTACTTCCTTCCGTCTTATCTTCAACATTCCTTTTACGCAGAATATAAGCAGGCCCGAACGGTGATTGCCGGCTTACTGGTGGGTGGGCTGGCGGCCGCCATGCTGATCACACCACTGGTGTTCAGCTTCCCTGAGATGGCTTTCTACTATCTGCCAGCCTTGAGCTGTTTTATCAGCCTTTATCTGATTAAAAAAACGGGCAAGATTATTCAGAGTTCCTTGCTGACTTTTCTTGTAGCCTATCTGGCTATTTTTCTGCTGGTTATGAAAACCGACGGTATCCTTTCGGTGCATGTGGCTGCCTTGTATGTGCTGCTGCTGACCGGATTCGGGATATCGCGTTCAATGGGGCACTTCATGACTTTTGTTCATATGATGTTGCTGATCATTATATATGTTATGACCGAACGAACGCCGGGTGAACTTATGAGCTATAGCAGCAGTAGCATGGAGTATCACCTATTGTTCAACCAGCTGCTGTGCATATTCTTCGCCACCTACTTCTCCTTTACGAACCAGACTGAAGTGAGGGAAGCCGAAGGAGCGAATAAAGAGGTGTTGGCCGAATTAGCGAGCATGCATCGGCTTATGGAACGGATGAATAAAGAAAATGAAGATGCCAGAAAGAATATAGCACGTGATTTTTATGAGGAGACCAGCCATATTGTAGCAGCAATACGGCACCAGGCTGCGGCCCTGCTAAAAGACGGGCACCCTCAGGGCAGCCTGAGTGAACAGGTAGCACAAATCAACGGTAACTGCGAAAAGCTGCTCGATTCAAGCCGCGATTATCTGTGGAGCCTCGACCAGGAAAGCGATAACCCGATGGTGCTGTTTGACCGGTTGGCAGATTTTGGTAGGGATTATTTTAGCCAGTGTGGAATATCTTTCTACGCCAATCCTCTTGGCGACGACTATCGAACCTTGTTTCGAATGGATCCGTATGCCTGCCGGAATGTAATATTGACTTTTAAGGAGGCAATGACCAATGCCGCAAGGCATTCACAGGCGACGCATGTGAAATTGGAGATGCTAACAAAAGGTGAGAATGTACGATTTATACTGAAAGACAATGGAAACTGGAAGCCCATTGATTCAGGGACTGTTCAGCAGGGTCTTATGAATATGGAGAATCGATGTAAGCAAAACAATATGATATTTAAGATTCTAAGTAATGATACTGGAACCTGTATTGAGGTGCAGGTACCGGTGGCGAGGATAGCTGCCTGAAAATTGGACGTTTGTTTTACTTAATTGTACTAAGATTCACTTAATAGCTACTGTATGAACGTCTAGCGCTTAATTGATTGACGATTACGGTTAACTTTGTTGCAGCAAAAATGACATGCTTTGTTTGCTCAGAAACAAAACAAACAAACTTAAAATTCAAAAATTTGAAAAAGCTGACGATCCATATTGTGGAGGATGAAGTAACTATTGCGATGGATATGGAAGATATGCTGAATGAGCTTGGCCATTCGGTGGTAGATGTGTCCAAAAGTTATGAGGAAGTGATGCGCAAACTGCCGGATGATGAATCGGACATGTTCTTAGTGGACATTACGCTTCGAGGCGACAAATCAGCGATTGAGATTGCGGACGCCTTGCGCTCCAACAATATTCCGCATGTGTTCGTATCATCGAAAGATGATCGCGAGAAACTGGAAAAGCTAAAACAAAATCAACCTACGGATCAGCGTGATAAGCCCGTTAACCTAAATGAACTATCGACGGTACTTCCCCGGGCAACAAAGCTGTGATTGAATCTGCTGAGGATGAATAAAGGTGAGGAGCTGAACGTGTTAAAGATTGAAACTAAATAAATAATCAACTACATAATCAACAATCGGGGCAGCCATGTTCCGTAACTATCTAAAACAAACTATATGAAAAAACTATTTACTATCTGTTCACTTGCCGTTGCTTTGGTGAGTTTTTCTGAATCTGCGAAAGCGCAAACGATCAGTGACACTTCTGACCCTTTCCTATTATCGATCGACGTGACCACTCCTGTTATTTCCATCAATCTCCAGGGAAGCGCCGACGTCAGTTTCGTGTATGGTGATGCTGATTCCTACAACAAACCGAATGTTGTATCGAAGCCTGGTCATTTTTCGGTGATCAGCAATCGTCCCTACGAGGTAATAGCTCAAGCCGGAGCATTTACATCCTCTTCCTCTGACGAATTAGCTTTAAGCGTAGTTCAAATGACCGCTACACGTGTTACTGGCGACGGAACCAATGAGACCTCGACAACGGTCCCTCTCACAGATGGTGCTGGTCAAGCACTTGTTGTTTCGGCACCTGCTACTACAAACTCAGTGTACAATATCGATTTTAGTATTCCGTCGGCAGCACCGTTGCTGGATGTTGCAGCCGAAGTCTACACAACTTCTGTTACGTACACAGCGACTCAATTATAAGAACTCAATGAAGTTAAAAGGATTCCTTTTGTTGATATTTGGTTTGATAAGCGCCCTGACCTATGGTCAGGGTTTTTCTGTTTCACCTTCGCGGATTACGTTGAAGGGTAGGCCGGGTCAAACCGTCAGTCAAATTATCACATTTTCAAACGATGGTAATTCTAACATAAGCCTAATTGCATCTGTTAAAGATTTTTACCGCGACTCGACAGGCGTTAAACACTACAGTCCGGCTGGAAGCCGTGCGAGTTCGAATGGGAACTGGATCAGCTTTTCAGAAGGTGCATTGGAATTAAAGAAGAATGAAAAGAAAAGCCTGACGCTGACGATGACCATACCACCGGACGAGTCGGCAACTTCCCTTACTAACAGCATGGTATTCTTTACGCAAGTAAAGGAACAAACGTCTGCCAATCAAGGAAGTGGTGTGGCGATCAATGTGCTGATGGAAGTGGGCGTGCAAGTGTATCATGTTCCGGAAGGATTAAGAAGCGAAGGACTTGAATTTATCGCCTTCGAGGATAAAGGCTTTGTTGCCCAATCGCGGCAGGTGGCAATAAAATTAAGAAACCCTGGTCAACTGAACCAGGACGCTTATGTTCGCTTTGAACTCACCGGTATAGAAACTGGCGAGGAAATTCCGGTCGATGCCGTACCGGTTGCTATGCTTCCCAAAGCGGAGCAATGGATTATTATCAATTTACCCGCCTCGCTAAAGGGGCGTTATCTGGCTGTTGCTATTCTTGACGCTGGCCGCCAATACGATCTAAAAGTTGCTGAGAAAGAGATTTTATATTAACTGCTCACTTGCGCTTGGGCTGATTTTTTGTTCATTGAGGGTAGTGGGGCAGGTTACGCATGTGATTGACTTGCCTATAGAGAATATTCGAGATCAGAGAGATTATGACGCTATTTTCAATATTGGAAATTATCAGTTACTGAGCTTGACAGTTGGTGCTATCTTGACCGTAATTGGTACCGATGCTAACTTCGAACCAGTGATCGGAAATGGCTCTCCCATCCCGGTCGGTGTTGCTCATTTGAAACTCGCTTCAATCAGCGGTTTATCAATCGATCTGCTTAGTGGAGTAAACGAACGACAACTGACACTATCCGAAAGACAAACTTTATGGTCTACAGTGCTAAACCTTAGCGTTGGCATTCGTTCTGTGACAGTCAAAGTTCGCCTCGTCACAGCAGGTCGAATATGGGAAGCGGGAAGCTACCAAACGGGCACGAATTTTAGAATAAGCAATATCCTCGGTGTAGGAAACTACCTGTTAACCCGAAATCATTCTTTTGAGATTAGTGTTCCCGCCTATCTCGCCGCCTCCCAAACCAACAACGTTTCCCTGTTAGTCAACAGCTTCGATGCATTTCGCCAAGGGATCTCTTCATCTATACCGGTAGAAGTTACAACAACTGTTCCCTACCAGCCTGCCATTAGTGCTCCGTCAAATGCGATCGTTTTATCCGACCCTAACGGCGACACTCAGAATTCGTTGCCGGTCGACCTGGTGAACGTTCACTTACTAAACAAAGCCGCCGCGTCTGGTTCAAAATCGCTTCAATCAGATGAGGTATCTTTAACCGCCGGTAACCTTGAAGTACCTTCGTCCAACAAAGAAACATTAAACTATCAATTCTCCATCAGCGCGGCAAATCTGAAAACTTCATTCGCGCAAGCGGGCACCTACTCTACTCCTCTTTCTTATTCTTATATCCCTGCATCGGCAAACACTGATGTGGCGACCGTTACGAATTCGACTTCGAGGCTAAACATTGTGGTGGATGATATGGCCGAGATGGATGTGACGCAGAAGCAAGTAGAATTGAGCTTTACCACAGCTGATCACTATAAACAAGGTGTTTCTGTACAGGTCCCCAATCATTTGACATTAAGCAATACGACGCCGTATAAGGTATATGTACGATCCGAAAGTTCAAGCTTTACGGCCGATAACGGAGATCATATTCCGCTGGATGTGATTGAAATTGCCCCGATGGGCGGCCAGATGGGTGTGAATACGGTGAAATTGAGTAACACGGCGCAAGAGCTGATTAGTGGTGCCAATCCGGTGATTGACAGAAATATCAGTCTGGAATATCGCGTTCCTGCTTCCGAAACTCATAAGTTGCTCGATAGGAAGGGCGGGATTTACAGTACTTCGGTGGTTTTCAGTTTCGTTGAGCCGTAATTTACGTCCAATTTTTATCTTACCCTTACTTTTCTAAAAACGCTTCACGTCTACCTTGCGGCGATTATCCTGATATTGGAAATCGAGCTGGTAAATTTGACTGTCGTCTCCGATTTCTATCTGATTATTGTTATTAACGATTTCAAAGGGCATTCCGTCGGTATTAATATAGACCTGGTAGTTGCTTACGGGTAGGTAGAGCGCATAATTGCCTTCGGCATCGCTGAGGGTTTTGTAATTCCGTCCATGCTCGTCAACGGCATCGATACGTATCCCCGAAAGGGAGGGTTTGCTGTCCTGATATTCGCGGGCAATAACCTGCAACTTCCCTTTGAGGATTTTTGTTCGGATAAGGGGGATTTCCTGGCGTTGATTTCTGGTGACGACCAGGTCGGTAGAGCCGCCGGGTACTGACCAGCCCTGATCGTTGACGATTTGAACGAGGTAGTTGCCAACCGGCAAGTTGCGGAAGCTGACTTCTCCCCTGGCGTCTGTGCGGGCAACTTCCTTCGCGAGCTTTACAAGAATGCCACTCACCAGCGGTTCGTCGCGATCGCGGATTCCATTGTTATTGTTGTCTTCGAAGTATCGCAAGGCAAGTTTTTTACCCGATGACGATGATTGGGTATTGAATTTCTTTTCGATGCCCAAACGTATTTGGTTATTGGTGAAGCTGTGGGTACTGTAGACGGGATCAAATACATTGCCGTAGTTGGTACGGCTTTCCATGAGGGAATAAAAGATATCGGCGGTTAGGTTCCAGTTGCCCTTGATGCGATAACTGGCCTGGGCATTCACGGAGTAGTTGTCGGTTCGCGAATAGCCATAAAAATTGTACATGGCCGAGGCCTGCATTTGGAGCCTCGACTTGAAGGCCTGAAACTGGGTATTGGGACCGAGGGAGTAGCTGAGGTATTTGGCATCTTTGGCGGCCGACTGCAAATCGCTGAGGTAATAGGGATTGTACTGAAAGTAGCTGCTTAGTCCGAAATAACGGAAATGGTAGTTCAGGTTCGACCGCAGCGAATGGAACGGTACGCGCGGCGTGTTGGCGGAATTACGGAAGGTATATCCGTAGTCGGAATTGAGCGAGAAACGGTGGTTTTCTTTGTAGTAGCTCAGGTTGAACATGGAGCGGATGGAGCCGGAGGTCCAGCGAATGGGATTGGCCGTAACGACGCTGAACATGGCATTTTCCAGAAATTGATTGAAATAATAGGGACGGATATCCATATTGACTTTACCTAGCGTGGTCGTGTAACCCAGTTCGTAGATTCCCTGGCGACTGTGGTTGCTGAAACGGAAGCCACGTTCGCCATCCTGGAAGCCGGGATTATTATTTTGATAGCTTACCCGTACGGAGAGTCGTTTACGGTCGTTGAAAACACGGGTGAGCCGACTGTCGATCCGGCTGACGCCTCGGCGGATTCCGGTATAATAGGGTGAACTGAAATAGTTGTGGGTATTGAAATGGTATCGCCGGGTTTGAATACTGTAGTTGAAGCCGGCAGAAATTCCGTTCTTGCCTTCCCGGCTGTTGATGATATGTTCGCGACTGATCCCGCCCTCGACTGACATGCTTTGCTGTTTGCGGAGATGAATGGGGCTGCTCAGGCTGAGCTGCGTGCTGTTGACGTTTCGACGCTCATCGGTTCCGTGGATGAGCGTAAGATTGCCGTTTTGATGCGGATAGGCATCAAAGCTGTAGTTGGCTGCTATGATTTTTTCGCCATTTTGTGATGGGTACATACCATTGCTGAACAGTGCGTATTGATTCTCCAAACCATAGACGCTGATGGAGCGATCTTGATCCATTTTAATGGTGGCCTTCACCCCTCGCCCGCTCAGGGTATAGTCGAGCGTTTCGTAGATACTTCCTACTTTGAGTCCAACATGCTTATTCTGAAAATCGAGGTAGCTGTCATACATGTACAGTCCCTCCTGTTGTTGAAAATAGTCGGCATTAACCCGATACCTCAAACCGGCATGTTCATTAAAATTCACTTTTCCATCGCTTTGAAACTGAACGCTGGTGAGGCCGGTATTCAGGGTCTGATAACGCAGGGCCAAACTGTGGTCTGGGGTGGCGCCGAAAACGTTGCCAGCCGAGAAGCGGCGTACGGAACCGACACTCAGCACACGGAAACGCTGCTGGCCCAGCAAGGCTCCTGTCTCGTCGGAGGCGGTGAGTGATACCTGAAAATCGACGTCGCTTCGGGTGATATTACGAGCGATGAAGGGCAGCAGCAGGGTTTCGCCCGGGCGAATGGTGGTGACCGCCTGATCGCCGGTGATTTCAAGTCCGTCGGGCACCTCCGAAAACTGCAACCGGAAACTGATAGGAACGATGGAAATATTGGATACTTTGACAAGCAGCTGTGTTTGCCGGCTTCCCTGATCGAGGTAATATTCCTGCTGGTCGGTTTGAAGCAACAGTGAAACGTCTTCATCCCAGCGGGTAAAAAAAGAAGTTTGAGGTTGTATCGTAAGCCCTGCACTGGAAGAGGTGAGCTGGAGGTCGAAACGCTGCATCTTTTCTTTGATGAGGTTTCGGGTAGCCATATATTTTACGGGGTAAGATTTGGTTTCTCCGGCTTGTAAAAAGAGGGTGTCGGGCAGATTGATGAGCCCCCCGGGCAGCGTTTTCGAAACCGCAAGGCGTACAGGCTGATCTGACTGATTTTCGACCAGCAGTTTGTTAGAGAAGCTTTGATTATTCTTGATGCGCAGGGTGCCCTGATCGAAGCGGTATACAACCTGGTGAGGTGATTGTGCTTTGACCGGAGAGGCGAACAAAAAGAAACTGATGCTGATGAAAAGAAAAGCCTTGGCGACTTTGGTCATTGGTACGCTGATTACGGCCGCAAATATCGGGTTTATCAGCGTGACGAGAAAACCAAGCGGGCTTCGGGGCGGTCATTCTGACCCTCGCTTTCTACTCACTTATACTAGATTGGCGTTTCAGAGCGTAAAAGTGCCATTTTTAGTCCGTGCCGAACAACACGAAAGCCGAGACACTTCTTGCGTTACACGTTAGTTCATCCTGATTTGGCTCAGATGAAACTCGGGTTTATCGGCGGTATCTTCTATGCTGGATTGAATGGCGTAAAACAGATAATCGATCGCGGACGACTTCTGAACGAAGTTGGCTGCGCCGTTGCGAAACGTTTCCAGGACGGTTGTGGTGTCGATGAATTCACTGACAACGATGATCTGCGTTTCCGGAAAATGCGTTCTGATATTTTGGATGCTGCCCTTATCCTGTCCTTCGATGTCAATTAAAACAATATCGGGGTGACTTTCATCGGCGTGAATGGCGGCAGGGTTAAAGCTATCCCGACTAAAATTCACGAAAACATCGGGCTTCTCCCCTACTATTTGGTCGGGGCTTCCGTCTTCAAGCATGGAAATCAATCGTTCCCGACTCTTATGATCCTTATCTATAATTCCAATCGTAATCATCTTTTTTCTTTTTTATCGGGATCTAAAACTGCTTTCTCCGATTCTTTACTGAGTTCATTTCTTCACTTCCATCTCGTTCAGCTGCTCTTTAGATCCTCTTTTTCGAACTGTGTTATCAGGGAATCCATTTCATCAGTCGGTTTTTCCTGTTTCTTTATTAAAGAATGCAAAAATGGAGCCATAGGTTTGTAAAAGCTTCGTTAACAAGGGTTTTTGGCAAGTTGCTATTGACTTCTGATACTCGTCTTCCGTGGTTTTGGCTACAATTGTCGTGATTTTGGTTAGTCGGACGCCTGCATATTTGCGGACTTTTGTCTTATCAAATTAAATAAGATCATAGAAAATGGAGACAAATCAAAAGAAAGTAGCACTGGTAACCGGTGCGAATACAGGAGTGGGCTTTCAGATTGCCAAGGCCCTCGCAGATCAGGGATATGAGGTATATGTAGGTGCGCGGGATCTGCGCAAGGGTGAAGTGGCTGCTGCGGAGATTGGGAACGGTGCAAAGGCGCTTCAGCTGGATATTACGGATGGTAGTTCCGTAGATGCGGCGGTAGCTCGTCTGGAAAGTGAACTTGACTATCTGAGCCTATTGGTGAACAATGCTGGAATATCGCATGTTGGAAAACCGGGACGAACGCTGGAGGACATATTGGGTTCGCAAATGGCGAGCATTGCTCCTTTTGCGGAAATGAAAGCGGTTTGGGAGACGAATGTGTTTGGGACGCTGGCCGTGACGCAGGCTTTCCTGCCCTTACTGAGAAAGGCCTCTGCGGCGCGCATTGTAACGGTTTCAAGCGCTTTGGGTTCTCTTTCCCTAAACTCAAATCCGGACAATCCTTACCGTTCTAACTTTGATGCGGTATACGGTGCTTCGAAAACGGCGCTAAACGGTGTTTTCCTTTCCTTAGCGAACGAACTCGAAAACTCAACTATCAAGGTTCATTTGGTAAGTCCGGGTTTCACCGCAACGGCGCTGAATAATTTTCAGGGTACCGACACGGTGGAGGAAGGCTCGCGGGAACCGATACGGGTGGCCCTGGCAGAAGATTTACCGAATGGAAGCTTCACCGGTCCTGCGGATTTTAGCGGTGAGGACCACGCTTTGCCCTGGTAATAACAAATATGACATAGTCGTTGATTCGGCTTTATGGTTGGGGTCGTCGTTTCGCAGTCTGCGATCTTTTTTCTGTACGAAAAAAATCGCAAGGCCTGCTTCACTGACGACCCGAACCTGTATAGCGCTGAACCTGATGGACCTGGAACCTGTGTTCTAATGATAACCGATTAACAGGTAAAAGGTCAACGTGATTACCATGTCCATTCGTCCTGCTCAAAATCATTGGGGGCATCCGTCAAAAGATGATGGTCGTCACCGGCAGCATTCATTTGTTTCGCTGCCTCAGCCCATCCTTGGCGCGGTTCAGGCTTAATAACAATAACTCCGTTGTGAAGTCCAACCTCTACTACCGACCGTTCACATAGCTTTAGCTTCTTTAGAAACGTCGAGGGGAGGATGACGCCTTGGCTGTTTCCGATATTGATGATATTTGCTTTCATGTTATGACACATATTGATAGTAAGGAAATATAGTCTTTTAATCTTTTAACATCAATGCCGAGTTCTCTTCTCCGATCTAAAATTGCCTGGGTTTGGTTTTCTGCGCGGCGGATAAAGCAATTTCTTCAATGCGGTTCTGCCGGGTTTCAGGACGCTTGGCGGATACGACCCTGTACAGTATCATTTTCTTGATGGATTTGCTGAGGCTTAGAAAATACTCTTTCGAGCCTTTGTATTTTTTAAAGGCCTTTTCCAGATCGTCGGGGATGATCAATTCTTCCACTTCATCGAGGATATTCCACGACCCGTTTTGCTTTGCGATTTCGATGCTTTGAAATCCGGCCGGTGTCATCAGCCCCGCTTCTATCAATTCCTGAACTTTCTCTTTATTGATTTTCGACCAGGTGCTTTTGGGTTTGCGCTTGCTGAAGAATTGATGGGAGGTTTCGTGGTCGATCTTGATACGCTTGCTGTCGATCCAGCCATAGCAAAGCGCAATGTCTACCGCTTCCCGCCAGGTGAGAGTGGGCTTTCCGGAGGCTTTTGCATAATAAACCAGCCAAACGGCTTGCCTGGACTGATGGTTTTCTTCCAGCCATTGTTTCCAGGCGTCGGGACTGGCGGGATAGAATATTTCAGGTTCGTTCATTGGATGAAATTGCGTCGCTTTAGTTTACTAAGTTAAAGATGCAAAAATATTTGGCCGCCAACATCTTTATACTTTTTTCTATTTGAGCTTTCATAGAAATCGATACTTTTGCGTTGTGAAAATACTGGCAGTTCTTCTATCGTTTATTGTGGTCTTCCTATCGACAGCTCCATGCTGTGCCGTTGAAACGGATGAAGACGTGCTTTTGATGGAACAGTATGATTCATGCATGGACGATGATTTTTGTCAGACTTGTTCGCCCTTTTATACCTGTGGTGCTTGTGCGGGCTTTACTGCGGTTGAATATTCCGGAGTGTTGTTTGCGCTTTATCTCAAACCGGTTCAGCATTATAGCGTCTACCTTCCTTTTATGCTGCCCAAAGCTGCGGCAAGTATTTGGCAGCCTCCCCAGTAAATCCCTTTCCGAGACGGGCCAAAACGGCCAATTTTATTGTACATCTTAATTTTAATTCCTTATGAAAACTTTCATTACGCTTATGGCGGTGCTCTTTATTTCAGCCACTGCCTATGCTCAAAATAGCTATAAAGCGATTATAAAAGACGCTCAAACGCTTCAACCATTGCCCGGTGCAACGGTTAAAATTCAAAATACCAACTTAGGTGCCTCGGCTGGGAACGACGGATCCGTTGTACTCAACAATATTCCAACGGGTATACAAATCGTTGAATTTAGTTATGTTGGATATGCCACCAAAACCGATACGTTGATATTTCCCTTGAATGATACAGCTTCAACGATTATAACCCTGGATGCCTTAGACGAGCACGAACATTTAGAAGAGGTGGTGATTTCGGCCACCCGGAGCAGTCGTACGATTGATAATATTCCCACCCGTGTGGAGGTGATTTCGGGGGAAGAACTGGATGAAAAAGCGAACATGAAGCCGGGCGATATTCGGATGTTGCTAGCCGAGAGTACCGGCATTCAGACACAGCAGACTTCGGCAACGAGCGGAAATTCGAGCATCCGGATTCAGGGGCTGGATGGAAAGTATACGCAGATGATTCGCGATGGGTTTCCGCTGTATTCGGGATTTTCCGGGGGACTGGGTTTACTGCAGATTGCGCCGCTTGATTTACAGCAGGTGGAGGTGATTAAAGGGTCGTCGTCTACCCTATACGGCGGTGGGGCGATTGCTGGTTTAGTGAATCTGGTGAGTAAAAAGCCTACAGACGAGCGTCAGCTAAGTATGTTATTGAATGGCACGTCGGCCTTAGGTTTGGATGCAAGCGTATTCTACGCTGAAAAATTCGAAAAAGTGGGGACAACGATTTACGCGGCCTATAATAAAGGCACCGCTTACGACCCCTCTGATATTGGGCTTTCGGCCATCCCCGACTTTGATCGGTTTACGTTTAATCCAAAGTTATTTCTTTATCTGAATGATGCCACTACCCTTTCGGCGGGTGTTAATACAACGCTGGAGACGCGAACAGGCGGCGACATGGAGTATCTGAGCGGGAATGGTTCAGACACTCGTGCTTATTTCGAGGAGAATAAAACGAAGCGTTTTAGTACGCAGATGGAGTTTGCGCATACGTTGAACGAACGGACCGGGATCACTTTCAGGAATTCGATTAGCTATTACGACCGGAGCATTCGCTTACCGGAGTATCTGTTTTCGGGTTTGCAGCTTTCAAGCTATAGCGAGTTAAACTACGATTACCGAACAGACAGAGCCGACTGGGTGGCGGGAATTAATTATTTGTCTGATAACTTTAAAGAGGATCAAAACGATCAGAATGCGCTGAGAAATTATCATTATAATACGATTGGCGCGTTTGTTCAAAACACCTGGAATACGACGGATGCTTTTACGCTTGAAGCAGGAATAAGGGGCGATTATCATAATGAATATGGTTTCTTTTTCCTGCCCAGGGTTTCTGGATTATGGAAAATCAATGAGCATTTATCGACACGCCTGGGTGGCGGATTGGGTTATAAAGCGCCCAGTGTATTTACCGAGGATGCGGAACGGGTTCAATTCAGAAACGTTCTTCCGCTGGATGTGGCTGCCACGAAAGCGGAACGATCGTATGGTGCTAATTTCGACATAAACTATAGCACCCGGATATTGGATGGTGAAGTTGGATTCAGCATTAACCAGTTGCTTTTTTATACGCGAATTCTGAATCCTATTTTGCTGGAAAACTCGGGATCAGCTTTGGTATACAATCAGCCAGAAGGTCATTTTGATACGCAGGGACTGGAAACCAACCTAAAGTTAACTTACGAAGATTTTAAGCTGTTTGTGGGTTATACTCTTGCCGATGTGAACCAGCATACGGGAGATATCAACCGGCCCTATCCTTTGGTATCGAAACATCGGATGAATAATGTTTTGATGTATGAAGTGGAAGACAAGTGGAAGATTGGAGCAGAAGCTTATTATTTCGGCGGGCAGGATTTGAATGATGGAAGCCGCGGAAAGGCTTACTGGACAACGGGCTTCCTTGCGGAAAAGCTTTGGGAGCGTTTTTCGATCTTTATTAACTTCGAGAATTTGACGGATACGCGCCAGCCTGAGTTCGGGCCGATTTATACCGGCAGCATTACGGAGCCGGTTTTCAATGATATTTATGCTCCGGTGGATGGTTTGGTGATTAACGGTGGTGTGAAGATTCGGCTTTAGTTGGTGGTTCTGCGGTTTGGATTCGGCGTGTAGGGATCGGGTCGTCAGTGAAGCAGGCCTTGCGATTTTTTTTCGTACAGAAAAAAAATCGCAGACTGCGAAACGACGACCCGATCCCCTCTAAGCGCCGATCCTGTATTGCGCCGGACCTGTATTGCACCAGACCTGAGGGGCGCCGAATCCGTTATTCTTCTATCTGCCGGTGCGTGCTAACGGCAATTCTGTTCCAGGCGTTGATGGTGACGATGGCCATGATGATTTGGGCTATCTGATTTTCGGAGAAGAGGCCGGTGGCTTTCTGATAGGTTTCATCGCTTAGTCCGTTTTGATGGATGAGGGTAATTTCTTCCGTCATCCGCAATACTATTTGTTCTTCTTCGGTGAAAAACTTGGTGGCTTCCCGCCATGCGCTCAAAAGGAAGATGCGCTGTATACTCTCCCCGTTTTTGACAGCATCTTTGGTGTGCATGGCAATGCAGTAGGCGCACTGATTGATTTGCGAGGCTCTAATCTTGATCAGCTCTTTAAGTGTTTTCGATATTTCCATTTTTGCTAAGTAGCCTTCCAGACCGAACATGGCTTTAAATGCCTGCGGTTCTGTTTCGTTGATGTCGATTCGTTTTTCCATTGCTTTTTGATATTTATTTTGGTAGTACAAAACTGATAAATCGGTCCCTGGAAAAACTTAATCTGGTTTAAGAAATTGATTTTTTGCGGATTTCGCTTAGGTATTCTGGCGTAAAACCGAGATAGGAGGCAATCAGGTATTGAGGAACGCGCTGAAGGAATTGTGGCTCGCGTGTTCGGAAATGATGATACAACTCCTCACGGGAATGTTCATAGTGGAACTTGATGCGCATTTGTGTGGCGCCATATGCCTTTTGGTAGATGCAGCGGAAATACTTCTCCATGAGCGGATGGTTCCTTAGCAGATCTTCATATCGGCTGCGATGAATAACGAGCAGTTCAGCAGGTTCTACTGCCTGTATATAAAATTCAGAGGGAGATTGATTGAGGTAAGCGAAAGTTTCCGTCATCCACCAGTTTTCAATAGCAAATTCGGTGGTATGTTCAACTCCTTTTTCGTTGATGAAAAACTTCCTAAGAATGCCTTTCACAACGAAGTAGTTCGCTTTGCAGACTTCCCCTTCAGCCAGCAAATTCTCTTTCTTCTTCACCGACTGGGGTTGAAAATAGGCGCCTATCTCCGAAAATTCCGCATCGCTGACTTCCGCAAATTTCTTGATATGGATTTTGAATTGCTCAAGCATCGTCTGTTTTTTTTAGATCCTTATTGTGTACCCTATGTCGTTTAAACTTACTAAAGTTAATTTAAAATTCTGTTGCGCTTAGACAGAACCGCCTGATGCCCGAACTAAATAGGCATCAAGGTCAATCTCGTTAAATGATATTAGCGAGACCGCCAAACAATATCAGGAGCCGAACAATAGATTCGGTTTCCCCTTGCTTGACAGTTGATTCGGTTTCCCCTCGCTTGGTAGTCTGTAAGGCGACAATATGGATTATTCCTAGAAAACATATCAGGAGCCGACAGTTGACTCAGCTTTCCTCTGCTATTCTTTCCGCTGCCGTATCCTCCAGATGTGCGTGAAGTTTCTCCCGGCTTTGGTGGCTATCTATTATTCCGAGGGTAATTATGAAGGTTTCCTTTTGGTATTCCATCGATTATGAGCGACGCCTATGAGGATAATAATTTAATAATGAGGTACTTGTTTGTCAAAAGTTTTGAGGAATTAGAAGCAGAATGCTGTGATTTATTCAAGAAAGATAATATTTTTTAAACTGCATTTTTATTTTTTAAACTGCATTTTTATTTTTTAGTGCCGTTAAGTTTCTTACTTTTGGCGCTATTCATAATTAATCTAAATAGAGTGAAACGAATTATCAGAGTGAAGCAGATTGTCCTTTTATTATTATTGGTCTCTTTTCAGGGATTACAGGCGCAAACCACAGAGAGTGCTATCCGGGGCACCGTTAAAACCCAGGACGGGCAGGCCGCTGAATCGGTTACTATTCGACTTAAAAAATCAGGTCAGCAGACGAAGACTGACAGCGATGGTAATTTTGTTTTACGTGCTGTTGCTGAAGGTAGCCAGTCTCTTGAGGTACGATTATTGGGCTTCCTGACAAAGACCGTTTCGGTAAATATAAATGCCGGAGAATCTGTAACTCTGCCGACCATTACGCTGCAGCAAGATTCAAAAGCACTTAAAGAGATTTTGATTACGGGCAGTATCAATGGTTTCGCGAAAAAGAAGACAGACTACGTTGCGCGTATGCCGCTCGAAAATTTGGAAAATCCACAGGTTTATAATGTGGTAACGAAGGAGCTGCTTAAAGAGCAGGTGGTGGTAAATTATCAGGAAGCGTTGCGAAATGCGCCGGGTGTGCTCACTTCGGTATATCCTGCCGGAGGATTTGCTGCCAATCTAAGAGGTTTTATTTCCGGTGTTAACCATCGGAACGGCATGGCATCAGTGTCAAATACAAAGTCGCTTGACCCGGTAAATATTGAACGGATTGAAGTAATAAAAGGTCCATCGGGCACGCTTTACGGTTCTTCTGCTATTTCTTTTGGCGGATTGATCAACGAGGTTACAAAACGGCCATTTGATGAACATCAAACGGAAATCAGTTATACAAGCGGCAGCTGGAATCTTAACCGTTTGACAGCTGATGTAAACGCACCCTTGAATGCAGACAAAACTGCTCTATTCAGAGTAAACATGGCACTTCATCAGGAAAAAAGTTTTCAGACTTATGGTCATAAAAACAGCTTTGCCTTGGCTCCGAGCCTGGCCTATAAGGTAAACGATAGGTTTTCTTTCGTAATCGATGCCGAAATATTGTATAATGACCGTACGCAAACCATATTTCCGACTTACTCCAGCGGTACAACCTTTAAAAACTTGAATGATTTGCCAATAGCGTACGAACGCTCGTTAGGAGGTGAGGATATGGATTCCAGATCATTTTCAAATCAGGTGGTATTGGAGGGGCGCTATAAAATTAACGACCATTTGACCTCGATCACCAATGTGTCGTATAATGCCAATCAAGACCACAGTAATCAGATTTATGTAACCTGGCAAAATGATGACTTGATAGCCCGAAGGGTTAGCAGCTCGGGTCCCAGGTTGAATACCAACCTACAGGTGCAGCAAAACTTTGTTTATGATGCAACGGTAGGTAAGATCAGGAACAGGCTACTTGCTGGTGTAGATTTTTACCAGAGCATGGCTAAGCAAAACAGCTACGCGCAGTTTGCTTACGATACAGTAAGTTTGAGCCAACCTATCAGTCCGGTATCGGCCCCCAAGATTAAGGCGATGACCGCTAACTTAAGCCCTAACTATAACGAAAGCCATCAGAATACCTACAGCGTCTATTTTTCTGATGTGATTGATTTTACCAGCCGATTGAATGCCATGGTAAGTTTAAGGCTGGACAGATATGAAAACAAACCCTATAAAACGAATGGCGTGGCTGCAGCAACTGGCGACTTTAACCAGACGGCGCTTTCACCGAAACTTGGCCTTGTTTATCAGGTGGTAAAAGATCAGGTTTCGTTATTCGGGAATTATATGAATGGTTTTGCTAATGTAGCACCATTCACTCAGCCCGATGGTGAAATATCGATTTTCAAACCCCGACATGCAAATCAGCTTGAGACGGGGGTCAAAGCGTACGCGTTCCAACATCGCTTAAATGTAACGGCAAGTTTTTACGATATTCAGGTGAGCAACGCTACCCGACGGACCGATGATGGGTTTACCGTACAGGATGGTACGCAGAAAAGCAAGGGCTTTGAAGTAGAAGTTATAGCGAATCCGGTGAATGGTTTGAATTTAAACGCAGGATATGCCTATAATGATAGCTATTATACGAAGGCTTCGGCGGCATTAGAGGGGAAAAAAGTTCAGGCGACGCCTGAACATATATACAACTTTTGGTTAAGCTATAAGTTTAATGGACCGGTGCTTAATAATGTAGGTGTTGGAGCGGGTGGAAATTACGTGAGTAAGTCTTTCTTCGATTCGGGGAATACCTTCATTATTCCTGCGTATACGGTGGTCAACGCTACGGTATTTTACGACCAGCCGAAGTGGCGTTTGGGCTTAAAAGTTAATAATTTGACGAATGAAAAGTACTGGGACAGGTACTCCAACGCTCAAGCAACAAAACAGTGGTTGGCTACACTGGCTGTTAAGTTTTAAAGACCCATGACGGTAAAGAAAATAAGCGCTAAATTACATCTCTGGCTTGGTTTGGCATCGGGACTGGTGGTGTTTGTTTTAGGGCTAACGGGCGCTATATACACCTTCGAAACTGAATTACGTTACGCTTTTTATCCGGAAAGGTATTACGCCGATAGTGTATCGGCGAAGCCCTTGCCGTTGCGGGTACTGAAGAAAAAGGCACAGGAGGCTATCGGTTCCGAGCTTGACCTGAACTTCGCACTTTATAAACCCTTTACCCATGAAACGTACCGTTTCAGAGGATCAAAGTTCAATGCTGAAGGCAATACGTATAATACAAGAACGCTTGTATATAAAACAGTATATATAAACCCTTTTACGGGCGGCGTTCAATACATCGAAAATACCAAGTGGGAGTTTTTCCAAATAGTAAAAGTGATTCACACCGAACTTATGCTTGGCGAAACCGGACATTTTATAGCGGCATGGGGAACGGTTGTTTTTGTAGTCTTATTGCTGACGGGTCTCGTGCTTTGGTGGCCACGGTCTAAGGCCGCGAGTAAACAGCGCTTTGCAATCAAATGGAACGCGCGGTGGCGAAGAGTGAATTATGACGTACACAATGTCGGCGGATTTTACACCTTGTTGGTAACGCTCATTTTAGGACTCACCGGAGTATATTTTGGTTTTGAATCAGTACGAAAGACGTTAAAATGGGCTGTGGAAGGCAATACAGTTAGCAATGCGGCGCCTGCGCTGACCGATACATTAAGCAAGTCTGTTCCAAATGCTTTGGATTATATAGAGGCTAAGGTGGCATCCCAGCCGCATAATAAAGGCCTCTACATGGTTGGTTTGTCTGATAATAAGGTAGCGCCTGTTGTGTTTACTATTATGCATAATTCCGATAACTATCTTAAACGTAGTCAGTTCTTTTTTGATAAATATACCGGTGCAACCTTAAGAAGCAAACCGGTTGATGAATGGCGCAACTCGGAGATATTTTTAAATTCGATGTATGATATACATGTTGGAAAAGTGCTGGGACTATGGGGACAAATATTTGCCTGCCTCGGCAGCCTGGCATCAGCTGCCCTTCCAGTAACGGGCTTTTATATTTGGTGGGGAAAAAAGTATAAACCGAAGAAACGGTGAGGGAAACGAACAGTTGACGCGGTTTCCCCGTGCTTGGATGGTCTGTGAAGCGACATCAGAGATTTTTTCGCAGAAAAAATATATCAGGAGCTGAACAGGCCCTCCAAGCATCACCCTATGGGACCATCGAGACTGATACTAATTCCCTAAACTCCTAATACTATGGAAGCTTCAATATCAAGCTTTCGACTTATTTCGCGAGCCACTTTTAATGTTGGTTCACTTTTCCCATTTAAGTATTCGCTAATCCTTGAACTACTTATGCCTAAGAAATTAGAAAGCGCTTTCTGGCTTAAGCCACGTTCATGCATTCTCAATTTTAAAGCTTCTGCAAGAGTAGGTGGTAATACTGGAAAATGAGCTTCTTCATAATCTGCTACCAAGTCTGAGAGAATATTCAGTTCAACAAATCCTTTGGCCTCAGAATTTTCAATGTTATCTGGATTTAAAAGTAATTCCTCAATTCTTTCTAAAATGGCCTTATATTCTTTTTCTGATTTGATCATGTTCAGATATTTTGAATGTCCTTAATTTTGTCATAATCCGAATGGGTTCCAATAAACCGAATGTAAACCTTGCCAGCATTAAACGATATGATGGCGATTAGACGATATGAATTCCCCTTAATATAAAAAACGTATCGATTGTTGCCAACATAATCAACTGAATTGAAATCCTTTTTAATATCGTTTATTGATGCCCACTCTTTTTTACTGGTTACTGAATACCAGAATCTTAATGCAGTTTCTGAGTCAGCGTATTTCTCAGAAAACTCTTTTATTCGCTTATATGTCACTACACGCATCGGCTCCAGATACTTCTGATATTTGGAACAAAATTACAAAAAATAAAACTAACTTTCTTCTTAGCATTTAATTTTTTCGCTCCACTTTGCTGATTGTAATTGATTCAGTTCCCCTGATACTTGGACGGACTGTGAACCGACATAATAGACTCTTCCATAGAAGTTATATCAGGGCGACAGTTGACTCGATACCCCCTCATGACTGGATGGTCTGTGAAGCGCACATTATATATTTTTAGCAAGAATATATTAGGAGCCAAACAGTTGATTCGGTTTTCCAGTACTTGGAAGGTCTGCAAGGCGACATTATAAATTTTTCCTAGAAAAATATATCAGGAGCCGAACAGACCAACTAACCATCCTCTCTGCGCTTACCGACAATTCTCCCCTATTTACCGACTTTTTACGAATTCTACCATCTTGCTTGGTCGACCGCCTGTGTCAACAAAAAACTTCTAGTATATTTGATCTGACTATCGATTGTATAAATGAATAAACCTGTATCTATATATCTGATCACGTTACTCCTGTTTTTGACATTTTCCGCTTGTTATGAACGTCCGACTTCTGACCGGTCAAGCCGTACGGAAAACGTGGAAGAAAGTGACCGTTCTGAAAAGGCCAATCGTTCTGGAAGTGTTGAAGATGGTCCCGCATTGGGGGAGGATGCCGCGGACAATAAGAAGCTGGATACGGATGTAACTGGGGTGGCGGACACGACAAAAAAAGTTCCGTCTCATACAAAACTGAATCTGTACATTGAAAATTCAGGTTCGATGAACGGTTATGTCAACGGGAATACGACCTTCAAAAATGGGCTGGGTGATTTGCTGGTGTATTTGAAATATGAGTTTGGGGAGGAAAATATTCGCCTCCACTTTATCAATGATACGATTCATCCGATAACATTCGAGCGTGACATTACACAGTTCGCGGCTAGCCTTTCGCCGGAAACGATGCGGGTGGGCAATACGGCCTCGAGCGATTTGAACTTAATTTTCAATACGATACTGCAGAATACAGGGCCAGGAACGGTATCGATCTTATTTTCTGATTTGATTTATTCGATTCAGGGATCGAATACTGAGCAATTATTGAACTACCAGAAGAGCCAGACGAAAGACGCTTTTTTATCGAAGGCGCGATCGGGTGATAAACTTCAGACGGGGATTGTGCAGCTGTCTTCTACCTTCAACGGTACGTATTGGGACAAAAATAATGAGAAGACGCTTCTACGGAATGCGGCTAGACCCTGGTATATGACCATTACAGGTGAGGCTGATCGGGTGGCGGACTTCAACCGGAAGATTGATGTGCAGCGGGTGGCGGGTTTTAAGAACCAGTTTACGCTTACAACCGATGATTTTTCGGAGGATAATTATTATTCGGTGCTGACGAATACTTATAACGAGGGTCGTTTTAAGCCGATCCGTGCGATGTCGTCAACCAATTTCGTGCGGGGCATCGAGGATGTGGACGTTGGTCGCGGAGGGCTGTTCCGTTTTGCATTGGCGGTGGATTTATCCCGTATTCCGGTATCGGACGCTTACAAGACCTCTCGCGCGAACTATGAGGTGCTGGAGGGGAATTACCGGATTGATTCCATCTTCACGATTGAAAAAAAGGATATTCAGCCGTCGGATTGGGTACGGATTGAGAGTGCCGGGGCGACCCATATCGTGTTGGTGGAGGCTGAGGGTCAGTCGTTCTCTGACTTGACGATTGCGATGAAAAAACAGATCCCGGATTGGGTTTTCCAGACGGATACGGAAGACGACCGCGATATTCAATCGTCGCTGACAAAGACTTTTGGCTTTAAGTATTTGGTGGAAGGTGTGTCGGAAGCGTATGAAACGCTGTCGGACAAGAAGGATCATTATTTCGAACTGGAGGTTCCGGTGAGGAAGGCTTCGGCGAGCAATACTGGAAAGATTATTGTGGTGCTTCTGATCCTTGCCACGATTGCTGGTTTACTGTACACTTATTTGAAAAGAAAACGATGAACGATTTGTTTGCCTCGGTCTACGAAGGCTGGGGAATTTTCTGGCTGGGCGAATTCTCGAACGACCTTTATAGCAATAACCTTTATTTGCCGGTGGCGCTTACGTTGCTGATTTCTTCGGTGATATGGATGGTGGTTTATTATTATGTGATTGATCATCCACGATTTGCGCGTCCCTGGCATTGGCTAATCTGGATGCTGGTGCTGTGTGCGATTAATTTTGCTGCGGCGAATTATATTACCTTCTCCAAACTGACCGAGCTCTACACCTCGCTGGAGCGGGATCTGCCCTATTATTCGGAATTCACGACCTTTTCCTTTATCAATGCATTGTGGACGTTCATTTTTGCCTTTATCGTATCCTTGCTGATTAAGGGGCGCTCGGTGATGTGCAAGCGGACACCTTTTTAAGTTTTTAACAACATGGCTAAACTCTATATTTTTGGTATCGGCGGAACAGGCTCACGCGTATTGAAATCGCTCACGATGCTTTTGGCGGCGGGTGTGGATATGAAGGGCTACGAAGTGGTTCCTATCATAATTGATCCGGATGCGGCCAATGGCGATGTGACCCGCACGGTGGAGATGCTGAAGAATTATCAGCAGATCCATGAGCGCGTGCACGGTGACGGACCTTCGCAGGCTTCTTTTTATAAAACGCCGATCAGTGCGGTGTCACAGAATTTCCGGCTGGAGATTAAGGGGAGCCACAACGAAGAGTTTCGCGATTACATTGGTTACTCGGAATTGAACGATTCGAACAAGGCTTTGATTTCCCTGCTTTTTTCGGAAGACAACCTGCGGGCGAATATGGAAGTGGGTTTTAAGGGTAATCCGAATATCGGTTCGGTGGTGTTGAACCAGTTTTCGGAATCGGAAGATTTTATTCGCTTTGCGTCTGACTTTTCTGCGGGCGACCGCATTTTCATTATTTCCTCAATATTTGGGGGAACAGGTGCGGCGGGATTCCCGCTCTTACTAAAGAATATCAAGAATGCAGACCATCGGCTACCGACTTGGGCTTTGCTGAAAGAGGCACCGATTGGGGCGATCTCCATATTGCCTTACTTTGGGGTATGGCCGGATCCGAAGTCGAAGATTGATAAGGCGACTTTTATATCGAAAACCAAAGCAGCCCTCTCCTATTACGATCAGAATGTTTCAGGCAATAATTCGCTGAACGCGCTGTATTATATCGGCGATGTGGTAAATAAGGACTACGAGAACCACGAAGGGTCGACCTACCAGAAGAACGATGCGCACTTTATTGAGCTGGCGGCAGCACTTTCGATTGTTGACTTTGCTCATACGGAGGAAGGTGACTTGCGGAACAGCGACGGAAAGGCCGTTGCGCCGCTATATAAAGAATTTGGCGTTCGGAAGGATACGGAGACGATTACATTCGGTGACCTGGGTTTGCAGACGCAGCATCGCTTGCAAAAAGCTTTGAGTCAGTATATGCTATTTTATTTATACGTGGAGAATCAGCTGGCTTTATCGCTCGACATGTCGTGGGCAACGGGTCCGGTTAAGATCGATCGTACCTTTATGACGCAGCCATTTTACAATACTTATTTGCGGACCATGAACCGTCATTTCTGGGATTGGCTTAACGAGATGAAGCGTAATAAGCGAAGCTTCGCCCCGTTCAATCTTAAAATAGACGGCAATAAGCTTTTTGAGGTGGTAGAAGGTGTGAAACCAAAGAGCAGCTTGTTTGAACGCGGTTCGAACTATGCCCGGATGGATTATATTTTGTCGAAAACGGAGCCGAAGATTAAAACACGGAAGCCGGAGGTGTTTTTCGTGGAGTTGTTTGATCAGAGCACGGCTGAGCTGGTGAAGTATAAGTATGGTTTTCACGTCTGACCGTCATTCGCTGTCTGAGACATTTTTCTGCGAAAAATATCTCTAAGGCCAGCTCATTGACGATCAGATGTTATTAGAAGTACGAGTCAGGAGGGAAATATTTCTAAGGTCAGCTCATCGACGATCAGATGTTATTAAGTACGAGTTAAAGGGAAATTTCCTCAAAAAGAAAATTCATTCACCGCTTATATTTTATTAAAGTAGAGAGCATCTTGAACAAAGAAAATGTCAAAAGTATTTAGATTTCATAACGGCAACGACAATATCGAAGACTGGCAAGTTACGGAAGCCTACGGCAACCATGCGATTAGTTCGATTCAGGACCCGGCGGGTGAGTCGGCCAGCAGGCAGATTACATCGATTCCGAGTCCTTTCGCGCGGATGGATTTGATTCAGCGGGCCTTTGCAAGGATTAACGAAAGCAGAAAGCTGGAGGGGTCGACAATCTTCCATAAGATGGTGTCGGACGCCTTGGATGTGGCGGAGTTGTTCTTTAACGTGGATCGTTTTGCGGATCGTCTTTCCCTGATGGTCTGGGATAAGCATCAGGACTTGCAGGCCTTGCTTCGGTCGGATAATCCCAAACACCGTCGCCTTGGGGAGACCCTTAAGTTGTATCTGGAGCAGGACAAGCAGGCGCATAATTTTGATGAGCTGAGCAGTATTTATTTGCTGAACTACACGGCCGGAGGGCCTTTTAAAATGAATATCATCGGAGGAACCTCTCCTTCCACCTTGTTTTTTACTTCGGCGAACGACTTGAGTTTTGTGGATATCCAGTTTGGCTCAAAGCGTGTATTTTCAACGACTTATCTACCTCTATATAAACGGGACATTGAATTTCAAAAGTACTTCTTTGGTTTGCAAAAACATTATCCGGCTTTCAACCGGAAGTTTAAGGAGGTGGACGACTACCTGAATACAAATTATGCCTTGCTGAGTGAGGAGGTGCGACAGCATATTCAGCATGGAACCGAAGCCGATTTCTACAATAGCTACCAGGAACTGACGCTTGGGGGCGACGGGCATAAGGTGGAGGTGCTGGGTTTTCCCTTAAGAAAACGCGTCAATACGCCTTCAAATATTGCGGATCGGTCTGATTTTGTAATTGTTTCCGACAAGTTCGAGGGTGTGAAGCCGCTTGTACTGCCCAACGAAAAATTTACCGGCAGGCTAATGTATACGAGTGATTACTGGGATGCCAATTTGAAAGCGCCGCACAGCGATCCGCATGAGCTGGGCGACCGGAAGCTGCCGTTTGTGGGCGACCGGTATCCGTACCTGACGGTGTCGGATTTTTTGGAGCCTTATGTGATCCGCACGGTATACCCAATTCAAAAATCGAAATATTTTGACGGGAATTTTTCTTCGACGCAGCAAACGACGAAGGGCTTTATCCTGCCTATTAAGAAGGAATTTTTCGACTTTTTCGATGTTTCATACCTGTCGGGTTTTACGAAGGAAGGGCGGCCTGTGTTTGAAATGCGTTCAGGTGCTGGCGGCGGACTAACCGTGACGCTGCGGATTCCGGTGAAGAAGGGCTATATCTCTTTTCAGCGGATTTATTATCCTGCAGCCAACGAGCTAAGCATGGAACAGGCTTATCCTGAACAGAATAAGGGGGTTATAATCGAGAACCAGTTTAGCTTAACTACCTTCCCATTTTATCGTTTGACGGGAGGGCATCCGAATGTGTACCGCGTGGCTTTGTTAGACCGCGATGTATTGCCATTAACGAAATCGCGCCGCTATTCGCTCAAATTCTTTAAGAACAACCAAGAGATCGATGTTCGTGCCGAGAAGCCGCGGTCGCGCAAGCAAACGGATGGTTTGTCGTCGCACTTCTACGTACTGGAAGACGCCTTCGACTTTATGGAGTTAAGCGACGGTACGGGGCATCGGGGACTGATTGTTCCGCTATTCAAGGAGATAGAGCCGGGTACCGAAAAGTTCACATTTGCGGTGGATTTCGGCACCACCAATACGCACATTGAATTCCGGAAGGGCGATGCAGATCCGGTTCCTTTTGAGATTGGCGACGAGGATCTTCAAATGGCGAGTTTGCACGATCCATCCGTTGAAGATACCGACATTTCCTTATCGGGCACCGGGGCTGCGGCCTTGATTTTAACCCTGCCGCACGAGTTCCTTCCACTGCGATTGGGACCTAAGCATCCGCACTCCTTTCCTACGCGTACAGCGATTCATTATAATGAGGCGACCGACTTTGCTACCAATACTTATGCACTGGCTGATCTAAACCTTTCCTTTACCTATGAGCGGGAGCTTATTCCGAAGAATATTAAGTTCGACACCAACCTAAAATGGTCGGATTTCAAAGCTAACAGCAAGGAGTTGAAGAAAGTGGATGCCTATTTTGAAAACCTGATGCTGCTGATCCGGAACAAGGTGATGCTGAACGGTGGTGATCCGGACCAGACGCAGTTGGTGTGGTTTTATCCTTCAAGCATGCTCCCTTTTAAAATTGGCATGATGGAGTTTAAGTGGGAGAATCTCTTTAAACGCTATATCAGCGATAAGCATCCGCCGATGAAATTGTCGGAGTCGATTGCGCCTTTCTATTACTTCAAAAACCGCCTTGGAGTAACGGCCACCGATCGCTCGGTCGTTTCCATTGATATTGGTGGTGGAACGTCCGACATGGTGGTATACAGAAAGAACCGTCCGGAGGTGCTGACCTCCATTCGTTTTGCGGCGAATACGATCTTTGGCGATGGTTACAACTCCAATCCTGCTCTGAATGGTTTCGTTAAGAAGTATTCGGAACGTTTTAAAGATCTGGGGATTGTGTCCTACTATCTTCCGAAATTGCAACGCTCAGACGACATCGCCGGCTTCTTCTTTTCCCTGGAGAATAACCGTGACCTGCAAAAAAGAAATATCGATGCTTCCTTCGCCAGGGAGTTGCATCAGGACGCTGATTTTCGGATTGTGTTCCTGGTGTTCTATAGCGCTATAATTTATCATCTTGCAAAACTGATGAAGGCAAAAGGACTGGATGCACCTGCATACATTACTTTCTCGGGGACTGGATCGAAAGTGATCGACTTTGCCGACCCTCGTCCGAAATTGAAAGGACTAAGCAAGCTGACGGAGGAGATTTTCGCTATGAATATGATTGGTGAAAGCAAACCTGAAAGTCAAGCTTCCACTTCCTTCCACGCAAATTCAGCAGCAGATGCAACCATGCTTCCGCATCTGAGTACGGATGAAACGCCGGGTATTGGTGATTCAGTTCAGAACCGAGGCAACTCGGCTCGCGAAGTTTCGATTGAACTGAAGCAGTACGAGAACCCGAAGGAAATTACCTGCAAGGGCGGATTGATGATCGATGAGGAAATTGAGATCGAGGATATTAAGTCGGTTCTGCTTGGCGATACTACGAACCGCCTGATTGAGAATCAACCTTTGGAATATAAAGATATCTCCGAAGAGCTAATTGAGTCGGTACTAAAGGAGTATCGCTTCTTTATCGATCAGTTTTTTGGCTTGCATACAAGACTGAATTTCTCGAAGGAGTTTGGCGTGAACCCTGCTACCATTTCGATTGCGCAGGAGGCGCTGACTGCTAAAGCCAAGGAATACTTACTGCTGGGTATTGAGCAACGAGTGAAGGAGTTAAATGATGATGAGTCGGTCGCGATTACAGAGAGTTTGTTCTTTTATCCGCTGATTGGCGGCTTGAATGCTTTGGCGTTTGCTGTTAACGGTGCTGAGTAATTGTCTTGACCTCCAGACCGGATGAGGCTGTGAAGTGCTAAGTGAAGGCGAGCGCCTCGTAAGTATTGCTCTTTGCTTCGAGCCTGTATAAGTTGTGAGGGTGTATTGCTCTTTGCTTCGAGCCTGTATAAGCGATGAAGGTGTATTGCTCTTTGCTTCGAGTCTGTATAAGCCTGTGAAGTGCTATATGGAGGGAGGTGCAAAATGAGCGCCTTATAAGGTCTCTCCGCTAAAGAGCAATACTGGGAGGACGGGACAAAAGAAGACATTGCAAACCGAGCGGTCTGTAAGGTCTCTCCGCTAAAGAGCAATACTGGGAGAACGGGACAAAAGAAGTTTATGCTCATCGAGCGGTTTATAAAGTCTCTCCGCTAATGAGCAATACTGGGAAAACGGGACAGCAGAAGGTAGTTCTAATCAAGCGGTCTGTAAAGTCTCTCCGCTAATGAGCAATACTGGGAAAACGGGACAGCAGAAGGGAGTGCTGATTGAGCGGTCTATAAGTCTCTGCGCTTGTGGGTAATACTAGAGGACGGGACTTCGCGGCGAGAAAACAGATGTATCTCCTACAAAGAGATAAGATGTAATCAAAAATATGCTTGCAAATCGTTCCGTTTAGCTTTAATATTGGCAACTAAATTATAGTTGCAATGAGTAGATCTGAAAAGTTGCTTACGCGTCTATTAAGCACACCAAAGGACTTCACTTGGGAAGAACAAATGAAGGTTCTTATGTATTTGAAATACGAGCAGGTAACGACGGGTAAAACAGGTGGTTCTAGACGGGAGTTTGTTGACTCCTCTAAAAATATTGTCATCTTACACAAACCACATCCAGGAAATATTCTGAAAGCTTACGCGCTTAGGCAAGTAATTGATCATCTTAAAGAGAAAGGAAAGATCCATCATGAGTAATTATTTGAAGTATAAAGATTACTTGGCGACTTTAGAGTTCAGCGCCGAGGATGAAGTTTTTTACGGCCGGTTATTTGGCATCAACGATCTGGTAAGTTTTGAAGGCTCATCGGTAAAAGAGATTAAGATTGCCTTTGAAGAGGCCGTTGAGGACTATATTGAGACTTGCAAGGAGCTCGATAAGAAGCCGGAAAAAACTTTTAAAGGTAGTTTCAATGTGCGGATTCCCGCTGACCTTCATAAAAACGCGGCTTTTGTTGCGGTTCAAAACAACGTTTCGCTAAATGACTTCGTGAAAGGCGCGATTCAATATGCTGTTATGCATAATGAGATAGTAACCAAGGGCCTGAAAGAATGCTGAAAGTGAGGATGAATAACAGATACAAAGGGCAGATGGGATATCGCGAGACCTTTTAGCCGAGAGTTGAGCGATTTTATGATCAGGTTTTCCTACATGGCCTTGGGAATTGGTTTATTTTCTCAGTTCGGGTTCAAATACACGAAATGGCTGACGGAAAAAGGCCTTGCGGTAGCAAATATGGAGGTGTTGAAGATAGGTGGCGTGGATGTGTGGCTGTTTATGACCGTTGTTCTTTTTGTAATAGGTCAGATGGCGAAACGGGGAATGGAACTACAAGCTGAAAATGATTTAACGATATAGTGATGCCAATAATAGTAAATTTAGATGTGATGATGGCAAAGCGTAAAATGTCGTTGAATGAGCTTTCTGAAAAGGTAGGTTTAACCCTATCAAACCTTTCTATACTCAAAACGGGAAAAGCCAAAGCGATACGCTTCAGCACGCTGGAACTGTTATGTGAAGTGCTGGATTGCCAGCCGGGCGATATCCTGGAATATCGAAGCACATAGCGGCTGATTGCATGACACTGATGGAGAGCAATGCCAAATATTTTTTTTAGTTTTGCTTTAACAGCATTCACCGCTCTACTGCAACGACTATGGAATATTTCTTGGCGATCCTGCCTGCAATCGTTATTATCTTCTTGATTCTTGTTCTGGCGTATTTGACGCAGACTTCCCTGAAAAATAAGTTTATAAAACCGATGGACGATCGGATTCAGGCGTTGGAGGACGCGAATATTCAAAAGGATAAGACGATTAAGCAGTTGAACGATAGCTTGCTTGCTTTGCAGGTGGAATTGGAACATATGGCAGACGATGTAATGCTTTTCCTAAAGCAGCAACCTGCTGAACCGGCTAAGGAAGAGAAACCGGAACGAAGGGCCGATTTTTATATGTCAACTCCAAATAAGGACGGCAGTTTTAGTATGGCTTCCTATTCGGAAGTTTTTATGCCCTCGGTGTCCATCTATAAGTTTATCCCGATCGGTGCCGATCAGGCAGAATTTAGAATAGAAAGCGATGAACAGGGAATGCGCGATGCGCTGAACTTTTCAACTTCCTATATCGAGCCGGTTTGTGATGAGGAAAATGATCTGACTCCTGACACCAAGCGGATTTTGACGGTGAAAAACGGACTTGCTGAATTAATTAATGGGCAGTGGACGGTACTAAGGAAGGCTTTGGTTCGTTATGAATAAGGCTTTGGTCTTTTGGCTTTAGTCTGTAAGGTGCGCTTTCTTTCGGGAGGAACACGTTTCTGCTTATAAAAATTTAAATAGAATGATTGCCTTTGTTAGTGTGTTGATCGGAGTGGTTGTATTGATTCAACTGTATTTCGTGTTGAAAGGGCTGAATAAGGTTCGGTCGTTTAAAAAGGCGATTCCTCCAGCGGAGGGACTAGCGGCGTTGAAATTTTATATATCGAGGGGCTCCTCCTTAACCGCGGAACAAATTTTGGCGAAGAAGGATTTGCACGCGATGCGTCCGGAGCAGCGGATATCGGAGGAGCGTTTCTTCGAGCATCTGGTGAAGACGCCGCAGGATTAGTATCCAAAATTGGGAAAGCCTGTTTCAGCGAGGCAAAATCACCTTCTATTAATTTCTAAACTAAGCTGATCGCTTAAATCCATCATTAATCTTAATTTATCTATACCCTCTCGCATTCAATCATCTAACCGACCATGGAGTTCACAGAACTAAAATTAATTGAGGCACCCAAGAGCCTGACCGGTGAACAGAAAGAGACCGTTTCGAAGGTGAACAATTTTCTTTTGAAGAATAAAGGCTTGATAGGCGATTTCAGTCAGGTTAAGGAGATTGTCGACCGCGATTCCGAAACTGCCGAGAGGGAAATCAATTACGTGCTTCCGATGCCTATGCACGTGGGGCTGGCTGGTTCTCTGTTCGTGTTGGTATCTGCTTTTCTATCGCTCGACTCTCCCCTGGATATTTCGCCCGAAGAAGCGGGCGACTTGTTTACGATGCTGAAGCTGGCGCTGCTGCCAGGCTTATCGGGTATGTTGTTCAGTTTGATTGTGTGGAGCAGCTACCGGTCGGCCGGCTTGAAAAATAGCATCGCTCGGAAGCGATTTTACGACTTCCTGCAGCATGAAATGGATCAGCAGCTTTCACACAACATAACTTCCAGCGTATATGCGTTGCAGGGCAGTTTGAATAATTTTAACCGGGGCTTTCAACAGAACATTCGCGACTTCGAACAGCATATTAATGAGTTGAAATCGTCCTTTAACCAGCAAACGCAGATGCTGGAGGAAATCCGATCGCTCGACTTCCAGGAAATTTCAGGATACAACATCAAAGTGATGCAGGAGATTCGAAGCAGTACCAAAGAATTTGAACAATTTAACCGTTATCTGCAGCAGACCAATTCGATGTTAGGGAGTTTGGAGGAGCTGAATAGGAATTTGAGCCGACAGGTGGAAAAGACGGATACGCTGGATCGTATAGCGGAGTCGGTTAATGCAAACATCGAACTCAATAAGCAGATGATTGAGGTGATGCATTCCGATTTGCGGGAAATTGACAGTCGTAAGAAGTTTATGGCGGATGCAGTGATCAATGTGGATCATGCCTTGCAGAAGTCGCTCGACGAGCTGCGCGTTCATACGCAGAAGAAACTGGATGCGATACGGGATATTACGATCCGCGAGGAGCAGTTGCTGGAGAAGCGGCATTCGTCGCAACATCTGGATCCGCAATATCAGGAGTTGCTAACGTCATTGAAGGAGCTGATTGCCGCAATGCGGAACCGATAGCGATAAGTCTATCATATCCGCAATGAGGGGTACTTGGAAGGTCTGTTCGGCTCCTGATATATTTTTCTACGAAAAATCTATAATGACCGCAATGGGGGATGCTTGGTAGTCTGTCGGCTCCTGATATATTTTTCTGCGAAAAATCTATAATGTCGCCTTACAGACTACTAAGCAAGGGGAAACCGAGTCAACTGTCAAGCAAGGGGAAGCCGAGTCAACTGTTCGGCTCCTGATATGTTTTTTATGAAGAATCTATATTGTCGCCTCGCAGACCTTTAAAGTACTGGAAAACCGAATCAACTGTTCGGCTCCTGATATGTTTTTCTATGAAGAATCTATATTGTCGCCTCGCAGACCTTCTAAGTACTGGAAAACCGAACCAACTGTTCGGCTCCTGATATGTTTTTCTGCGAAAAATCTATAATGACCGCAATGGGGGATGCTTGGTAGTCTGTCGGCTCCTGATATATTTTTCTGCGAAAAATCTATAATGTCGCCTTACAGACTACCAAGCAAGGGGAAACCGAATCAACTGTCAAGCAAGGGGAAGCCGAGTCAACTGTTCGGCTCCTGATATGTTTTTCTATGAAGAATCTATATTGTCGCCTCGCAGACCTTTAAAGTACTGGAAAACCGAATCAACCGTTCGGCTCCTGATATGTTTTTCTATGGAGAATCTATATTGTCGCCTTACAGACCACCAAGCAAGGGGAAACCAAATCAGTGTTCCAGATGAATACGCTTCCGTCCAACAACTCATCTATTCTATCCTGATCCCGTCAACCGTCCCATTGTTCGAGCATCTAAGGCTGTTTTTGCATTTTTCAACTCGTCGTTTAGGTTGATTCACCATCTACCTGGCAATCGTCCTTAACGTTAAAATCAGTCAGCTGAGAGGTCTTCGCTATGGCACGTTTATAATCGTTTTCGGTCGTCTTGTGAGCGGACATAGGGAGATTTTCGTAGAAAATATCCCAGGAAGCGAACAGATTGATTCAGAACCTACGGTAATTTCCTCTCAGCAATTAATCAGCTTGATAGCGAGGTCTTCGCTATGGCACGTTTATAATCGTTTTCGGTCGTCTGTGAGCGGACATAGGGAGATTTTCGTAGAAAATATCCCAGGAAGCGAACAGATTGATTCAGAAGCCTACGGTAATTTCCTCTCAGCAATTAGATCAGCTTGATAGCGAGGTCTTCGCTATGGCACGTTTATAATCGTTTTCGGTCGTCTGTGAGCGGACATAGGGAGATTTTCGTAGAAAATATCCCAGGAAGCGAACAGATTGATTCAGAAGCCTACGGTAATTCCCTCTCAGCAATTAGATCAGCTTGATAGCGAGGTCTTCGCTATGGCACGTTTATAATCGTTTTCGGTCGTCTGTGAGCGGACATAGGGAGATTTTCGTAGAAAATATCCCAGGAAGCGAACAGATGACCGAAAACAATTAGCAGAGAGAAATTACCAAACAAACGTGGCGACTTCCCCTTTCGCCAGCGAGGTCTGTATCATCTTCCCTGAATGACTGATAAAGAAATCCTTTGCGCTGCCTGATTTGTTCAGGACAATCAGAACTTTTTCGCCTTTTGGCGTGATGAATGCAACGTTTGGAAGTCCTTCAGGCAGGTTGGAGGCAATGCGACGTGAACCGGCGGGTACAAACTTCGATGCGTGGCCGATGATGTAGTAGGCAACGTTACGGCTGATTTCATTGCCATGGATGGTGATGGCTCCAAGGCAGCGGTCGCATCCCCCCTGGTCGGTATGCGGATCGTAATTTTGGTCGGCTGCAAGGTTCCACTCAAGAACCGTGCGGCTCCAGTTGCGGGTGGCTCCAACGATAAGATTTTCGATGTGCCAGCTGAGTTCCTCATCGAACTTTTGAGGTCCGCCTACCCATTGCTCGGTGAAGTATATATTGCGGTCGGGATGAGCTTCATGTACTTCAGAGAGGGCTTCAATTTTACCACCGTAAAGATGGAAGGCGGAGCCATCAATATATTCCTTGGCTTCCGGATCGTCGAGAATGGAGATGGGATAATCGGGCCGGTCAGCATTATGATCGTAGATTACGATTTTTGTTTGAAGACCGGCTTCACGAAATTTAGGGCCGAGGGCTTTTTTAATAAAATTGGCTTGTTCCTGAGCTTCCATATACATGCTGGGATTATTCCCCGGATGCAAGGGCTCGTTCTGTGGCGTGAGGGCATCGATGGGGATGCCTTCTGACTTCATAGCCTGAATGTATTTGACGAGGTAATTGGCGTAAACCTCGTAGTATTTAGGCTTTAGTCGTCCACCGATGTACGATCGGTTATCTTTCATCCAGGTGGGTGCTGTCCACGGCGAAGCCATGATTTTAATGTCGGGATTAACCGCGCGGATCATTTTCAATACGGGGATGAGGTCTTTGGCCTCGGCCTCCAGGCTAAAATTGGCCAGGCTGAGGTCGGTTTCTCCTTCGGGAACTTCGTTATAGGTGAAGAGGCTCGATGAAAGATCGGATGCGCCCACGGTGATGCGCAGGTAATTGCTTCCGATGCCGTTGCCTTCGCTGGAGAATATTTCGCGGATCAACTGTTCCTTTTGGGGACTGGGAAGGGCGTTGATCAATTCAGCGCTTCCGCCAGTGAGTGTGTAACCAAATCCATCAATTGGTTGATACTTTTGATTATCATCGATTTCGATGATAGTGCCTTCGTCTTGAGAATTGGGGATGAAGTTGAGAACGACTTCTTGTTTGGCTAGAAGTTTCGATTGATCGGGGGCGGTTACCCAGACGCTTACTTCCGACTGTGCGGTGCTATCCTGATCGGTGCCGTCTGATTTATTGCTGCAGGACTGTAGTCCTGCCAGGAGGACTGCGGCCGACAACGTGAGACTGGTTATTTTCATGTACTGCTCGTAATTAAATGGTTGCTTGTTCAGGACGTTCAGTTCGTGTGAACACTCAACAAGCAACCATAGATCTCTATTTTTTAATGATTACAAATTTGGGTTTCTGTCAATTTCCTTCTGTGGCAAAGGCCATAACAATTGGTTGCTGGAAATGTTGTAGAGTTTTTCGCCATTACCATCGGTTACGGCGTTCATGACCTCGACTGCTTTTCCGGTACGAAGCAGATCAAACCAGCGGTAACCTTCAAAAGCCAGTTCCAGACGGCGCTCCAGGGCAATGGCGTCGCGCATGCTTTGTTGATTTGTGGCTGTGGTAGCTGGCAGGTCGACGCGCTCGCGGATTTGATCAACCAATGGTTTGGCTTGCGCCCACCCGCCGGCACTGAGTTCGTTCAGGGCTTCGGCTTTCAGGAGAATAATTTCTGCAAGACGGATAAGGTAGGCATTGGTTTGATCGTCTGACCGGTATTTGTTGACATAAGGAAAATTCGATTTCGGCCAAAAATCGTCGGCCCATTCGGCGGTACTCACATTGCGGAAAGTGATGGCTGCATTTTTTCGAACTTCATCACCTGCGGCTTCGTAGGCATCCACCAGGTCGTTCGAAGGGGTATTGAAGCGTTTCCAACCATCACCAACCAACAGGCTTGGCATCCAGTTTCCATGGGCTCCTCCCCATCCGTCGAACTGCATTTCCCAGATAGCTTCTGAGTTGTTTTCGTTGGCTCGTTCGAAGAGTCCGTTATAGTCCGGGAACAACGAATAGCCTGCAGCCAGTGTAGCATCGGCATGCTCTACTACTTTGGCCCATTCAGGGTTGGGTTTGGCGGCATAGACTTGCGCCAGGATGGCGTGGGCGGTACCCTGCGTGATGATCCCTTTGTTCGGCGCACTGGTACGGGCATTGGCGGCAGCAAACTCTAAATCTTCAATCATTTGCTGGTAGATGGCTTCTACCGGACTGCGGGGCGATTGCATTTCCTGTATATTGGCGGGTACACGCAATACGAGGGGTACTTCACCCCAAAGGCGTACCAGGTGGAAATAGTTGTAGGCGCGGATAGCACGTGCCTCGGCCAGGATCTGGTTGCGGCGATTGCCTTCATCAAGCACCGGATCTTCAATATTGGGTACATTATCGAGCACCAAATTGGCGTTTTTGATATTGGTATACAAGTTGGCCCAGTCGCGATCCGCATTGGCGTTGGTGGAGTTGACCCGGAACTCGTCGATGGAGATGTTGGCCTGGTTATCGCCACCAGCGTACGCGTTATCGGAGGTGACATCGCCATTGGTAATAAAATCCCAAATGAAGTAATCGCTATACATACCGTCGTACACACCCTGGATAAGCTTTTCTGCAGCTTCTGCGTCGGAGAAGGCTACATCCGGGGTTACTTGGGTGATGGGTTGTTTATCGAGGAAATCTTTTTCGCAGGCCTGCAAGCTGAGCATTGCGATGGCGGCCATTCCGATATATTGTTTTATGTTTCTTTTCATGTTGTAAAAATTAAAATCCGACGTTGATACCGAGCATAAAGGTTCGGCTTTGCGGATAGGTTCCGTAATCAACTCCCATGGAAGGACCGTTGGCGCCGTATTGGTTAACTTCCGGATCGAAACCGGTATAGTCGGTTACTGTCAGCAGATTATAGCCGGTTGCATAAATCATGAATTTACTAAAGTTGGCGTTCCCAATACGGAGGTCGCCAAAGTTGTACGACAAGGTAGCGGTTTTCAGGCGCAGGTAAGATCCGTTTTCAACGAAGCGACTGGAGGTTAAGCTGTTGTCGGTATTGTTTTCAACGGCGCGTGGAATACGCGTGATATCGCCGGGTTGGCGCCAGCGGTTAAGAACGGCAGTGGATTGATTCTTGGAGTCGTTCATGCTTTCCAAATCGATGCGTGAGGCGTTAAACATATCGTTGCCCTGCACTCCCTGGAAGAAAAGGCTTAGTCCCCAATTCCGGTAGTTCAACTGGTTGTTGAAGCCATAGGTAAACTTGGGTTGCGCGCTTCCGATATAGGTACGGTCGGCCGCAGTAATCCCTTCTTCTCCGTCGAGGTCCTTATAGATAGCATCGCCGGTCTGCGGGTCGACGCCTTCAAAGACGTATCCGAAAAAGGATCCGAGAGGCCTGCCTTCTTCGATTTTGATAACGGCATCGCGCTCGTAAATTCCACCGAAGTCGAGCGATTTGGTGCTGGTACCCAAGCTGGTTACCTTGTTTCGGTTTAAACTAAAGTTGAGGTCGGTACTCCAGCTGAAATTGTCGCGCTCGATATTGCGCGTGCTTAGCAAGAATTCGAGTCCTTTATTTTCCATGGAACCCACGTTGAGGGCTTGCGAACCGAATCCGGAAGATGGTGGCAGCTGTACGTTAACAAGCAGGTTGTCGGTCTTCTTCAGGTAGGCATCGGCCGTAAAAGAGACGCGGCCATCGAACATGGTCAGATCCAGACCGATATTGCTTTGTGTGGTTTTTTCCCAGGTAAGATCGGGATTGGCCAGTTGTGCGAACGAGTAGGATCCTTGCGTGGTCAGGTTATAGAGGGCGAGGTAGGCATAATCTCCGATACCTTCGTCGTTACCGACTTGTCCCCAGCTGGCTCTGATTTTCAGATCGTCGATGTTGGTGGCACCTGCCATGAAATCTTCTGCCGAGATACGCCATCCTGCCGACACGGAAGGGAAATAGCCGTAGCGATTTTCAGGAGCGAAGCGGGAAGAGCCGTCGGCCCGGAAGTTGGAGCTGATCAGATATTTTCCCTGGTAATTGTAGCTTATACGGGCCAGGTACGAGCGTTTCGACCACTGGGCTTGCGAGGGAAGCGTGGGTGCAACGGAGGTGCCTTCATCCAGCAGGGAACCGTCTTCGCCCAGAAAGCGTGTGACCTCTGTGTTTCGATATTTCCAATCGGATTCCTGAAGCGTGGTACCTACGGTAGCACTTAGATCGTGATCACCAAAGACACGGGCATAGCTAAGAAGATTTTCGTTCAGCCATACTTTATCGTCGGTATTGTTGGTACGCGCGATCCCCTCCTGCTGCCGTCCGTAGTCGGTCGAGTACGGATCAAGCCAGTATTCATAACTGTTTTTCGACTGGTTGATGCTGATGCTGGAACGGAGCAAAAGGTGCTCGGTAAAATCAAGTTCCGCGGAGAGTCCTCCTAAAAAGCGGGTGTTTTTACTGTTATTTTCAGCTGCGAAAGCATTGGCTATGGGGTTTTCCCATCCGCCCTTGTAGGGGTTGGAAGTATACGTAATGCCGTCTTCCTTAAATACGCCAATGGTGGGCGGCGTGGTCAGGGCCGAGAGGATGGTACCTCCCCGGGCTACACCGGCGTTATCGCTTACGTCGATGGAATTGCTTTGCGTAATGGCTGCATTGGCTGTAAACCGGAGCCAGTCGGTCGCCCGCTGTGTTCCATTGAAGCTAGCGGTATAGCGGTTTAGTTTTGCAGGGGCTACGACTCCCTTATCCTGCAGGTAACCGCCCGATACGTAATAGGTTCCGCCGCTGTTAGTGGCGCCCGATACGGAGGCCTGGTAGTTTTGCTGAACTCCGGTTCCGAAGGTTTTATCCTGCCAGTCGGTATTCTCTGCTCCGAACCCTTCCAGATCGGTATAACCGATTTCCTCCATCAGGTTGAGGTACTGATCGCGGTTAAGAACATCTTGCTTGCGCCACAGATTGGATAACCCGGTGAAAGCGTTGAAGGTGATTTGCGGTTTACCGCTTCTGCCCTTCTTGGTGGTGATCAGGATGACTCCGTTTGCACCGCTCGATCCATAAATGGCCGCTGCCGATGCATCCTTCAAAATGGTCATGCTTTCAATATCGTTGGGGTTCAGAAAGCTGGCATCGCGTGAAGTAATTCCATCGATGACATAAAGCGGACTGTTGGAGGCTGTGATGGAGGTATTCCCGCGGATGCTGACCGACACGCCTGAACCGGGTTTGCCCGACTGCGATGTGATCTGAACGCCGGCTGCCTTGCCCTGGATGGCTTGCAACGGATTGGTAACGGGCTGGTTCTGAATTTCGTCGGAACCGATGCTCGTAACGGCGGTAGTAATATCGCGTTTGGTTTGTGTACCGTATCCGATAACTACGACGTCGTTAAGGGTGGTATTGTCTTCTGCCAGGGTGACGTTGATGCTGCTGCGGTTGCCGACCGCTACTTCCTGCGACTGATAGCCTATAAAGGAAAAAACGAGGGTGGCATCGGCAGGTGCCGAGATGCGGTAGTTACCGTTGACATCGGCGGCGGTTCCCTGGTTGCTGTTTTTCACCTGCACCGACACTCCGGGCAGGGTTTGACCGTCGGCATCCGTTACCGTACCGCTAATGTTTATGCCTTGGGCAAAAACAGCGCTGGTAGTGAAACAGGCGACGATCAGAATGAGGGTAAGTATTCTTTTCATTTGTTGTTTTTGTATAGTTTTTGGTGATGTAAAGGTATCTTTAATTTCGCTTTAAGGCAATGTGTCGGCACGAAAAATTTCAATATAATTACTTAATAATCAGTGTATTACGTACACCCTGATACGCTTTAATCGCAAAGCTTTCTGGATGGGTGGCGACTGATTTATAAGTGATTACGATTGATAACCTGAAAAGGGGCTTTTCTAAATGATACGCTTACGATATTTCGAGTACAAGCTGGCTCCAACCCTGCTTTTCATCATGGGTTTTCCTTTCCGCCATGGCTTTCTTGATACGGTTGGTAAAATTCCAGCAGGTGCTTTGGCGGATTCCCACCAGATGGGAAAGCCGGTGTGATGAAATTTTACCCTTCGTACTAAAAACCAGGAAGGTCATGTAGAAGGCGATATTGATAGGAAGGCGGCTGTTGTGGTAGAGCGTATAGGAGGTCACCGATTCATCGTACCCACATTTGGTGCATCGGCGACTATAGGGTGTTTTTCCTGCCGAGAAGTGTTCATTCCCGCATTTGCGGCAGCGATAGCCGTCTTTCCATTTAAGTTCACTCAGGAATTCATAACAGCTATCGGCATCGGGATAAGCGGCGCTGAATTCTTCGAAATCGACCTCGGCCGACAGTGCGCGGTCGCGCGATATTTTCCGCACATTGGTGATAAGCTCCTGCTTATCGTGCTCAAGCTCTTCTTTGTCGTGCTGCAGCAGCAGATTCATCTGCGATATCTTTTCAGCCTGTTCTTTCAACAATTGGTTCGCTTTTTCAAGCTCAGCATTCCGCTGGCGTACTTCACTTTTCAACTCTCGATTGAGAATATCTTTCAGTCCTGCATTTTCAGTCATCTGACGGATCACTTCCTTTTGCATACTTTCCTGTTTGCGACGCGCCATGCTGAGGTTGTCGCCAATGGCCAGCGAGAAGAATATCATTTCTAAGATAAAGGCCAGGCTCAGGCTGTAATAGCTGATAACTCCGAAATTTAATTGGGGAATTCCAAGCATGATGAGCACCTTAAAGGTGAAGCCAAGTAAAATAAATCCGTAACCAATGATAAAAAAGCGCGCTTCTTTATGTCCTTTGAGGTAGATAAACAGGCCTGCAAAGAATGCGAGGCTCAGTGGAATGAACTCGATAAATTTATAGTTGAGCAGGCTGCGGTCGAACAGCAGGCTAAAGGTGAAAAACATCAGGCGAAGGACGATGGTCCCGACAAGGAGTTGATCAAGCCATTTCAGGCGATCGCGGAAGCGAAAGAGTTCGCGTGTGAACAGCAACAGCGAGACGCTGGCCGACAGTTGAAAAAAGGCAAATGAAATTTGGTTCCACCGTGGTGCGTCGGGCCAAAGGTATTGATAGGCAATCCCGTCGGAACACATCTCGAAGAAGGCAACGCTGACCAGATAGAGAACATAGTAGAGGTACTGGTTACGCCGCACAGAGGCGAAGAGAATGAGATTGTAAAAAGCGAAGACGAAGATCATCCCGTAAAAAATCCCAAAAGAGATGTATTCGGTGAGTGCGTAGCGCACAAAGAAGTCGACCGACCTTAACACGATAATCACATCGGCTATCTGTGACGACTTCACCCGAAAGTAATAGGTCTGGACCGAATCGCCCCTAAGTTCAATAGGTAGTTCAAAGTTCTTGTGGCGGAAATAGCGCTCTTTAAACGGGTATTGGTCGCCATACTGAACCTCCCGGTACGCTCCCCCTTCTGCGGGGAGATAGGCAGTAATTTCGTCGATGGTCTGATCAAAAAATTCGAGCAGGAAGTGTTTCTGTAGCCGGCTGTCGGCGGCAATGCGAATGCGGAACCAGTGATGGGTATGGAGACTTAAAGCTTGTGGGGTGCTTGCGACGCTCGCTTTAAACTGGCGGTTATAGGCTTCGCTGCTGACTTGCTTAAATGCAAGGCGGTTGCTGGGGTCGACCAGCATTTCGATCTCGCTGAAAACGAAGATGTGCTGGTTTAGGGAATCATTGGGGACGACAACCGTCTGCGCTCCGGCCTTCGGGGGCTGGGTAAACGAAAAAATAACGAGAAGGAGCGCAAAGTAGATTCTCATGAAAGCCTAAAGCAGTTCCAGGTTCTTGTGGCTAAGTGCCTCGAGTTGTTTGGCGACTTTAGCAGGAACTGTGAAAAGCTGCATATTTTTTAAGTGACGGTTATGGTGCATATCGCTGCCGATATAATCAATGATTCCTGCGTCGAGCATGCGAAGTGCCATTTCCTGTTCGCGCTTGCCGTAGTAGCCTACAAAGGAGAGGGCATTGCATTGCAGCAGGCAGTTTCGGTCGCGGAAGGGATCGAGCCGGGTGAAGTTCTTATCAAGGTAGTGATAGCGCTCGGGATGGGCGAGCAAAGGCTGGTAGCCATGGGTCTGCATTTGAAAAAGGATGTGCTCCAGATTGGGCGGAGTATCCATAAACATGGTTTCGATCAATACGATGTTCTCGTGAATGCATAGCAGTTTGCCTTCGCTGAGCAGGGTCAGAAAGTTTTCATCGAGCATGTATTCAGCGGCATACGATACGGGTATATCGATTTGATTCGCTTTCAAGGCTTCACTCAGTTGCTGGAAAGCCGCCTCAATGGTTTGAGGGGTGTTGGGATGGATGTCGCTGATGATATGCGGTGTGGCTATCAGCTTTTTATAACCCAGTGCGATTAAGCCCCGGACGAGCTGCAGGGAACTCTCAACATCGGGCGCTCCGTCGTCGATGCCCGGGAGTATATGGGAGTGCATATCAGCTTGCAGAAGATCGCCGATACGAAAACTTACTTTCTTGTTGAATATGGAGAACATAGATTTTTAACTGTTTGCGGCAAAGATAACGATTCGGGCGATGTGGTTTTTTCTTACGGACACAATTGTATAAATTAGTCGAAACAAAAAACAATATTATGACGAACAAAGATAGTCTGATAAAGGAACTACAGGTTGAGGCAGCCAATACCCGTAAAATGCTGGAACGGGTGCCGGCTGAACACTTTGACTACAAACCTCATGAGAAGTCGATGGACTTGAAGTTTCTGAGTACGCATGTGGCCGACCTGATTGGCTGGCCGGGCTATGTACTAACGACCGACAAACTGGATTTTCAGGATAATGACCTGAAAGAGCCGGAAGTAAATTCGACGGACGACTTGCTGAGGCATTTTGATGAGGTTTTACAAAATTCGCTGGAGCAACTTCAAAAGGCGAATGAGGAGCTGTTTAGCGGACGATGGATTTTGTGCAGCGGCGAGCATGTCATACTGGACCAACCAAGGGCAGTGATTATTCGTTCTATGTGCATGAACCATATTATCCATCATCGCGGTCAATTAAGTGTTTATCTGCGTTTGCTTAATGTTCCGGTACCCGGAATGTACGGGCCAAGTGCAGATGAAATGTAGATCTTCATACGAGATAATAAAAAAACCGGACTGACATCCGGTTTTTTTGCGTCAGGGCTTACTAGAATTCAAATTCGGGAATCTCGCTATTCCAGTCGCTTTCAAATTCAATGGAGAAATCTGCATTGGGGCGGTTACTGAAGATCGGACCTCTTAACCGGGTAATTTGATTGATCTGCAGATTTACATTAGGCACCACCCTTTTCATGATGACGTTATCGTCCTTGTCGTACGTGGTGATGGTAACGGTGCGAGGTGCTACCTGTGTACCGAGCTTGTCTTTAAACATAAAATAGCTGGCGAAAGTCTTCTCGCTCTTGCCAATGTCTTCCGGAAGAATGGATATTGTTTTTATCTCACTGCCGACGCGTTCGTCGCCCGTTTTTTGCGACACGAAGTAGCCAGTGCCTTTACGTAGCAGGAAATGTTTGGCTACATCGTATACGTCGATCTCGACCTTACCCGCGTTCGCAGGAATCGTATCGGTGGGTATAACTTCTACTTTTCCCACGATCCTTTTGATTTTGACGGAATTTATCGAGCTTCCTTCGGGAAGTGACACTTCACTATAATGGTAGAAAGCATCTGGCGTATGCGGGTCAAAACTAAGATCAAGCGTTGATGATCCTCCTTTAGTCCGAAGACTTTGTCCGTCTTCCAGCATAGCGGCAGAAATATTGATATGATACCCCTCCCTTTCTGTTGTATCGGCAGAAACAGGGAGGTACCGGCTGTATATCCCGAAATCTGGGTCGCTGGCATATTGCGTGACGGAATCTACCAGCGTTGAATACTTAGAGATTTTGTATTCGATTACATTGGCATAATCGCGCAGGTTAAACGGCTTTTCGCCCTCATCGCTCGCATGGAGTGGTTTGGTAGACGATTGCAAATTGGGCGATTTAGGAAATGGAAGCGTTTCTTGTGCGAAACCGTCGATGCTGAAGCGTAGTAGGGCTTTGCCTTCAATGGTTTCCTCGGTGGGATCCAGTTTCGGGGCCTTCGAACAAGAGGCCACAAGAAGGGTCATCATGACCCAAAAGATAACGTTGTTCTTTTTCATAGTTTGTTATTTTAAGTTTCGACGAATATGAAAAAGTTGAAACATTTCTAAAAGGAAGTTAAATGTTTATCTAATCTGCTTAGCAAATTTCCCTTAAAGTTGATTTTATTATGTGGATAGGCGCACGGATTTTGTAAATCGGATTAAATTGCGACTTTTGGGATATGAACAGAAAATTCTGCCCCCTGCTTGTTGTCGGTCTCGTCTCCGCTATGCTGTTGCTTTCGAATCAGGTGAAAGCCCAACTACTGGATAGAACCGAATCTTTTAGTCGCGCCGACTCGCTCCGAGGTATGTTGACGCCGCTCCGCACCGTTTATGATATTCAATATTATCACCTGGATGTGAAGGTTGACATCGATGGTCGTTCCATCAGCGGCTCCAATTTGTTTCGCTTTCGGGCGACTGACGATTTTAAGCGTCTGCAGTTCGATCTGTTTGATAACCTGAAGGTGGAGAAAGTTCTTTACCGGGACAAGGAGGTTCCCTTTGAACGTGAATTTAATGCGGTGTTTGTTGACTTCCCGACGACGATCAGGAAGGGGGTTATCGATTCTTTTGTGGTGCAATATTCCGGAAAGCCTACAATAGCGAAGAATGCTCCCTGGGATGGGGGCGTGGTTTTTAGCAAGGACGGCAGCGGCAAACACTGGGTAGCCACGGCCAACCAGGGATTGGGGGCAAGCAGCTGGTGGCCAAATAAAGATCATCAGGAAGATGAAGTAGACAGTATGCTGATTAGCATCGCCGTTCCGAATCCTTTAGTGAATGTCTCTAACGGTAGACTGCGTGGTAAAACGAAATTGAAAGGAGGCTATACACGGTACGATTGGTTCGTATCGCAACCCATTAATAATTATACGGTGTCGTTCAATATAGGTGACTATGTACATTTCTCCGATACGCTGAAGGGTGAGAAGGGTGTACTCGATATCGATTATTGGGTGCTCCGCGAAAACCTGGAAAAAGCTAAGGTGCATTTCCCCCGTAATGTGAAGCCGATGTTGAAGGCCTTCGAGCACTGGTTTGGCCCCTACCCCTTTTACGAGGATAGTTATAAGCTGGTGGATGCGCCTTACCTGGGTATGGAGCATCAAAGTGCGGTGACTTATGGAAATGGCTATCAGAACGGCTACCTGGGCAGGGATGGTTCGGGTACGGGATGGGGGCTGAAATGGGACTTTATTATCATTCATGAAAGTGGTCATGAGTGGTTTGGAAATAATATTACTTCTAAGGATTTGGGTGATATGTGGATTCATGAGTCGTTTACGAACTATTCTGAAGCCTTGTTTGTGGATTATATGTTTGGCAAGCAGGCGGGACAGCAATACGTTCACGGGAACCGTCGTGGGATACGCAACGACTCTCCACTACAGGGTCCATATCATGTGAACCAGTCGGGCTCCGGCGATATGTATGTTAAAGGAGGCGTGTTCTGGAATATGCTCCGTACACTGGTAGATGATGATGAGAAATGGCGGGACCTGCTGCGCGGCCTGAACAAAAAGTTTTATCACCAGACGGTTGACTACCATGATATTGAACGTTTCTTCTCGGATGGTACGGGAGTCGACCTCTCCACAGTTTTCGAACAATACATTCGCCGTACATCCATTCCCGTGCTGGAGATTCGCCAGGAAAAAGATCAGGTGCTTGCCCGGTGGATATCGGAAGTTCCAGGCTTTTCCATGCCTGTTCACATCCGTTCGGCAGGGGGAGAATTTGAGCGCTTTCAGGTGGGCTCACGCTTTGCTCCCCTGAATCTGAAAGGACCCCTGACGGGCCCCATCGAAGCCGACACCTTCAATTATTATATAGGGGTTTTGGCTCATTAAAACGTATTATAAGGTTTTTGTATACAGAAAAAATCACCGAGTAATACCGGCTGATTCGATTGCATATGCCAGTGAATTTATCTAAGTTTGTTTTATGATACTGCTGATACTTAACGTAATTTTTTTTATCAGTTTTCTGGGCTTTGCCTACGTAAACCTGAACGACAAGGATGCCTATATTTGGGTTCCGATTTATACGCTGCCAGCGATTCTCTGCGGACTGGCGGTTTTCGATAAAATTTTCCCGACAGTAAATCTGGTTGTGATGGGGTTTTACGTGGCTTATGCCATTTATCTTTTTTTTGCGAAAGACGGGGTGCTCGACTGGTTTACCAAGTATAACCGGAAAAGCATCGTGGAAAGTATGCAGGCCACTAAACCCTATATCGAACAGACAAGGGAATTCTTCGGTTTGCTGATCGTTACGGGCGCGCTGGCGCTGAACTACTTTCTTTTCGTGTAATGGTGTGCTGCGAAATTTGTGCTGTTTAAATTTATAACCATGTTTAACTATAATTTTGATACCCTAAATCATATATTCCGTTCCCTTATTGAGAAGAACGTTGATAAGCCCACCCTTGAATGGCTGGACGAGAAAGCCGCGCTTGCAAACGATGCAGACGCTTTTAATAAATTTAAAATCGGATTTTCGATTGTTTCCCGTAAGGTGGACAAGCGTCCTGTGCTTCTTGAGGAGACTGAAAAAGAGAAAATTCAGTCGTTGGTGCCGGGCTTCTCCATTGCCCGCTGGAGCGTGAAGAAACTTTGCCGTGTTTGGTTGATCATGCAGGTGAAAGCGGAAGATCGTGGCCTGTATATCGCCCGCATTGAAGAGCTGTTCCGTGACGCCGATATGAATGAACTGGCAACGCTTTATGCTGCGATGCCGCTCCTTGCCTATCCGGAATATTGGGAAGCGCAGTGTGCCGAAGGTGTTCGAAGTAATATCGGATATGTGTTGGATGCTGTGATTATGGATAACCCCTACCCCTGGCAGCATCTGAGCGAGGAGGCATGGAACCAACTGGTGCTGAAAGCTTTCTTTACCGAAAAGGATATTAGTCGTATTGTCGGACTGCAATTCAGAATGAATGCCAGTCTGGTTCAGGCTTTGAACGATTACGCTGCTGAGAGAAAGGCTGCCGGCCGGGAAGTAAACCCGGAGTTGTGGAACCTTGTCAACACCCCTATTAACCGTTAAACCCATCGATTATGTGTTCAAATCACGCAATTAACGAAGATAAAAAATCATTCGGGGAAAATACCCCACTCGATCTGGAACAGATTAAAGGCATGCAGTTCTTTGATCCGCATATCCATATGACCTCGCGTACCACCGACGACTACCAGGCGATGTTTGATGCAGGTATTGTCGGAATTATTGAGCCTGCCTTCTGGCTGGGTCAGCCGCGCACGGGCTTATCTAGCTTCCGCGATTATTATAATAGCCTGATTGGCTGGGAGCGTTTCCGCTCATCGCAGTTCGGCATTAAGCACTATTGCACGATCGGACTGAATTCGCGGGAGGCAAACAATGTGGAGCTGGCGGAACAGGTGATGGAACTGCTTCCTTCTTTTATTTACAAGGAAGGTGTCGTGGGCATTGGTGAAATCGGATTTGACGATCAGACTGCGGCCGAAGATAAATACTACCGTGCTCAACTCGAACTCGCCCGGGAAGCATCCCTTCCGGTGCAGGTACATACGCCTCACCGCGACAAAAAACAGGGTACTACCCGCAGTATAGACATTGCTCTGGAACATGGCCTCGATCCGAAAATGGTGATTATCGACCATAACAACGAAGAGACTGTGAAAGAGGTGCTGGATCGTGGGTTTTGGGCTGCCTTTACTATTTACCCGTTCACCAAAATGGGTAATGAACGTATGGTTGAGATTGTTAAACAGTATGGATCCGAGCGGATTATGATTGATTCGGCGGCCGACTGGGGAATCAGTGATCCTCTGGCAGTGCCAAAGACGGCAGCCCTGATGAAAGCGATGGAGATTTCGCAGGCAGATATTGAGCGGGTAACGTACCGCAACGCCATCGAAGCCTATGCGCAAAGCGGACAGCTCGATGAAAATGATTTTGCGAGGAAAGATATTGACCAAAGCCAGAAATTTGAAGGGAATACGATTCTTCGTGGCGGACAGAGTCCGCGGATCGACAAATCGACCATCATAATTAAATAACAAAGAAGGTGAAAAAGATCCAGGCCCTATTACTACTTAGCCGCCCCGCCAATGTGGTGACATCGGCTGCCGACGTGCTTGCGGGAATCGCGCTTTCCGGTATTCTGATGCAATGGACGTTCGGCGGCTTGCTCAGCGAGGGGCACTTTCTGGATATGATATTACTGACTTTCTCAACGATTTGTCTGTATGCCGGAGGCATCGTTTTCAACGATGTGTTCGATTATGAGCTTGATAAGGTAGAGCGACCCGAACGGGTGATTCCGCGCGGGGTTATCTCGCTGAGACAGGCTAGTCAGTTTGCTTCGGTTTTGCTGGCAGCAGGAATTTTGCTGGCTTTAGCCGCTAATACGACTGCGGGATGGCTTGCGGTAAGTATTGCTGTTGCTGCGCTGGTGTACAACAAATGGGCGAAGCACCATCCTTTTTTTGGTCCGCCAACGATGGGTCTTTGCAGGGGTCTGAATTTGCTGCTGGGTTTGAGCATTCTGCCGTTGATGGTTGGTCAGCTTTGGTATGTAGCCTTGGTTCCGATAATTTATATTTCAGCAATCACCATGATTAGTCGCGGTGAGGTGCATGGAAGTGGCAAGGCACCCCTGTTGGCAGCGGCTTTTCTTTATGTGGTTGTCATCGGACTAATTCTTTCTTTTGCATGGAATCGTAACGTCGTAGGTTTCGCGGTTCCCTTTCTGGTTGCCTTTGCCTGGATGATTTTCAAGCCCTTGCGACTGGCCATTCAGACGCCTAGCGGAGCCGCCATTGGCAAGTCGGTCAAGGCCGGTGTAATCGCCCTTATTCTCATGGATGCTGCATGGGCAGCTTCTGGAGGAGCCTGGAAGCTCGCGGTCATTATTTGCCTGATGCTTCCACTCTCTATCTGGTTATCGCGCAAGTATGCGGTCACCTAAACTATTTAACGAATATGAACATTATACAACAGCGGTTTCAGGTCTCTTTCGAGTATCCGGTTGTTTTTACGGAACGTTTGTTTCATGCTGAAAACCGATTATTTAAAGACATTTTACTGCAAGGAATTGAGCCGGAGGTTTCCAAGAAACTCCTTTTTGTGATTGATTCTCAGATAATAGCACATTTTCCAGATTTGGAGCAGCAGATTTTCGATTATTTCTCCGACGAGAAAGCCATTAAGCTTATAAGCGAGAAGGTCGTGGTAACCGGTGGGGAAATTGCGAAAAATGATCCGGTGTTTCTCGACCAGATTATCGAAGCGGTGAACCTGCACGGTATCGACCGGCATTCATTCATTGTGGCGATCGGCGGTGGTTCTGTATTGGATTTGGCCGGATATGCGGCGGCTATTGCACACCGTGGAATCAAGATCATCCGGATACCTACGACCGTCCTGTCGCAGAACGATTCGGGCGTAGGTGTGAAGAATGGGGTGAATTATCGCGGCAAAAAGAACTTCCTGGGAACCTTTGCTCCTCCTTTTGCTGTGTTTAACGACTATGAGTTTCTGACGACCCTGAACGATCGTGATTGGCGGGCAGGGATTTCGGAAGCGATTAAAGTAGCGCTGATAAAGGACAAGGCTTTCTTCCAGTGGTTGGAAGCGAATGCGGAGGCACTGGTTGGTCGCGACCGTCAGGCGATGCAGTATTTGATCAAACGCTGTGCTGAATTGCACATGGAACATATTGGCGGAGGCGATCCCTTTGAATTTGGATCGTCACGACCGCTTGATTTCGGACACTGGAGTGCGCATAAACTCGAGCAGATCAGTGATTTCAGGGTGCTTCACGGAGAAGCGGTAGCGATGGGAATTGCCCTTGATTCCGTTTATTCGGGGCTGACGGGAGGACTGTCGATGGAGGAAAGCGAACGAATTGTGCGTTTGCTTTGTGCTGTAGGTTTACCGGTACAGCACGAACAGATGGATCTGGATCGTGCCGATCATCCGATATTTAAAGGTCTGGAGGAATTCCGGGAGCATCTGGGCGGAAAATTGACGATAATGCTGCTGGAAGAGATAGGAAAAGGTTATGAGGTTCATCAACTGGATATTCCTACAGTCATGAAAGCTTCGGCCTACCTGAAGGACTATCAAAATAAAAATTTAAATCATTCGATCTCATGCTGACAAGTAAGGGTCATCTGACATATTGCACCAACATCCATGCGGGAGAAGATTGGCCGGCGCATTTTGATGCGCTGAAACGCCATTTTCCGGCAATTAAATCCGCCGTATCGCCTGCTGCACCGATGGGTATTGGTTTGCGCCTTTCGCACCGCGCAAGCATGGAACTCGCTGATGCTGAAAAGCTGGCTGAGTTTCAGACCTGGATGCGTGAAGCGGGTGCTTATGTATTTACCATGAATGGTTTTCCTTATGGAGAATTCCACGATACGGTGGTAAAAGATCAGGTGCACGCGCCGGATTGGACCAGTGATGACCGATTGGAATATACGAAGCGACTGGCAGATATACTTGTAAGTCTGTTACCTGAGGGGCTGGACGGAGGGATATCGACCTCACCCCTGAGTTACCGGTATTGGTTCGAAGGTGAAGCCGCCACAAACAAAGCCACGCGTATGGCTACCGATCGAGTTATAAAGGCTATTGAGCATCTACAGAGCATATATCAGCGAACCGGAAAGCGGATACACCTGGATATTGAACCAGAGCCTGATGGTCTGCTGGAGACAGGCGAAGAGTTCCTGAATTGGTATAAGCATTCACTCCTTCCAATGGGTGCTGACTATTTCGGCGCCAAAGGTATTTCAGCGGAGGAATCCGCTGCGATTGTCCGTCGCCATCTTTGCCTTTGCTACGATGTCTGCCATTTTGCATTGGGTTATGAAAATCATTCGCAGGTTATACGACAGCTGAAAGAGTTGGATGTTTCAATCGGTAAAATACAAATATCGGCCGCGCTGAAAGCAATGATTCCTGAAGATGATCAGCAGCGAGAGGTCCTCGCTGAAGCCTTTGCCGATTATAACGAACCTACTTACTTGCATCAGGTGATTGCACGGAAGGCCGACGGCTCACTGACGCGCTTCCGCGATTTACCGGACGCATTGAGCGGGCTTCAACAGAGCGATGCAAAAGAATGGCGCGCCCATTTTCATGTTCCGATTTTTCAGGACGATTTTGGTGTACTGAAATCCACGCAAACAGATATTATCGAATTACTTGGGCTGCATAATGAACTGGAACTATGTTCTCACCTGGAGGTGGAAACCTATACCTGGGGAGTGCTTCCCGGCGATTTGAAACTCGACATTTCAGAGTCTATCAGTCGCGAACTACGTTGGGTTCTACCCTTACTAAATCATACTTTTTAAGCTTTTAAGATGCATAAAACTGTAGTACTGAATATTGTCGGACTTTCATCAGCCGTGATCGGGAAACATACTCCCTTCCTGAAAGCCTATTGTGAAAAGAAGAAGCTCAGGAAAATAGAGCCGATGCTGCCTGCGGTAACTACCGCGGTACAGTCGACTTACCTGACCGGAACCTGGCCCGCTCAACACGGCATTGTCGGGAATGGATGGTATGACAGAACCGACAGTGAAGTTAAATTCTGGAAACAATCGAACAAACTGGTGAAGGCCGAAAGCATTTGGGATAAAGCCCGTCGCGAAAATCCGAACTTTACCGTTTCGCAAATGTTTTGGTGGTATAATATGTACTCAACGGCCGATTATACAGCCACTCCGCGACCCAACTACCTGGCCGATGGACGGAAGATTCCGGACTTTTATACCAGGCCTGCCTCCCTCCGCGATGAACTTCGAGAGAAGCTGGGTGATTTCCCGTTGTTTCAATTCTGGGGTGCGGGTGCTAATATTGTTTCTACCCGCTGGATAGCAGACGCATCCAAACTTACCGATGATAAACACGATCCGACACTAACCCTGATATACCTTCCGCACCTCGACTATTGTCAACAGAAGCTGGGTCCCTACCCGGATAAGGTGGCCAATGAGCTTTTGGAAATCGATGAAGTGATCAAAGATCTGGTCGAATTCTACGAAAACAAAGGTGCCCGCATTATATTACTTTCGGAATATGGAATTGCACCTGTGAGTAAGCCCATCCACCTCAACAGATTGTTCCGGGAAGCTGGATTGCTCGCAATCCGGGTGGAAAGAGGACTTGAACTACTCGATGCCGGAGAATCGAAGGCTTTCGTAGTGGCGGATCACCAGGTAGCACATGTGTATATTCAGGATGAATCGGTCCGCGGAAAGGTGATGGAGATTCTGGAAAAGACGGCTGGTATCGAACTGATCCTGGACCGGGAAGCGCAAAAGAACTATCATATTGACCATGAACGTGCCGGTGAATTGGTGTTGATGGCAGATAAGGATAGTTGGTTCACTTATTACTTCTGGCTGGACGACGCAGTGGCGCCCGACTATGCCCGTTGCGTGGATATCCACAAGAAGCCTGGTTACGACCCGGTAGAAATGTTTATGACCTCCAAAGTAAAAGCGGGTCTTACCTTGCTGAAAAAGAAGTTGGGCTTCCGCTATGTGATGAATATCGTTCCCCTCGATGCTACCTTAATCAAAGGATCCCATGGTTCGATCGGTACCGAAGAACGCTATTACCCCGTGCTGGTTACCGACCTGGATCGTGGAGCAGATAAGGTGAAGGCTACTGATGTGCACGATATTATCTGGGATCATTTGTTTAACTAACTTACAGCTATGGAAAAGATTATTGTACCTACCGACTTCTCTGACAATTCTAAACCCGGACTACGTTTTGCAATCCGCCTTGCAGCACGGGGAAAGGTTTCCCTAAATTTTGTACACGTTCTGCAGGTTAAGCGGCCCTTCGTTGCAGATGCAAGTGAAGACGACTTTGAACGCGTAAAAGCCGAGCAGATCCAGAAGGCGCAGAGCAAACTGGAGACTTTCGTAAGGAAAGTTTATCAGTCGCTCAAAGTGGAACCGGGCGATTATCATTGTGAAATTATTGAGGGTATCAAAGCCGACATTTGCCTGATAGATTATTGCAACAAGCATCCCGAGGTGAAGTACATCGTTATCAGCACACGCGGTGCGAGCTTTATGAACAAAGTGTTGGGCACTAATACGGGCAACCTGATCACAAAATCGCCTGTACCGGTTATTGCCGTACCTAAAGATTATCGCTTTAAGCCGCTACGGAATGTGTTGTATGCAAGCGATCTGGAAAATGTAGAGGAAGAATTCGAGAAAGTGTTGGCATTTGCCCGTCCAAAGGGCTTATCCATTGAGCTGCTTCACTTTTACCGGACGACCGTCGACGACCTACCTACCCAAATGGACCTGAAAGACCTGGAAGTTAAAGCGGGGATCCCGTTGATGTTCCATCTGGAAAAGAATGATCCTCACCGGCCAATGATAGAGAATCTTCAGTCCTTTCTCGCCAAAACACAACCGTCGGTGGTGATTTTATTTACCCGTCAGCAACGAAAATACTTTGAGAAATTTTTCCTGTCGAGTATGTCGGAAGATTTATCCTTTAAGATTCAGACCCCCTTACTGGTGTTTAATAAGTAAACGACAGGAATGATCGGTTAATCATTCAGAGCAGGCCGGAAAGCACATAGCTTGCTAATAACCAGAATAACTTTTCAATTGCAAATAGATCAGCAAAAATCGCTTTGCTGGTCTATTCAAACTCTACAGGTGCAAAAAAATCCGGGAGATGGAAATTAGGGCATGGGTGTATGATAGGGGCCCAGGATTGAAAATGCGGGTTGGGTAGCAAGTCGCCACACTTGTAGAAATTTGCCCTGCATTGAAGTCCACGCCAACTTGGAATATTTTCACGACCAAAAATAGACAAGGGAATATAAAGACCCAGGTTCCATTCAATGGCCTCCCCCTGCATTACTTTTCTGATTTCGGAATAACTTTGTATCCGGTCAATTTCGGTATTATCCAGACGCTGACGGCTGTTCTTTTCCTGACTTCCGTATCCTACCAGCGAAACGCCAATCGCATTGAATTCCAAATTGAAATATCGATCCTCCGCAAAGGAAATAAAAAACTCGACACAGCTGTCTTCCCATACCGGGTCGTTCGAGGCGAAACTGTTCAGTCGAATGAATTGCTCCTCCACCAGGTAGTTGAGCAATATAGCCTCGCCAGAGTACGCAATCTTAAAACGGGCAGTAGGCTTATAAGGATACTGGGGCCAGGGTTGTTGGGCAATAGCGTGAGCGGGCAGGGAATTAAAAACTTGCTTCAATTCCTCCTCATTGGCCGATATGCCTTCCAAATAGGGTATTCTTAGTTTATCCATTTTTATGAACAAGGTACTGTGCCGCTGTCTGTTGGATAAAATCGTCGATAATTTGCTGGTGATTCTCCACTTCGAGCGCTAATTTTAGCTGTGCCCGAGCACGTTGCAAATTATGTGCCGGATGTTGAATTTTATAATACTGGTCGCCTTCCAGATAATCCGTCAAAAAACGCACGGCCTGCATAAAAGGGAAGAGCAAAACACCTTCTTTCAGCGAATCAATTTCTTTAGACGTTAAAAATGCGTGTGCATATTCAAAATAGCCCTGAGTATATGCTTTGAATAAGGGCATGTTCAGTTGGATTTTTGAAATATCGGCTTCATCCTCAGCTGCGCGGTTGATTATGGTACGGATGGCATCCCCAAAATCGTAGGCTGCATATCCGGGCATGACGGTGTCGAGGTCGATTACGCACCGGGCCTTATCTTCGTGGTCGAGCAATACGTTGTTGAACTTCGTGTCGTTGTGCGTAATCCGCAAAGGTAGCTCGCCCTTTTTTGCCATGTACAGGATGGCGTACATTTTTTCCTGACGAGAAAGAATGTACGCAATTTCATCGGCAACTTGATTTTTCCGCAATACCACATCCCCGGCCAATGCGTGGTGAAAATTTTTCATGCGAAAATCGATATTGCAGAAATTGGGTATGGTATAGTCGATCATAGAAGTATCGAGGTCCGAAAGTTGCGCCTGAAACTCTCCGAAGGCCCTTCCCCCTTCTCTGGCCTGACTTTCCGTTTCTACAATATCGTAGCTCTTGGTTCCATTGATCAGAATCATCATTCGCCAATAATTTCCTTCCTCGTCGCGATGGTAGAGTGAATGGCTATGCGTTCGGACAATGGTTAACACCGGGCGGTCAGCACTTTTGGTTTTCAGGTGACGGGTAACGGTTTCAATATTTTGCATCAACACGTCCACATCTTTAAACACGTGGTGATTAATGCGCTGCAGAAGGTAGTCGGCCCCTTCGGCCGAATCAGTAAGGACTTTATAAGTATCGTTAATATGTCCGGATCCAAATTCTTCGATATGACATGGATGACCCTCGATTTTGAATTTATTTGATAGTTGTAACAGTATAGAGTTATCCATTATTTACGTTTAGCAGGTTGTCCAATCCGAGTCGCGTTCAATCTGGCTCGCCTCGTTCGGTACCGCAATATCTTAATTAGAATCAAAAAAACATATTCCAAAGCAAACGCAATCGTTTGTTCTTTTTTTCTAAATTTTAGACAATCGATTGCGTACCTGAATAATACAAGTTTTTTTTAGGTTTGTTGTGTTAAGACATTGTAAATAATCAAAAAATGGATAGAAGAAATTTCTTAAAAACCGGATCTGCCGCTGCAGCAGGCACAGCTTTGTTTTCCGGGAGCCCTTTGTTCGCGAAGGAAAAGCCAGTCATTCGCCTGGGCTTTATCGGCGTAGGAATGCGCGGCAGGAACCATGTTGAGATTGCACTTCGGCGCGACGACGTTCATGTGGTTTCCATTTGCGATACGCAGGAAGATTCACTCGCGCTTTGCCGGAAACAGTTCAAAGCGAATGGTAAAAAGGCTCCGAAGGAATATACCGGCGGTGAAAATGCCTATAAAAAAATGCTCGAAAAAGAGAACCTCGACGCGGTCATTATCTCCACGCCATGGCAGTACCACCACCCTCAGTCGATCGACGCAATGAATGCCGGAGTATATGTGGGATGCGAGGTTATTGCAGGACTTACCCTCGAGGAGCACTGGGATATTGTGAAAACGTCTGAGAGAACGGGAGTGCCTTATATGTGTCTGGAGAATGTAGCATATCGCCGTGATATCATGGCGGTGCTCAATATGGTCAGACAAGGACTACTGGGTGAACTGGTGCATTTGGAGGGTGGATATCAACACGACCTTCGCGAGGTGCTATTCAACGACGGTAAGAAGCCCTATGGCGGTGGCGTTGAATTCGGGGAGAAAGGATACAGCGAGGCACAGTGGAGAACGGCATTTAACCGCGATCTGGACGGCGACCTCTATCCAACGCATGGCTTAGGTCCTCTGATGCACTTTGCCGATATCAATCACGGTAACCGTATCACCCAAGTGGTATCTTTCTCCAGCAAAGCCAGGGGACTCAAAAATTATGTAAATAAGCTAGATCCTACCCATCCAAACGCGAAGGTTGATTTCAAAAACGGGGACGTAACCACTTCGTTGATGCACTGTGCAAACGGTGAAGTACTTGAAATTAAACACGATGTTCACTTGCCACGGCCCTATTCGATCGGACTCCGGGTTCAGGGAACCAATGGTATCTGGATGGATTTAAACAATGGCATGTATATCGAAGGGAAAGCGGCCAAAGGACATGCATGGGATAAAGCCGACGAATGGATCAAAAAATATGACCATCCGCTGTGGGCTAAAAATGCCGAAAAAGCTACCGGATCGGGTCACGGAGGAATGGACTGGTTTGTAGATAATGCTTTCTTTGAAGCAGTAAAACAAGGACGTCAGACACCTATCGATGTTTACGATTCGGTAACCATGAGTGCCTTATTCCCGCTTTCTATTCAATCGGTAAAAGAAGGAAGTAAAACTCTTGATTTCCCGGACTTTACGGGCGGAAAGTGGAAGACTTCAAAACCAACTTTTGCCCTCGACGATAGCGGTTTCTAATCCGAACTGAGGTGGACTAACCGGGAGGGATAAACAATATGGTTTTCCGTCCCGGTTTCTCCTTTATGAATCAGGTCGAATAGTATTTCTGCGGCTTTGGCTGCCTGCTTATCCGGAAACTGTTCGATCGAAGCCATCGGCTTGTTCTCGATATGGTCCCATATCGGAAAATTCGCAAAACTGATAAAAAAGAGATCCTGATTGATCGCCAGATCCTTTTCCTTAGCCACTTTCATGGCATCCAACGTAACATAATCACTAAAGGAAATCACGGCCGAGGGACGGTCGGAATGCGAGATGAGTTCTACCATCGCCTGTCGGTTACCTTCAGGCGACAGGTCGGTTTGAACAATGTATTCCGGATTAACGGCTACTTTATTCTTTTTAAGCCCCTTAATAAACCCTCGTTCCCGTTCGCGGCTGGCAAGCAGACTTTCCGGACCGTTGATCAGGGCAATGCGACTATGGCCACAGCTCACCAGGGTGTCAATAGCTTCGATCATTCCGGTTTCAAGCTCCACCAGAATACGGTGCACGTCTTCACGGTCGGGTACACAGTCGAAGAATACCATCGGAATATTGGCTTTTTTGAAAACTTCAATGAATTCAAAATTGCTGGTGTTCTTACTAACCGATACAATGACACCGTCTACACGGTGCTTTTTCAGCGTCTCCAAGATTTTTAATTCACGGTCTTCATCATCGAGCGATTGCCCCAGGATAACGGTATAGTTCTCTTCATTGGCTTTGTTCTCGATGGCGCTGATGGCGGTGGAAAAAAATGCTTCCGAAAGCTTTGGTAATACAACCCCTATAGTAAACGTACGTTGTTGTTTGAAAAATATAGCCCTGCTATTGGGCTCATAATTAAGCTCCCGAGCCAGATTTTTTACCCGCATGGTGGTCACCAGGCCAATACTTGGATGGTCTTTCAGAGCACGGGAAACGGTGGAGGTCGACAACTTCAGCTTTTTTGCAATTTCTTTCAATGTAGTAACGTGACCGGGTTTCATGGCTTTATTTTTTATGATTTCTAAAACGGAACATGTCTTTATTACCTCGCTGATCGAGTTTGCTGTTTAGCCTTTCACCTTGACCCTGAGGCCTGAGTGATTGCCTAAGTGTAAGGTTATTGGCCGAGAAATTACCTGTGGCGGCATATTGGAGGGCTTCCTTTAACAGAGGATCGTTTACATCTCCCCAGTTACGGGAGACATCCTCACCAATCAATTTGTCGACCGGCATTCCTTCAAAATAGTCACTTTCTCCGGACGCATTGATGGTTTTGAAAGAAACGGCATAGAGGTCGTTTTTCATAATATCCCAGGGAAAGAACCCTACTGGTTTACCATAGGTGTTGTACTCTCCTATCAATTTTACGTCGAGGTAGGGTTTAAGGTTATTGATCAGCAGCTCACTCGCAGAAGCGGTTCCCTCGGTGACAAGGAAGTAGACCCGCTGCAGATTCAGCCCGTTACGCTTATCGAAATTAACCGGCGCGAAGAAATCCTTCCACCCTTCGTCGGTTGCCAGCGTTTCGTTCACACCGTAAGAATACATGCGCTTATCATCAGCACCCGGTGGGGCCAGCATATTCGACAAATACTCAGCAGTAATGACGGCACCTCCCCCGTTGTATCGCAAGTCAACTACTACTTCCTGCACGGCTGCTGTTTCAAAATCGGAAAACACCTGGTTCAGGCGGTTGAGCGTCGAGGTCGGACGCCCTGCATCATCCTCTGTAGATACAAAAGTATCGAACACGAAATAGCCTACTTTTTTGCCGTTTTGCTCATATACTGAAGAATGAAATACCGGGTCGATATTAAATGATCTGCGCTGCAAGGTTACATCAATAACGTTATTATCGGGTTTGCGCAGCTTCAACTGAATACTACTTCCATCAATGGCGGAATACAACCAACGGTAGTCGTCGGCCTCCAGCGTCGCATTGTCAAGTTTGGAATTGCCATTAATTTCCAGAATCTGCCAGCCACGAACGATGCCAGCTGCAGCCGCAGGAGAACCTGGATAAACCAGTTTGATATATAAATCAGAATCGTTATTATAACGAACATCAAAGCCGAAACTTCCGGTCCTCCCCTCCTGAATTTCTTCGTTTACTGTGCCCGACCGGTCAAGAAAACTATAGCGGTCAAGCTTGGTGGAGCTGCCTGGATGCTTACTGAATTCCGTAAGAGCTTCCAGTACTTCATCGGCCGATCTGTAGTTCCGGGTAGCAAAACGTTCGGGCAGCTGGTCTTGCCACAGGTAGAAGTAATACGTGTAAATATAGACAGAGTCTTTCAGGAGATCTTCGTTGGTTTCGCCTCGCTCAGGCTTTACGAGCGGTGGCACCTCATCTTTCTTACATCCCTGAACCAGTCCGATAAGGATCAGGATAAGCAGAATGCCGGTATATTTTTTAGTCAGTAATTTCATTGTTCAATCGTAATTCAGTTGCATCCAGGTATCGTACTCCCGAGTCGGTTGCCATTGCGCGGTCCATTTCACTCTTTCCGACAAATAAAGCTGCCTCAGGTGCAAGCTGATTTTCCTGCAGGATATATTCCAGGGGTTCAAGACGGGTAAGCAGTTTTATTTCATCATAAAAATACACTTTTATTTCTTTATCAATTCCCTGCCAATCAATATATTTTAACTTATTGAGCTGCACGAGAGGATTACCCCGCGTTAACAGAAAAAGACGCTTCTTTGCAGCGGTACATTCCTTCAGGAAACGCAGCAGCTCGGGATAAAAGTAAAGTAATAACGGTGGCTGTGCAGATACATGCAGCCTGTTGAAATTGTCTTCGTACTTGCTGTCGATACCGAAACGTTCCGCCGCAGCAGCGAACAGATCTTTCGTCCCCCGGTTCAGATAATGTTCTTTTAAGAAAGCCGTAAGCTGGGCAGCCACCGGGCGGGTTTCGGTATATTCCAAAAAATTGGCAAACAGATAATACACCTGGAGCAGATAGTCCTGTTCCGGGTAGAGAACATCATCCAGTTCAAATATAAAGGCCTCGCTGTCAGCTATCAATCGGTCATGATTTACCATACCACTTCAATATTGTATTCGTCAAATAAAAGTTCTTGTCCGGCCAGGGTCTGCACTTCCTCGGGGCTTTGCAGTATCAGTTTACTGGCATCGTGGTCAAGACATACCTTCAGCAGTTCGTGGATGAAATGGGCCGACTTCACGTCAGGTAGCTGTACAAAGCGGCCAGAAGATAGTAAGGGCGAAGGAATAGGGTTATAGTCGGCGAAAACGACGTTATACTGTTCGTAGTTACGGGCCAGGCTCTGCGATCGGGAGCTGGTTCCCGCTGTGATGATCACGGTTGGGTTGTTCATAAATTTATTCGGTGATGATAACACCATCTTTCATATGGATGCTGCGATCCGAAATCTTTGCAAGGTCTTCATTGTGAGTAACAATGACGAAGGTTTGGTTTAGCCGCTCCCGAAGTTCGAGGAACAATTGATTTAGCGCCAAAGCGTTGTCTGAATCGAGGTTCCCGGAAGGTTCATCGGCCAATATAATGGCCGGTTCGTTAATCAGGGCACGTGCCACCGACACGCGCTGTTGTTCACCACCCGAAAGTTCTGAAGGCTTGTGGCCTGTACGGTGACTGAGTCCCAGCATCTCGAGCAGCTCGGCAGCCTTGCGTTCACTTTCCTTTTTGCCCAGCCCAGCGATAAAGGCAGGCATGCATACATTTTCGAGTGCATTAAATTCCGGCAGAAGGTGGTGAAACTGAAAGATAAATCCAATATTCTTATTCCGGAAATCCGAAAGCTTTTTTGACGACAAACGATTAACCTCGGTGCCGTTCAGCACAACCGTTCCCTGGTCGGGCGATGTGAGAGAACCGATAATATGAAGCAGCGTACTTTTGCCAGCTCCGGAAGCACCCACAATACTTACAATTTCTCCTCTCTTCACATCCAGATCCACTCCTTTCAGAATGGGTAAACTGGCATACGATTTATAAATATTCCTCGCGCTTAGCATAGGGCGAAGATAATAATATTCAACAAATAAGAGCCAATAACATTGATTTAATGGATTAAAAGAATTACTTTTACGGCAAATTTTTAAAGCATGAATATTCACGAATATCAAGGTAAAGCAATCTTAAAAAGTTTCGGTGTACGTATACAGGAAGGTATTGTTGCAGAGACACCTGAACAGGCGGTAGAAGCTGCTAAGCAATTGAAAGAAGATTTTGACTCCGACTGGGTAGTTGTTAAAGCACAGATCCACGCCGGAGGCCGCGGAAAAGGCGGTGGTGTAAAACTGGCCAAGAACCTCGATGAAGTAAAGCAAAAAGCTACAGATATAATCGGCATGCAGCTGGTCACACCGCAAACCGGCCCGGAAGGCAAAAAGGTTCATAAAGTATTGATCGCTCAAGACGTTTACTATCCTGGCGAAAGTGAAACCAGTGAAATATACATGAGCGTTCTTTTAGATCGCGCCAGCGGACGTAATATCATCATGTATTCTACCGAAGGCGGAATGGATATTGAAGAAGTTGCAGAAAAAACTCCTCATCTTATTTTCAAAGAAGAAATTGATCCCAAAGTAGGCTTGCAAGGATTCCAGGCAAGAAAGATCGCTTTCAACCTGGGTCTGGAAGGTGCTGCTCATAAAGAAATGGTAAAATTTGTAGCAGCTCTTTACAAAGCATACGATGCAACCGATTCAGCCATGTTCGAAATAAACCCGGTACTTAAAACGTCTGATAACAAAATTCTGGCGGTTGATGCAAAGGTAGATTTAGATGAAAATGCTCTTTATCGTCATAAAGACTATCTCGAAATGCGCGACTTTGCAGAAGAAGACCCAACCGAAGTTGAAGCCGGAAAGTCGAATCTGAATTATGTTAAGCTTGACGGAAACGTTGGATGTATGGTAAATGGAGCCGGACTGGCCATGGCAACCATGGACATCATTAAAATTGCCGGCGGTGAGCCTGCGAACTTTTTGGATGTAGGTGGAACAGCCAATGCAGAAACCGTTAAAGCTGGTTTCAATATCATCCTTCAGGATCCTAATGTAAAAGCCATCCTGATCAATATTTTTGGTGGCATCGTTCGTTGCGACCGCGTAGCTCAGGGAGTCATTGATGCCTATCAGGAAATTGGGAATATCCCTGTCCCTATCATTGTTCGCTTACAAGGCACCAATGCGGTTGAGGCTAAAAAGCTAATCGACGAGTCAGGATTAAAAGTATTCTCTGCTATCGAACTTAAAGAAGCCGCAAATCTGGTAACCGAAGTTCTCGCAAAATAAGTCGAATCATTATTCCTCCATATTATTTGAATAAACCTCCTATCCGGAGGTTTATTTGTTCTAAGAAAACAGTATATCATGAAGCATACACGAATTAAAGACCTGCTGAACTCGGGCGAGTTTGGCCAAGAATTTATAGCCAAAGGATGGGTACGTACCTTCAGAAACAACCAGTTTCTGGCGCTCAATGATGGGTCCTGCCTTGGTAACCTGCAGATCGTGATCGGTATTAATGAATTCGACGAAAAAATAATTAAAAAGCTGCAAACAGGAGCTTCAGTGTCTGTCAGAGGTGTTTTAGTAGAATCGGTTGGGAAAGGACAGCGTGTAGAGCTGAAGGCTACTGAATTAAGTATCCTGGGCGAATCTGATCCTGATAGATTTCCGTTGCAACCGAAAAAGCATAGTCTCGAGTTTTTGAGGGAAATTGCGCACCTGCGCTTCCGCACCAATACCTTCAATGCCATTTTCCGTGTTCGTCATAATCTTGCCTTTGCCGTTCATCGCTTCTTCAACGAGCGTGGTTTCGTGTACATGCATACACCGGTCATTACCGGTTCTGATGCAGAGGGGGCCGGAGAAATGTTTCGGGTAACGACCCTTGATATGGACAATCCTCCACGCACCGAAACCGGAACAATCGATTACTCGGAAGATTTTTTTGGAAAGGCAACTAACCTGACGGTTTCAGGTCAGCTCGAAGGTGAGCTTGCTGCAATGGGACTCGGAAACATATACACCTTCGGTCCTACCTTCCGTGCTGAAAACTCCAACACCACACGGCACCTGGCCGAGTTTTGGATGATTGAGCCCGAAATGGCTTTTTACGATATTCATGACAATATGGACCTGGCCGAGGAACTATTGAAGTATGTGATTCGGTATGCGCTTGAGCACTGCACCGAAGAGCTGGAGTTTCTTCAAAACCGCCTTGCCGAGGAAGAAAAACAAAAGGCTCAGGCAGAGCGTTCTCCTTTTGGATTGATCGAGAAACTGCAGTTCTGTTTAGATAACGAGTTTGAACGGATTACCTATACAGAAGCAATTGAAATATTAAAACGTTCAAAACCAAATCAAAAGAAACAATTTAAATACCTGGTAAACGAATGGGGAATTGATTTACAGTCGGAACATGAGCGCTATCTGGTAGAAAAGCATTTCAAAAAACCGGTAATATTAACCGACTATCCGGCAGACATAAAAGCTTTCTATATGCGTCAAAACGAAGCAGACGATCAGGGCCGTAAAACGGTTGCCGCCATGGATATCCTGTTCCCGGGCATCGGTGAGATTGTGGGTGGTTCACAGCGGGAAGAGCGCTACGATGTATTGACGAAGCGCATGGAAGAAATGCATATTCCGATTGAGGAAATGGATTGGTTCCTTGATACACGACGTTTCGGTACTGCACCGCATGCTGGATTTGGCTTAGGTTTTGAACGTCTGGTTTTATTTGTGACCGGTATGGGAAATATACGGGACGTGATCCCATTCCCGCGGTACCCGAACAACGCAGCGTTTTAAGAATAAATTATCAGGATATGTTTGTCAAAATCTACGAGGAAAACCCGAATCCGAAAAGCATCGCACAAGTTGTTGAAGTGCTGAAGAAGGGTGGAATCATCATCTACCCTACCGACACCATCTACGGTATCGGCTGTGATATTACCAATCCGAAAGCTGTGGAAAGGGTCTGTCAGATTAAAGGGGTAAAACCCGACAAGGCCAACCTTTCCTTTATCTGTAGCGATCTGTCTTCCATCTCACAGTATACCAAGCCGCTGGATAACGCAACCTTTCGATTACTGAAGAAATCCCTTCCGGGACCCTTTACCTTTATCTTTGAGGCGAGCGGACAGGTGCCGAAGCTATTGAGCTCAAAGAAGAAAACGGTAGGTATTCGGGTTCCTGATAACAATATTGCCCGTGAGATTGTAGCAGCCCTCGGAAATCCAATCGTATCTGCCTCTATTCACGACGACGATGAAGTTTTGGAATATTCGACCGACCCTGAATTGATTTATGAAAAATTTTCTGACCGGGTCGACCTCGTTATCGATGGTGGGTATGGAAAGAACATCCCATCGACGGTAGTCGACTGCACTACCGGTGATTTCGAAGTGATCCGTCAGGGAGAGGGTGATCTGGCTCAATATATTTAAAGCGGATATCCTTTACACTTTCATCACAAGGAACGAATAGACCTTTAGAAATCTTTTCAACGATAAAAGGCGCCCTCCATGGGCGCCTTTCTTATTCCAGTGGTTTAGCCGGCGCTAGTTGACCCGCTTGCTGCCAAGCCTTCTCTCTGCTCTTTGCCTTCCTTTATACCCCGGACGAAGGAAGCAATTCCCTTCAGGTAATCTGGCCGGTCCAGCTGTTTCACGAATGCCGATCCGATGATGGCAGCATCTGCGATCTCGGCCGCCTGTCGAAAGTTATCATGGTTAGAGATCCCGAAGCCGATGACCAGAGGATTCTTTAAATTCAGATCTTTGACACGTTGGAAGTAATCGGATCGTTCACGGGATACTTCCAGGGTGTTTCCGGTTGTAGAAGAGGATGAAAGCAAATAGATAAATCCATTGCTAAGCGCATCAATTTTTCGGATTCGATCGTCCGGTGTCTGCGGACTGACCAGAAAAATATTGCTGATGCCGCTGTCCTCAAAGATCGGCTGATACAGGTTCTCGTACTCGTACAAAGGAAGATCAGGAATAATTGCTCCGTCGACACCAACGGCCTTGCACGACTGGCAAAAACGCTCTACACCATATTGCAAAACGGTATTGAAGTAACCCATCAGATAGACAGGAATACTTACGCGCTTACGCAGTTCCTGTAGCTGACTAAACAGCAATTCAAGGGTCATGCCGTTTTGAAGAGCCACCTGTGAACTATGCTGAATAACCGGACCATCCGCCAGGGGGTCGGAATAAGGGAAACCAATTTCCAGAAAGTCGGCCCCCGCATGCTCCAGTTCCGCTGCAATATCGAGGGTGCTGTTTAATTCAGGATAACCGGCCGTGAAATATATGGAGAGCAGTTTCTTTCCCTCCTGCTTCTTTTGAAATGTCTTTGAAATTCGAGTCATGACTTTAAATTAATTTAGAAAGAAAAGTACTTGGTATAATTATCCAGATCTTTATCACCTCTGCCCGAAAGGCAAAGAACCACATCGTCGTCGTGCTTTAACTGCATTTTCTCAAGCTGAGCCAGGGCGTGCGCACTTTCAATGGCCGGTATGATTCCTTCGAGGCGGGTAAGCAGCAATCCGGCCTGCATCGCTTCCTCATCGGTTATGCTCACATATTCGACCCGCTTATTGTCAAATAGAAACGCGTGTTGCGGACCAATACCAGGATAATCAAGGCCCGCCGAAATGGAGTATGGCTCGATGACCTGTCCGTCATCTGTCTGCATCAGAATCGTACGGCTTCCATGCAAAACGCCTTCCTTTCCCAGTACCGAGGTTGCAGCCGAATGTCCCGAATGAATGCCCTTTCCTGCGGCCTCCGCAGCTATCAACCGTACCCCCTCATCATCCAGAAAATGATAAAACATACCAATGGCATTGCTTCCGCCACCCACACAGGCCAGCACATAGTCGGGTAATTTTCCACGCTTCTCCATCAACTGTTTCTTCGCTTCCTGCGAGATAACTGATTGAAAACGAGCCACCATATCCGGATACGGATGCGGTCCGACTACCGAACCAATGATGTAGTGAGTATCCACCGGGTTGTTGATCCAGTCGCGCAAAGCCTCATTGGTTGCGTCCTTTAAAGTCTTACTGCCTGAATTCGCCGCCACCACCTTCGCCCCCATCATTTTCATGCGGGCTACATTGGGTGCCTGCCGCTCGATATCGATGGCTCCCATATAAACGACGCATTCCAATCCTTTCAGGGCGCACACCGTTGCTGTTGCCACTCCGTGCTGTCCGGCGCCGGTCTCTGCAATAATCCGCTTCTTTCCCAAACGTTCGGCCAACAAGATCTGGCCAATAGTATTGTTGATTTTATGTGCGCCGGTGTGGTTCAAATCTTCGCGCTTCAGATAAATATTTGCTCCATAGCGTTCAGAAAGCCGGCTCGCCAGGTACAGGGGCGATGGCCGACCAACGTAGTCTGTCATCAGCTGATCGAATTCCCGGCGGAAGTCGGCGTCCTCCATTATTTTAAGATACTCTTGCCGAAGTTCCTCGACATTGGGATAAAGCATTTCGGGAATATAAGCGCCCCCAAATGTTCCATAATACCCTTTTTCGTTAACCTGATACTTACTCATATGCTATATTTTTTAAAACTCTTTCTAGTAACGCTATATTTTTTATTCCGGGTGAGCTTTCAAACCGCGAATTCAGATCGATCGCATATAGCCGCTCATCCTTAATCTGGCTCGCCTCCTGAAAATTATCCGGTCCGACGCCACCGCTTAAAAAGTACCTTTTCGGGTGGGGATAGAGTTCCAGTATTTCCCAGGGAAAACTTTCCCCGGATCCACCGTACCCAGGAGTCTTTGTATCGAACAGAAAAAAATCAACTGCATCCAGATAGGGCTCCAGCTGCGAATAGTCGAAATCCTGCCCTACGCCAAAGGCCTTGATCGTTTCATACCCGAGGCTGCGAAGGGAGCGGCAGTACGAAGGGGTTTCATTTCCATGAAGCTGAACTGCCTGAAATTTACCGGAAGCCAAGATACGCTCCACCACAGCCGGATCGGCGTCGACAAAAACGGCTGTATTGCGGATGGAATCGGTTTGCACGATGCTCTCAATTTCCGCCTCGGGAAATAAACGGGCGGATTTGGTGTAAAATATATAGCCCAGGTAATCGGGGTTCAACGCTCGAACCTGAGTGACATTGTCGTGCTGGCGCATTCCACAAATCTTGATCTTTCTGCTCATAGCTCCGTGCTTAGCGGTTAATTAAGGTGGTCAGGCTGGCCAGGGCGCGACCGCTCTCCAACGATTCCCGGGCTTCCTCAAAACAATCCTCAAAGCTGCTTTCTTGCCGAATCGTATTGATGGCAATCGCCGCATTACTCAACACCACGCGGTTCTGAACCTCATTTCCTTCGTTATTTAAAATTTTTCTGAAAATAGCTGCCGCTTCTTCCACGGTATTGCCACCTTCAATCTCGAGTGGATCTACTGCAGGAAACTTAAGTTCCTTTAGGGTGATGATGCGCTCGGCTTTGTTTGTGATCAGCTTGAAACTTCCGGTAAGCGATACTTCATCGTAACCGTCCAGTGCATGGACAATGGTGAACTGCTTATCCGTTTTCTGATAGATATAGCCAAAGAGCCGTGCTAGTTCAAGATTGAAAACGCCGACCGATTGATATACGGGTTTTGAGGGATTAATCAGCGGGCCGAGCATATTGAAGAAGGTTTTTACCCCAAGCTCTCTCCGGATCGGGGCAACCGTTTTCATGGCCGGATGAAAAAGAGGGGCGTGCAGAAAACAAATATTCGCTTCATCAAGTGAACGATAAATTTCATCCTGCTCGTTGCTGAACTGATAGCCCAGATATTCCATCACGTTCGATGAACCACATCCGGAAGAAACACCATAGTTGCCATGTTTTGCAACTTTGTGACCGGCGCCAGCTACAATAAAGGAAGCCAGTGTAGAAATGTTAAAGGTATTTTTCCCATCTCCACCCGTTCCACAGAGGTCGATCAGCTTATAGTCGCGGTAATCGCGCTTTACACTCAAGTCGAACATCGAGTCGCGGAATCCTTCCATTTCCTCCTCGCGAATAGATCGCATGCTATAAGCCGTCATAAAGGCAGCAATCTGTGAGGTATTGTATCTTCCGCTGGTAATATCGGTAAGTATTTCGTGTGCCTCTTTACGTGTAAAGGTGCGGTGCTCAAATAAGTGCGATAATATTTTTTTCATATTGCCATGCTAAAATAAGATGCAAAAAAAAAGCCTGTCGTTTAGACAAGCCTCCAATAATTATAATAAATTTATATACGAGTCATGTCACAAGGAGAATTCCATGTGCCACCACCAGTTAATATTCAATATCGTTTGATTCATTAGATGTCCAAATATGAAAATTTATATTGACATCTGCAAGAATCGACACTCCTGAACGAAAAAAAACGAATTAAAAGATGTGATAATGCAAAATATCATATATTTACGTGATAATATATCATTATGCACGCAGTCATAACAGGCGACATCGTCAACTCTTCTTCAACCAGCCCTAAAATCTGGCTTCCGCAACTTAAAGAGGAACTGGCTCGTTCCGGCGATAGTCCCCGTCACTGGGAAATTTTCAGGGGCGACAGTTTTCAGATCCTCGTAGAAGACCCTGCTCAAGCCCTCGCCAGCAGTATTCGTTTAAAGGCCGCGGTGAAAATGCTGAAGGACCTGGACGTCCGCATGTCGATTGGTATCGGCGACATCAGTCACCGTTCTCCGCAGATTACCGAATCGAACGGCACTGCTTTTATTCATTCGGGCGAAAAGTTCGAAATGCTTAAAAAAGAAAAAATTAATCTGGCAGTGAAAAGTGACTGGCCCGATTTCGACCGCGATATTAATCTTTTTTTGCGGCTTGCTTTGCTTACGATGGATAAATGGACTCCCAATGCAGCAGAAGTGGTAAAGATGGCACTCGATCATCCTGATGCCGCACAGGCCGAACTCGGAAACCTCATCGGAATCAAACAAAATGCCATCAGCAGTCGGCTCAAACGCGCAGCCTTCGATGAAATTGAGGAATTTATCCATGTGTATCAGGAGAAATTAAACGAACAATTATGACACTTCTACTTCAACTCCTCCTTGCACATTTACTAGGCGACTTCCTGCTGCAGTCTAACCGCTGGGTGAAAGCCAAGGAAATCCGGAAAGCCGGTGCCTATCAGCTCTACCTGCATGTGATGCTTCATTATGCACTTACGATGTTACTGGTGTGGGATCTGGACTTCTGGCTGTGGGGCTTGGGCATTGCACTCTCCCACTTGCTGATCGATATCTGGAAGCTCTATGCGCAACAACAGCGTAACCGCCGCAACTATTTTTTTGCTGATCAGGCGCTTCATTTACTGGTCTTAATATTGGTCTGGATGGGATATAATCAAATCCCTTTCGACCTTTCGTGGGTCGACCGCGGCCAGGTCTTTTTGATTATTACTACCCTGGTGCTGCTGACCAAGCCGCTGTCTATCACAATTAAAACACTCATTTCTACCTGGACGCCCTATACGGAAAGCCAGCAGAACGACTCCTTGGAAAATGCAGGCAAATACATAGGCTATCTGGAGCGCGTACTGGTATTCGTATTCATTGTCAGTAACCACTGGGAAGCTGTCGGCTTTCTCATTACCGCAAAATCCGTTTTCCGCTTCGGTGATCTGAAGATATCGCGCGAAAGAAAACTCACCGAGTATGTATTAATAGGCACCCTGCTAAGTTTCGGCTCAGCGATATGCATCGCATTATTATATTTACAAGTCCATTACTGGATGTAAACTGGCTGAAAATTAACCTCTTCGACCATACATACATTCATCGTTCAGCGACGTAGTAACCAGAAGGAGTTTCGTCGAATTAACGAGGTAAAAAAAATATCTAAATATGGTTCAAATCCTTACCTTTGTGCCAGGAATTAACAGTTACTAATATTAAATTCATTTAATCCCAATTAATCCATTTAATATTTATCGCGCCAAACGCATACAGACCTTCTTCCAATGACTTTCATCACTTTTCTTGTTGTTGTACTATTCGTTCTAGCCATAACAGATATCATTGTCGGAGTCAGCAACGACGCTGTCAACTTTTTGACCTCCGGTATTGGTTCTAAGGCCGCCCCCTATAAGGTGATACTGCTCATGGCCGTTATCGGTATTGTGATCGGCTCGGTGTTCTCCAGCGGCATTATGGAGATTGCCCGGAAAGGTATTTTCCATCCGGAGATGTTTACTTTTGATAAGATCATGTGGGTATTTCTCGCCGTGATGCTCACCGATATCATCCTGTTGGACATATTCAACTCGCTCGGACTTCCCACTTCTACCACAGTATCCATTGTTTTCGAATTGCTGGGCGCAGCTATGGTGGTAGGTATTCTTTTTTCAATCGATAAGAACGACAATATTAGTGAAGCTCTGAATTATATAAATTTTGACAGCACAGTATCGATCGTGTCAGGAATCTTCCTCTCCGTCGTGATCGCCTTTACCAGCGGGGTGGTATTTCAATATCTTTTTCGCCAGCTTTTCACGTTCGACTATACCAAAAGACTAAAGAAATTCGGAGCCGTCTTTGCAGGATTAGGAGTTACCTGCATCGTCTATTTCCTATTGATTAAAGGGCTTAAAGGCACTACTTTGGTAGACTCTGGACTCATCAACGAAGTAACAGCCAATATTGTTCCTATCCTGACGGGCCTATACTTAACCGTAACCTTAATCTGCTTCTTGCTTCAGCGATTTGCTGGGGTAAATCCCTTGAAGATTGTGGTTCTTGCCGGTACTCTCGCTTTAGCCATGGCTTTCGCCGGAAACGATCTGGTTAACTTTATCGGTGTTCCGATTACCGGCTACCTCGCCTTTCAAAACTGGGCAGCCAGCGGAGTTCCGGCTGACGAACTTTATCAAACCTACCTGGCCAGCGAAGACGTTATTGTTCCCAGTTACATGTTATTAATGGCCGGCACGATTATGGCCTTAACGATCTGGTTCAATGCGAAAGCACGGAAAGTAACGGAAACCGAAGTGAATCTGAGCCGGCAAGACGAAGGCGACGAGCGCTTTAAAGCAAACGCAGTATCACGCAGCATTGTGAAATCGTCGCTTATGCTTGGGAACATGATTTCGGTATTTCTTCCACGAAATGCTTATAAAAATTACCGTCTGAAAATAGAAAAGGATAAGCTGCAACTGGCAACCAATGTACAGAGTGAGAATTCACCCGCATTCGATTTGGTCAGGGCGTCGTCCAACCTTATTATCGCCAGTGTTATTATTGCCTGGGCCACTTCTATGAAGCTCCCTTTGTCAACCACCTACGTAACCTTTATGGTGGCTATGGGTAGTTCTCTGGCTGATCGTGCGTGGGGGCGTGAGTCGGCCGTTTACCGTGTCGCAGGCGTATTGAGTGTTATCGGAGGATGGCTGATTACAGCTGTGATTGCCTTCGTTACCGCAGGCTTCTTTGCCCTTATTTTATATAAGACTGAGGAAACTGGAAGCTATGTTCTGATAACCATCACCGTTATGTATATTGTATTTTCGCATATTAATTTTGCCCGTAAGGAGAAAAAGGCTGCGAAAATGAAGGGTAAGTTTACGGCATTAGAAGCATCTGATCTCGACCTCTTTGAGCGCAATAAGCGGATGGTGAACAACGTTTTGCTGGAGGTGAGCCAGAACTACCACAGCACCATTCTTTCCCTGAACGAAAGCAATTTGCCACAATTAAAAAAGGTAAATGCCGATATGGACGAAATGGTTCAATACGGATTTAAAATCCGCTCAAAAAGTATTAAGTACATTAAAGAACTGCAAACGACCGATAAGGAGACGGCCGAGGTGATACTTTATAGCACCGACTTGCTTCAAGACATGATCCAGTCGGCCAAGTTCCTGACGGAAGAGAGTTTGGAGTATATGAACAACCTACACCAGGCACCGCAAAAGAGCTTTATTAAAATTATCGGGAAGCTAAACAATAAGATGGAGGTCTTCTTTAACCTGACGATCCAGGGATTGGAAGACCCGCTGAATATCGATTACGATCTGATCCGGAAGAATCGCGACGAGCTGAGGGAATTTATCAACAGTAACCTGGATCGTCAGATTTCGGAGATACAGAAAAGAAATCTGGGAACCAAGCAGGCCATTTTGCAGACAAACATTTTTCTGCAAAGCCGCGATATCTTGGCGGTCATGCTCCGGATTTCTAAGATGTACCGAAAATACCAGCGCTAACTTACCCTGTTGAACAATAATCAAATCCTTCGCTAGCGAAGCTCCTGATTGCTGAAAATATGGTACTGTCCCGGTCGAAGACTCAGCTTATCGTCGCCTGCGTTCCGACTCGCTGAAGTTCCCGACGCGTAATCGTACCAGATCCCGGCAAGTGGAAAGCTAACCGACGCCTCGTGCGACACCACATCAAAATTTCCGATAATAAGTGTGTGCTTATCGCCGTTATGCAGCCAGATTCGTTTTACAGCCCCTGCCAGGTCGTACTGAAAGTCGGACGTCCTGAAAATCGCGTTACGGGTTTTCATGCCTATAAAACGGGCATACGAATCGTATAGAGCTTTCCTTGGGCCTTGCTTGTAGTAATCCCAAAGAATAGGCTTGTTCCCCGTCCGACCGTTTTGGTCGATCGAGATATCGTAACCCAGTTCGCCAAATTGCCAAATCATTTTTGGACCGGGAATGCTCATCAAAAAAGCCATCGCCATTTCCTGGCGCTTGAGTGCCGTTACCGGATCCTGAATATCATAGTTTCCTGCAGCATTTCCATAGGCGAGGTTCTTGAACATCATACGCTCCTCATCATGGCTTTCCATGTAACTGATCAGGTTATCGGCTGATGGCAAGCCGTGGCGATCGTAGAAGGCACCACCCAAATCAGAATTTCCCAGCCAACCCATACTGGCTTCATTGAAGGTATAATTCATATTATTCCAGAGCATCATTCCTTCTGCCGCCAGCACCCGCTGCTCTTCCTGATCGGCAAAGTGCTCCAGTATGACGTAAAAATTGTTTGGGTCGATATCCTTCATAAATCGGTTATAATCCTTCCAGATAGCGATTCGACTGGCGTCAAAGCTGCTCCAGGCATCCACGGCCCCGTCGGAGGTTCCGGAATTCTTTTGCGTAAACCCTTTCGACAGGTCGAAGCGAAAGCCGTCGATCCGATACTCTTCCATCCAGTGCTTCATCACCTGCTTCGAGAAGTAGCGGGTATACTCGCTTTCGTGGTTAAAGTCGTAACCCACATTGAAGGGATGCGTGGGCGTCGTATTGTACCATGGATTATTCGTCGCGGGCGAATTCTGTTGTTTATCAAAGTAAAGTTGTACCATAGGCGACTGGCTGAACGAGTGATTGAGCACCAGGTCCAGAATCACGGCGATGCCGCGCGAGTGGCATTCGTCGATAAAACGCTTTAACATCGCTTTGTCGCCATAATATTTATCCGGAGCAAAATAGAAGGACGGATTGTAGCCCCAACTAAGGTTTCCCTCGAATTCGTTCACTGGCATGAGCTCGATGGCGTTGACTCCTAAGCGCTGTAAATAATTAAGCGAATCGGTCAGCGTCTTATAATCGTGCTTTTCGAGAAAGTCGCGAACCAACAACTCATATATCACCAAATCTTTTTTATCAGGCCGTTTGAAATTACCGGTTTTCCAGGAAAAGGCCGGTTCAGCCGATTGGAAGGCACTGACGATGCCGGTAGTTTTCCCAGCAGGATAGGCTTTGCTGCCAGGAAAACTGGATTGTGGAATGTAGGAATCGTGTTCCGGGTCCAAAAGTTTTTCCGCGTATGGATCAGCGATACGGAGTTCGCCGTCAACCAGATACTGATAACGGTACTCCTTAGCAGGATCGATGTCCTCTAGCTGAATCCACCAGCGTTTTCCATCGGGCGTGTTCCTCATTCGGTACTGCTCATCCGCCATCCAATCGTTGAAGTCGCCAATCAGGTGCACACTTTCTTTGTCAGGAGCTGTCAGGTTGAATACAACCGTTTTCCCCCCATTGGTAAAGGTGGTGCCGTCCGCCGCATTTGCCGGAAGCTCCTCGACGCCACCGCCACCGTCGGGAAGATCGTTAGGCAAATTCTTTTTACAGGAGGAACCCAGAAAAAGAAAGAGGAGCATTGAAAGATATAGACGAGAATATTTCATAGCTTTTTTTTATTTAAAAAACGTTGTCTTAAACACGAATCTTCTGCATTCGGCTTTCCCTGACCCTTAGCACAGCCAACGCACCAACAATCATTAAGAATCCAGCTATCAGGATCGCATAAATGGCTTGCCCGTCGAATAGCATCTTCACCATTAGTCCTCCAAAAAATCCACCCACAATTTGCGGAAATGTGATGAAGAAATTGAAGATACCCATCGAAACCCCCATCTTGTTGGAAGCTATTGAACCCGCAAGCAAGGCGTAGGGCATCGCCAAAATGCTTCCCCAGGCCAGACCTACTCCAGTCATTGACAAAAGCAGCCAGTCGGGGTTGCTGATGAAATAAACGGAAGCGAGCCCCGCCCCTCCGGCTGCCAAAGAAATTGCATGGACAGTTTTTCTGCCCACGCGCTTTGCAAGGGCGGGCAAGCATAGTGCATACAATGCAGAAACCGCATTATAGGTTCCGAAAAGTACGCCAACCCAATTGGCGGCGTCCGCATAGGCCACCGAGCTGCTATCACCAGGAGCGAGGAGGTAAATATGTTGGGCAATGGCTGGGGTCATGAAGACCCACATCAGGAAAAGAGCCAGCCAGGAAAAAAACTGAACCATTCCGAGCTGCTTCATCGTCCTGGGCATTTGCACAAAATTGACCAGAATATCGGCCAGTCCTTTACGGCTCCCTTTCGAATCGGAATCAGAAGGCGGGTCGTATTGATGAAGTTCCTCCGGACTATATTCACGTGTGCGAATCACGGTCCATATCAATGAAAGAAGCAACACCGAAGCGCCAACATAAAAAGAAAAAACCACATTATCAGGCACCTGGCCTGGTCCGGCTGTTTTGGAAATTCCGAAATACTCGGAAAGCAAATAGGGTAACCATGACCCCAGCACCGCCCCCACCCCAATCAGGAAAGTCTGCAGAGAGAAACCAAGACTACGCTGATCGTCGGGCAGATTGTCGGCCACGAGTGCCCGGAAAGGTTCCATGGCTACGTTGAAAGAAGCATCCATGATCATCAGCATTCCAGCACCGATCCAAAGCGGGGGAAGCACCGTGGTCATTAACAGATCGGAATTCGGCAGAAGAATCAGCGCCAATGCTGCCAGAATAGCCCCGGTCAGAAAAAACGGCCGCCTCCGTCCCAACCGGGTCCAGGTTCGGTCGCTATAGTGGCCGATAACCGGCTGAACCAGCATTCCCGTGATGGGTGCTGCCAGCCAAAACAGTGATAAATGCTCCACATCGGCACCGAAAGTCTGCAAAATGCGCGAGGCACTGCTATTCTGAAGAGCGAAACCAAACTGTATACCCAGAAATCCGAAACTCATGTTCCATATTTGCCAGAACGACAGGCGGGGTTTCTGGACTGGGGCGATCATTTTCGAATGCATATCAGGTTCATTTTTAATCTACTTATGGACGGCAGGCAATCTCCGCTCATGCGCTAAGCTGCCAGCGCCCTCCACCCGATACTGATCGTCATAGAGCGTCAATTCGACGGCCTGGGAAGAATGATTTTGGATGGCTACCAAAGCGCTCGACACGCTTACCTCGAGCACTACCTCGCGGAAATGCATAAAAAAGGAATAGGAATTCCATTGTTCAGGCAGCAAAGGCCAAAAATGGAGCCGTCCACTGCGAACCTTCATCCCCGCAAAGCCCTCTACAATACTCATCCATGTACCCGCCATCGAGGTTATATGTAATCCGTCTTCTGTATCGCTGTTGTAATCATCCAGATCGAGTCGTGCCGTACGCAGGTAATGCTCGTATGCCCGGTCCGTCTCTCCGAGTCGCGCTGCTAGAATCGCATGTACGCAGGGAGAAAGAGAGCTTTCGTGCACGGTTCTCGGTTCATAAAAATTATAGTTTCGCTGCAAAGCCGGTCGATCATATTCGTCCCCAAAAAAATACATCCCCTGAAGTACATCGGCTTGTTTGATAAAGGGAGAACGCAGAATACGGTCCCAGCTCCAATGCTTATTCAAGGGCAGTTGCTGCGGATCCAAATCAGACACCAACAACTGTTCTTTGTCGAGATAGCCGTCCTGTTGCAGGAAGATCCCCTGTTTCTGATCGTACGGATAGTGCATATGGTCGGTTATTTCCTGCCATTTATCAAGTTCACTCATCACTTCGAACGCTGTCTGCTTTACAATTCGAGCATGGCTGTCCGGCCATCTTGATTGAACCAAGTTAAACATTTCACGGGTATAGTCAAGGCACCAGGCAGCAATCCGGTTGGTATACCAGTTATTGTCTACGTTATTTTCGTACTCGTTGGGTCCGGTGACACCTAGTATCACATACTTTTCTTTTTTCTGGCTCCAGTTCACTCGTTGGGCCCAGAAACGACTAATAGCGATGAGTACCTCCAGTCCGTACTCACGGATATACTCCTCATCGCCGGAATAGCGTACGTAGTTAAAAATGGCAAAAGCAATGGCGCCGTTGCGGTGAATCTCTTCAAATGTTATCTCCCATTCATTATGGCACTCTTCTCCGTTCATGGTCACCATCGGATACAGGGCTGCACCATTTGTGAATCCAAGCTTTTTCGCATTCTCTATGGCCATTGGCAAGTGGCGGTAACGGTAAAGCAACAGGTTGCGGGCCACAGAGGCGTGACTGGTACCCAGATAAAAGGGTATGCAGTAGGCCTCGGTATCCCAGTAGGTAGACCCACCGTATTTCTCGCCGGTAAACCCTTTTGGACCGATATTCAGGGAGGCGTCCTGGCCGGTGTAAGTTTGATTCAGCTGCAGGATATTAAAACGGATGCCCTGCTGAGCCGCCACGTCACCTTCAATGCGGATGTCAGATTGCGACCAGATCTTGCCCCATGCTGCTATATGCGCACTTAAGAAGTCTTCAAACCGCTCCGTGCGAAGGCTTTCCAATATACGGTCCCATCGCTCCTCGCGATCAGTCAACGGCCGCTCCTGATGCATCAGTCCCGCCAGCTTTTCTATGGTGTAGGTCTCGCCTTTCGCTATGTCAAACCGATAGGTGATACCCGCATATTTTTCTTTTTTCAGCAGACTCATTTCGGGTAGAAGCCGTTCGTTACGATGATAGATATTGGCCTTAAAAGCGGCCTGAACATCGAACTTCGTTTTACGAGTGCGCAAATGCAGCTGCGTTAGTCCCTGATTGAAGTGATAACCCCGCTCCTCCCAGAACTTCTCACCATAGTTGGCATCGCGGTTCACAACATTGCCATCAAGGCCCATATGAACCAGGCACACTCCGCTATAATTCACCGGGCGGATTTGATAGCGAATGGCCCCCATACTATCGTTTGCCCGGCTGCAAAAACGCCTGACACACACTTCAACTACGGTGCCCAAAGGGGAACGGGCCTGGAAGCGACGCTCTAGCAGGGCCTCTCTCATGTGAAGAATACGCTTGAAACTGATCAGCTCCCACACCGCCAGGTCGAGTCGTTCGCCACCAATCCAAATATCCATCTCCGTCCAGTTAACCGCGTTTAATACCTTGGCATAATACTCGGGATAGCCGATTTTCCACCAGCCAACACGCGTTTTATCGGGGTAATAAATCCCAGCAATATAATTTCCCCTAAAGCTGTTACCGGAAAAATACTCTTCAAAATTGCCCCGCTGTCCGAAACGACCATTGCCCAGACTGAAAATGCTTTCAGATACCAGGTTGCGCGATGCGTCGAAACCCTCCTCGATGATACACCACGGGTCTTCTTTAAAATATTTTTTCATGAAATTAGTATCCTGTTTGCCGATCTGCTCCTACATATCTAATTTTAGCTGGCTCTGTACTATCAGGCACAATTCTACCAGGCACACGTTTCTTAGTCCGTATGGTAAGCATTGATCAAATTACTTTGGTTTCTGAAAAGAACAAGGGGGACGAATCCCCCTTGCAAGCTATTAGTTTTTAACTATTCGTGCGGTATAACCTTGTGGATGAAGGGTCATCGTAATGGTGTAGTTTCCTGCGTCAGCAATCGGAAGGTTAGGCCCGTCCTGCGTCAGACTAGCTTCTGTCCCACCCATATTCACCTCCCATGCATCGTTTGCTCTGAACTTCAGTTCACCAGCGGTGAGGTTGGTTGTGATCGTCCAGGTATAGCTTCCCTTGCCACCCTCGAATGTCATGTCGGTATCCTCATCCCAGCCTCCCGGAGTAGCATCACCAATGATTCCCCAGCTGGTCTTCAACGTCTCATAGGTCAGCGCCTCACGATCTATACGCAGACGGTAGAATCCGTCTGCGGCAACCACCACGTTCTCGGCACCATCTTCGGCCGTAAGCACTCCCTGAGATACCATTCCAAGTCCGCCGTCCCAGCCAGCTTGTGTAGGTAAGAATTTGAAGCCTCCATCGGCCGCTACCAGGTAAACGAAGATCTCAAATTTGTCTTTGCTTGTGTCGTCGTCACCCGTGGTATAAACCTTCATAGGAATGGAGGCACTTGGCTCCCAGCCTGCGCTGGTAGATCCACCTACAAGGTAAAACACCGGATCGCCCTCGGCGAAGGTGATGACCCGGGTTTTTTCCAGGGCCTGCCCGCCTGCAGCGGTTGCTCTCAGAACAAACTCTCCGATCCAGGTTTCGTCGTTAGGCACCTCAATTTCGTGTTCCAGAATAAACTTATTGCCGGGATTGTCAATTGTAGCATTATAAACGCTGGCTCCGCCTGCGGCAGGTTCCAGGCTGAGTTGAATGCTGCTCACCTTGTTGGCAATCAGTCCGACATTTATTTTACTTCCAAGAAGAGCCGTAGAAGGCGTAGAATTATCGAAAGACAGGACGGCATCGTCAAGCCCGTGTTCGACCTTTTTACAGGCGGAAAAAGAAAATATAGCAATCAGCATCATCATGAGATATCGCTGACGGTTTTGATAGATTCGTGTCATCTGTATCGTATTTTAAATTAGTAGTCAGGATTCTGAGTCAGATTCGGGTTGGTTGATATCGCATCTGTCGGAATCGGAAAAATGCGCTTATGGGTTTCGTTGGGGTTAGCGGGTTTGAATAACATGGCATCTTCCCAATGGCCAAAACGAATCATATCGGTTCTGCGCGTGACTTCGAATGTAAATTCCAAGGCACGTTCAATATAAATAGCATCGAGCGTAAGAGTGCCCGCGGTAAACTGCTTGCTGGCATCGTTCGGGAAGGCGCGACTGCGTAACTGGTTTACCAGAGACACAGCTTCACCCACCGTTCCGTTTCCGGCACCTCTCAGAATAGCTTCAGCTTTCATCAGGTAAACATCGGCCAAACGGTAAACAACCACATCGTTACCAGCATTATTGCTAACCTGATTTTTATCCGGAAAGTACTTCACGTTCCGTGCGCCTGCAATACGCCCCTTGTTATCGTCACCACCGATATCGAAATCAGAACCTGGTAGAAGTTCATATCCATTGGGGTCGAGAACTACCTGGAGGCCATTGTAGATCAACGGTTGCCCGGTGGCGTCCAGTTGCGGACCTGAAAGCCATTGATTGCTTCGATAGTCGTCTTCATCAAATAGCGAAAAATAAGCCGGTTGTCCGCTCCATCCGTTCCATGGATTCACGCTAAGGCCGTACGTATCCCGGTGTGCATAGTGCAATACTTTATTAAACAAATTATTGCCTGTTGCACGGGCCGGATCGAAAGGAATAGAGAAGATAGGTTCGGAGTTTGCAGGACCGTTATCAGGCATAAACTGGGCCAGATAGTCGCTTTCGAGGCTGTATCTGCCCGACTGAATAATGGCATTGCTGTGTTCCACCACTTTATCCCATTGCGGAGTTCCGGTATAAACCTCCGCATTCAGGTACAGCTTGGCAAGCAAGGCATGTGCCATCCATTTGGTTGGGCGTCCATAAGTCTGCTCCGACTTCTCCTCACTTAGCAGCGAAAGGTTCTCTTCCAGTTCACTGGCAATAAAATTGAAGATAACCGTACGGTCCTCTTTATTCGGCAAGGCGGCGCGATCGTCGAAGGTGGTTACCAGTGGAAGATTTCCATAAGCGTCCATCATCAGGTAATAATACCAGGCACGCATGGTTTTGATCTCGGCTACCGTCTGAGTTTTCAGCTCAGAATCTTCAGTTTCTTCGAAAATACTGAGTATCCGGTTGCTTGTTCCGATGGCATTAAAACCCCAGTTCCAGGCGTTTCGTACCACCTCGTGCGAGGGACTCCAGGTATGGAAGTGCATATCACGCCATTTTCCTCCGTCGAACCAGTCGCCACCCCGGGTTGGGATAACCACTTCGTCGGATCCGGCTGTCTGCAAATCGAAATAGTCGCCAAAGTAGCCTCTTGCCGCCGTATAAACCGGTCCGGTCAGCGCCACAAACTGGGCGGGCGTTTTAGGGAAATTATCCTCCGTATAAGCGGAGTACATCTTATCGTCAAACTTGGTGCAGGACTGGCCAAATGCCATCAGCAAGCCCGCAGAAAGTATGGTGAATCTTTTTATATACGTTTTCATCGGTTTGTCTTTATGCTTAAAAATTAACGTTGATTCCTAACAGGAAGGATCTTGTTTTCGGATAATAGTTCCGATCGTCGATACCCGGGGCCAGACCGCTTAAATTCACTTCAGGATCCACACCGGTATAGTCGGTCACCGTAAACAAATTCTGACCCGTCAGGTAGATGCGGGCACTGTTAAAGAATCTCCACCCGTCCACATTAAACGTGTAACCCAAAGTTGCATTCTCCAGACGCAGGAATGATCCGTCTTCCAGGAAGCGACTCGAGGCAATGGTAGGTGTTTCAAAAATACCTTCTTCAACCGCATCCTTGGAAATATTCGTAATTCCGGCTTGCGGTAAACGCGACAGATCGGCCCGGGTTGCGTTAAATATCTTATTTCCATACACTCCACGTAAGAATATACCCAGGTCAAATTGCTTGTAGCGGAAAGAGTTGTTCCAGCCATAGGTAAACTTTGGTAAAGCATATCCCATTACCTGGTAATCGTCGCGTGCGGTGATCTGGTCGGCTGTGACCAGCTCGCCTGCAGCGTTCTGGTAGATGGTCTTTCTAGCCTCCGCATCGTAACCAACGTATTTTGCTGTGTAGAAGGTCCCCACCGGCTGACCAGGCAATACGATTGCCACGGTTTGACCCGTCCAGCCTTCCAGACCGATACTTCCTTCGTAACGCTCAGAAACACTCAGGTTACCGATGTTACTCGACAGGTTCCCGACACGGTTCTGATTGTGCGCGAAGTTCGCTGATGATGTCCATGCAAAATCCTCACGGTCGATTATACGACCACTTAGAGCAACCTCAATTCCCTTATTGGTCATCGACGCTCCGTTCGCCAAAAGGCGGTCGTGCTGGTATGGCGGGGTAGGCACATTATATTCATAAAGCAAATCTTCGGTCTCCTTGTTATAATACTCGACGGTACCGCTCAATCGGCCCTGAAGGAATTCAAAGTCAACCCCCACATTGAACATCGAGGTGGTTTCCCATTTCAAATCCGGATTCGGATTCTGATTTACACCGTAACTGTTGAGCCAGGCACCATTATACATAAACTGCCCACCCTGCTGACCGAATAAGGTAATCGATTTGTAAGGATCGATATTTTGATTACCGGAAACTCCGTATCCGACGCGCAGCTTCAGATCGTTGAGAACCCCATTGTCCTGAAGGAACGCTTCTTCGCTGATACGCCATGCAGCCGACAATGAAGGGAAGGTGGCCCAGCGGTTATTAGCTCCGAACTTTGATGAACCGTCGCGACGAACCGTGGCACTAAGCATATATTTTCCGTTGAAATTGTAGTTAACCCGTCCGTAGAAAGAAATCAGCAAGGACTCTTTTTTCCAGGGATAGTCGCCGAAATGGCGGTATCCTTCGGGCGGGGTTGCCGCATCGGGATTGTTGGCACCCAGATCGTCCGACAAAAAGCCGGTAGTACGCAAACGTACTCCATCGTCATTCAGGGTCTTTTGATACGAATATCCGGCGAGAGCCTCGATACTATGCTCATTGATGCTCGTCCGGTAATTCAGGAAGGACTCCAGAATCTGATCGGTGTGCTGCAGATTCTCCCGCTCCGCAAAGCCTACACCCAGTGCCCGTGAATCGAAATCGGCGGTATGCATATAGTAGTTTCTATTATAATTCTGACGCTGGAAGGAGCCGATGTTGGACCAGGTAAGATTCTCGAATAAGTCGAGCTCCGCCTTGGCAGTAGCCAATAGAATGTTTCGTCCGCGGGCTTCATCACGCTGGTTCAGCATGGCTACCGGGTTCATATAACCGGTACGGCCCGGAACCTGGAAATAGCCTCCGAACTGGTTATATTGCGCAGCGTCGCTCGTAATCGGCGATACTGGCACGAAACGCGCAGCACCGTTAAATATCCCATAATCAACGTGATTAGAATTAATTACACTGTTGCTGACGGTAAGGGAAAGGCGCAGGTTGTCTTCAAAAGCGTTCTGATCCACCCCTAAACGGGCGACAATACGCTCAATATCGCTCCGCTGAACGATACCTTCATTTTTGAAATAGTTTACAGAAGCATTGTATTTCGTTCCCTCATTCCCACCGGTTAAAGAAATATTGTGGTTATGTGAAAATCCATCGCGGGTGATAGCATCCTGCCAGTCGGTACTATGCCCGGACTCACTTTCTGCAACGGCCAGTTCGTTTTCAGTTAAAAATTGGGAATACTCACTGGCACTTAAAACGTTTACACGATTCGATACACTTTCGGTTGCCGCATAGGCGCTATAGGCAAGTACCGGTTTGCCAGACCTTCCACGGCGTGTGGTAACAAAGATTACCCCGTTGGCGGCTCTTGAACCGTAGATTGCGGTAGAAGACGCATCTTTCATAACATCCATGGAAACGATGTCGTCGGGCGATACTACGTCGATATTAGCTCCCGGAACCCCGTCAATGACATAAAATGGCGAAGTGGAAGCGGTCAGTGACGAGGGTCCTCGCAGCTGAATGGTTGCCCCACCGGTAGGATCGCCTCCCGACCGGGTAATGCTTAGTCCGGGTACCTTTCCAACCAGTAGCTGATCGGGTGTAGATACCACCCCCCTGTTAAACTCATCAGAAGAGACACTGGCAATCGATCCAGTCAGGTCGCGCCGGCTTTGCGTACCGTAACCGATGACGACCACCTCGCTAAGAGATTCGGCAGAAGGTGTCAACTGAACATTTAAGGATGTGGTAGCCGTAACGCTGACTGTCCGCTCTAAAAGCTGGTAGCCTATAAAGCTGAAAGCGAGGGTTTGCTGGCCCAGCGGCACCTGGTTGATGACAAAGCTACCGCTGATATCGGTCACAACCACGATGTCGGAACCTTTGACAGATACAGTAACCCCGGGAAGCCCCTCTTGGTTCTCGTCCAATACCTGCCCTGTTATCCTTCCGGTCTGAGCCCAGGCCAGCGCGGAAGTGGTTACAAGAACAAGTAAAAGAAACATCTTTTTTAGGTAATTTCTTTTCATGTGATAGAAGTTATTGGTTTATTAAGCGATTAATGGTTTGTAAGTTGGGGATAAATATAACCGGGAACGTTCCCGGAATAAAACCGGACTTAGTTAAAGTTATCCACAGGTTATTAACATGTAGGGGAAAACCACATTGTGTTTAAAATACACCAAGTCTATTAAATCGTCAACTCCCTAATCGTTTTACTGAGGGCATAAAGACAGATTCAGGAATGTTTTTAAGTTGAATCAGATTCTGAAAATCAATGTTAGCAACACTAAGTCCCCTGTTAATAACTTTTAAACAGCCGTCTGAATATATAGGAAATGTAACAAAGAATAGGTTATGGTTGGCTTGTTTTAGCCTAAAGTGGACTTCCGGGGGATGAGTGTCGACTTTAATACGATGGTTTCTGCCTCCGATTCGGCTTCCATTCCGGCAGGGCTCAGGAGTTTGCGGAAGAGCAGTCTCGCCGCTTCCTTACCCATCTCGAGCGAGGGCTGAATAATGGTTGAAAGCGAGGGGTTGAGCAGGGGCGCAATCTCGAGACTGGAAAAGGCCAGTATTTTAATGTGTCTTCCAATTTCCAGATTCAGGTCATAGCATACATAGTAGCTGGCCAGGGCCAGCCGCTCTACCGAAGCGAATATTCCATCAGGACGCTGTTCGCGGATAGCCTTGCAGATTATTTCCTTGTTCTTCTCCAGCTCGTTGCTACAGTCTATTACGTATTCTGCACGATACGGAATACCGCTTTTCAAAAGGGCGTCGGTATATCCTTGCATACGCTTTTTGCCAATAGAAAGATTTTTATTGACAACCAAATACAGGATGTGCTTACAGCCTTGTTCGATCAGATGCTTCGTGGCCTGGAAACTGCTCTCATAGTCGTTCGTAATGACTTGCGAGGTAACGACATCGTCGTATATCCGGTCGAAAAAAACCAGGGGCAGGTTTTTCTTTCGAATTTTGTGCATATAACTATGGTCGTTGGCTTCGCCCGTGACCGACATTATAATCCCATCGACCCGCCCGCTTTGAAGTTCCATCATAAAGGTCACCTCTTTTCTGAACTCATCGTTGGTCAGGTAAATCAGAATGTGGAATCCCTTTTCTCGGGCGACCTTTTCAATCCCGTTGATGGCTCTGGAAAAAAAGTTATTGGCAATTTCAGGTACAACCACGGCGATCGTCTTGCTTTTTTTTTCACGCAGGTTGCTGGCCATATGGTTCGGCTGATAATTCAACTCACGTGCCATGGCCAGTATTTTCTCTTTGGTCTTGGGGTTGATATCACTTTTTCCCCGAAAGGCTCTGGATACCGTGGAAGTCGATAAATTCAACTTTTCGGCTAACTGTTTTATATTGATAGGTTCCATAACTAGAAGCTAAAATCAGATTTATAATGAAGGTTGCCGGCATCCAATATCGATAATAAATTGATTTTTTTGCATCTTTTCCGTAAATTTGCAACTCTTTCTATCAAAGACGGGCGTTTTCTGCCATATATCTTCATCCCAACAGCAATTTTGCTTTCATTCACAGGGCGTCTTTTATAGTTATTTTATTTTCCCATGGGAAAGAAAAACCAATATATGATACAAACATTCGAATTCAATCAGAAAAATCTTTTAGATAGAGAGCAAAAGCTCGAAATAGCGTCTTTTCTGCACGAGCAGCTTGGCGCCTATGGCGATCCTCAACCAGCCATCGAGAAGGCTATGGACTATGCATTGGGTGTGAACGGAGCTCTGGGTGGCCATATTTTTGTTTCAAAATCAGGGAACCAAATTACAGGCGCCGTGGTTATCAATAAAACAGGGATGAACGACTACATTCCAGCAAATATCCTGGTGTACATCGCTACACGATCTGAACTCAGGGGTCAGGGTATCGGTAAAAAACTGATGGAAACGGCTATTGAACATGTAGAGGGCGACGTCGCATTGCATGTAGAACCCGATAATCCGGCGAAAGCATTGTATGAGCGTCTCGGTTTTACAAATAAATACTTGGAAATGAGGCTAACGAAGGAAAAGAAATAATGGCATACGTAACGCTGAATAAGAAAAAACTAAAGGACAATTACCAGGAACTTGATCTGTTCTTCAAAAAACGAAATATTTCCTGGTCGGTTGTTGCCAAAATGCTCTGCGGCAACGAGAAATATCTTCAGGAGATTATCAATATGGGTGTACGCCAGATCTGCGACTCACGATTGAGCAATCTGGAAATGATTAAATCGATTGATCCAACCATCGAAACGATTTATATAAAACCGCCCGCTAAGGCGAATATCGACCGGATCGTCGAATTTGCCGATATTAGTTTCAATACGGAATTCGAGACCATTAAATTGCTTTCTCAGGCAGCGGGCGAACAAGGAAAAATCCATAAAATCATGGTGATGATTGAATTAGGCGAACTTCGGGAAGGTGTTATGCGCGACCAGTTTGTTGATTTCTACTCCCGGATTTTTAAGCTCCCTAACATCGAGGTGGTGGGTATTGGTGCCAACCTGACCTGCATGTACGGGGTGCTTCCAAATGAAGACAAGCTCATCCAGCTCTGTTTATATAAAGAGTTGGTGGAGGCAAAGTTCAACAGAAAGATACCGTATGTGTCTGGTGGCACATCGGTAACGATTCCACTGATTCAAAAGGATATTCTGCCTGCTGGCATCAATCATTTCCGCGTGGGGGAAACCTTCTACCTGGGAACCGATGCGTATCATAACAAGCCGTTTGAATCGATGCATAACGATGTATTTAAATTGTGCGCAGAGGTGATTGAGCTGAATGAAAAACCAATGGTACCCAACGGTGAATTTGGCCAGAATATGACCGGGGAAAAACCCGAATTTGATCAGCGAAATGTAGGCTTAAGTTCTTACCGTGCCATTATCGACGTGGGTCTGCTGGATATTGAGGTGAATCACCTGGTGCCTGTAGACCAAACCATGGAAATCGCCGGTGCCAGTTCGGACATGATTGTGATGGACCTGGGAACCAACCCGAAGCGCTACAAGGTGGGCGACGTCATTGAGTTCCGGATGGATTATATGGGATTACTTCGCCTGATGAATTCCAATTACATTGAAAAGCGATTCGAAGACGAGCTTTCGGTTTTTGAGGTCAGTCAGCTCAATTAGATAGCGGATTTTTTCTGATTTGCATGAGCGAATCTTTGTTAACTTTGAATGTTCAAGTATCAGACCATGGAAAACGAAAATGCGCCGCTACACAGCATCCGGACCGATTACCAAAAGGCCGAGTTGCACGAAAATGCAGTGGATCCCGATGCGCTTACTCAATTTGCGAACTGGTTTCAGGAAGCCCTTAAGGCCCAGGTGATGGAACCGAATGCGATGACGCTGTCGACTGTCTCCGAAATGGGACAGCCCAACTCCCGCATTGTCCTGTTAAAGGATCTGGATCAACAAGGATTTGTTTTCTTCACTAATTACCTAAGCCAGAAAGGCCGCGAGCTAGCGTCAAACAACCGGGTTTCCCTCCTCTTCTTTTGGCCTGAGCTGGAGCGCCAGGTGCGTATTTTAGGCACGGTGTCGCGCGTGGATGGCAGCGAGTCTGACAAATATTTCCAATCACGTCCTTTTGGCAGTCAGCTAGGTGCCTGGGCGTCACCCCAAAGCAGTCGAATCGACAGTCGCGAAACAATTGAGCAGAATTTAGAACACATACGTTTAAAATTCGAGAATCAAGCGGTTATACGACCTGAGCATTGGGGCGGATACCGGGTAATCCCTTCCCAAATGGAGTTTTGGCAAGGTAGAGCCAACCGCCTGCACGACCGGATTGTATACAGCAAAGTCAATTTGGCTTGGGAGATTTACCGCATCGCTCCGTAGAAGTAACAAAGTTGAAATAATGCATCTTTTTCTTAGACCCGGCATAAAAAGGCATCGTTCTTGATAAATGCTCAGTAGGTTTATAATTGGTTAGTAAAGGTTCCCATTCTCCCCGTTTGGGAGCCTTTCTTTTTTACTTCCTTCCGTTCCCGCTGCTACCACGCCCCCATTTCTATCGACATGCAAATTCCTCTGACGCTTAGATATATATTCTTTTATATATTTTTACATCAACTTCGCACCTGATTCGAACGAGCTACGGTAATGAAGTTCCTGAACCGAAGCTGGTCTGAAGCTGGTCTGAAGCTGGTTCGAAGCTGGGTATAAAAAATCAAGCTGATTTCTACCTGTATCCATTTACGGGTTAAACCAGGGTCGACCTGTAACAAAAACTGATAGAGGACATCTAAGCAATACACATGAATACCAAGGACGCCCTGTTTAAAGATCTCTTCGAGAAGAACTCTAAAACCATATATCACCTTTGTCTGGGATATACGGGCGATGAGTACGCGGCGAACGATTTGATGCAGGAGACTTTTATCAAGGTTTGGCAGAACCTGGACCGGTTCAGAAACCAGTCGCAGATTTCAACCTGGATCTATCGGATTGCGATCAATACCTGCCTTTCGTACCTGAGAGTAGAAAAAAGGAAGGCGACCGATGAAATTAACGACTATATTCTGGAAAATACACCTGAACAGGTTTCGGACAAACAGGAACAAATCAGTCAGCTATACAAATGCATTGCCCAGTTGGACGAGAATGAACGGATTATTATCACACTCGTACTGGATGAAATACCCTATGCAGAGATTGCGGAAATTTCTGGTATTTCTGAAGGTAATCTGCGCGTAAAGATCCACCGTATAAAGCACAAATTAACTGAAATTTATAACCGATATGAAAGACTTTGAAGAGATAAAACGGTTGTGGAAGGATCAGTCGCCCGAGCCTGTATCGATTGAAGACGTGTGCAAGCGAATCAACGAGCAGCGGCGCAGCTACGTCAACAAAATTCTCCAGCAGACTGTTGCAGTAGCCGTGGCGCTGCTCGTTATATTTATCGTCTGGATTACGGCTACTTTCACCACCTGGACCTCCCATGTTTCGATGCTAATTGTAATCTTCAGCCTCATATATTATTTCAAAGTACAGGTGAGCGATTATTTTTCAATACATAAAACAGAATTTGTGTTTAAAAAGCCCGACGAGTATATCAGCTACCTGAAAAACTATCGGCAATCCCGTTATCAGTTAAATACAAAAACCTATCAGGTACACGTGATTTTAATTGCAACCGCCCTGGCGCTCTTTGCGATCGAAATTTACTTTGTGCTGCCCATCACGCTCTTGTTGGTTTATATACTTATCAGTACGGTATGGGTATTGCTTTGTCAATTTGTCTTTATGAAACACTTCAAGAGAGAGGAACAAGAGCGCCTGAATGCGCTGATTGAACGTCTGGAAAAACTTGCTAAACAATTCCCATAATTTCCAATTTATCAACGAAACCAAATATTTTTTGGCATTTTAAATAAAGATAGTATATTTGTCGAGCGCATTAGCAATAATGCTCCAATCATTACTCTTCCGGAGTCTTGATTTATAAAGAAGTGGCGAGAGACTGGCTCAATGAACCACTGGCAACCATCTGCAAAGAAAAGGTGCCAATTCCTGTCCCGAATATACGGGAGAATATAAATTAATAAGACATGAAAACAAAAAAACATCCTTCCTTTCGAATGCACAGCTTTATAGGCTCTGCTCATTGTTGTTGTTAGTTCCAGCAACTTGATTATTCCTTATGCCGTGGCTTATTTCAGATAGGCCCGGTAGTATTCACATGCAAACCTTATTAAACTTTTAAACTCATTATTATGTCTACCCAATCTTTAAAATTCGAAACCCTTCAGATTCACGCCGGGCAGGAAGCCGACCCCACAACAGGTGCACGTGCTGTTCCGATTTATCAAACTACGTCGTATGTATTTAACAGTGCTGAGCACGGAGCAAATTTATTTGCCCTTAAAGAGTTCGGTAACATTTACACACGGATTATGAATCCAACGACCGATGTATTTGAAAAACGCATTGCAGCACTGGAAGGTGGAGTGGCAGCAGTGGCTGTGGGATCGGGAATGGCAGCCCAGTTTATTGCGCTGACTAACTTTCTGGAAAGCGGCGACAACTTCGTGAGCAGTCCAAATTTGTATGGAGGAACGTATAATCAGTTTAAGGTGACATTAAAGCGCCTGGGAATAGAAGCACGCTTTGCGGACGACGATTCGCCGGAGAGCATTGAAGCGAAAATTGATGCAGGAACCAAAGCAATCTTTTTGGAGACAATTGGCAATCCGAGCTTCAGCATCCCCGATTTCGAAAAAATAGTAAGCGTTGCCAGGAAGCATGATATTCCGGTGGTAGTTGACAACACCTTTGGTGCAGGGGGCTATCTGTTCCGTCCCTTCGATTACGGGGCGAATGTGGTGGTTCATGCCGCAACCAAGTGGATCGGCGGGTCGGGAAATAGTATCGGCGGTGTCATTGTTGACGGCGGTAATTACAACTGGGGCAATGGTAAATTTAAGCAGTTTAGTGAGCCTTCAGAAGGATATCATGGTTTGGTGTTTAGCGACGTTTTCGGGGTAGACAGCAGTATGGGGAATATTCAGTTTGCCATCCGGGCTCGCGTAGAGGGACTTCGTGATTTGGGTCCAGCCTTATCGCCGTTCAATTCCTTCCTTTTTATTCAAGGATTAGAAACGTTGTCGCTACGGGTTCAGCGTCATGTGGATAATGCATTGGCACTTGCCAAATGGCTTCAGGAACATCCAAAAGTGGACAAGGTAAACTACCCGGGATTAACGGATAATCCGTATTACGCAAATGCCAAAAAATATTTGAAAAATGGCTTCGGTGCTGTATTAAGCTTTGAAGTAAAAGGCGGCAAGGAAAAGGCGACAGCATTTATCGATAACCTGAAATTGACGAGCCACCTGGCGAATGTGGGCGACACCAAGACTTTAATTATTCAGCCTGCGGCTACGACCCATCAACAGCTGAGCGATCAGGAGCAACTCTCGGCCGGAATCAGTCCTTCACTCCTTCGCGTTTCGGTCGGTATAGAGCATATTGACGACATTAAAGATGACTTCAACAACGCTTTTGAAAAGATATGAACCAACGAACATTTTCGTATAATAATACCTTTGAATTCGAAAATGGTGGGGCGATAGCGCAACTGGATATCGCCTACACCACCTTCGGGCGGCTGAATCATGATAAATCGAATGTGATTTGGGTATGTCATGCGCTAACCGCCAATGCAAATGTGATGGAATGGTGGCCAGGATTATTTGGCGAAAAAGACTACTTCAATCCGAGCGAGCATTTTATTATCTGTGCAAATATCATTGGTTCGCCCTATGGATCGACGCAGCCGCTTAGTGTGAACCCTGCTACGGGACAGCCTTATTACCTGGCTTTCCCCGAATTCACGACACGCGACCTGGCCCGCGCCCATGGGTTGTTAGCCGACCATCTGCAAATCGATTCGGTGGCTGTATTGATCGGGGGTTCGTTGGGCGGCCAGCAGGCGCTCGAATGGGCGGTGGCGGAACCCGAGCGCATTCAAAAGTTGATTGTTCTGGCAACCAATGCCCAGCATTCTCCCTGGGGAATCGCCTTTAATGAAAGTCAGCGACTGGCAATTACGACTGACCGCAGCTTTTACGCCAACAGCCCGACCGGTGGATTGAAAGGTTTAAAAACAGCGCGTTCCATCGCACTGCTTTCGTACCGTACGTACCAGACATATGGGTGTACGCAGTTGGAAGACGATCCGGACAAAACGGACGCCTACAAGGCTTCTTCATACCAGAACTACCAGGGCGAGAAACTGATCAGGCGTTTCAATGCATATAGCTACTGGTTTTTAAGCAAAGCCATGGACTCACACCACCTGGGCAGAAAGCGAAAAGGGGTTGAAGAAGCCTTGATGAAAATCAGGGCAAAAACGCTGGCTATCGGGATTAAATCGGATTTGCTTTTCCCGGTAGAAGAGCAGCAGTTTATTGCTTCAAATATTCCAGATGGGAAGTATGCGGAAATCGATTCCTTTTATGGCCATGACGGCTTTCTGATCGAGACCAGGGCCATAAGCAGTATAATTTCAAATTTCTTAAATCAAAGCAGCTACACGAATAATTATTCAAATTCTATCACAGTATAAATGGGAAAAAAATTAAAACTGGGCATCTTCGGTTTCGGAGTTGTGGGCCAGGGACTCTATGATATTATTAAAACAAAGGAACTTAACCTCGAAATCAAGAAATTTGTAATTAAACATCCGGAGAAAAAACGGAGTTTGCCTCAAGAGCTCTTCCATACCGATCCGGACGCTATTTTAGAAGATGACGAAATCAATACGGTTATTGAACTGATTGATGATGCGGAAGTGGCCTTCGATATTGTGGCTAAGGCACTGAGAAAGGGTAAGAATGTGGTTTCTGCCAATAAAAAGATGATTGCGAACCATTTGAAAGAGCTGGTTCAGATCCAACACGACCATCAAAGCTCGCTGCTCTACGAAGGCGCGGTATGTGGAAGTATTCCGATTATTCGCAACCTGGAAGAGTATTACGACAATGAGCTGCTTCATGCGGTGAGCGGTATTTTTAACGGCTCGTCCAACTATATTCTGTCGAAAATTTTTAACGAAAATCTGGATTATTCCACGGCGCTGCATCAGGCGCAGCGTTTGGGATTTGCCGAAACTAATCCGGTATTGGATGTAGAAGGCTTCGATGCCAAGTATAAATTAAGTATTGTGGCTTCCCATGCCTACGGACTCTTTATCAATCCGGCGGACGTACTGAACCTGGGAATTGCTTATCTCGGCGAGCAGGATATTCGCTTTGCGAAAGAAAAGAATCTAAAAATAAAACTGGTGCCTACCGCGAAAAAAATTAGTGAACGGCAGGTGATCCTTTATGTAATACCAAAGTTTGTTGGACCTGACAATATATTGTATCAGGTCGAAAACGAATATAACGGTGTGCTGGTTCAGGCTGCCTTTGCCGATCAGCAGTTTTTCTATGGTAAGGGAGCTGGCGGGCATCCTACAGGGTCTGCGGTTCTGTCGGACATTGCGGCGCTTCGGTACGATTATCGATACGAATATAAAAAGCACTTAAACTCGTTTGAAAGCGATTTAGAAGGCTATAGTCACGATTGGGAGTTGAACGTGTATTTGCGTTATGATAGCGAGGAGATACTGGAGCAATTGAACTTCGTTTCAATTAATGAACGGTATCAAGCGGACGATTTCAAATATGTGATTGGGCGGATTAATCTGACCGAACTGATTCGAAACCGAGACTTGCTTAATCGGGAGGGTGTGTTCATTGTAGAGAAGGAATAGGCCCCCTACCCCACTGAAAATGAGGCTATGCCCCTGCAAAGGGCATAGCTTTTCGGTTTGTACCCCTTCTCTCCGAAAGTCCGCCAGCGACAAAAAAAACAAACAATCTCTTTTTTCCCCCATCATTTTTCATTTACTTTAAAACTTCAAAGAACCGATTGGTACCTGCCAATCTCCCCCAAGAAGAAAAAAAGATGAACGAAATTATTAGTGAAGTAAACAGTATTGTATGGAGTAATTTTCTGGTAGTGCTGTGTCTGGGAGCAGGAATTTACTTCTCATTTGCAACCCGGTTTTTACAGATAAGATATATAAAGGAAATGCTACAGCTGCTCTTTGCCGGAAAATCATCTTCAAAAGGGGTAACTTCTTTTCAGGCATTCGCAATCGCAATTTCGGGGCGCGTTGGGACGGGAAACATTGCCGGCGTAGCGATTGCCATCGCCATGGGTGGTCCGGGCGCCATTTTTTGGATGTGGGTCATAGCTTTTTTGGGAAGTGCCTCTGCTTTTATTGAAGCGACCCTGGGCCAACTGTATAAGCAGGTGGACAATGGTCAGTATCGCGGGGGGCCGGCTTACTATATCGAAAAGGGGCTTGGCGTGAAATGGTATGCTATGTTATTCGCCTTGGTGACGGTCGTAAGCACGGCCATTTTTCTTCCGGGCGTTCAAAGCAATAGCATTGCGTTGAGTATGGAGAATGCTTTCGAAATTCCAGTGACATATACCGGAACGGCTATCGTCTTGCTTCTGGCCTTGGTTATTTTTGGAGGCGTTAGGCGCATCGGCAAGGTCGCAGAAGTTGTGGTTCCCTTTATGGCGGCCGCTTACATATTAATGGCAGTTATTATTATGGTGTTGAATATAGATCAGATTCCGGGTGTAATATCTCTTATTTTCAGATCTGCCTTTAATCTTGAACCCGCCACAGCGGGGGTGTTTGGGATGGCGATTGCGTGGGGAGTTAAACGCGGAATTTATTCTAACGAGGCAGGCCAGGGAACGGCGCCTCATGCGGCTTCTGCTGCGGAAGTAAGTCATCCGGTAAAACAGGGATTGGTACAGGGTTTTTCGGTTTATGTAGATACCCTTTTTGTTTGCACCGCAACGGCCTTTATGATTTTATTTACCGGGCAATACAATATTGTTAACCCGGAGGGCGGATTTCTCTTGGAAAACATTCCCGGTGCCTCGATCGGCGCAGAATATACACAACATGCGGTTAGCAAACACTTTCCAAGATTAGGGAGCGGATTCGTAGCTATTTCTCTGTTGTTTTTTGCTTTCACGACAATCATGGCCTATTACTATATCGCTGAAACCAACCTGAGTTATCTGAACACCAAAAACCGACGTTGGCTTGTGTGGGCACTGCGGATCTTTTTACTTGCCGCGACTTTTTATGGTTCGATAAAAACTGCCGAGGCCGCCTGGACACTTGGTGATATCGGCGTTGGGTTGATGGCCTGGTTAAATGTAATTGCTATTTTGCTGCTGAGAAAGCCTGCGATGATCTTGTGGAAAGACTATCAGCGGCAGCGTAAGGCGGGGAAGGACCCGGTGTTCCGTGCAGCAGATCACAAGGAGATTAAAAATACGAGCGAGTGGTAGGTTTTATCTGCCAGGATCCTTGCAGGGGGAATTTAAGAAAAAACCAAATACGGCTCCTCCAAGGGCATAGCAAATGACGTCTTTGTAGTCGGATGTGAATGCTTCGCTCCAATGCGGGAAAAAATTTTCACAGATTATCGAGACAAGTACAACCGTACCCACAATATGGTACCAGCTGAGCACATAGATAGCGCCCTTCCCAAAAATAAAGCGCCGCTCAAGCAACATAAGATGCAATAATATGGGAAGGAAAAGCAGAGGGTCCAGTAAGGAGTCGGCCAGGGGAAGCGAGACGCCCAGTACTTTCTGTAGTATTTGGTGGACGAAGGCAAGAACTGCAACCATAACAAACCAGGGTTGCGAAAGCATTGCACGTATGCCGGACTTCATAATGCAATAATAAAAACGAGGAGCAGGACGACCAGAAGAAGCGGCGAGCACAATATCAGCAAAATGACAAGGGGGATTTTTGCAATCACCTTTACAACCTGAAGAAGCCAATGATCTTGTGGATTAGGTTTCAACCAACGCAGGATCGATCGGAATAATCGCTGGATTCTCCCGATGACTTCTTGTAGTATAGTCTGTTTGTTGTGGTCGTCCAAATTTGATAGATTCGAACACAAAAATAGGGTTATAAATCTATTTTTGTGTCATAATACCATCCAGAAGTGGTTTGTGATCCGAAAGAATTTGCTTTCGTTCCTATTTTAGCACTAACAATCGGGCACGATCACTTTGATGGTTTGGGTACTTTGGCGCCTTCCTTTCTTGCTTCCGAAAGACCAATGGCTACGGCTTGTTTTTTAGAAGTTACTTTCTTTCCACTGCCTGTCTTAAGCTTCCCTTCCTTCATCTCGTGCATGGTTTCTTCAACTTTTTCGCCTGCTTTTTTTGAATATTTTGCCATAATTGAACGATATTGATCATTTCTGTGAACACTTGAATTGCGGAAAAAGTTTATTTATACTTACATTTACAACGTACTAAATTAACGAGGGATTGAAGTCTGCTGCAGATCCTTTAGCCGAAAACGATTATAACTACCATGAAGCAATATCTTGAATTGATGCGCAAAGTGTATGAAGAAGGAACTGTGAAACACGACCGCACGGGCACGGGAACCAAAAGCATTTTTGGCTACCAGATGCGCTTCAATCTGCAGGAGGGATTCCCTATGGTGACTACCAAACGACTACACCTGCGTTCGATTATTCATGAGCTGATCTGGTTCTTAAAGGGTGAAACCAATATAAGTTACCTCAAAGAAAACAACGTGAGCATATGGGACGAATGGGCGGATGAAAACGGCGAACTGGGACCTGTGTACGGCTCTCAATGGCGATCGTGGCCTACGCCAGACGGTGGCAGTATCGATCAAATTAAACAGGTGATTGATCAGCTGAAAAAGAATCCGGACTCGAGACGAATTATTGTTTCTGCTTGGAATGTAGCTGAAATCAATCAAATGGCACTTCCACCCTGCCATGCCTTTTTCCAGTTTTACGTAGCTCCGGCGGATACCGAAAAAGGTCAGACTAAACCACAGCTTTCCTGTCAGCTCTATCAGCGCAGCGCCGATATATTTCTGGGTGTTCCGTTTAATATTGCATCTTACGCTCTACTTACGATGATGGTGGCACAGGTGTGCGATTATGAGGCGGCCGACTTTATTCATACACTGGGTGATGCGCACCTTTATAGCAATCACATGGAACAAGCGGCCATTCAATTAAACAGGGATCCCTTCCCGCTTCCAGCAATGAAGATCAATCCAGAAGTGAAGGATATATTTTCTTTCAAATTCGAAGATTTTGAATTGGAAGACTACAAATTTCATCCGCATATTAAAGCTCCCGTGGCCGTATAAAATCCCGGTGACCCTGTAAATATTATAGAATATATGCTTTCAATCATCGTGGCGGCAGCCCGGAATAATGCAATAGGCAAAAACAACCAACTTCTCTGGCATATGCCGGCCGATTTAAAGTTTTTCAAGGAAACAACGCTGGGTCATCCGGTAATAATGGGCAGGAAGACCTACGAGTCGGTTGGGAAACCTTTACCGAAGCGAAGGAATATTGTTATTACAAGAAATCAGGACTTTGCCCCGGAGGGCGTCGAGGTATGCCATTCTCTTGATGCGGCACTGGAGTTGTTAGACGATACCGAAGAAAACTTCATTGTTGGGGGGGCGGAGATCTATAAAATGAGTCTTCCTTATTGCGATAAAATATATTATACAGAGATTGATGCGAGCTTTGAAGCGGATACCTTTTTCCCTTCATTTAACCAGGAGGACTGGCATTTAGTCCGACGGGAAGAACACGGCTCAGACGAGAAAAATCCTTATAATTACTGCTTTTTAACGTACGAAAGGATAAAAAAATAATTATTTTGACAATAACAAAATAAAACTTATCGTTATTCAAAATTTTCATAGATTTGCCCACTTAACAAAACTATATACCATTATTTTACACTAACAACGATGCAAGGGAAAGGTTTAATTAAATTTTTTATAGTAGTGATAACGCTTGCTTGTCTGTATTCGATATCATTTACTTTTGTTACCAGAAGTGTTGAGAAGGATGCGGCAGCGTATGCACAAGGTGATCAGGAGAAGGAAGACAGATATCTGGATTCCGTCGCAGACCTACCGGTGTATAACCTTGGGATCGCGAAATATACCTATCAGGAAGCGAAGCAAAGAGAGATCGCTTTAGGACTGGATCTTAAAGGCGGCATGAACGTGACGATGGAGATTTCACTTCAGGAACTGATCCGGAACCTGGCAAGTAATCCAAAAGACAGTAATTTTGATCAGGCGCTTCAAAACGCTGATCAACGGGCAAAAGAAAGCCAGACGGATTACGTGACACTTTTCGGAGAAGAGTTTAAAAAATTAAGTCCAAATACATCACTTGCTACTTTCTTTGCTACAAAAGATAATATCGCTGCTATCAATGCGCAATCTTCTGATCAGGAAGTGCTTGAATTCCTTCAAAATGAGTCGGAAAGTGCAATCGATCGTTCGTTTAATATTTTACGTACTCGTATCGATAAATTTGGCGTTGCTTCTCCAAACATTCAAAAGCAACAAGGCACCAACCGAATCCTAATTGAACTTCCCGGTGTTACGGATGAAGAGCGTGTTAGAAACCTGCTACAAGGTTCGGCAAAACTTGAGTTTTGGGAAACTTATGATAACCTGGAAATATATCCGCTTCTTGAGAACGTTAACCGGACTCTGGCGGCCGCTTTGAAAAGTGAAAAGCCTGCTGCATCAGCCGACACAACTTCAGCCGGCCAACCTGCCCAAGGGGGGCAGCTAGCAGCGATTGCCGGCAGAAACGACTCAATTGCTAATGATACCAGTGCAGCTGCAGTGGCAGCGGCTAACAATCCTTTATTCGAGGTAATGCAGCCTTCTGTCGGTCAGGGCCCTAACGGTCAGCCGATGTTGCGCCCTGGTGCGACCATTGGTTATGTGGCGATTAAAGATACTGCGTTGGTGAACGCTTATTTCAACCACCCTGCCGTGGCTTCGGTCGTTCCTTCAAATGTGAAACTTACCTGGAGTGTTAAACCTATCAGTATTGAAGATAAGCGTTTAGAGCTTTTTGCATTGAAACCTTCTAACTCCGCAGGAGAACCTGCTTTGGCTGGAAGTGTGATTGCCGATGCACGTTCCGATTTTGATGAAAATGGGAATCCGGTGGTTTTCATGAACATGAATTCTGAAGGGGCCCGCGAATGGAGGAGAATTACTGCGGCAGCAGCTGCAGACGCTCAGAATAAAAAAGCTATTGCTATTGTACTGGATGACGTAGTTTATTCTGCGCCGGTTGTGCAGGACGAAATCCCGAACGGAAACTCTTCCATTTCAGGAAATTTCCTGATCGAAGACACGAAAGATCTAGCCAATATTCTTAAAGCAGGACGTCTTCCCGCCCCTGCAAAAATTGTTGAAGAAGCAGTTATTGGGCCGACCTTAGGACAGGCTGCTATTGATGCTGGTATAAACTCATCGGTTATCGGGTTTGTAATTGTATTGATCTTTATGGGTTTTTACTACAACCGTGCGGGTTGGGTAGCCAATATTGCGGTCTTGTTCAACGTATTCTTCATTATGGGTATCCTTGCTTCGTTAGGCGCTGTACTGACCCTGCCGGGTATTGCTGGTATTGTGTTAACCATGGGTACTGCAGTCGATGCAAACGTATTGATCTACGAACGGATGCGCGAGGAACTTAGGTTAGGTAAATCGATTCGTCAAGCTCTTGCGGATGGATATAAGCATGCCATGCCTTCGATCCTCGACTCGCAAATCACAACGTTCTTAGTAGGTGTGATCCTCTTTATATTTGGTACAGGCCCGATTGCTGGTTTCGCTACTACCTTGATGATCGGTATTATTACTTCCCTTTTCACTTCCATCTTTATATCCAGAATTGTTTTCGAGTGGATGCTCGAAAAAGATATGAAAATCACGGTTGCATATAAATGGAGTGCAAACACATTACTGAATGCAAACTTTGAGTTTATAAAGAATAGAAAGAAATACTTTATTATTTCCGCCATCGCTTGTTTGATTAGCCTTGGTTTTATTTTCACCAAAGGATTTAACCTTGGTGTCGACTTTCAGGGTGGAAGAACCTATGTCGCTGATTTTGAAAACGCCGTAGATTTAGAAGAGGTACGAGGTTATCTAAATACTTCATTTGGTGATGCGACGGAAGTAAAAACATACGGCGGCGACGATAAACTTCGTATTACAACGTCTTACCTTATTGACGAGACGAGCGATGCTGCCGACAAGGATGTGTTAGCAAAACTAAACGCTGGTCTGGATAACATTGAGGGTAATTCTTACGAGATTGTGAGTTCGCAAAAAGTGGGACCAACCATTGCCAACGACATTAAAATATCGGCCATTTACTCGACCATCTTTGCAATCATTGGTATTGGTCTTTATATTCTGATTCGTTTCCGCAAATGGCAATACAGCGCAGGTTCCGCAGTATCCCTGATACACGATGCGATTATCTTGCTAGGTATTTTCTCGATATTCGATGGAATTCTTCCTTTTTCACTGGATATGGATCAGCACTTTATCGCAGCAATGTTAACCGTGATCGGATATTCCATTAACGACACTGTGGTAGTATACGACCGACTTAGAGAGTACCTGGGTCTACCATTAGCACATAAGCAAAATTACGGTGAGACGATCAATAAGGCAATTAACAGTACTTTAAGTAGAACTATTATTACTTCCCTAACGGTAATATTTGTAATGGCTATCTTGTTCTTCTTCGGTGGAGAGGTGATAAAATCCTTCTCGTTCGCTATTTTTATTGGAATTATCGTGGCGACGTATTCATCAATTTTCATTGCAGCGCCAGTGATTGCTGACTTTGCTGAAGATGTGGCAACGGATGAGTCTGCCGCGACCTCAAAAGCGAAAGTCGTTAAAGCATAAGGCAGATCTGCCTCAATGTTCAAGGAGAATGGATTTACCATTCTCCTTTTTTTTGCGGATTATTTTGATAAAAAGTATATATTTGTCATACTAATAATTGGCATGCAAAAAGAAAGTTTCAATCACTATTCTCAGTTACTGGATAGCACGGCGCGCAGGGTGAAGCAATATGCTCAAATGCAGTTTAATTTGGGGAACTATGGAGTAACCGTGGATCAATGGACTGTTTTAAAGAATCTGAATAAGGTTGAAAACGTCTCGCAAAAAGAGCTTGCGAAACTTTGTGGGAAGGATCAACCAACACTGACACGAATAATTGACATCCTGGTGAAGAAAGGCTTCGTTGAACGAGTAATTCATGAGCACGACAGACGTTCATTTATTGTAACTTTGAGCCCGAAAGGAAATGCGAAGGTTAATGAGCTTGAACCTCACATCCGGGAGATCCGTATGAAAGCCTGGGAAAACCTGAACGAGGACGACTTTGAACAACTTCAGCGTATTTTAAATACTATTTATAGAAATCTAGAATTAAATAAAAATGATTAATACAGATATATGCATCATTGGTGCTGGCCCAGTGGGTCTTTTTTCTGTTTTTGAAGCGGGTTTACTGAAAATGCGCTGCCACTTAATCGATGCCCTTCCTCAGGTAGGCGGACAGCTTTCGGAGATTTATCCGCACAAGCCTATATACGATATTCCGGGCTTTCCTACGATTAAGGCGCAGGAATTGATCAATAATCAAATGGAGCAAATTGCTCCCTTCCACCCTACCTTCACTCTTGGTGAGCGTGTAGAGCGTGTCGAAAAACTGGACGACGGCAGCTTTGAGCTGGAAAGTAACGAAGGGACCATCATCCGTTCGAAGGTAATTGTGATAGCCGGCGGGTTGGGTTCGTTTGAACCGAGAAAGCCTGCAGTAGCAGGGTTGGAAGAATTCGAGGGCAAGGGAGTAAGCTACATGGTGAAAGACCCGGAAGCATTCAGAAATAAGAAGGTAGTGCTGGCTGGTGGCGGGGATTCTGCCCTCGACTGGACAATCTTCCTGGCCGATATTGCACAAGAGGTGACGCTTATACATCGAAGCGATAGCTTCCGGGGAGCGCCCGACTCGGCAGAGAAAGTGTTCAACTTGGCAAATGAAGGAAAAATCCGTCTGCTGCTTCAAAGCAATCTGAGTTCGGTTCATGGAAACGGCACCATTCAGAAAGTGGGTGTGATCGACAAATCAAAAACAGAAACCTTTATCGAAGCTGACTCCCTTATCCCCTTATTCGGACTGAGTCCTAAATTGGGACCCATCGGAGAATGGGGTTTGAATATCGATAAGTCAGCTATTGAAGTGAATACCTTTGACTACAGTACTAACATTGACGGAATTTTCGCCATTGGCGATATCAATACCTATCCTGGAAAACTTAAACTCATTCTTTGCGGCTACCATGAAGCCGCGTTGATGGCACAAAGTGCATTCAAATATGTATTCCCGGACCAAAAACTAAGCTTTAAGTATACAACCGTAAACGGCATCAACGAATTCTAGAGAATAACATGGCAAACGATATTATCAATATTTCGGTAGAAGACCAGGAAGGAAATGTTCAGGATCTCGAGATTCCCACCGATGTGAGTTTGAGTTTGATGGAGGTACTGAAAGCTTCTGAATATGACATCCTGGCAACCTGTGGAGGGATGGCCCTTTGTGCCACCTGCCATATACAGGTGCTCGACGATTTTGAGCTTCCAGAACCAGGCGATGACGAGGCAGATATGTTGGATACACTTCATAATGCCCAATCTGACAGCCGCCTTTCCTGCCAGATTCGTGTTACACCAGAATTGGAAGGGATGCGTATTAAAATCATTGGTGCCGAGTAAGCAAATGAAATGATCAAAATTACCGAATGTCCGCGCGATGCCATGCAAGGTTTATCAAACTTCATCCCTACCCAGGATAAAGTTGAATACCTTAACTTACTTTTAAAAGTAGGTTTTCATCGTGTCGACTTCGGTAGCTTTGTTTCACCCAAGGCTATTCCGCAATTAGCGGATACGGCTCAGATTATCGACCAGCTGGATACTGAGGGTAGCCGCTCCTCTCTGCTGGCTATTGTCGCTAATACAAGAGGCGCAAGAGAGGCCGCTGAATTCGACAAGGTTGATGTGCTTGGTTTTCCCTTCTCTGTTTCTGAAACCTTCCAAAAAAGAAATACCAATCGCTCAATAACCGAGTCTTTATCAATCGTTGAAGAGATCATTACAATTTGCTTCAGCAAAAAGAAGATTCCACTGGTGTATCTATCTATGGGATTCGGTAATCCGTATGGTGATCCTTGGAATTTTGAAGTAGTCGCCCGGCATGCCGAACAGCTGATACAACTCGGAATCTCTGAATTAGTACTCGCCGACACCACTGGAAAATCAGATCCGGGCAGTATTGAAGAGCTCTTCCCTAAACTTAAAAATGAGTTTCCCGATGCTTCCTGGGCGCTTCATCTGCACAGTACCCCCGATACTGCGGCAGAAAAAGTAAAAAGCGCATTGAAAGCCGGTTGTGAATATTTCGATACAACCATTCGTGGTTATGGGGGCTGCCCTATGGCCGAGGATGTTCTAACGGGAAACGTGGCGACTGAAAGTTTAATTGATATTATCCAATCGAAAGATTCGGAGTTACTTGATCTCGATATGGACGCTCTAAACAGGGCACAGCAATTCAGCCTCAGAATTTTTCATTAGCATAACACTATCCTAAAAATCAGATTAGATCAGCAGTAACAAAAAAAGGAAGCCGAAGCTTCCTTTCCTAATAGATAGATTAAATTTAATTTATTTTACAGCGTCTACAATAGCTTTGAAAGCTTCTGGTTGATTCATGGCTAAGTCAGCTAAAACCTTACGGTTTAAGTCGATATTGGCTTTGGCCAATTTGCCCATCAACTGAGAATATGAAATTCCATGTTGACGTGCACCAGCATTGATACGCTGAATCCATAAAGCTCTGAAGGTTCTCTTTTTTGCTTTACGGTCACGGTATGCGTACTGCATACCTTTTTCTAATGTATTTTTGGCAATGGTATAAACCTTACCTCTTGATCCGTAATAGCCTCTGGCTAGTTTTAGAATCTTTTTTCTTCTTCTTCTCGAAGCAACTGCGTTTACCGAACGTGGCATAATGTTAAATTATTTTGGTACAAGGCGCCGTGTTTTTCAAGGGACTTACGACCTTTCACCTGGTTTTGAATTTTTGTTAATTATTTTCCGATACAAAGCATACGCTTAACGTTACCCATATCTCCGTCTGACACAAGACTTGTGTTACCAAGATTACGTTTACGTTTCGTGCTCATCTTTGTCAAGATGTGACTTTTGTATGCATTCTTTCTTGCAATTTTACCGGATCCAGTAAGCTTAAAGCGCTTTTTTGCACTGGATGTGGTTTTCATTTTTGGCATAATTCTATTTATTTTTATCTATCTATTCTATTGAAAAACTGCTGGTTCAGCTACTATTTTTTAGGAGCGCTCTTTGGAGCCAGGGTAATAAACATACGCTTTCCTTCCAGTTTCGGCAGCAATTCAACTTTTCCGATATCCTCTAGTGCCTGAGCAAATCGTAAGAGAAGAATTTCTCCCTGTTCTTTATAAACAATTGCACGACCTTTGAAATGAACGTAAGCTCTTACTTTCTCCCCTGCTTCAAGGAATTTCTGAGCATGCTTCAATTTAAATTCAAAATCATGATCATTTGTATTGGGTCCGAAACGTATCTCTTTGATTACCGTTTGCTTGGCATTAGACTTAATTTCCTTAAGCTTTTTCTTCTGCTCATAAACAAACTTACTGTAATCAACAATCTTACATACGGGAGGAACGGCATTTGGTGATATTTCTACCAGATCAAGGTCAAGTTCATCGGCCATGGCAATGGCCTCCCTCGTTGGGTATATTCCTTGCTCAACGTTATCACCGACTAATCGAACTTCGGTAGCTCTGATAAAATTATTAATTCTGTGATCGGGTTCTTTCTTTTTAAAAGGTGGCCTCGGGCCCCTAGATCCTGGTCTTTTTAATGCCAAATTAGTTGTTTTTAAATCGTTATTTCTTTAGTTAATTGTTCGCTGAACGCTTCGAGAGACATCACTCCCAAATCGCCTTCACCATGTTTGCGGACAGATAAGGTATTGGTTTCAACCTCTTTTTCTCCTACTATAAGCATATACGGTATCTTTTTGATCTCCGCATCGCGAATTTTCCGTCCAACTTTCTCATCGCGCAAGTCAATTAAACCGCGAATATCGGTATTATTGAGCGATTCCAAAAGTTTTTTCGCATATTCTTCGTATTTTTCTGATACCGGAAGAATTATAAACTGCTCAGGTGCAAGCCATAAGGGGAAGACACCCGCACAATGTTCAATTAAAACCGCTATAAAGCGCTCCATCGAACCGAAGGGTGCACGGTGAATCATGACCGGCCGATGCTTCGCATTATCGCTGCCCGTATATTCAAGTTCAAATCGTTCAGGAAGATTGTAATCAACCTGAATTGTTCCAAGTTGCCATTTCCTGCCAAGCGCGTCCTTTACCATAAAATCGAGCTTCGGCCCGTAGAACGCAGCTTCTCCAAGCTCTACAACGGTATTAAGTCCTTTTTCGGCAGCAGCTTCGATAATTGCAGATTCGGCAAGTTTCCAGTTCTCATCGGAACCAATGTACTTGCTTTTATTCTCGGGATCTCTTAGCGACACCTGTGCGGTGTAGTCTTCAAAGCCCATGGCATTGAAGACGTACAGCACCAAATCAATCACCTTCTTAAATTCTTCCTTTACCTGATCCGGACGGCAAAAGAGGTGTGCATCATCTTGAGTAAATCCCCGGACACGGGTAAGTCCGTGAAGCTCCCCGCTTTGCTCATAACGATATACCGTTCCAAACTCTGCAAAACGCACTGGCAGGTCCTTATACGACCGTGGCTTCGTTTTATATATTTCACAGTGGTGTGGGCAGTTCATGGGTTTCAAAAGAAACTCTTCACCTTCCTGAGGGGTCTTTATGGGTTGAAATGAATCAGCTCCATATTTCTCGTAGTGACCGGAAGTAATGTACAGATTCTTATGCCCGATATGCGGTGTAATCACGGGTTCATAGCCAGCTTTGATTTGCGCGCGCTGGAGGAAGTCAGTAAGCTTCTGACGAAGCATAGCTCCTTTGGGTAGCCATAAAGGCAACCCCATACCAACTTTTTCGGAAAAGGCAAAAAGCTCAAGTTCTTTACCCAGCTTCCGATGATCGCGCTTCTTTGCTTCCTCAATCATTTTAAGATAATCGACGAGATCGCCCTGCTTAGGAAAGGTCACGCCGTAGATCCGCGTTAATTGCTTACGCGTCTCATCGCCCCGCCAATAAGCTCCTGCAACATTCGTGAGCTTAATTGCCTTGATAAAACCCGTGTGGGGAATGTGAGGGCCACGACATAAGTCTGTAAAATTACCTTGCTTATAGAATGTTATGGTTCCATCGCTTAGATCCTTGATCAAATCAAGCTTATATTCGTCACCTTTTTTTGTAAAATAGCTGATCGCCTCATCCTTGCTGACTGCCTCGCGTACGAATTCAGATTTTGTACGAGCCAGTTCAAGCATCTTGTTTTCGATTTGTGGAAGTTCGTCTGAAGAGAAGTCGTGATCACCAAAGTCTACATCATAGTAAAATCCGGTTTCAATAGAAGGCCCAATTCCAAGTTTAACTCCTGGATACAGTGCTTCAAGCGCTTCGGCCATCAAGTGGGCCGAGGAATGCCAGAAGGTTGATTTACCTTCCTGATCTTTCCAGGTCAGTAACTTTACTTCTGCGTTTTCTTCGATCGGTCTGTTCAGATCCCAAACCTGACCATTCACTTCAGCGGCTAATACATTTCGGGCAAGGCCCTCAGAGATGGATAGGGCAATTTGATAAGCATTGGTTCCCGCTGGAAACTCCTTGACGGAACCATCGGGAAGTGTAATTTTAATCATTTACGAATATGATTTTTAAGTTTAGAATGAGACAAAGATACAAAAAAGCATTAACTTAATTGCGCACCGACGCGCTCAAGCAATTTCTTCGTTGCGATAATACCATCTTCTTCGCTCAAATTACTTCCCTCATATTCAATACCAACATGTCCTTTGTAGCCAGCATCTTTCACCATCTTCATGATACGAACATAATCAATTTTGGTTTCATTGCCTTCTGCATCAAAATCGTGCGATTTTGCGCTGACTCCTTTAGCAAAAGGCATTAAATCCTGAACGCCCTGATAACGGTCGTATTCGTAAAAATTGCCAAAATCAGGTAGCGAACCACAATTTTTCATATTAACTCCTGCCAGGACACTGCTTAGCCACTGTCCGTCGGACGACAGTCCTCCATGATTTTCAACAACAATATTGATCTTATGCGGACGAGCAAATTCACTTAGCTTGCCTAAGCTCTCAATAGCAGCATTTTTCATTTCATCTGCTGTACCCTTTCCGGCTGCGTTTACCCGGATGGTATGACAGCCGAGGAATTTAGCGGCTTCCACCCACTTGTAGTGGTTTTCAACAGCGGTATTGCGAACTTTATCGTCAACATCGGCCATATTTCCCTCACCATCAATCATGATCAGGATATTTTTCACTCCATTATCCTTTGCCCGCTGGTTCAATTCACTGAGGTAAGTATGGTCTTTTGCTTTGTCCTTAAAAAAAGCATTTACGTATTCTACAGCATGAATACCGAACTTCTTGGCTGCCATTTCAGGGAACTGCATATTCGTCATTTTGCCATCAAAAAGCGTTTTGTGCAATGACCATTCAGCAAGCGAAATTTTGAAGAACATCTTCTTCGCGCCCAGCGCACCAAATGGCAAATTAGGTAGTACGGCCAAACCCATGGTTCCGATACCAAGCTGTTTCAGGAATTTTCTTCTGTTGTTTTCCATTTTGTAAGTGATTGGTTAAATATTAGCCCATCCATGTGCCAGTACATCGGCAATGTGCATGGTTTTAATAGGAAGTTTTTGATGATCGATATAGGCCTGCAATTGCAGTAAACAGGACGAATCAGTGGAAATAATGTACTCAGCGTCCATTTCCAGCGCATTATTCACCTTCTGTTCAGCCATGGCCGCGGAAATGCTATCGAATTTAACTGCGAAGGTGCCGCCAAAGCCACAGCACATATCCGTGTCCCGCATTTCCAAAAGTTCCAGTCCGTCTACCTTAGTAAGCAGCATCCTTGGCTCTTCTTTAATGTGGCAGTCACGAAGTCCGGAACATGAATCATGATACACCGCCTTGCCCTCCAATTCCGCTCCGAAATAATCTTTTTTCAAGACATTGACCAAGAAGTCAGTAAGTTCGAAAATGTGATTCTGTATGTTTCGACAGCGATTGTGAACGGCCGTATTGGTGAAAAGATCGTTATAGCCTCGTTTCACCATTCCGGTGCAGGAAGCTGACGGAGAGACGATTGGATAAGTTTCTGAAAAATCGCCGAGAAATTTGGAACCCACAGTCTTCGCTTCGTCGAAAAAACCAGCATTGTAAGCCGGCTGACCACAACACGTTTGTTCCGGATTATAGATCACCTTGCAACCAGCTTTTTCCAGCACTTTAATGGTATTAAAGGCCGTCTGAGGAAATAATTGATCAATAAAACAGGGAATAAACAGTTCGACCGTGTTGTTGTTTACCATACAAACAAAGTTAAAATAATAATTAATATCTGGTAGCAATATCCCATCATTCGGTCGAAGCAGCCAGCGTACCTTGGCGGGGCATACGCAGCAGAAGGAGAAGTCCCATTAAAAAAAACACTCCAAGAAATAGAGCAGACAGCCGTATGTTATTGGTCAGTTCCTCGATAAATCCGAAGCTAAACAGGCCAATTACAATGGCCACTTTCTCGGTGATATCGTAAAAGCTAAAAAAGGATGCGGTGTTGGTTCTGTTGGACGGAATAAGTTTCGAGAACGTCGACCGCGAAACAGTTTGTGTACCTCCCATAACCAGCCCGACGATACAGGCCAGGCTATAAAACTGTGACTCCGTAGAAATATAGTAAGCCGAGAAACATATTCCTATCCATAATAGTATGACCAACAAAAGAACCCTTTTATTCCCCCAGATTCCTGCGAGCCACGACATTAAATAAGCACCAGCCATGGCCAGCAACTGAATGGCAAGAATAGTTATGATCAACTTTGAAGCACCCAGCCGGAGAACCTTTTCTCCAAAGGCAGCGGCCACCAGCATAATGGTTTGCACCCCCATCGCGTAGAAGAAAAACGCACTTAAAAAACGCCTCAGTGGTATTATGGATCTGACTTCCGAAACCACTGCTTTTAAATCACGAAATCCCTTATTAAACGCTTTCCTGTTCAACGACCCTGGACGTGGTGTCTGCTCGGGCAAACCACGAAAAGAAACCTGGGCGAAGCCGATCCACCATATTCCCACCAGCAAAAAAGAGAAACGCGCCGGAAAGGAAGCGTCCTGTATTCCAAACCATTCGGGCTTGAGCACGAAAAGAAAGCAAATGAGCTGTAATAAAACGCTACCAATGTAACCATATGCGAAACCCTTGGCGCTCACGCGATCCTGCTGATCGACCGAGGCAATTTCCGGAAGGTAAGAATTATTGAACATGACGCCCCCAATATATCCCATTGCGGCAAGCCCCGAACAAATAATTCCCCACTCCAGTGTTTCGAGTCTGAAAAAAAACAGTCCCATGCATGCAAGACTTCCCATATAAGTAAAGAACTTCATCATGTTTTTTTTATTCTGCTTGTAATCTGCCACCGAAGATAGCACCGGCAAAAACAAAACCATCAGGAGATAGGAAACGGCGAGTCCGTAATTCGCCAGGGCCGTATTTATAAAAGAAAAGCCGAAAAAGTCTACACGGTCGCCCCCATCATCTGAGGTTGTGATGATTGTATAGTAAGCCGGGAAAATGGTGGACGTTATCACCAGATTGTATGCGGAATTCGCCCAGTCGAACGTCGCCCAAGCACGGATCACAGATTTCTGATTTTTAGTAGTAGTGGCCATTATTCATTTTTATTTCCCCTGAATCAATTAGTTTGCGAATCAGCGTGAGCCGCTCATTCTCCTCGCCAATAGTTAGGCCCTGAACTAACTCATCGAGCGTTAACGGGCCGTTTATTAGTAATACCTTCAATTCGTTGAGCATGGTCTGTTCAAGGTCGTTATCTGATTTCTGCAGGCGGGTCAGGCAATAATCGCAAATCTGGCAGTTGGCCGATGCTTCCTCGCCAAAATATTTTAGCAACAGGCGGCTTCTGCACCTATCGGCCTGCACGTAATGAATGATTGCATCTTTTTGTTCGCGAGCAATGTCTTTTCGTCGGGCAATGTGATTTTGATCGATCTGAAGGTGTGCGGTATCGGTTCTTGGACGAAGGAACTGCAATTGCGGACTATCGGTTTGCTTCAGGTAGGATATGACGCCCATCTCCTGCATCTTTGTTAATAAATCAACCACCTGATAAGCGCTTGTATTTAAGATTTTAGCCAGTTGTCCTTCGTGAATTTCAACATAATAATCAAATGCAGCACCGTAGGCTCGCAACATCATCTTGATTAGCCGGTCCATGGACTGATGCTCTACCTGAAAGCGATAAAGTTCGACTGAATCAACTTCGAAGCGAATTCGTGACGGAAGGAATACATTTTCTGTCAGGCTGATCCATTCATCGCGCTCCAGAAATTTCAGCGCAGCAATGGTCTTGACCGGATGAAGTTCAAAACGGTAACAGAAACCGGCCAGGTCAAAATCGAGGGTCAGTCCTTCGCCGGCTCCATAAGCCAGCTGATAATAGTTTCCCAAATGGAAATACACCTGAGCAATCTCCTTTACTGTGGGGAAGCTCTGCTCATAATTTTTCTCCAGTTTCAGCTGGTCAGCCTTATTATAGAGCAATACCGCAAAAGATTTGTACCCATCGCGACCGGCGCGGCCAGCTTCCTGAAAGTACGCTTCGAGCGACTCGGGAAGATCAAGGTGGATAACGAAACGAACGTCGGGCTTGTCGATTCCCATTCCGAAAGCATTCGTTGCTACGATTACCGGACACTGACCACTCATCCAGCGGTTCTGCTTTTCTGAACGAACGGTCGCGGGTAAGCCCGCATGGTAAAAGTCGGCTGCGATTTGATTAAGCATCAGGTAGCGGGCCACCTCCTGCGTTTCTCTTCGGTTTCGAACGTATACAATTCCGCTGCCCCTCACCCGCCGGATCACCTTGAGCAGACGCCCCATTTTGTTTTCCTCGAACAGCGCCATATAGGCCAGATTAGAACGAAAAAAACTCTTTCGAAATACCTGGGTCTTATTTTTCCTGAATTCGAGTTTTTCCTGGATATCGACTACTACCCTGCCAACTGCCGTTGCAGTTAAAGCCAAAAAAGGGACTTCAGGATGAAGCTCACGAAGCAAACATATTTGCAGATAAGGCGGACGAAAGTCGTATCCCCAGTGCGAAATACAATGCGCTTCATCGACGGCAAATAAACTTACGTTCATATGACGAATGCGTTCCTGAACTAACTCGCTGCGAAGCCGCTCGGGCGAGAGGTATAAAAACTTTATATCTCCGAATATACAATTGTCGAGTGCAATATCGACCTCCCGCTTTCCCATTCCGGAGAATATGGCGATAGCTTTAATGCCCCTCGATTTCAGGTTTTCCACCTGGTCTTTCATTAATGCAATTAAGGGAGTGACCACGATACAGATTCCTGGCCGCACAAGAGTGGGCACCTGAAAGCATAGCGACTTACCTCCTCCCGTTGGCATCAATGCCAGAACATCGTCGCCTCGCAGAACCGACCCGATAATGTCTTCCTGCAAAGGACGAAAGGTAGAGTAGCCCCAATACTTGGATAGTACTTCGTGAATGGTCATGAAAAATTTAGCGTGAACGACTTACCAAACATAAGCATAATTATTTTTTAGGATGTATATCGGTGTGCCCAAAATTTCGGCGTCTTTCTTGATTCGCTTTACATAAGCATCATGGTTACTTCCGTCTAGAATAACATTTCTGAACCGTACTGTCCTTGCGAACGACGGAAGGTCCTTCAAGGAATTATTACGGATATACAGGAAATCGACATCGATACTTCCGGAAAACTCACGATGCGAAGAATAAATAAAAAGGCGATGTTCCCTGAATTGAACCAAACCTGAATCAATTAATAAGGGATGGTGTCGGAGCGATTCGTTTTCCCTGATAAATAAGGGCGGACTCTTTGTGCTGCCATTCACATGAGGCAAAACGGAATATTGCAAGGAAGGGCTATTTGGAGACAGATTGCTCAATACAAAAGCACTGCTATTTTCTATAAAAGAAAGGGCAAAATCTCTATTAACATTATAAAAAACTATCTCTGAGCGGTTAAACTGAGTCAACTCCTGAAAACTTCGGCCCAGCACTCCCACACCGCAGGTAAGAATTATCAGATACAAAAGAACTTTCTTCCGGAACCAAAATAACAGGTACATCAAAACGATAAGGAGATAGATCAGCGCATTTTCAGAAGCACTCAGTCGTACGCCTTCCAACGTTGCGTAGGGCAAAGCTTCGAAGAATCGAAGGAAACTGTTCATCACTTCCATCACACGTTCAAGGAGGTAACTGGCCAAAGAATGTAAACCGCCTGAAGGCAATATCAGAACGGTTGCCGACAGATAAACCACCAGGGTTGCCGGCAGGATAATAAGCATGTTAGCGGGAAGAAAGTATACGGGAAAGATATGAAAGTAGTAGAAGACAAAGGGAAAAGTTGCCAATTGGGCAGCCACGGAAATGGAAGCATAGGAAATCAGTGCCGACAACAAGGAGTTTCCTTTCGGGAAGATTGAGCGGATAATCGGGTGCAAACTGACAATACCGATCACAGCAAGATAAGACAACACAAAACCTACCTCAAAAAGAAATGCAGGATTGTAAAGTAGCAGGAACAAGGCTGATGCGCAGATAGTATTGAACATTTGCGGCCTACGATAAAGCGTCATCGCGATAATTCCAAAACTGATCATAGTGGCTGCCCTCAGAACTGACGGTGAAAGTCCCGTTAGCAGGGCGTACATCCAAACCGACGAAACTAGCATGATGGCTTTCAACAGATCCAGATGCTTCCCTTTTATCCACCGGAGCAGAAAGGAAAAGACGGCAAAGACGATTCCAACGTGGAGTCCGGAGACCGAAAGCACATGGATAGTACCTGTTTTCGAAAAACGATGCAATGTTTCTGGTTCGAGTACACCCCTGTATCCGAGAACCAAAGCAGAGGCAATGGCAAAATTCTCATCGCTTTTGAGCGACTGGCGGAGCTTCTGTACCCAGGCGGCGCGTAAGCCAAGCGCCTTGTGCTTTAGCCAGTTCCCATGTTGCGAGCCTCTTCGATGCACGAGGGTGTCGGGCAAAAATATTCGGTGCCAGATAGCCTGGTTCTTCAGGTAATTTCTATAGTCAAATTCACCAGGATTCAAGGGAGGTAAAGTCGGCCGGTGACGGGCTGGGAGAAGTAGTTCGTCGCCGTAACGAAAGGTTTGCGCCCCGCTCCCGCGAAGGCTTACCATAAGCCTGCCGGTCGCTTCTTCCCAACCTTCTTTACCCAATACATGACTTATCCGTATAGGAAAACGATAACCGGAGGTAGTCGCGCGGAGCTCATCATCAATATATCCAACCAAATATTCTCCCTCAAAATGAGAATAATGCCTGGCATTCAGCGAGGGATGCGGTTGCCAAAGCGAAAGCCAACCCAATATATAAAGGAAGAGATAAAAAAGCGTACTGGATAAGGCGGTACTCCCGGCCGACTGGCCGCGAAAAAAAAAGTAGCTACTATAGAAAGCCAGCAGCAAGGCAATCAGCAGTAACCACAGCACATTATTTATCGTTGGTGTGGGTTCCAGCCAACGGCCCGTTAACACACCAAATATGTAAAAGAATAAAAAACGAAAAAAGGGTACTTGCCTGGCTTCCCGAAACAATGGTTTATTCGCTTCAATACCTGCGTCCTTCATTATTAAAATTGTAAGCGAATCTGAAGTTTGATATCCGATTTAACGTTGCCTTCTATAAAATCAAGTCCCGAACCTAGTCCGTTCGCGCCCTTATAGAAGGCGGCATAGCGCAACCATATATCGACGTTTCTTTGCATCCGCCAGCGGACATTGGTGTAGAAACGAATACCCCGACCGTGGTAAGCAGATGATGAGCTTCCATAAAGCACGTCGTTCTCAAACGCATAGACACGGCTGTTGTAGCTGTCGGTCATGAAGTAGGCCAGACGAAGGTTGCCGCTCAAAGTGCCCTGCTCGGGCAAGTAGATGACATCGTGACTCAGCATATAGCCAAAGTCTGCTTCGGCACTTCCTTTTTGATATTTCGAAAATTCCAGACGATTGCGGAATTCGATAACCCTGTTCAGGTGATACTGTGCCTGCCCGCGGACCTGGAGCCTTCTCACTTCTGCAAGCGGATTCACGGCGGAGCTGACGTTCTCGTTCTCCGACTTACTGCGATAGCGGAAGCGAAGAATATAGCGCTGGGAGCGCGAGGGATTGACGCTTACCTGGCTAAACAAATCGACACCCGAAGAAGGTCCATCCACCCTGTATTTTAGCCAGGGAAAACGGAAATGGTCGGCAAAGGCGACCCACTCGAACCGACGAGTAGGATTCCATATCAGTCCACTATACAGTCCGCGTTCGTTGATGGTTTCACTGCTTTCTGCGAAACCCTGTCCCCATAGCGAGAAAAAATTCTTTTGATAATGGCGATGCAGAACCACTAGGGATAGGCGGTGCGAGAGCGTCGCGATCAGTCCGTTCAGAAAGGCGGAGCCACCCTCGAAATTGTGAGCTGCCTCCCCGAAGGCATAGACATTTCGAACCGTATAGCTATAATGTAAGCTTGCATTGTTTACCTGATCGCCCTCAAACCGGAACCGGTTGTAAAGCTGAGTGTTCGGGACCATCATTTTATCGAACCGCGTACTTATTCCAGTCGCACCCAAAAGAAAGCCCGACGTCTTAAAACTCAGATCCAAGCCATACACCTGCTGCAAAACGCTGTTTCGATTGCGTATTTCAGTAGCCGTCCGATGATAGCCCGATTCTTGAAAATTACTGAAGGTCAATGAATCGTTCGAAAGACTGGCATCGGCACGTTTATAAGATACAAAAGGGGAGATGTCAAGATTTCCAAAAGCAAAGGTTGCAGCCACTCCGCGAAGAAACTGCGATTCGTTAGTGGAGGTGTAGGGCCTCACTCCCATTCCTTGGCGTGCAACATTCTGCACCAGCGAGCCTTTGCCAAAACTTAAGCCATTCCATAAAGTCAGCCCTTGCCCGGTTTGCAAACTGTAATCACCAACCACCAGGCGTCTGACTCGTCCAAGATCTGTTGCATACAAAGCGCCCGAGTAAAAGTCGAAACCTTTCCTGTTCTCTTCCCGAAAGAAAGGTTCCCCCGGATCCTTTTCTGCATTGAGCGATAACATGAACCGCTTATCCACACGGTACCGGTACCGTAACAATAATCGCTCAGGCCCACCCTGATATCGGGTCGCCCCATCCTCCTGCGCTATATACCCCTCCTGCCGCTCTATTATCCGGCCATATCGAAGCATCAAATCATGTTTGCCTTCTTTCAATACGGGCACGATAGTTCCGTTCCCCTCAATCGTAGTAAAGGGAAGCAACCGACGAATCGTACCTTCGTCAAACCCAGATATAGCTTGCAACTCGTAGAGTGATACGAAATCGCCTGTAGTGTTCCTATGTTCCAAGAGGGCGCTGATTTGAAGCGGCGATAAAAAGAAGAGTTCAGAAAGCTGGCCTTCATCGGCCTGGTTCAAATCGATCGGGTGTTTTAAAAAATACTGTAGCCTACTTGAGATATCGGAGTAATCGTACTCCTCTGCCGCCTCAGAAAGAATTTCATCAATCAAATCCTCTTCAATAGTTTCCGGTGAAACCGGTTGCTGCGCAAAAGCCATCGCCGTATTCATAAGGAGACCGATAGTCAATAATCTAAAACGCATATCCTAAGGTCATTTGAGGTGAGAAACCCAACTGAGGATGAATGCGCAATGCCCCGTCCGCCTTGAAACGGTTGATCAACACCCCGAGTCCGCCATGGTGCATAAATGGATTAACCGAGACGCCACCTCTTACCAGAAGCCAAGGCAATACACCATACTCCAGTCCAAGGGCAAAATCGGCATCGCTGCCGACTGAGTAGGCAGCTTGCAATGCAACCAACGTTTGAGGGCTGAAGGAAAAGCGCGTTCCAAACTTGAACTGCGGCGACTCTCCCCCGTTGTTGCGAGCAAGAACAAGGGGGTTTACGACCTCAAGTCCCCATCGCCAATTCGAACGGAGTTGGTATTGTATTCCGAAATCTGCGGCAAGTTGGCTCATAGAATCGCCTAAGCCGGAGAAAGACAATTGACGGTAGCTCAGTCTAATTCCTATGGAAAGGCGGTCGTTCGTTTGCCTGCCAAAAGCCAAAGCCCATTGCAGCTCACTCAAGGAGTCGCCCGTGTCGTATAAGGCTCCTGAGAGCCCAATGTGAGCGATGACAGACGGTACTACCAGAAAGGCGTTTGAACGTATAGGAGCAGATTGCCATTCATTTTCGAGTGAAAGTGATGCTGCAATATTAGAAAGCGTCGTGATGCCTGCAGGATTGCCTGCGAGCGCATCTAAACCCGTTAACGCGGCTGATGGACCAGCCATTGCTGTGTAACGAGCGCCGACCGGTGTTTGTGCATAAAGCTGAAAAGGAAGGATAAATAGAAGTGTAAATCTTAGTTTCCCCATAACCATTGATTAATTATGGGGAAAATCTAACAGCAAAATATTAGACTTTCAAATAAAGCTAATGCTATTGGCTAAATCAATCGTTCGCGAATATTTTCCCAGGCCACTTGGTCCATTTCAAAGGTTAGGTCATCTGAAGTCAACTCATTGACCGGTACCCAACGAAACGACTGGAGAGAGTTTCCGTCGAAATCGAACACCTTGCTTTTTATCGCTTTGCCAAATGCATCATCACTAAACACCCGGTAGTAAATACCAATGACCTGGCTGCCATCGAACATGGAAAAAACCACTTGCTCCGAAACGTGCAATAACTCGAAGCGATCGATCCGAATATCGCATTCTTCCAAAAACTCACGAATTAATGTCTCGGCCACGCCTTCTCCTAACTCTAGACCACCGCCTGGGAACTTTGTGAAGTTCATCTCCCCGTGGCGTTCATCGCTTAAGAGTACTTTCTTTTCAGAATTCACCCACAGACCATATACACGTACCCGAATCGATGTCATCTTGCCTTCCCTTTCTTCTGAAGCGTGTATTCGAAGTGCTTTCGGTTTTGAGAAAGCAAGTTAATGTCCCAGGGCAAATCGACTTTCTTGCTCTCATATCGGATAGGACAGTTCTCGACATTGCAATAATGGCAGCATTGAGGGAGACAAGGATCTGCATGTATAAAGAATTCTGTTTTCAGAAGAACATGGTTATTGACCAGGGCATCAACCTCCGACACCTCCGCATGCACCTGGTTCAGGTCGAAATAGTTTGGGAGGGTTAAATGACAGTCCAGATGAAGCTCGTTCCCATAACGTTGAATTCTTAAATTGTGAACATCAATCCACGATGATTTGCGGTTTTGCTGAAGAACTTCGACGACCTCCTCCAGTATTTTTGTGTCCGATTCATCCATCAGTCCACCGACCGACCGCCTTAACAGTTTATATCCGTTGTACAAAATATATAGACCGAGCAGGATTGAAAGGATAACATCGACCAGCTGGTAACCGGTGAAATAGAGGATCACCAAGCCTACGGTGAGACCAAAGGTACTGAACGCATCGGTAACGAGATGCTTTCCTTCTGCCATCAAAGTCAGTGAATTCAACGTTTTGCTGCGGACCAGCAAAAATGAACCGAGAATATAGTTAACAATACCCGTAAAAAAGATAATCCCCAAGCCCTCCAATATATTATCAAGCGTTGCAGGATAGAAAATATTATAAACCGCTTTCGAGATGATGAATAACCCTGCAATAAAAATAAGGCCGCCTTCCATAAACACCGAAAAGAACTCTATTTTTCCATGACCATAAGGGTGATTCTGGTCTCTGGGAATAGCAGAAAGGTAAATACTGTAGAACGCAAAACTGCTTGCAGCTACGTTTACAATACTTTCCAGGGCATCGGAAAAAATTGCGTTCGATTGGGTAGAAAAATAGGCAGCAAATTTCAACAACATCAAAAAGATGCCTGTAAGAAGCGATAATAGAATGAGTTTTCTTTGATGGTTCAAGCTGACCTTTCTTTGATGCAAAATTAAGACATTAGATTAAGAATAACCTTTAATGTGATTATTTTATAATTTGCAGGCTATTTTTGAGTATTTATTTAAATAGCTCCCAAATAATTAGAATTTTGAATAATATCAAGTAAATTTACCCACTGTAAAGCCCTAAAAAATAATGAATAATACATCAATTCTATCAGACAAAAGCAATAACCTTTCCGAATCGGCAACCATCAAGATGGCCAAATTAGGCCGCGAGCTCACCGCTCAAGGCATCAATATCATCAGCTTGAGTTTTGGAGAGCCTGATTTTCCGACGCCTGCCCATATCAAGGAGGCCGCCAAGAAGGCAATGGATGAAAATTACACCTATTACTCACCTGTTTCAGGATATCCTGACCTGCGTGAAGCGATCGTAAAGAAACTGAAGACGGAGAATGATCTGACTTATGATATCTCACAAATTGTGGTTTCAACCGGCGCAAAACAATCTTTGGCGAATGCGATCATGTGTCTGGTAAATCCAGGAGATGAGGTTATCATTCCGACCCCTTACTGGGTATCTTATTCGGAGATGGTTAAGCTTGCTGATGGCGAATCGGTATTTATCGATACGAGTATTGAAAGTGATTTCAAAATTACAGCAGAACAACTGGAGCAGGCCATCACACCTAAAACAAAGGTGTTTATGTTTTCATCACCCTGTAACCCAACCGGAAGCCTATATAACTATGAAGAACTAAAGTCGCTTGCAGCCATTTTTGAAAAACATCCTTCTATCTATATCATTTCGGATGAAATTTACGAGCATATCAATTTTGTAGGCAAGCATGAGTCGATCGCCCAATTTGAGTCGATTAAAGATCGGGTCATCGTTATCAATGGCTTCTCAAAAGCCTATGCTATGACCGGGTGGCGTGTGGGTTACCTGGCAGCGAATAAGACAATCGCAGCTGCAACCGATAAACTTCAAGGGCAGATTACTTCCGGAACCTGTTCGATTGCTCAAAGGGCAGCCCTCGCTGCGTATGAAGGTGGCCTGGAAAGCGTATTAGCGATGCGGGAGGAGTTTTTGAAGCGTCGCGATCTGGTATACAATTTATTAAAAGATATCCCCGGAGTTAAGACGAACCTGCCGGAGGGTGCGTTTTATTTCTTTCCCGACATCAGCTCCTTCTTTGGGAAGAAAACAGCTGACGGCGAGACAATAAAAGACTCCGCAGATATGGCTCTTTACTTACTAAACACGGGTCATGTGGCAACCGTAGGTGGTGACTCCTTCGGCAATAACGATTGCATCCGTTTCTCTTATGCAGCCTCTGAAGATAATTTGAAGGAAGCGCTTAAGCGCATTAGAGAAGCCTTGGCTAAGCTAGGATAAAATTACTCACACAACAATCGAACGCATAAACCAAAAGGAAGGGGGCATAATTATCGCCTCCTTCCTTTTCTATTGAACTAACATGTAATTTGCTAGAGATTAGCTTCAATGGTCATTTACAACTTTACATCCAAAACGTGGTTAAAGCCTTTTCTTTTACCTTTTCGAACGACTCGACTAACTTCTTATCGCCTCAACCGGGTCCATCCTTGAAGCCATGAGCGCTGGAACAATACCTGCAATAAGGCCGATGACGGTAGAAAGTCCCAGTGTTAAGATGACCTTTCCAAAATCAACAATAATGGTCACATCGGTTGCCAAGCGTACGAGGAGTGTCAGTGCATAGACAACCCCCAGACCGATAAGCCCACCAAGAATACATAAAAGTATCGCTTCAATCAGGAACTGCGACAGAATAAAGAAATTTTTCGCACCCAGGGACTTTTGGATCCCTATCAACGGTGTCCGTTCCTTCACCGAAACAAACATAATATTGGCAATACCAAAGCCGCCAACTAAAATGGAAAAGATACCAATGAACAAGCCTGCTGCATTAATTACAGAAAATAACTGATCGAGCTGTGCAGTGATCAAAGTGGTTTTATTGAGAGAAAAATCGTCTTCCTGCATCGGGCTTAGCCGATGGATAGATCTCATGGCACCTCTCAATTCGCTTTCCGTCTCTTCCAACGGATATCCGGATGCCGCTTGTACGACGATGTTCGGGCCATAGTTCTCGACATGAATCAGGTTTTTGATGAAATTCAAGGGCACAACAATAGTTTTATCGAGCGAAACGTCCATAAGCATCCCTTCACCCTCCTGTTTAAACACGCCCACGATGGTTGTTTTTCTGCCAAGAATGACCAGTTGTTTTCCGATAGGGTCCATTCCAGGGTAAAGTCCTTCCGCAACAGTCGACCCAATCAGCGAAATGGGTGTACCCCTATCCGATTCCATGCTCGTGAAATAACGGCCAGATTCAAACTCAAGGCTTCGGATTTTGTAGAAATCGTGAGAACTACCCGATATGGCAACCCCTTCAATACTATTATTTAGAAACTTTACGGTACGGTTTCCGAGAGTAACATCATAACAAATTCCATCCACCATCGTTAACCGACTTTGCAGCTGTTCAAAATCCCGAATACTCGGCTCTGGCCGGTTCAAATACTTCCACCAGGGGAAGTCAGGACCACCATCCCAGGGCCATTTGGATATATATATGCTCTTACTTCCTAGCTTTTCAACGCTACTTTCGAGGTTGGATCGCAAGGTATCAACGGCCGAAAACACCCCGATTATGGTCATGATCCCGATGGTTATTCCCAAGAGAGACAATAGGGTACGAGTTTTATTTCCCCTTAGAGCGGAAAATGCAAACCCGAAACTCTCACCAAGTAGTTTTAGAAACATCATATAATCTATGACTCCGTTCCGCCTAATTAGTTACAGATAAGTAGCGATTTACTATAGAAAAAAAAACAATATTTTGAAAAATAATTTTGTCGTTTAAAAATCGTATATTTGCGCGCTGAATTACATTCTAATCAAACTAATTTTCTGAGCAAACAAATCGAAAATATTTGGGTTCAAAATTATACTACGACTCTCTATGAAACTATCTCAATTTAAATTCAATTTACCTCAATCCTTAATAGCTTCTCACCCGTCGCCATCACGAGATGAATCCCGTTTAATGGTACTTCATAAAGATACTGGTGAAATTGAACATAAAATTTTTAAAGACGTTCTAGATTACTTTGATGATAAGGACGTTATGATATTCAATAACACGAAAGTGTTTCCAGCTCGCTTATATGGCAACAAAGAAAAGACCGGAGCAACCATCGAGGTGTTCTTGTTGAGAGAGTTGAATAAAGAACTTCGGTTGTGGGATGTCCTGGTAGATCCTGCCCGAAAAATTCGGGTTGGAAACAAATTGTATTTCGGCGACGATGACCTGCTGGTTGCTGAAGTAGTTGATAATACAACTTCCAGAGGACGCACCATTCGTTTTCTATTTGAAGGTACCGACGAAGAATTCAGAAAAAACATTGAAATTTTAGGCGAAACCCCGCTTCCTAAGTATATAAACCGAAAAGCAGTTCCTGAAGATAAATTTCGATATCAAACCATTTATGCAAAGCATGAAGGAGCGGTAGCTGCCCCTACTGCAGGTCTTCATTTTAGCCGAGAGCTTATGAAACGTCTTGAACTGAAAGGTGTCGAGTTCGCAGAAGTAACTCTTCATGTGGGTTTAGGTACCTTTCGTACGGTAGAGGTCGAAGACCTTACCAAACATAAGATGGATTCGGAGCAGTTTTTCATTGGGGAAAAAGAGGCAGAATTGGTTAACAAAGCCATTGACGCGAAGCGCAGAGTATGTGCGGTAGGTACCACCAGCATGCGTGCAATTGAATCAGCCGTTTCGGCGAGTCATCACCTTAAGCCGGCCACCAACTGGACCAGCAAGTTTATTTTCCCTCCGTACGACTTCAGCATTGCAAATAGCATGATCACCAATTTTCACACTCCAGAATCAACTCTACTGATGATGGTAAGCGCTTTCGGTGGTTACGAACATGTAATGAATGCTTACGAAGTAGCTGTGAAAGAAAAATATCGCTTCTATAGCTACGGTGACGCTATGCTTATTATTTAATAAAAGTGTATACCTCCTACGCTATCGTTTTGGGCGGCGGAATTGGCAGCAGAATGGCTAGCCCGATTCCCAAGCAACTGATGATCTTAAAAGGCCTTCCTGTTATCATGCATAGCATAAAGGCTTTTTACGATCATCATCCTCAGACAACGATCGTCCTTGTTCTACATCCAGATTATATTGACCAGTGGCCTGAGATTTGTTCGGAGCACAAGTTTACTATACCCCATTCAATAGTGGCCGGAGGTGAAACTCGCTTCCATTCGGTATGGAACGCACTACAGTTTATAAGGAATGACAAGGTTTTTTCGGCCGATGAAGATCCACTCATCGCCATTCACGATGGGGTACGGCCTTTGGTCACATCAAGAATTATAGAAGACGGCTATCAGACAGCTTTGAGGAGTGGTAGTGCCATACCGGCAGTTAGAAGCACCGATTCTGTACGAGTGATTGGCGCAGACGAAACCTCATCGGTGATCGACCGCAATAAGGTGGTGCTGATTCAAACCCCACAAACCTTCCGCTCTTCTGTTCTACAAAAAGCATATGAGCAGGAGTATGACCCTGCCTTTACCGATGACGCCTCTGTGATTGAAAAATCCGGATATCCCGTTCATATAATCGAAGGAGATATCCGGAATATAAAAGTAACTTTTCCTGTAGACCTTGTCATTGCTGACAAGCTGATCGAGCAGGATTAGACGGTACCACCTCGAATCACTCTTAACAATACAGCAACAATTGCAATGATCAAAAGGATGTGAATGATTCCTCCGTCAGCGTATCCTCCAAAAAAACTGATCGCCCAAATAATAACTAATATTACCGCGATAATGTACAATAGATTTCCCATAATTTTTTCTTTTAAAGTTTAGTATTGTACTATAAAGGCTAAAACAGGGCTAATTGTTTTGAAAATTTCGTTTTTCGCAGGTAATAGTCGTTTGAATGAGTCTAAAAAAACATGCACTTCCTCGATTGAATCGTTATGCCAAGACGAGGTACCCCTTCGGTCCGAACGTTAGCAATGGATCTTAAGGCCGTCATACGCCAGTTGAATACCTGCGGGCAACTCTTTCGCGACGAGCCCGTGCAAACCCAAACGATGACTTATATGGGTGAAATACGTTGATTCGGCACCAATAAGTTCGGCAAATGCAATGGCCTCTTCCAATGTAAAATGCGAGATGTGCTTTTCTCGTTGCAGAGCATTAATTACCAGAACCTTTGTTCCCTTGATTTTTTCGACCTCCTGTGGGTCGACCGTTTTCGCATCCGTAATATAGGTAAAATCACCAATACGGAAACCCATCACCGGGAGCCGAAAATGCATTACCCTCACCGGAAGAATATCAACATTTTCGAGAATGGTAAATTTTTCATTCCTGATTTCATGTATATGAATTTGAGGAATTCCCGGATAACTCTGGTCTGAAAAAACGTAGTTAAATTCTTTTTTTAAAGAGTCGAGAACCTGACGACTAGCATATACCGGAATGGCACTTTGCTGTTTAAAATTGAAAGCACGAATATCGTCTAAACCGGCTACGTGATCCTTATGTTCGTGGGTAAAAAGGACTGCGTCCAGATGCCGTACGTTTTCCCGGAGCATTTGATACCTGAAATCGGGTCCTGTATCGACAACCAACCTTTTACCTTCTATTTCAATCAGAACAGATGAACGCAGGCGTTTGTCTTTATGGTCAAAGGAAAGGCATACAGGGCATTCACAGGCAATCACAGGCACGCCTTGAGAGGTCCCTGTTCCTAAAAAGGTTACGGTCACAGATCTAGTTTTGTTTGTTTTATTAAATATAAAAACTTTTTTTGTTTTTCGTCCAGCTCGACGGGGCTAAAATCGAACGCCGCTACTAGCTCAACAAGCGCATTGATCTTAATTTGAAGATCGGAAAATTTATTGACAACCATTACCTTGTCGTTCAATAACACACACATCCCCGACTTGAAATTGCCTTTTTCATAGCGAATAACAAAGCCGGCAGCACGCAACAAATCCTCCAACTTGCCGAGGGTAGACTGGGTATACGAAATCATCATTACTTCAACGTAGATCTACTATCTCAACGCCAGGATAGTTATGCTTATAGAATTGGAAAATTCCAGGTGAGAATGTTTTGTTGGTCTCAATATTCTTCAGTGTGTACGTATACGTATTGCCGTTTTTATCAAAGACGCTGGCATCGTAGATCATCGAACTCGATTTATTGACTCGGAGTACGATCCTCGATATGTTCTGGGTATTGTCATCCGGTTTAAGCTCAATTGCATACAAGGCCTGGCCTCCCGCAACCGCATCTTTCAACTTTTTCATGGAATAACCTTTTCGATAAAAAAAGAAAATATTGGTTGGGCTGAGTGACTTATCATTAGGATTTACATCGGTAACTTGAACCTCACCTATATCAAGCAATACGGTCCATTGAGTCTTTCCATCGCTAATGAGAGCATGCTGCGGTGTCTCAATTTTATAATTGCCCGTACCCGGAGCCAGGTAGACTCTCCCTTTTTCGTTGAAATCAGACTTTTCGACACTATTATGGCCATTCAGCGTGAAGTCGGCCACAATCGTCTTATAGGAAGAATACGTATTACCTACTTTATCGAGGATAGATTTCGCAGCGGGGTCTGTCTGGCCGAAGGCCTCCCCGCCAATAAGAAGGACGATCAGCATCAGCAACAATGGATTTCTTTTAAGCTTCATAGCAATCAATTATTTTCTTATCGTCTCCAAATAATGTTCCAGAGATTGCTCATCCGGATAAAGTACTTCCCGAGCCTTACTTCCCTCAAACTGACCTACAATTCCAGCCTGCTCCAGCTGGTCAATAATTCGACCCGCACGATTGTATCCGAGTTTTAGTTTACGTTGTATTAACGACGTTGATCCTTGTTGGTGTAATACGATTAACCGTGCCGCATCCTCGAATAAGGAATCACGATCACCCTCGTCGAAAGTGTCAGAAGCTCCCCCTTTACTGTTCTCATCCACATATTCAGGCAACAGGAAAGCGGATGCATAGCCACGTTGCGATCCGATAAATTCAGATATGGCTTCTACTTCCGGAGTATCGACAAATGCGCACTGAATGCGAATGAGATCGCTGCCTGATGACAACAACATATCCCCCCTTCCAATTAGCTGGTCGGCCCCTCCGGAATCAAGGATGGTTCGGGAATCGATCCGTGACAGTACCCTAAAGGCCAGACGGGCAGGGAAGTTGGCCTTGATAGTACCGGTAATAATATTAACGGAAGGCCGTTGTGTCGCAATTACCAAGTGGATACCCACCGCACGGGCAAGTTGCGCTAAACGGGCAATGGGCGCCTCCACTTCCTTTCCTGCCGTCATCATTAAGTCGGCAAACTCATCAACGATCAGCACAATGAAAGGCATAAAGCGATGCCCCTCCTCCGGGTTCAAGCGCCGGTTGACAAACTTGGAATTATATTCTTTCAGGTTTCGAACACCCGCATTTTTTAGCAAATCATAGCGCAGATCCATCTCAATACAAAGCGAATTCAGAGTATTGATAACCTTTTTGGTATCTGTTATAATAGCATCCTCCTCGCCGGGAAGCTTAGCCAGGAAATGTCTCTCGATTGTATTAAAAAGCGACAATTCAACTTTTTTGGGATCAACCAGAACAAACTTCAGTTCTGCCGGATGACGTTTGAATAAAAGCGAGGTGATGATGGCGTTTATCCCGACCGACTTACCCTGACCGGTAGCTCCGGCAACGAGCAAGTGAGGCATTTTCGCTAAATCTGCGATAAAGACTTCATTGGTAATGGTTTTTCCAAACGCAATGGGAAGATCCATATCCGTGTGCTGAAACTTTTCGGTAGCAATCACAGAACGCATGGATACCATTTCAGCGTGGCTGTTAGGGACTTCAATGCCAATGGTACCCTTACCGGGCATCGGAGCGATAATACGGATACCCAAAGCCGCAAGACTCAAGGCAATATCGTCTTCCAGGTTTTTAATTTTGGAGATTCTGACCCCCGGTTTCGGAACAATCTCATATAGCGTTACGGTCGGGCCTATGGTTGCCTTAATTTTTTCTATTTCAATGTTATAATTTGCTAGTGTATCAACGATACGATCTTTATTCGCTTCAAGCTCTGCATTATTCACTACAATTTTCCCGCCGCCATAATCGCGCAGTAAGCCCAAATGCGGAAATTGATAGCTCGACAAATCGAGCTGAGGATCGTATTGTCCGAATTTTTCAACCAGGACGCTGGCATCGGCTGACTTTTCTTCTACTACCCGCTCAACCGCCAGATCAGGCACCATTCTGGACGACTCGTCAGAAGTATCAGAATCCGAAGCTTTAGAGCTTTTTGGGGATAAGTCGAGCTCTTTTCCAAATTCAAGAACTTCGTCCTGCTCTTCTTTCAGCGCCTCCTCCCCAGTCAATACCGTGGCATCTTCTAAAATGTTTAGGTCCGTGGTGCCCTTCCTATCATAGGTAGAATTTACGGTAGCCACCGGATCATCCGACCGATCACGCCGAAGCCTTGGATTCAGTTCAATCTGCTGGGAACGCCTTTCATGCACTTTATCTTTTTCATTCAGATGGTTGTCCTTTTCTATCTCCAAATCATCTGAAATAGCATCCGGTGACCCGCCTGTTTTTTTCCGTTCCGGCAGTGTAAAATTAACCTTGAAGTCCATGTTATAGGCAATCACAAGAAAGGACAAAAACACAAAAATCAACAATGCGCCCACACCAGCGCTCCCCAGCTGAACCTGCATCAGACGGTTCGTCCAAAAACCAAACTCACCTTCGAGAAAATGAGGATAATTAGACATAAAACCGTGGAGATAACCAAGGCTTACGGAAATAAATATCAGAAAGAAGAAGGAATACCCGAGTGCCTTAGCAAGGGGAAGAATCTTTATGCGAAATAACAAGCGGTGACCAATAGCGAAGAAAACAAAAAGGAATATAAAAGAGGCTATTCCAAACCATTTATAAATAAATTGATGAGAAAGCAAAGCCCCAAATTTACCCAGCCAGTTTTCGACCACCGGATTTTGGACGCCCACCTCAACCAGTTCTTCATGCGACTTCAGCAGATTGGACCAGCCCCCGTTAGCGGCTGATACAAAGCTCTGATCAGACTGCCATGTAAATAAATAGGATATGAAAGCGACCAGGAAGTAAATCGTAATCAACAAAAGAAACAGCCCTGAAATTTTAGCTACCTTCGAGCCACTAAATTTGAATACAGGAATCTGTTCGGCTCGACCCTCCCTTTTCAATGGCCGTTTACCCGAAGTAGTGCGTTCTGAACTTCCATTCCGTACGGTATTGGGTCTGAATTGGTTTCCTTTTATTGGCATTTACAGGTGATTTTCGTTTGAGCAAACTTACGGAAATTTTGATGATTTTTTAGAAATCCGAAGCAGGGCCGATATTTTCTGACGGATGTAGCACATCAACAATTATATCGTTTTCTATACTGAATAGCAAACATAGCGCATACATCATGAAAAAATCTTTCATTTTTCTAATACTTCTTTCCGTTAGTCTGACTTCCTGTTTGAAAGAGTCTGGCCGGGATACCGGCTCAATCGTTTCTGCCCTCACCGTTATTCATGCATCCCCTAATTCACCCGAACTGGAATTTGTTTTGGATAACCAGCGTGTTCAAACCTTCACCTATGCTGAAAGAAAGATTGATTATTTCGCAGCATTTTCAGGAGTTAGGATCGCCAAAATCTTTGAGGCCAATAGATTCAACAATGTACTTCATCAAATCACACTTAAATTACAGAGTGGCAAATACTACAGTGTCTTCGTAGCGGGAAAAAAGGATTCACTAAGTTCTCTTGTTTTGGAAGACAAACTTAACCCTCCAACAGCTGGTAAGGCCAAAATTCGTTTTGTCCACCTGTCCCCCGATGCTCCGGCCCTTGATTTCGATCTAAGTACAGATCATTCCCTGGCAAGTAATCTGGCATTTAAGGGCAGTACCGATTTCTACGAGGTAGATGCGGGCAGTTACACAACCAAAATCAAATCGCATACAGGCGATCTCATCAACTTGGAGCAAGAAGTAATGCTTGAGGAGAATAAGACCTATACTTTTTGGGTCAAAGGCTTGCTGTATACAGAAAGTGAAGCCGAAGGACTCGGGTATAAGCTGATGGAGCACGAAATCGATTAATGCTCTTCAATTTGTTCTCTACAAATCCGACGTTTTCTCATTCCAATAGTCAAGTCGAAGTTGTTCGCCGTCGAATACCGCATAACTATTATAGTTAATCCACTCGCCAAGGTTAATGTACAGACTTCGGTCGCCCAAAGGAATGCTCAAGGGTAAATGGCGATGTCCGAATATGAGGTAGTCATAGTGTTCTGACTGCAATAAGCCCTTTGAGAAGTTTACCAGCCACTCATTCTCAGCCGAAACAAAGGATTCCTTTTCATTGTTCGCAAGGCGGCTGTGTTTAGACCAGGCGCCCGCGATAGCCATACCGATATTCGGGTGTAGCCAGGAAAATAGAAATTGCATTAACCGACTCCTGAAAACACGCTTTAACACCTTGTATTTCATATCGCCCGGACCAAGTCCGTCGCCATGGTGAAGATAGAAAGCTCTATCCCCATAGTGAACGATCAATTCATTAGAAATGACCCTCGCTCCCACTTCCTGAGTCAGATAGCCAAACATCCACATATCATGATTTCCTTTAAAGACGGTCAGTTTGATACCCCGATCAGTCAGCTCAGCAAGTTTCGCCAGGAAGCGAACATAACCTTTCGGAACGACATGCTTATATTCAAACCAGAAATCGAATATGTCACCCATCAAAAAGACTTCTTCTGCATCTTCCTTGATATAGTCGAGCCAGGAAATTATATTTCTTTCTCTTTCCAGACTTTTTTGATAAGAAGGAACACCCAGATGAAAGTCGGACGCGAAATACAATTTTTTACCGTTTAGCATGGAACAAACATACAAAAAGATGCAGTTTTTTTGCAATTCCACTTATTCAATTAGTTTTGTAGTATCAACCCAAATACTATGAAAAAAACCATCGGGATCCTAGCCTGTACGGCCTTATTTTCGGCCTGCGCTCCCACGCAAGAAACACAGACAGTTATTGAACCACTTGAGAACATAAGCATGCTTCCCTATCCAGACACGAAAAAGACAGAAACAAACGATTCATATTTCGGAACAGTCGTAAGCGACCCCTACCGTTGGCTAGAAGACGACATGGGTGATGATACGAAAGCATGGGTGACGGCCCAAAACGAAGTTACGGACAACTACCTTGGTCAGATCCCTTACCGTGACGCCATTAAAAACCGCCTCAAAACACTTTGGAACTACGAAAAATATTCAGCGCCATTTAAAGAAGGAGAATACACCTATTTCTATAAAAACGACGGTTTGCAAAACCAATACGTGCTTTACCGTCAAAAAGGCGATGACGGAGAGGCTGAGGTCTTCCTTGATCCCAATAAATTCTCAGACGACGGAACCACCTCCCTTGCAGGCATTTCGTTTTCCAAAGATGGCAGTATGGCTGCCTATCAGATATCTGAAGGAGGATCCGACTGGCGGAAAGTCGTTGTGATGCAAACCTCCGACATGAAGGTGGTAGGTGATACGCTGCTCGACGTAAAGTTCAGCGGTTTAGCCTGGAAAGGAACCGAAGGATTTTACTATAGCAGCTATGATAAACCCAAAGAAGGCAGTTCTCTTTCAGGTCTCACGCAGTATCACAAGCTGTACTTTCACAAGCTGGGAACCGCTCAGGCCGACGACCAGCTCATCTTTGGGGGCGACCAAAAACAACGCCGATATATTAGCGCAGGCCTCACCGACGATGAGCGCTTCCTGGTAATCGATGCAGCAAACACCACCAGCGGTAACGAGCTTTATATTCAGGATCTCAGCAAAGCTGACTCCAAAATTATCACCGTCGTCGACAATTTTGAGAAGGAATACCGCATCGTCGATAATGAGGGAGAAAGCCTCCTGATTTACACGAACCTGAACGCTCCCAATTACCGTGTCGTTCGTGCAGAACTTAGCAACCTGAACCCCGCGTCCTGGAAAGATATTATTCCTGAAACGGAAAATGTATTGAACATCGGGACTGGCGGCGGAAAACTTTTCGCCAACTACCTCAAAGATGCAACCTCTCTGGTTCAGCAATATGACTACAGTGGAAAGCTAGAGCGAAATATTGAACTGCCTGCTGTTGGGTCCGCCTCTGGATTCGGTGCAAAAGAAGACGACAAAGAACTTTACTACAGCTTTACCTCTTACATTCACCCTCCGACTATTTTCAAATACGACATCCAGTCTGGCGCATCAACGGAATATAAAAAGGCAGGTGTCGATTTTGATCCTTCGCTCTACGAGTCGAAGCAAGTCTTTTACGAATCGAAAGACGGAACTAAAATCCCAATGATTATCACCTATAAGAAGGGAATTGAACTGGACGGAACCAATCCAACACTTCTTTATGGCTACGGCGGATTCAATATCAGCTTGACGCCTTCGTTCAGCACTTCGAATATCATTCTTCTGGAGCAGGGCGGAGTCTATGCCGTAGCAAATCTGCGAGGAGGTGGCGAGTATGGCGAGAAATGGCATGTCGCGGGCACAAAACTTCAAAAACAGAATGTGTTCGACGATTTTATTGCCGCAGCGCAATACCTTATCGACCAAAAATACACGAGTCCTGAACGCCTTGGAATCTCCGGAGGATCGAACGGTGGACTACTGGTGGGTGCGGCCATGACACAGCGTCCGGAACTGTTTAAGGTTGCCTTACCGGCGGTAGGCGTGCTCGACATGCTTCGCTATCATAAGTTTACAGCTGGAGCTGGTTGGGCATTCGACTACGGAACTGCCGACGACTCTAAAGAGATGTTTGACTATCTTATTAAATACTCTCCCTATCATGCTTTAAAACAGGGAACCGCTTATCCTGCTACCATGGTTACAACCGCTGATCACGACGACCGTGTTGTGCCGGCACATTCATTTAAATTCGCTGCCAGACTTCAGGAAATGCACGAGGGTGAGAATCCGGTGTTAATTCGTATAGAAACCAACGCTGGGCATGGAGCAGGCAAACCAACGGATAAAATTATACAGGAAGCCGCCGATAAGTGGGCATTTATGTTCCAGAATATGAAAGTTTCCTATAAAGACTAAGCAAAGGGTTAAAACGAAAACGCTTCTGGCCCCGTTCAGTGACCAGAAGCGTTTTTTAGTAAAATAGAATTCGTCCTTAGCAATAGATAATTAACCGCCTAGAAAGTCGTTATAATTTTCAGACCTCCATTGCTTAAATCCATATCTTGTTCCGACAAGGTTCCTATTGGCACTTTGATATAAGGCTCCACTGCAAGGTTCAACTTTTTCAAAACAGGTAACTGGTATCCTACCGACAGATTAAAGAATCCCGTAAAATTTTTTCCCTGATAGGGCGTTTCCTCACTTACCTCTTGCGTACGCAAGGTTTGCATTACGGGCTCAGGACTACCCGAGCCATCTTTGTTACCGGTAAAAGCAAGTACAGCCACATGCTCTTCAAACTGATTATATCTTGATTCTTCCAGTACGTTAAACACCGAAACACCGGCACTGGCGTACACTTTTTGATTCACCTGAAAACGTACGTTCAAGGGAATGTCTAACCCGACCAGCGAGGTATTGATATGGCTTAACGACTTGTTGTAATTATAATTACTTAAACTTGTTTTAGCGAACTCCTGAGGAATATCCCGCTGTGTGGGACCTCGTTGTGCATCCAGGGCTACATAAGACAGCCCCGAACTAATGGAAATACGGTCGGACAATGCATAGGAGACCGCCACTCCTCCTCCCATATTTATTTCTTTATTCTTAATATTCGGCGACAGTTCCACGCTAAACGACCAACGGCTGTCGTTGTCTGAATCGAAAGCAGACTCAGGCGCACGTTGGACGAGCGCGTCATAGCTATTCGTTGATATCTGCACATCCCGGACAGCATTCTTCTCGGACGGATTCGCAGGCAAATACGATTTAGCTGAAGACTCTGTCTCAGAAGATTCTACTACGGAAGCCGCTTCAGCTGCCTGCGGATAAGAGGCTGCGTCAGCAGCTTTCGAGCCCTCTGGCAGTCCTTCCGAGGCAGCATAAGCACTCAGCTCAGAACTACGGCTCACAGGGGTGCTATAGGCCAAATACTGTCGATCGGGATGCGTGGATTGATTCGTTAACCCTTCACTGTCCACTTTCTTGTTATTGCCTCTCGCTTCCGGAACGAAACTTTCTCTATTCTGCGGTATGGAAACGTTCGTACGAACGACATCGGCCGAACTTGGCAAGTCGTTCTGGTTTACAGTAATCAGTACACCCATAACCAGAAGGGCCGCCGCCGCCACAGCAGAAAAGTACGGCCATAAAACCTTCCGGCCCTTTCTCTCAGCCTCAAATTCCTTGAACCGCTCCCATGCCCCTTCCCTGTAAGGAAGCTTTTGCTTACGCAGTGCTTCAGCCATGAGCCGGGTAATATCTTTCTCTTTATCTGGTTCCATTATTATAGTATCCTTATCTCTTAATCAGGCTATCATTTGTTTATATAGCATCCGGAGTTTCTGTTTGCCTCTTGTAAGGTAGGTTCTCGAAGTACTTTCCGGAATATCAAGCTGCTGAGAAATTTCTTCGTGTGAATATCCCTCAACCTCAAACAAGTTAAAAATAATGCGCTGAATCTCTGGAAGCTTCTCGAGCAATTTCAGAATATCCTGCACCTCCAACTCAACGGTTGCAGCAACAGGCACCGAATTCAATTCCTCCTCCGCCCAATCATCGCTGGCCTGGAAGCGTTTTCTCGACCGCAAGTGATCGATCGACAAATTGGATGCGATCCGCCCAATCCAGCCGTAAAATAGCTTTTCTGCCTTTTCTTCCCCGGCGTCTGCATAAGCAAATGTTTTTACCGCTTTAAATGCCTTTATAAACGTCTCGTTGATTAGCTCCTCTTGGTCGTGCGTATTCTTCACGTAACGCCCCACAACAACGGCCACATAACCGTAGAGTTTTTTGTAGATAAGTTCCTTCGCTCTTTCATCGTCCTTTCTTGCACAGGCAGATATGGCCCAAAGTAAATTGGGCATTTGCTGGTTCTCAGAACTTACAACAGAATCGCTCACAAAGGAAATTGGTAAACTGTTCAATATATAATGATTTACCAAATTTCGTATTAATTAGTCACTTTCACCATAGCATAATGATATTGCTTGCTTACTTCTCTAAGTAAAACGTAATCCGTAAAAGAATGCTACATCGTTTCGACATACACTTTTAATTTATGTATTTTTGCGAAAATTAAACAAAATGAGCATTCAACTTTCTGAACAAGAGATCTTACGTCGCGAAGCTTTAAAAGCGATTATTGACCTTGGTATCGACCCATTTCCAGCAGAATCCTACGAAATCAACACGACCGCAAAATCGATCACCGATCACTTCGAAAGCAAGCCGGATCAGTTCCAGTCGGTAAGCATCGCAGGAAGGATGATGAGCCGTAGGATTATGGGAAGCGCTTCCTTTATCGAACTTCAGGACTCCACTGGCCGCGTACAGGTATATATCACCCGCGACGACCTTTGTCCGGGGGAAGATAAAAGTCTTTATAACACTTTCTTCAAAAAGCATCTTGACATCGGCGATATAATCGGAATTGAAGGTTTTGTATTTATCACCAAAACCGGCTCTATTTCCATCCATACACAAAAACTAGCCCTTCTCTCAAAATCTTTGAAACCATTGCCGGTCGTTAAGTCGGCCGAAGGGAAAACCTTTGACGCCGTTACCGACCCTGAGTTCCGTTACCGTCAGCGTTATGTAGATTTGGTTGTTAATCCGCATATCAAAGATACATTCGTTAAAGTTTCACAAGTAAAAACGGCTATTCGCGACTTCTTAAACGAACGTGGCGCCCTGGAAGTAGACACACCCGTACTGCAAAGTATTCCAGGTGGGGCTGCAGCAAAACCCTTCGTTACGCACCACAATGCACTTGATATGCCCCTGTACCTGCGGATTGCTAACGAGCTTTATCTCAAGCGCTTAATCGTAGGCGGCTTTGATTGGGTGTATGAATTCAGCCGGAATTTCCGTAATGAAGGGATGGACCGCACTCATAACCCCGAATTTACAGTTCTTGAATTCTATGTAGCCTATAAAGACTACCTCTGGATGATGGACATCACCGAAAAACTGTTTGAAAAAATCGCTATCGCCACCAACGGCAAGACCAATCTGCAGGTAGGCGATCAAGAAATCAATTTTGCTGCTCCTTACAAACGGATTTCGATTTATGATGCCATTCAGGAACATACCGGCTTTGATGTTAGCAACCTGAACGAAGCGGGTTTACGCGAGGTATGCAAAAAACTCGGAATCGAGGCGGATGAAAGCATGGGCAAAGGGAAATTGATAGATGAAATCTTTGGAGAGAAGTGTGAAAAACACTACATCCAACCTACTTTCATTATTGATTATCCCGTAGAAATGAGTCCCCTGACCAAAAAGCATCGGAGCAAAGAAGGCCTGGTTGAACGCTTCGAATTGATGATCAATGGGAAGGAATTGGCCAACGCATATTCAGAATTAAATGACCCGATTGACCAGCTGGCACGCTTCGAGGAACAATTGAAATTGATGGAGCGCGGAGATGATGAAGCCATGTTTATCGATTACGATTTCCTGCGGGCACTGGAATATGGAATGCCGCCGACTGCAGGTATTGGAATCGGAATTGATCGGCTGGCCATGTTGATGACCAATCAACCAAGCATTCAGGACGTATTATTTTTCCCGCAGATGCGTCCGGAAAAAATAAATAAGGTAGCATCGAATGAGGACTATGAAAAAGAGGGAGTTCCGTTGGTATGGGTACCAGTATTACAAAAGATGGGATTAACCACCATTGAGTCGCTTAAAGCTGCCAACCCGAATAAGGTATTTAACGATCTTGGCGGAATGAGAAAAAAAATGAAACTCGAAGTTTCCATGCCTTCGAAAGAAGAAGTGGAGAACTGGTTTAAATAGTTGACCTGATGTCTGGTCATGAAAAAGCCTTCGAAGATTATCTTCGAAGGCTTTTTCAATTCATTTCGTAGCAATTAATATACTTCGCTCTGTGAGTAACTATAATGCTGCTAAAGCTTCTTGAAGTGAAGCAATCTTTGCCTCGGCATCGGCTTTTTTATTCTTTTCATTTTCGACGATCTCTGCTTTGGCATTCTGCACAAACTTCTCGTTCGATAGTTTCGCGTTCACCCCTTTCAAGAATCCGTTGAGGTAGCCTATCTCCTTTTCTATACGTTCTCTTTCAGCATCCACATCAATGCTTTGAGCAATATTAGTGTATAGCTCGCTGCGGCCAATCAAAAAAGAGATTGCGCCGGCCGGCTTCTCCGCCACTTCGGCAAATTCGCTCAAGTTAGCGAGCTTGCTCACCAGGGCTCCATACCGATTAAAATCTACCGTCGACCCCGCTTTGAAGTAGAGCGTCAGCGCCTCCTTGGGGGATATTTGCTTAGCGTTACGGATATTCCGGACTTCCGAAATCACTGCCTGAAGCTGCTTAAATATATCCAGCAAACCCTCATCTACCTCCCCCGCTTTCGGATAAGGAGCAACGATGCAACAATCCATCTCATCACGCTCTCCGAATAGATCGTCATGCCATAACTCTTCACTGATAAAAGGCATGAAAGGATGTATAAGTGTCAGTATCCTTTCAAAAAAGGAAAGACTACGATCGAATGTTTCTTGAGCGATCGACTGCTGATAGGCAGGCTTAACCCACTCCAGATACCAGGAACAGAAGTCATCCCACACCAATTTGTATATTGACATTAAGGCGTCCGATAACCTATAATTATTAAAATGATCTTCTATTTCAAGAATCACCGAGTTAAAGCGATTCTCAAACCATTCAGCTACCTGCAAATCAGCTTCGGAGGAAGGCTGGTCATTAAGCTCCCAGCTTTTTAGCAAACGGAATGCATTCCATATCTTATTCGCAAAGTTCCGCCCCTGCTCGCAATACGACACGTCGAACATCAGATCGTTTCCGGCGGGCGAGGACAATAACATCCCTACGCGTACGCCATCAGTACCGTATTCCTTCATGAGTTCGAGCGGGTCAGGTGAATTGCCTAAAGATTTAGACATCTTGCGACCAAGCTTATCCCGTACAATACCGGTCAAATACACATTTTTAAAAGGAGCCTGTCCCTTATACTCATGACCGAATATCATCATCCTGGCTACCCAGAAGAAAAGAATTTCCGGAGCCGTAATCAGATCATTGGTAGGATAATAATAATCAATATCGTTCCTTCCCTCCTCTTTAAAACCGTCAAAAACAGAAATTGGCCATAAACCGGAAGAAAACCAGGTATCCAGAACGTCTTCCTCCTGATAAACACCCTGCGTACTTTTACCCTCCTTTTCGAACGCTTCCAGTGCCTCGGGGAGTGTCTTTGCCACTACCCACTCGTTTGAATCATTAAACCATGCCGGAATGCGCTGGCCCCACCAAAGTTGCCTACTAATACACCAGTCCTTCACATTCTCCATCCAGTGGCGGTACGAATTTGTAAATTTCTCGGGTATCAGCTTCACTTCACCGTTCATAATGTAGTCCAGTGCGGGCTTTGCCAGTTCGTCCATTTTGCAGAACCACTGCATTGACAATCTGGGTTCAATTACGGCATCAGTTCGCTCCGAAAATCCAACCTGCGACTTATAATTTTCGATCTTCTCTATCTTGCCATCTTCTTCAAGCATAGCAACGATAGCCTTCCTTGCAGCGAACCGATCCTGTCCTACCAATATTTCCGCTTTTTCGTTTAGCGTACCGTCGTCGTTCAGTATGTCAATCGTCTCCAGGTTATGTTTCTGGCCAAGTTCAAAGTCGTTTAGATCGTGTGCGGGTGTTACTTTCAGACAGCCGGTTCCAAATGCCATTTCAACGTAGGCATCCTGAATAATCGGGATCTGACGATTAACCAGTGGAATATAGACACTTTTTCCAACCAGGTGCTGATAGCGAGGATCGTCCGGGTTTACACAAATAGCTGCATCCGCCATAATCGTTTCAGGCCGGGTAGTGGCTATAATCAAACTTTCGGTTTCCGATCCAACAATCGGATAGCGCAGATAGAATAAGCGCTGATCAACTTCCTTGCGGATCACCTCTTCATCAGAAAGGGCCGTTCTGCCTGCAGGATCCCAGTTCACCATCCGTACCCCTCTGTAGATATATCCCTTTTTATACAGATGAATGAACGTATCGATAACCGCATCACTTAAGTCAGGCTCCATGGTAAACCGTGTTCTGTCCCAGTCGCATGATGCACCAAGCTTCTTCAACTGATCGAGAATAATACCCCCATACTTTTCTTTCCAGTCCCACGCATATTCCAAAAACTCCTCCCGGCTGATCGATTTCTTCTCAATTCCTTTTTCTTTCAACATATGAACCACTTTAGCCTCGGTAGCAATCGAAGCGTGGTCCGTACCGGGAACCCAGCAAGCATTCTTCCCCTGCATCCGTGCTCGGCGAATCAGTACATCCTGTATGGTATTGTTCAGCATATGCCCCATATGCAGTACGCCCGTCACATTCGGAGGGGGCATCACAATTGTATAAGGCTCACGTTCATCGGGAACGGATCGGAAAAATTTCTTTTCCATCCAGTAAGCATACCATTTATCTTCAGTTTCGTTCGGATTGTAAGTTTTCGCTAAGCTCATGTTGATTTGTTCGTAAGAAAAGCAAAAATAGTGTTTTGTTTATTAACTTCGTAGGAACAAGTCATCTAAACAATCACATTCATACAACCATGAAATACCCATCATTCTTTTCCTGTGCAATTATTTTAGGGGTCATGGGCGGTTGCTCCCACCCTGAAATTCAGAAGGCGTCAAACCTCCCTGATAAATTCATAGACCCATCGAATATGGATACCACTTATAAACCAGGCGATGATTTCTTCCGGTACGCGAACGGACAGTGGATGAAGAACAATCCGATTCCTGACAAAGAGACCCGCTGGGGAAGCTTCAATGAATTGAGAGAGTTCAACGCTCAGGCGGTGAAAGGCCTTTTAGAAGCAGCGGCAGTAAAAAAAGAAGCCAAAACCGGCAGTATTGAACAGCGCGTCGGAGCCTTTTACAGGAGTGCCATGGACAGCGTCGCTATTGAAAATGCAGGCGCTTCGCCGATTCAGGAAGAACTCGGCCGAATCGATAAAATTTCGGCAGTAAACGAAATCATCGTTGAAAGCAACAAATTACGCGTTAGCGGAATGGCAAGTCCCTTCTTCGGTTTCTATGTAGGTCAGGATCGGAAAAATGTTGAAAAAAACATGCCGCAACTCTCTCAGGGCGGAACTACCCTCCCTGACCGCGACTACTACCTCATTAAAAATGACCGGAATAACGCGATTAAAGCAGCCTATAAAAAATATATTACAACACTCTTTAGCCTAAGCGGAAAAGATCATAGAGAAGCGGAACGTTATTTCAACACCATTTGGGACATAGAGAGCGCCCTGGCCGCAGCACAGAAAAGCCGGGTGGAAATGCGCGACCCGCAAGCCACCTACAATAAGTTCGCCCTGAACGAATTTACGAAAGAAACCACTCCCCTGAACTGGACGGAGATATTACCGAGTTTAAAAGTGACGGGTGCCGACTCCATCCTGGTAAACAATCCCACTTTCTTTAGAAGTGTATCGCAGCTGCTTTCACAGCGTCCGGTGGAGGATCTAAAAATTTATCTGAAATGGAATGTGCTTAAAAATGCTGCCCCTTATTTAAGTACCGACTTTGTCGACGCCAACTTTGCCTTCAATCAGGTTTTAACCGGGCAAAAAGCAATTACCCCCCGCTGGCAGCGAAGTTTTGTGCTAATCGACCGTAATATAGGCGATTTACTCGGACAGTTATACGTTGAGAAGTACTTCACGCCTGAAGCGAAACAGCGCATGGAAGACCTCGTACAAAACCTTTCAGTTACCTTAGGCGAGCGCATCCGCAACCTTGACTGGATGAGTGACGAAACCAAAGAGCGGGCTCTTGAAAAACTGAACGCCTTCACGCCTAAAATCGGTTATACCGAGAAATGGAAAACATACGATGGACTGGAAATCAGGGAAGACGACTTTTACGGAAATATTAAACGGGCAAACGAATGGGCCTATCGCGACATGGTCAGCCAATTCGGAAAGCCGGTCGACCGCACCCGGTGGGGTATGACGCCTCCGACAGTAAACGCATATTACAGTCCCGTAAACAACGAAATAGCCTTCCCCGCTGGTATCCTCCAGTTTCCGTTCTTCGCCTTTACAGCTGACGACGCCATCAATTACGGCGGTATAGGCGCGGTGATCGGACATGAAATGATCCATGGTTTTGACGACTCCGGACGTCAGTATGCAGCCGACGGGAACTTGAAGGACTGGTGGACAGAGGAAGATGCTGCCCAATTCAAAAAACTTGCAGAAAAAGTTGTTGAACAATATAACGCCTATACCGTACTCGACACCATTCACGTAAACGGAAAATTAACGCTCGGAGAGAACCTGGCCGATCTGGGGGGATTGTCTGTTTCCTACGCAGCTTTCAAGAAAACGCCACAGGGGCAATCCGACGAACTAATCGACGGATTTACACCCGACCAGCGTTTCTTTCTATCCTGGGCACAGGTTTGGCGAATGAACGTTCGGCCGGAAACAGCGGCACAACTGATCCTGACCGATCCGCATTCACCAGGCGATGCAAGAACCATCGGGCCCCTGGTAAACATGAATGAATGGTACGAGGCGTTCAATGTGAAGGAAGGCGACAAACTCTTTGTTCCCGAAAAAGACCGGGTGAAAATATGGTAATATAAGCAATTTGCTATCTTTGACGAATAATTCCAGCTAATGAAGATTGAACAATTCTACGATGAAGGACTCGCACACGCGTCATACGCAGTCTTGAGTGCAAAGGAAATTATTTTAATAGATCCCGCCAGAAACCCGAAGCCGTATTACGACTATGCGGAAGCTAACGATGCCAGAATTGTCGGAGTGATTGAAACACATCCACATGCCGATTTCGTCAGTTCGCATCTGGAAATCCACCATACAACCGGGGCGATTCTGTATGCGAGCGAACTGTTGGGTGCCGACTACCCGCACCAGACATTCGACCAGGGCGATCAGATTAAGCTTGGAAATATTACCCTCGAAGCACTCAATACACCCGGTCACTCGCCCGACAGTATCTGCGTTCTGGCGGTCAATGAAGATGGAAAAGAACAAGCATTATTTACTGGCGACACCCTATTCGTAGGCGACGTTGGTCGCCCCGACCTTCGTGAAAATGTGGGTAGTATACAAGCCAAGGCAGAGGAGCTCGCGCGACTGATGTACCGCTCCACACGCGATAAAATTTTAACATTACCCGATGATGTAGTGGTCTACCCTGCTCACGGACCCGGATCGCTTTGCGGAAAGAATATTAGCTCCGACCGTTTCAGTACAATTGGCCGTGAACGTCGAGAGAACCCGGCGCTGCAGGAAATGGAAGAAGATGAATTCGTCAGCCTCATCACCTCCGACCAACCATGGGTGCCCAAGTACTTCCAGTATGACGTTGCCCTCAACAAATCTGGCGCAGAGCCTTTTGAGGCCAGCGTACGAATGGCAACCAATCTATTCGATCCATCTAATCTTGCAGACACCGTACTCGCTATTGATACCCGCCGCGCAGAAGACTTCCGTGCCGGGCACCTCCCAAATTCCATCAATATCCCGGACTCCAAGAAGTTTGAGACCTGGTTGGGTTCCGTAATGGCACCGGGCGAATCGTTCTACCTGGTCGGCTACGACGAAGCTTCCTTACGTTCTATCATGGAGAAAGTCGCTAAAATAGGCTATGAAAAATCCGTGAACGGTCTGTTGTGGAACATTGACGGGGTCGTCAAGGAACAAGCGTTTAACAAAACCAATTTTGATAAAAACCCCGAAGCCTTCCATATCCTCGATATCCGAAACGATGCCGAGGTAGCGAAAGGTAAAATATTCAAAAATGCGATCCACATTCCCCTCCACCGCCTGCGAGAGAATGCCGCGGCACTACCGGTTGACAAACCGATTGTCGTGCATTGTGCCGGAGGCTTACGATCGGCTATCGGGGCCAGTATTTTATCCGACCTAATGCCAGAGGCGCTAGTTCTCGACATGAGTGACACCATCAAACAATACCAAGCTGAATGATTAGCGTCATTATCTCCTTTCTCAGCGTCCTGTTTTTTTCTCAGCCGCAGAACTCAGATATTGATCCTGAATTCAAATCTGAACTGGAAAAGATCTATCTTGAAGATGTTCCTACCATTACCGCGACAAAATACCTACAGCTCAACAGCGATAGTGTCGTGGTCCTGGATGCACGCGAAAAAGACGAATTTGAGGTCAGTCACCTTCGGTATGCACGCAACGTAGGTTACATCTGGTTTGATATGCGAGATATCTATGATATTCCAACGAATAAAACCATTGTTATTTATTGCTCGGTAGGCAACCGTGCTCAACGAATCGCACAGCTATTAATCCGATCGGGGTATAAGAAGGTATATAACCTATATGGCGGAATATTTGAGTGGGTAAACGAAGGATATCCCGTTTATGCGCCCCGCGGAGCGCAGACACCCCAGATACACGCTTATAATAAACGCTGGAGCATTTGGTTGCAGGAAGGGGTCAAAGTATTTTGATGAAGATCGTACAAACCGCTGACGGTTCGTCCACTCTATATCACGAGGCAGTAGGAGAACATTATCACTCCATTCATGGTGCGCTTCAGGAAAGCAAACATGTTTTCCTCAACAGCGGTCTCCGTTACTTTCTTCAAAATAACAAAGGTCCCGTATCCGTCCTTGAAGTAGGTTTTGGAACGGGATTGAATTATCTGATGACCATGGACTTCGCAGAAGATAACGGCATTACGGTACATTATACGGGCATCGAACGCTATCCGCTTGAAATAGAGATGCTGGAAAATATCGGCTATAAACGCTATGTACCGGATGCTTTGGGTGAGCGTTTTATCACTGAGTATCCGGTAGCATTAACGGGGGTGGTTAATAACAAGGTAGGGTCATGGCAAATTTCGGTTGAGGATGTGATGGACTTTTCCAGTTCAGAGAAATTCGACGTATTATATTTCGACGCATTTGCCGCCATTCATCAACCGGAAATGTGGAGTCCGGAAACCCTCGGTCATGTCACTTCCTTCCTGAACCCAGGAGGCGTCTTCGTCACCTATGCCATCACCGGTAATCTAAAACGAACCATGAAGGCATTGGGCTTTCGCATCCAGAAAATACCCGGAGCACCTGGTAAACGCGAGATGCTCCGGGCAATTAAAGAGTAACTATTTTTGTTGGGTTACTTCCATTTTTTCAGCGAAATGATCGCAATAATCCCTCAAATCGCCAATCACAGCTTTTGCCATTTCGTCGTTTCCGGCGGCGCGCAGGAAAGTATCACCCAGTGTTTGAAGCGTTTCATAGAAAAATCGCTTCATTTCATCGATCGGCATATCTTTGGTCCATAAATCGATACGCATCGAATTCTTATAATGCGGATCCCACAAAGCAAGGAAAAGAGCTTTCGCCGCCAGAGCTTCTGACGATTCACCGTCTGACGATTCCCAAGTTATGTTTTCCGGAACGTTCGCGTCGTCCAATTGCACCATTAATTTAATTTCTGCTGTTTTCATCTTGTTAATTATTAAAAATACCAGACGGCTAAAGCTATTCCTGCGCACAGAGCAATCAGGATCAGTTGAGCCATCCAAATCTTTCGTAAGCTCACCAAAGCCACCCTGCTATACTGGTCGGCAACCAGGCTTACAATCACCGCCAGCAAGAACCATCCGGCATGGCCCGCTTCCAGAGTCCGGTCTATCAACCGAAGGCCGACAAAAATCATTATAAATGCCGTCAATATGTTCAGGGGAGTAACACGGCTCATTTTTTCTTATCGAATCGCTTTGACTTTCCTCCAGTACGGTGAATGACTTTCCCGCTCGTTTTATGCGGATTATTACTCTTCTTTACATCTCCCTTACTGTTAGAAGCTTTCTTATCGTGGAAAGCACCCTGGAAATCCGGATTATCTCTTCGTTTTTGATGATCAATTTCACGGGCGATCTGTTGCCGCTCAGCGTATTCCGTCTTTTCAACAAAAACCCCTTCCGGAATATCCTTCACAGGAATTTTCTGGCGAATCAGCTTTTCAATCTTGTGGAGGTAGTACTCCTCAGCCGGATCACAAAAGGTTATGGCCTTACCTTGCTTAAGTGCTCGCCCGGTCCTTCCGATGCGGTGCACATAATCCTCAATAACAACCGGTACCTCGAAGTTAATAACGTGACTTACATCGCTCACATCGAGGCCTCTTGCTGCCACGTCAGTGGCCACCAAAATCCGTAACCCGCCCTCCTTGAAAGCCGTAATTGAATTAATACGGGTATTCTGACCTTTGTTCGCATGAATGACACGGACGTCCTCAATTCCATACTTCCGCTCCAAAAATGAGAATACATTATCAGCAATTTTCCGCGTCTTACAGAACACGATCGTACGCTGGAAAATCTCGGTATCACTTAGCAGATGATTCAGTAAGTTTATTTTTGTCTTCAGGTTGGGAACATAATATAACGACTGCTCAACGGTCTCGGCAGGTGTAGCCTGCGCGTCTACTTCCACTTTTGTTGGAAAGGCAAGAAAATCGGCTGCAATCTTCTGCACCAATTCACTCATCGTCGCTGAAAAGAGCAAGTTCTGTCGCTTTCGCGGAACAATTTCAAGAATGCGATGAATTTTGCTAATGAAGCCCATATCCATCATCTTATCCGCTTCGTCGAGCACCAGAAACTTCAATGATTTCAAAAATATATGCCCTTCCAGGTAGAGGTCCAGAAAGCGGCCCGGCGTAGCAACAATAATATCTACTCCTTTCTTCAGGTTCTCGATCTGGGTTTTCGGCCCCAATCCGCCGTAAAGTACAACCGTCCTCAGATCCATATATTTGCCAAGCGTTTGGATATCCTCGTGAATCTGCATCGCCAGCTCGCGCGTAGGCGACAGAATTAAGGCACGCGGATCATCCCCTTGTGCAAATTTCAACTTCATGAGCATCGGAAGCACATACGCCGCCGTTTTGCCTGTACCCGTTTGAGCTACCCCCATGAGGTCCTGCCCGGCAAGGATCGGTGTAATCGCCTTTTGCTGAATAGGAGTCGGCGTTTGATACCCGGCTTCAGCAATTGCATTAAGAAGTTGCCTGTTTAATTTAAAGTCCTCGAATGAGTTGTACATGGTTACAAAGATAGATAAAATAACTATTTTTGGCTCATGTCACAGATTCTGATAAAAAACGCCACCCTCGTGAACGAAGGCCTCATAAGAAGCGCAGATGTTCTGATAAAGAACGGAATCATCGAGAAAATTGCACCGATAATCGATTGCGCGAGTGATCGTGAAATTGATGCCGAAGGGCTCCACCTGCTTCCGGGGTTGATCGACGATCAAGTTCATTTCCGACAGCCCGGTCTCACATACAAAGCCGACATCTGGCATGAAAGCCGCGCTGCGGTCGCCGGGGGAACCACCTCCTTTATGGAAATGCCTAATACCGTGCCCAATACCCTAAGTCAGGATCTGCTGGAAGAGAAGTATCAGATTGCCGCTACAGAGTCGCTCGCCAATTACAGCTTCTACATGGGAGCCGCAAACGACAATCTCGAACAGGTCTTGCTCACCGATCCCCGAACGGTATGCGGGGTCAAGGTTTTCATGGGTTCCTCAACCGGCAATATGCTGGTCGACAACGAAACAACGTTGGAGCATATCTTCTCTGAAGTGCCCATGCTGATTGCAACACACTGTGAAGACGAAGAAACCATTCGCAGAAACCTGGAACAATATAAAAGCCGTGGCGCTTTAAGCATCCTCCAGCACCCCCTGATACGATCGGCAGAAGCCTGCTATATATCGTCCTCCAAGGCTGTCCAGTTGGCTGAGAAGTACGGAACGCGCCTACACATTTTGCATATATCGACTGAAAAAGAAACCCATCTTTTCCGAAATGATGTTCCGCTAAATGAGAAGAAAATTACCGCCGAAGCTTGCATTCACCATCTTTGGTTCACAGATGAGGATTACCTTAGCAAGGGAAATCTCATTAAATGGAACCCTGCCGTAAAAACGCCGGCTGATCGCGAGGGCGTCTTTAAAGCCTTACAAGACGGACGCATCGATGTCGTCGCGACCGACCATGCTCCGCACACACTGGCTGAGAAAGAAAGAAGCTATAAAGAAGCCCCTTCGGGAGGGCCACTCGTACAGCATGCCCTGCTTGCGCTGCTCGACTTCTACAAAGATGGGAAAATGAGCCTGGAGGAAATCGTTCAAAAAACAGCCCACAATACCGCAGTTTGCTTTCAAATTGAACGGCGGGGCTTTATACGGGAAGGTTATTGGGCCGACCTCGTGCTGGTCGATACTCATACCCCATATGAAGTCAACCGATCCAATATACGCTCCAAGTGTGGATGGTCACCCTTTGAGAATTACCGATTTAATTCAACCATCGCTTATACGATGGTATCAGGCAATCTGGTTTACGAAAAGGGTCAGCTCGTCGAGGGTACCACTGGCAGACGGCTCCAGTTTGAACGCGATCCAAAGAATTAATAATATAAAAGAATGAAAAACCTCCTTTCATCGGCTTTTCTCCTGTTGAGTATCGCCGCCTGCCAAAACACCTCTCAGTCACCCGAAAATACAACCATCGCCGACACCCCGGAAATGACAGCAACTCTGCCCGACACACTCTTGCTTTCGAAAGCATACAATCAATACAAAGAGTCTCGTTTCGCCGTAAAACGATTCAAACACCAGGAAGTAGAAAGTCTGCTTCACCAGCTTGCCGGGAACGATGCTCTGAAGCTTCATAAGCTCGGAGAGTCGGTGCAAAAAAGAAATATCTACCAGGTCGAATTCGGGACAGGCCATAAAAAGGTCATGCTCTGGTCGCAAATGCATGGCGATGAAAGCACCGCAACCATGGCGATTTTCGATATTCTGAATTTCCTGGGTGGCAGCAATGACGAATTTGACACCGTCAGGACTTTGATACGGAGCAACCTGCACCTTTATTTCATTCCAATGCTCAATCCCGATGGAGCAGAAATTTTCAGCCGTCGCAATGCCATGGGAATTGACATTAACCGCGATGCCCGAAGCGGGACCACTCCGGAAGGTAAAATTCTTATACAGGCAGCAAAAACAATTGCACCTCAATATGCATTCAACCTGCACGATCAGCAACCCTATTATGCAGCTGGCTTTAATCAAAAGCCGGCTACCATTTCTTTCCTCGCTCCTGCCTACAATTACGAGCGCGACACCAACCAGACACGAGCCGACGCTATGCGTTTGATTGTGGGAATGAATCGCCTGCTACAACAGTATATCGAAGGTGGAGTCGCCAAATACGATGACGCCCACGAACCAAGAGGTTTCGGAGATAACTTTCAGAAATGGGGCGCCAGCACGATTTTAATCGAGTCGGGCGGCTATCCGAACGACCCTGAAAAACAATATATACGCCGCCTTAATTTTCTAATCATTTTGAACGGACTAATAGATATTGCAACCAACAATTACCAAAAATATAACGTAGATGAATATGCCGGCATACCCGACAACCGCGTTAAAATAAATGACCTTCTTATCCGTAATATCACTTTCAAAAATGATACGCTCGCGTATAAAACCGACCTGGCAATCAATCAGGACCAATACAGTCTCGACAGCGGTCGCTATTACCTTCGGGGTCGTGTAGAGGATGTGGGCGATTTACAGGAAAGCAACGGTTACCATGAACTCAATGCAGATGGATTAACCTTTACGGAAGGGAAATTCTATGAAAAAACCTTTAAATCGATAGACAAAATCACGCCGAAAATCGCGTACGACTTGATTAAGGCCGGATACTACGGAGCCCGCATAGAGGAGGTGCCGAAGGACAGGCGGCATTTCCTGCCTTTGCTAATTTTAAAGAACGCCCCGGAACCCGGAGGTGGGATGCACCTGGGCATGCCAGCCAACTTCTTCCTTACCCAAAACGGCAATCTTCGATATGCGGTCATCAACGGCTACCTCATCGACCTGAACGAAGAACCTAAAGATATCTATAATCAATACATCCGATAATGCACAAATCCTTCGCACTCCTCCTTTTATTTTTGCCGACCGGCGCTCTTGCTCAAGTTTCCGACACCCTCAGCGTTGAAAAAATCATGCAGGATCCCAAGTGGATGGGTGTCTCTCCCGAGCGATTAAGGTGGTCGGAAGACAGCAAAACCCTCTTCTTCACCTGGAATCCTGAACGTAAGGAACGCGAAGAGACTTACCAGGTTCACGTTAGTCAGCCAGAACCCGAGAAGACAGCATTGGAGACTGCCAATTCTTTGCTCCGTACCGAGCTGGTGTACAAAACCGACCGCAGCCTGGCGGTCTACGAACGGAACGGAGATCTATTTTTCTACAATCCCAAAAATCGCTCGCACGCCCGGCTCACTAACACTATCGAGCGTGAAACCAACCCAGTCTTTACACTGGAGGGCGACCAAATTGTATTCGAACGGGACGACAATCTTTATCTGCTCAACCTCGGTGACAACCGGTTGACCCAGCTTACTAATTTTTCGAGTGCCCGAAAAGATCAAGACAACCCGTTATCCCGACAGGATCAATGGTTAAAGGACGATCAGCTCAGAATCTTTGAAACGATTCAGGGCAAAAAGCAGAAGCAGGAGATCGACAAGGAAAGGAATGAATCACTTGCAATGAAGCGCCCGAAAGAAATCGCCCTGAGTCCGAAAGACCGCATCAGTCAGCTTCAAATCAGTCCTGACCTGAACTTCGTCACGTACCGTATTAGTATCGCAGCTGAAGGTAATCAAAACACTCTTATTCCGGAATTTGTAACCGAATCGGGATACACCAATCAAATTAACGGACGAACCAAAGTAGGCAATCGATTAACAACAACGCGTTTCTTTGTTTACGATCGAAAACTCGACAGCATATCCGAAGTGAGTGTAGCTTCCATACCAGGAATTAAAGACCTTCCCGATTACCTAAATGACTATCCCGACCGCCTGGCTGCGGCAAAAAAGGAAAATGCCGACCGGAAAGTCAACCTTTTCGGTCCCTACTGGAATCCGGCATCCGACCGGGCAATCCTTACCGCTTACTCAGCCGATAACAAAGACCGGTGGATCCTTGAACTTGATTTGAAAGACAAAAAGCTGCACCTGGTCGACCGCCAGCGCGATGAAGCCTGGATCGGTGGCCCCGGCATCTCAGCATTCACCAATGCCATTGGCTGGATAGACCGGCATCGGTTTTATTTCCAAAGCGAAGAAAGTGGCTATTCACATCTGTACGTATACGACTTCCGGACCCGAAGCCGCAAGCAAATGACCAGCGGAAACTACGAGGTGCAGTCACTGACCTTATCGAACGATAAAAAAAATTTCTATTTCAGCGCCAACCAGGAGCATCCGGGAATTACGCATTTCTATAAACTTTCCGTATCTGGGGGCGGCGCAATACAGCTGACCGGCATGAAAGGCGGCAACGAAGTCACCCTTTCGCCCGACGAAAAATGGCTTGCTATAAGACATTCTACCAGTAATCGCCCCTGGGAGCTTTACCTTCAGGAGAATAAACCCGGTGCAAGAGCGGTTCAAATTACCAAATCCACTTCCGACGCATTTGATTCATACGCGTGGCGCGAACCCGATGTGGTAAGTTTTAAAAACAGGCACGGCGACGATATTTATGCACGGGTGTATAAACCAACGGAAGCCCACCCATCCAAACCAGCCGTCCTCTTTGTACATGGTGCAGGTTATCTTCAAAACGTACATCATTGGTGGAGCCAGTACTTTCGCGAATATATGTTCAATAACTTTCTGGCCGATCAGGGATACACCGTCATTGATATCGATTACACAGCAAGTTCCGGTTATGGACGGAACCATCGCACGGGCATCTACCGCCACATGGGTGGAAAGGATTTATCAGACCACGTTGATGCCGTTGAATTTCTCCACAAAAATTATGGAATTAACCCAGCCAATGTAGGGATCTATGGTGGATCCTATGGCGGATTTATTACATTGATGGGACTATTTACCGAGCCGGAGGTATTTAAGACGGGTGCAGCGCTCCGATCGGTGACCGACTGGGCACATTACAACCAGGGTTATACCTCAAACATCCTAAACGAGCCGGCCAACGATGAAATCGCATACAAACGCAGTTCACCTCTGTACTTCGCTGAAGGTTTAAAGGGCCATCTGCTGATGGCACATGGGATGGTGGATGTTAATGTGCACTTCCAGGATATTGTACGACTGTCGCAGCGACTCATCGAACTTGGTAAAGACAACTGGGAACTTGCAGTTTATCCCGTGGAAGATCATGCCTTTGTTGAAGCAGCCAGCTGGACCGACGAATACAAAAGGATCTTTAAACTTTTCGAAAGAACTTTAAAATCCCCCGACGATTACCATGAATAATTTCAGTAACCCGGTCATTGAATGCAGCGAACTACCTCGCTTCGAGGAGGTTGCACTAAATCCTGTCTCCAATCTTTACTGGCGGGTAATCCTGATAAATTTTCTTATCAGTCTGCTTATTACCGCAGGCATGGTGATCGGGATCGTTTTCATCGCATCTCCGTTGAAGAACTACCTACCTTACATCATCGGTATATTTATAGCGTTTTGGGGAGGAGTATACAGACTTCAACAAAGAGCCTTTCAGCGTCGTGGCTACGCGGTTCGTCAGCACGATATTATCTGCCGCCGGGGAACATTAGGCACCCTAACCACTGTCATTCCTTTCCAGCGCATTCAGCATGTAAATGTCAATGAAGGCGTGTTTTCAAGAGCCTACGGGCTTGCCCAGCTTCAGATCTTCACCGCAGGGGGGATGGGTAGCGACATCAAGATATCCGGATTGCTGCGTGAAGACGCCATTAAAATCAAAGAATTGATATTAAACCGAATGACGCAGGATGAAATTTGATCAACCGCAGCGACAATCACCCATTGGTATGGCCGTTGAATCAGGACTGATTCTGTTCCACCTGATCAAAAACGCGTGGCCGGTTTTTCTGGTAATATTCCTCCGGATTGAAACCATCAACTTCTTCTATTTGTCTGGTGGCATTCTCATCGTTCTTTTGCTGATATGTACTTTCGGATACCTCACCTATCGAAATACCAGCTTCCATATTGACGAAAGTAGCGACGAGTTCATTTTAAACCGGGGCATTTTCAATAAGCAGCGGGTAGTTGTCTCGCTGTCTCGAATACAACAGGTGAACATCAATCAGGATTTCATTCATAAAATCTTTGACATTTACTCCCTTGCAATTGAAACGGCAGGAAGCGTCAAAAGCGAAGCAACCATACATGCCGTAACCAGGCATACGGCGCTCGCACTTCAGGTCCGACTTCTCGAGGCTTCAGCGAGCGCTGGTCCGATAGCACAACCCGACAAACCCGATAGCCCTGAACCCTTCATCCGAATCGGCTTAGACAGTCTCTTTAAAATTGGGATAACCTCGCGATACCTTGAAAGCTTATCGCTACTGATCGCGTTCTTCTACGCCATTTATTCTAACGCCCGCGATATTTGGTGGAGTGGCGAAGAGGATGAGCAGGAACTGAACCACCTGATCGGCTCGTTCTTCAACCTGCAGGCAGCCGGTATGTTATTGGGTGGGTTTATCGTTATTATATTGCTTTTCAATCTGATACGCACATTAATAACCTATCACGGATTCACGATTACTCAGATAGGTCGTTCTTTGATGATATCGTACGGACTTTTCAATACCAAAAATACCATCATCCGACCTGCTAAGGTCCAGATAACGAAGGTGACACAAAACTATTTCCAGCGGAAAATGGAACTTTCGCAAATATCTGTTCATCAACCGAGTAGCGACATCAATATCGATAAAAAAGCCAAAATGGCTATTCCCGGCTGTAACTGTCAAGAGGAAAAAAAGCTGATGGCATTTCTTTATGGCCGCCCACCTGAAAAAGGCTATACCCTTCGACCAAACTGGCGTAAAATGCTTCCGGGCGGCATAATATTCATGCTGCTACCCTTGTTTCTCTACGGATTTGTTGACTACTATATGAGTGTGCCTCCATATGTCCATGCCTTTATCCTGTTGTACCAGCTTTTGGCTGCCTGTATGATATACTTCAACTATCGAAACGCACGACTTTATGTAAGTCTTGATTTCGTGATCAGGCAATCCGGTATATGGGATATCACCACTGAGTACCTCGAACCTTACAAGATTCAGGCGATTAGCAGCAAACAAATGCCCTGGCATCGAAAACACAACATCGGGCACATTACCTTGCATACGGCCGGCGGCGATTTAGCTTTTCGATTCGCCGACTTTTCTCAGCTGCAAAGCCTGAAAAATCAATGGTTGTTCCAGGTGGAAAGCTCAGACCAGGAATGGATGTAAGAGGTTAGGGTAACTGAAATTGGGAAATGAGTTCCTTGCTCATCATAATGCCGGCAAGCGAACCAAAGGCCGAGGCCATCGCAATCGAACGTCCGCGGGTGGAATTATCACCAGCGGCGTATACGCCACGAACACTGGTTTTTTGAAACAAGTCGACTTCAATAAATCCCCGTTCAGTTAATTTGCAGCCCAGCTGCTGCGCCAACCCGCTCTGCTGTCTGAAGTCGGGATTCGCATAAATCACTTGCATCACCAACACTCCGCCACCCTCAAACTCCACCTGCTCCAATACGCCGTCTTTGTGTACCATGCGTTTGATCTTACCGGTGTGAAGCTGAACACCCATGCTTTTTAGGATGGCGCGTTGCTCATCCGTAAATTCAGGCTCACCGTTACTTAGGATGAAAGGCTTTTTTGCCCAATTTATAATCAGCTTTGCTTGTTCAAAAGCCCGCTTGTCGTGCCCCAGAATGGCGGTCGTACAATTCTTATATTCATACCCGTGGCAATACGGACAGTGCAAAATCGTCTTCCCCCAGCAATCGGCAAACCCCTCGATGGAGGGTAGCATATCTTCCAGGCCGGTAGCCAGAAGGATCTTTTTCGAATGAAATTCTTCCTTTTTAGAGCTGCTTTCGCTGGTAACACGAACTTTGAAACCGTCTTCTGCCTGTTCAATGGAGGTGACCTCCCCCCGCTCCATGTAGACAGTGGGATATTTTCGGACGTCCTTTCTCGCTTCTTCAGCAATATCGGTTGGTGGCCTGCCATCGTGCGTAATAAAATTATGGGAATGAGGGGTAAAGCGGTTACAAGGAGTACCGCGGTCTACAATCATGACGGTCTTCATCGCCCTTGCGAGGCTCATCGCCGCCGAAAGACCGGCGAAACTACCTCCCACAATAACTACATCAAAACTTCTTCCCACGGCCTAATCCTGAATAGAGGTCATCATTTCCACAGCTTCTACATTGCCTTGTTGAACGGCCAAGTCGACGGCCGTCAACCCACGTTTATCCCGAATGGAGGTATCAGCACCTTGTTTCAGTAAAATGGCGACAAGCTCGTTCCTGCCGAACAGCACTGCAAACATCAAGGCCGTACCGCCATTGCTATGCTGCAAATTGAGATCAGCACCATGGCTTGTCAGTAGCTCTGCAACCTTCGGGTAGCCTTTAAAACAAACGCCCATCAGCGCGGTATTTCCTCCTGAATCCTGCAGATTCACATCAGCACCTGCCTCCAAAAGAATTCTGACCACCTCAAGCTGGTTATTGTAACTGGCAATTATCAAGGGTGTGAAGCCGCGTGCGTCCTGATAGTTTTTATCAGCACCTTCCGCAAGCAGTGACAACACCAAACTGGTGTCGCCATTGCGTGATGCATCGAGCAAGCGATCGTTTTTATTATAGTCCATAAAGTTTAATAAGGCTTGCTTTCATTACTCTCATCCTCGGCCTGCCTAACAGCATCATGCGACTCGGTCGTGCCAATCGGACCTTTATTGCTTGCGTCCACCCTCGTCGCTGCTAATCCATCGGCCACCCGCTGACCGTATTCCTCATCGCATTGCCTGAATAACGCTATCATCCGGTTTTGAATATCCAGATTTGCAGTCGCAATTGTATTCACCAGATTGAGAATTAATTCATCTCGTTCCCAGTCCTCCATATCGCGATATGCCTGGCCGGCCTGCTTAAAATTATTCTGCTTCTCGATCTTCTGTCTGACCAGTTTGGCATGGTACAACGGTGTATGGTCGGCATAATCATTTTTGATTTCAACCGGGCCACCGAGCGAAGAGGGCTCGTAATTTACATGAGGATTTGTTCCGGAAACTCCACCCTGATTATAGGTCATCTGTCCGTCGCGCTGATTGGTGGCCACCGGAACTTTCGGTGCATTGATTGGCAACTGCAGGTAATTGGTTCCTACGCGGTAGCGTTGTGTATCGGAATATGAGAATGTACGTCCCTGCAGCATTTTATCGTCTGAAAAATCAAGTCCGTCCACCAAAACCCCCGTTCCGAATGCCGACTGCTCTACCTCAGCAAAATAGTTTTCAGGGTTCCGGTTAAGGGTCATCTTCCCTACCGGATACCACGGAAACTGATCCTTCGGCCAAATCTTCGTATCGTCTAGCGGATCAAAATCAAGTTCCGGGTGTTCCCCGTCTTCCATGATCTGCACACACAATTCCCATTGAGGAAAGTCGCCCCTTTCGATGGCTTCGTACAAATCCTGCGTAGCATGGTTGAAATTTTTGCCCTGTATCTCCTGCGCCATCGCCGTTGTCAGGTTTTTGATGCCCTGAAGTGGCTCCCAATGATATTTAACCAATACCGCCTCCCCATCTTTATTCACCCACTTATACGTATTTACGCCCGAACCCTGCATCTGTCGGTAGTTCGCTGGAATCCCCCATGGCGAGAATAAGTAAGTAATCATATTCATTGCCTCCGGGGTATGACTGATGAAATCGAACATGCGTTCACCATCCTGACGGTTAGTCACCGGATCGGGCTTAAAGGCATGGATAAAGTCAGGAAATTTCAACGCGTCACGAATAAAAAATATCTTCAGGTTATTCCCCACCAAATCCCAATTTCCATCCTCCGTATACATCTTTACAGCGAATCCTCTGGGATCGCGCAAGGTTTCCGGCGAATGCCCTCCATGGATTACGGTCGAGAATCTGACAAACAGCTCGGTCCTTTTGCCTTTTTCCTGAAGAAATTTAGCCCGGGTGTATTTTGAAATCGGCTCGTCGCCCACCATCGCGTACGACTCAAAATAGCCGTGTGCACCGGCACCACGAGCATGAACCACCCTTTCGGGGACCCGCTCGCGGTCGAAATGCGACATTTTTTCTAAAAACTGATAATTTTCAAGCGTGGCAGGTCCGCGGCTTCCGACCGTACGAAGACTTTGATTGTCATAAATAGGGTGTCCATTCCGGGTTGTCAAGCGAGGAGAATTCCCCTGCCCGGCTTTTCTGCGCATGTTTGATTGATCCATAATAGTAGATTTATAAGGTAACAGACGATTAAACATCTGGCTACTGAAAAGGTTTTAAAAACAGGCCAACAAAAAAACCACCGACGTATAGGGACGACCGGCGGTTTCTACTCATCAATAATAGTTTGTTTTAGTCATTTACCTGTTCTACCAGATCGCGGGCCTCTTCCAGGTGATGCCGTAACGCAGGGAGCTTTTCCCCTGCAAAGCGTTTCAACTCACCATCCGAAACGCCGTTGGAACCCGATGCGTCTGAAAATAGTTTAACGGCTTCTTCGTGTGAAGCGACCATGATCGCGGCAAATTCCCGATCAAATGCTACCCCTTCAAGACCTTCAAGCCTGTCAAGGTTTTGCTGATGTCTGGCCAGCAAGTCGTCGGGCATATCCCATCCCTTCCTGCTCACGAGAGCTCTCATTTCAATTCCGGTAGCACCATGGTCGGCCACCATCATCCCGCCGTAGTCTCTGACTTCCTCACTATTTCCCCGGGTTACTGCCAAACCGCCCGCCTCAATTTCGAACATATTGCTACTGGCCGCTTCCGTTACGAAGGTCTGGTTGTCCATCCGGATGTTGTCGTCATCGTCGTCGCTGCATGCTTGCAAGGTAACTGCTGCGAACATTACTGCCATCACTGATCCTATTAATCTTAATCGTTTCATAGTAATTGATTTTTAATGTTATATTTCAGAAATCAACCCCTGTGCAGAACGAAAGTTTCGGCGAAAATTACTCGTTTTTGAATGAGAGTACCCTTCTGAAACCAGTATTTAAACCCTTAATCGTTCCGTTTAAATACCAACTGTGTTCGCGTGCCTTCGCTATCGTTCACAAGCGTCATGGTACTGATCTTGCCAATAATATTCTCCTGTATACGGTACGTAACGCCGTCATACTCCATCACACGGGTGTCTACTACGTTGTATGGGACCGAAGTAGCAACGCCGCCACCGGGTTGGTAAATCCATGCGCGGTTGTCACTTTTAAACTCCAGGTAAGCGTCGTCGGTCAGCAACTCCGTACTGATGCCAGCCTCGCTACCTGTTGTCACCGTCTTAGTCAGCCGGTTCCATTTCCCGGTCCGGATCACATTTTTAACAATGTCTTTTTCTGCGCTGTTAAGGGTCTCCTTGCTGCACGATCCGAACGAAATCAGGATCAGTGCTATAAAGGAATAAAGTTTAAATTGCTGTTTCATAAATGCTTTTTTCGTAGGCACGACAAGTTTAGTGCCATCCTTCCGGTCGACTTTTAAAAAATATACCTATTTTCACATCAAAATGTGATGTATGGAACCCTTATTTGAAAAAGACATTTCTGTCCGCTGGGCCGACATGGACCCAAACTTCCATCTACGGCATAGCGCATATTACGATTTTTGTGCTCAGCACCGTTTGGAAATACTTGATCGTATCGGACTTTCATTGGAACTTTTCCAAAAAGAACAGGTCGGTCCGGTTCTGTTTCGTGAAGAATGTATTTTTCGTCGGGAAATACGATTTTCAGACAAGGTCAGAATTTCAACCCGACTTGAATCGACCTCCGCTGACGGCTCCCGATGGACCATCAAGCATCAGTTAACAAAAGAAGGAACGCTCTGTGCGACGATTGTTGTCGACGGCGCATGGATGGATACCCGGGAAAGGAAATTAGCAAGACCGGTTCCAGAGTTTATTATCAAGGCTATGCAGCGTTTCCCCACATACACCGATCCCAACAACGAATAATTCATGGAAAATTTTTCACTTTACATGACGATGCTCGGCTGTAAGCCCCAGGGTCGTTTAACCGAGCAGCACGATATTTTCTTCGGCATTGCCCAAGAACTAAAAGACCTGATTCCCGATTGCCAAGCGTTTTGGCCGGAGGCTGATCAGAAAATCCACTTCGACGCCTGGCGGAAAGTGCAGTATGTCGACCAGCATAGAGTTCGGATAGTAGAGCGCAACCACAGTGCGGAAGAAAGTGACAAGCGTTTATACTTCATCAACTTGGGAGGGTATAAAGCAAACGAGTTCGACGAGTTTCATTATAAGCTTCTTACCGTTGCTACAAGTAAAGCGGAAGCCATACAGGCAGCCAAGAAAACCGCATTTTATAAACACTGCGGCTTTCCTGGAGCAACATCGCATATCGACGATCAGTATGGTGTAGATGTAGATGACCTTTATCTCATTGAGGATATTCTTCCGCAGAAATTCAAACACCGTTTTCAACTGCAGATTACCGAATCAAATGAGGGTCTGCACGATGAAATTCATGTCGGCTACTTTAAATTAAGCAGTTTCTAATCGGGATGAATTATGCTTCACAGCTCGAGCAACTCACCATATTAGCGATAAATTCTTTTGAGACGCTCTGACTGCGCTGGTAGTAGAGCGTTTTCACACCTAATTTCCACGCTTCAATCATCAACATATTCACATCTTTCACAGGCAAATTAGCCGGTATATTCAAGTTCAGGCTCTGTGCCTGGTCGATATACTTTTGTCTGATCGATGCCTGCTGAATAATCTCGAGCTGACTGATTTCTTTGAAGGTTTTGAAAACGGCCTTTTCCTCGTCAGATAACTCCTGCATATGCTGTACGCTTCCGTGATTCAGCATAATGCTTCGCCAGGTATCTTCATTGTCGAGACCCTTTTCGACAAGGAGATTGCGTAAGTACTTGTTCTTTCGCATAAAATTACCTTTCGATAAACCTGCCTTATAATAGTTGCTGCTGAATGGTTCAATTCCGGGCGAGGCCTGGCCCAGTATCGCCGAAGAAGAAGTCGTAGGCGCTATGGCCATCAGCGTGGTATTACGCTTTCCATAACCTTTCAGAATTTCAGGCTCTCCGTAGATATGAGCAAGCTCTACGCTTGCTTTTTCGGCCTTCTCACTAATATCTTTAAAAATGACCGAGGTCAGTCGTTTTGCTTCCATCCCTTCGAAAGGAATTCTGTTTTTCTGCAAATAGGAATGCCAGCCCATCACGCCTAGCCCTAAAGCCCGATGCCGCTTAGCAAATCGATTCGCGGATGCCAGATAGTAGTTGTCCTCCGTTTTCGCGATAAACTCCTGCAACACCGCATCCAGAAAATACACAGCCAATTTAACTGCGCCCGTATCCTTCCACTCATCATACAATTCCAGGTTCATCGACGACAGGCAGCAGATAAAGGACTCGTCGATCGATGAAGGAAGTGCAATCTCGGAGCATAGGTTGCTCGAGTGAATCTTCAGGTTCTTATCTTTATAGACCTGCGGCTTATTTCGATTAATGTTATCGGAGAAAAAGATGTATGGCAAGCCCTTTTGCTGACGACTTTCCAATACCTTTGCCCAGATGTTGCGCTTCTCAACATCGCCGTCTATCATTTCCTGCATCCAGTAATCAGGGACACAAATTCCGTTGAACAAATTCTGGATCGGATTCCCGATATTTTTGATGTCGAGAAACTCCTTAATATCCGCATGATCAATGTCCAGGTAAGCTGCAAATGCTCCCCTCCGAACGCCGCCCTGTGATATGGTATCCATAACGGTGTCAAACAGCTTCATAAAGCTGACCGCACCGCTACTCTTCCCATTATCCGTTACCGCGCTTCCTCGTTCCCGCAATTCCCCAAAATAGCCAGAAGTGCCACCTCCGATTTTGGTCTGCATAATTACTTCGCCGAGCTTATGCGTAATGCCTTCAATATGATCGGGCACATAAACGTTAAAACAGGAAATGGGGAGTCCGCGTTCTGTACCCATATTCGCCCAAATCGGCGAGCTCAGGCTCATCCAACCCTTCTCAATCATTTCTATGAACGCTTCCGCTAATTCCGGTTTGTATAAACGCCGCGCGGCTGCCACCGCTACCCGCTCAATGGCCGATCGTGCGGTTTCACCTTTTAGTAAATAACCCCTGTTCAGGATTTGCTGACTTTCTTCATTCAGCCACCATAGTCTTTCCATTATATATACGATTTAAGGGTTAAAACAGATCGTTAGCCGTAATACTCTTGTCGTGCTTGGTGTAGTCCACCGGCCGTTTCGCGAAGAAATCGTCCATGGAGTTAGCAAACACTTCCTCTTCAAACCACACCATCGGAAGGTAGTCTATCTCAGCAACATGAAATACTTTTGACAAACCAATCTTACTCAGGCTGTCATCTGCCCGATATTTCATAAAATTCAGTAGATCCTTCTTACTGACGATATCAATTTCCCCCATCTCGAATATCCAATCAAGTATCTCAGCTTCAACTTCGATTGAATTTTTCACAATGGAGATAATCTTTTCCTGCGTGAGCGCGTCGAAATATTGGGGGAACTCCCCCCGGATCGTATTTACGATATAAATCCCTGCATTGGCGTGAATTTGCTCGTCAACTGAAGTCCACCCAATGATATTGCTCACGTTTTTCATCGCTCCTTTGAAACGTGTAAACGACAAAACCACGGCAAACTGGCTGAAAAGCGAAACATTCTCGATCAGAATAGAAAATAGAATCAACGAAAACAGATACTCTTTTTCGTCGTCGGATTTGGCTTTTGAGAGCGCATCCTGAAGGTATGCTACCCGCTTGTTAATAACCGGTACGTGGATTAACTGCTCAAAGGAATTGCTGTAGCCTAAAACTTCAAGCAAACGGGAATACGCTTCCGAATGTCGGAACTCCGACTCCGCAAAAGTGCTTCCAAGTCCATTAAACTCAGGTTTTGGCAAATGCTTGTACAAATCGCCCCAGAATGATTTTACGGCAACTTCAATCTGAGCGATGGTAAGCAAACTCCGCTTAACCGCTTCCTGCTCGTGCCGTTCCAGGGTCGAGTGAAAATCTTGAACATCGGCAGTGAAGTCAACTTCAGAATGTACCCAAAACGATTTGTTGATGGCTTCTGTGAATTTCAGAATCTCAGGATACTCGAAAGGTTTGTAGTTCACCCTTCTTTTAAAAATACTCATATTACTTCGATTAAATTTTTAACAATCTTATCAAAAGAGTAATATGTTCAAACGGATAAATCCACTGCGGCAGAAAGACCGGGGATATACATTCGGACATTACTTCTTTGGCGAAAGCAAAGCCTAGCGGAAAAGGAAGGTGATCTGGCTTATAAATAAATTTATATACAGTTGCGCAACAGCTCGTGATTCTCACACGATTCCCCTTTTTTATTACCTCGGTAATACCTGATCGCTATGTTTTACAGCAACAAAACTAGGATTAAATAAGAGCGATTCAAGCTATTTTTATCCACATCGCCGAGGTTGTCAACATTCCGGTTCAGGCCAAAAAAAAACCGCCTGCAAAAGGCGGCTTTTTACCAGAAACCCGGTCAATTATTTGATCTCAATTTGGCGCGATATTAATTTCGCTTCTTCTTTCTTGGCAACTGAAATATGTAATATACCGTCGCGATACTCAGCCTGGATATTAGCATCATCGGCACTATCAGGTAAAGCAAACGACCGAACGAAGGATGTATAGCTGAATTCACGCTTATTGTAACGCTTATCCGAGTCTTCAGTCTTTTTTTGTTGTTCAGCAGATACAGTTAGCAAGTTCCGCTCTAGATTGATCTTAAATTCCTCTTTCGATAGCCCGGGAGCGGCCATTTCGATCAGATATTGATCCGCTGTTTCAGAAACATTGACTGCAGGCACGCGCGCCATCATCCGGTCGGAGAAAAAAGAATCGTTAAAGATAGATTCAAAGATGTCGTTCACACCAGTACTCAAACCGTGGTTTTTGGTTCCGTTGTTGAATTTAATAAGTGACATAATAAACCTCCTTAATTATTGTTAAACCATATTTTGCTTATACAATAACAAAGAGAATACCAGTGCATGAAGACGAGCAAAAACGGCTATATAGCAAGTGTACAGCTGAAAAAAAATCAGATTCGACGACAATTTTTCAGTATTCCCTTGTCATTTTTTCAGCAGTTCTTTACTCCTATCAGCAACAATCCGGAGCAAGAGCGGAAATGCCGGTTCAGCCATGGCCCCATGATCAAAGCCGTCAAGCTTGTATAAGTAGGTCTCCTTGTGGCCGGCTACCTTCATCATACGCCACATGTAAGCATTCTCCTCGTAGCGGCCAAGCATCTCCAGATCGGCATCACCGGTAATCAGGTGCAAAGGAGGCGCATCGTTACGCACATGGAAAAGTGGCGCATAGCGATCAATCGTAGGCTGAGTTCCTTCAATGCCATTTTCCTGCCGGATGGTGAAGTGCGTAATGGTATGACCGCTAAATGGAATGCTGGCAGCAATGCGGTCGGCGTCTACTCCAAAGCCCTTCAGGTACGATTTATCAAGCGTCACCATCGCTCCCAGATAACCGCCCGCTGAATGTCCGGAAACGAAAATCAAATCCTCCCTTCCGCCAAAACTTTTTATATTTTTGAATACCCAGGCAATAGCCGCAGCGGCATCCTCAATATAGGCAGGCGCTTTCACTTTTGGCGAAAAGCGATACCCTACGCCAATAACTGCATGGCCTTTCTCCATCAAAGCTTTGGGCACCTCCTTACTGCCGCCGGTAATACCCCCACCATGAAAATAAACGATTGTCGCAAAGTCCTTTTTATTTTCGGGATAATAAATATCAAGGAGGCACTGCGACTTCATATAGTCGTCTTGCGCCACAGATTTTTCGTAATAAGGAATATTATCTTTCCTTTGATACTGAACCTCTTGTGCCGATAGGGAGAAGGTTATAAACAATAAAAAGATGCTGGTCAAGATTCTCATAGTTCTACATTTTTCATAAATTTAAGGAAATATGTGAGTCGCGAAGTAATCCTTTGGAATTTGTCGGATTCAACCCTATGTATTGACGTATTCAGACAATCTTCATGTCAGCTCTTCCCTTTACATTTGACTAACCTAATGAACGAAAAATGAAAGCGCAAATCTTTATCAATCTTCCGGTTCAGGACCTTCAAAAATCCATGAGTCAGTATGAATCCGTTGGGTTCAAAAACGAGCCGAATTTCACCGACGAAACCGCTGCCTGCATGAAGTTCAGCGACGAGATCTACGTGATGTTGCTAACCCACAATAAATTCAAGCAGTTCACGTCGAAAACCATTGCAAATAGCAAAAGCAATGTCGCAGTTATCAACGCCCTGGCGGTCGAAAGCAGAGAACAGGTAGATGAAATGATGACAAAAGCTCTAAAGGCGGGTGCAACCGAACCAACAGCTGCCCAGGATCATGGCTTTATGTATCAACGAAGCTTTGAAGACTTTGATGGACACTTGTGGGAAGTTTTCTTTATGGATATGAGTCAAATACCGGAAGAATATGCTCAGCAATAAAATACATCCCTGCCTTTGGTTTGATAACCAGGCAGGTGAAGCAGCGGATTTCTACTGCTCAATATTTGAGTCGGCCGAAGTAACCGCCCAAACCTCATTGGTCACAATTTTCAAATTGGATGGCCATAAATTTATGGCTATTAACGGTGGCCCCATGTTTCAAAAGAATCCATCTATCTCCTTTTTTGTCGTAAGGCAATCCAGGGAGGAAGTAAGCCGGCTATGGGCTAAACTCACAGAGGGAGGGTCAATATTAATGGCACTTGATCAATATGAGTGGAGCGAGCTCTACGGCTGGGTACAGGACCGCTACGGTGTAAACTGGCAGGTAAGCATGGGCGATATAGGGGATACCAGCTACAACTATTCTCCCTGCCTTATGTTCGTTCAGGATCAATGCGGAAAAGCCAGAGAAGCGATCGAACTATATACCACTTTATTCGAGAACTCTTCGATCCTAAACATCCAGGAATATACAGCGTCTGACCACGACAGAACCGGATTGGTCAAACACGGAAGCTTCATGCTGCAGGGTAAAACTTTTATTGCTATGGACAGTTCGGCAAATCATCCTTTTCAGTTCAACGAAGCCATCTCTCTGGTGGTCGAATGTGAAAATCAGCAGGAAATCGACTACTATTGGGAAGCACTCAAAATTGAAACAAACGAGGGTCAATGCGGATGGATAAAAGACCGCTTCGGTGTTTCATGGCAAATCATACCAAAACCGTTCTGCCAATGGGCGCTCGATCCTGAAAAAGGTCCGCGTGTGATGGAGAAAGTAATGACCATGAAGAAACTCGATTTTCACGCCCTTGAAAACGCCTGAGATTAATTTCGTTTTTCGTGACGTCAAGCTTTTGATCACTATCGCGTCATTTTTTTAATTGCATCTGACGTTTGTCCCCTCCTATGCAAATCTTTTAGACTTGGGGGTGTCACTACTCGGATAGGAATTCTCATCACCGACCTTTCCGGCGTGCCGTTAAGGGTCCCCGCCTTCCATTTTGGACCGTTTTTGATCACCCTTACACCTTCCTCCCCGGTTCCATTGCCCAGATCCTGCGCAATTTTTACATTCGACATAGAACCGTCAGCCTCAATGACAAAATCGATAAATACGATCCCGTTCTTACGGGCACGTCTGGCTTCTTTAGAAATTTTGTAGTTCTTATCGATGTACTTAAAATAAGCATCAATTCCCACTTCCGGTTCGGGGTCAACTCGCGTAGTATCCCTCCTTACAATCGTATCCCTGCAGGAGTTCGGGGCAGCAAGAGCCGAAGCTTCGTAGACGACTGGAAATAAACAGAACCCGACAATGGCACGGAGCGGCGAAACGGGACGAGAATCCGATGCCACGGCAGGTTGAATGAGACCAGCAGCACAAATTGAAAAAATACACCCGCAAAAAATCGAGCCTAGGCGAGTGAGTAGTTTCCTGGAAGATCGCATGTTTAATTAATTTAGGTTTAAGTTTAACACGAATGGGTATGTTAAAATGGGTTGAGCAATTACTTGTCTATTCTATTCCGCGCTCATATAATTCTCTTTCCCTGTCTTCCATTTGCAAGCTAGGACGATTATTTATCGGAATTGGAAAGGTCATTGAAACGCGGACAGGTTTGCCAAGTTGCATGCCAGGCTTCCATTTGGGCCCCTCCTTAATTACCCGTATACCCTCTTCCCCTGTTCCCTCGCCGAACGTTTTTACAGCTTCCATTTCAGTGAGAGAACCGTCAGGCTCGATCACAAAACGAACCAGGACAGACCCTCTTCTGCCCGAACGCCTAACCGCTTTGGGAGTTTTATACTTTCTTGAGATGTACTTATAATAAGCTTCGTACCCCATTTCTGGCTCGGGGGGTATTTCATTAAAGTCAACTGCTAAGTGGGGAATCGTATCCTGACCAATGATAAGGCTATCAAGATCCGGGGGAAAGGAACTGCCATGAACCCTCCCGAACAGACCGATAAATAGGATCAGTGCAACATGCTTCGGCATCCAGGTCAATTTCTTTGCTTGATCTTTGAACATCAGGTATGGTTATAATTGATTGATATAAAAGTATAAAAAAAAACATTATTACACACTCACCCATTGTCTTTTATTAAGAATATCAGAGCATTGTCTAACGAAACAGGCCCGGTGTCGGAATATGCATCATTCTTCCATCGGGCCTGATTTAAATGTGTGTTAATGACGATCTATGATTCATTCGGCTTATCTTCTGGAGTCTTATCTGCCGGAGCAAGATTCAGTTGAATTGGAAGGGTAAATTGCACCCGTACCGGCTTGCCATTCACCAACCCAGGCTCCCATTTCGGAGACGATTTTAAAACTCTCAGCCCCTCTTCACCTGTGCCATGCCCAATATCCTGAACCAATTTAATATCGACAAGGGAGCCGTCCTTTTCTACTACAAAACTGTAGAGCAGTCTACCTTGTACGTTAGCTTTTTGCGCCTCTGGCGGGTAACTATAATTTTTACCAATAAAACGATATAAGTTATCCATACCACCGGCAAATTTCGGCATCACATCTGGCTTTTTGAAGATAGAATCTTGTTTTAAAGGGTAAGTCTCACTGATTGGCACTTCCGACCTAAAATTTGGTTCAGCCTGCTCGGCCGACTGAAAAGCAAAAGAAATCATAATCACAGGTATCAGCAGCAGCAAGCGTGCAGCCACCGATTGTTTTGATTGGTTTTTGAAAAGCATAGCAATACGTTTTTTAAGAAATGGTTTATTAAAGAAATTATTAGCAAGTGTATTAATCGGCACGCCCAGATTCTGCTGAACAAGCAGCGTGGCATATTGAATACGGTCTTCATGATCAACGGTAGTCGCCCGGTCGGCGATGTACTCATGATTTAATTTTGCAGCGCGGATCCAAACATGCACAACCGGATTGAACCAAAGGAATGTTCGTATCAGCTCGAAGAAAACGATATCGACGCTATGCAGTTGCTCCACGTGCACTTTCTCGTGCGCCAGCATCGTGTCGCGTGCAGCCAGTGAGTTGTCGATATATATGGCGGTAAGGAAGGAATACGCTGCTCCCGACGGCGGATTTTTAAAGGAAGAATAAATACTTATGAAGCGGTATATCAGCCAAACCAGCGACACCGCGCAACCAGCCAGATAAATGCTTAGCCAAACCGGAAAAGACGGCGATGCTGCCATAGAACCGATCTCAAGAACCGGCAGCTCCGAAACAAAAAGCTGGCTCTGCGCAGCAACACCCACACTGCCCACATCGATCAGGGGAAGCAGGAAGGAAAGTATTGCCGCCCCAAGGAAGTACCATCGGTTCAGGTTGAAAAAGGTTTCGTTTCGAAGGAAGACCCAGTAGAAACCGTAAAAAAAGGTCAGATACAGGTTGGTCCAGATAAGATAATTCATAATTCCGTCTTTTTGGTTGTCGCCTTACTCCTACTATAACACATTGATCATCTGCTGATCCAATGATCTTTAAGGTTAAACCAAATATATAACTAATTGTTTAGTTTTCAAACTATTTTTTTAGTTTTTAAGAATTTTCATATAAAACACCCTTAGCTATCGTTCACTGTGCTTTATAACAGGGACAGATGAAAGTCGGACTGATTACGGAAAAGATAGAGACTAGTTTCGAAGGACGAGCGATATTTCTCTGTAGCTGGTCTGTAGCTGGTCTGTAGCTGGTCCGAAGGTGTCTTAGAGAAAGGTGAACGAAAACACGGAGCGTGTGCGAGCGATTGGCACAGCTATTCAGGGGAGTTCTTAAAGAGATGTATTTAAGAAAGTAATTTCTGGCGAAGCAAAAATTCGAGCTGTGCGTTGGTAATGGCCAGCTCTTTGTTTTCCTCAATAACTTCGAGTTTTTTAAGATAGACTTCGTAGGCTTTTTCAATCACCTCTTCCAGTTCTTCTTTATTCCAGGGCTTGTTCAGGTAGTGATAAATTTCACCTTTATTGACCGCGTCAATGATGGCTGTCATATCGGTATAGCCCGTTAACAGGATCCGCATCGGACTTGGATACAGTTCGATTACTTTCTCGAGAAACTGAACTCCGGTCATGTTGGGCATGCGCTGGTCGGTAATGACAATATCGATTGGTGTCCGGCTTAAAACTTCAAGCCCCTCTGCCCCGCTGATTGCAGTATAGACATTGTATTTGGTTCTAAATGTGGCTTTAAAGGACAATAAATTGTGCGTTTCATCATCCACATATAAAATCGATATTTTCTTATCTGTCATATTGCATTAATCTTATACCGGTAAGTTAGCAAGAATTGTACTAAATTACAGCTTTTGTATTTATTCCTTCAATAATATTTTAATTATTGATATCGGCCTCTACAAATCCATTTAGGGCGATTATGATTTCCTTGTCCGTAAATCAAAGAAAAGTGTATCTTTATTGAAACAAATCTTACTTAACAAGTGCCACAAACTATCGAACCTCAGTTATATAATGAATATCGGCCGTTAATACTCAGGCTCAGCCACCTGGAAGATCGGAAGGCCTACGATAACTTACTTAAGTCAGACCCGCATATTAAGCAATTCGACACGATACATAGTCAGCTAACCGAACTAATTCGCCTTCTTAATCCCAGCGAGCGGCTCAGTGCCGAAGAAAGTGAAAGTTTGATAGCAGCACATACCAATGGCATACCCATGCATGAATACGGCGTATGGGTCTACTATCCCTGGAACCGAAGTCTGGTCCACTTATTGGACGAAGAAGAATTTATACACGTTCGGACTAACCGAAACATGCTTAAGATAGCTCCCGATGAAATAGCAATTCTTCGCAAAAAGAAGATCGGCATCATCGGTCTCTCGGTGGGCCAGAGCATAGCCCTTACCATTGCCATGGAACGAATCTGCTCGGAATTACGGTTGGCCGACTTTGATGACATTGAACTTAGCAACATGAACCGGTTACGGGTTGGCGTGCACGACCTTGGAATGAGTAAGGTGATTATAGCAGCACGCCAGATAGCTGAATTAGATCCGTATATCCGTGTGAAATGCTTTGAACGCGGAATACAGCGAGATACGATCGACCGGTTTTTCGAGGATGAAGACGGACGCCTGGACGTTTTGGTCGAAGAATGCGACGGCCTGGATATAAAAGTGGTGAGTCGTATTTACGCTAAGAAATTAGGCATCCCGGTCGTAATGGACACGAACGACCGTGGCATGCTCGACATTGAACGTTTCGACCTGGAACCTGAGCGCCCTATACTGCATGGCCGCGTGCCTGAATTGGAGGAGATGAGCACTGACCAACTGATTGATAAATTAGAAAACCTAAGTCTTCAGGAAAAAATTTACTTCCTCTCCCAAATTATCGGCATTGAAAATGTCTCAGACGCCATGAAGCTCTCATTGTCACAGATGAATAAAACCATCGTCGGCTGGCCGCAACTTGCTTCCGCTGTAACATTAGGGGGCGCTATGGTAACAGATACCTGTCGAAAAATATTATTGCAGCAAAACAGCGAGTCGGGACGCTATTTCGTCGACCTTGACACTTTGATTGCGCAACCCGATCCTAAGCATTCCAAAGCCCGCTAAGAATGATGCAGATCAGAACCTTTCAGGCGCCAGATGACCCGGAGGCTTGTGAAAAATTCATCATAGGCCATCAAAAACTGCTCGAAATTTTCGGAATCAGTAAAATTACTTCCAACCGCCAGGATTGGGTGGATGATGAAAATACAACGGTCATTCTGGTTGAGGACAAGGAAACTAAAATTGTATACGGCGGAGCACGGGTGCAGGTAGTATCCGAAAAGTTTACCCTGCCTATTGAGAAAGCCTTAGGGAAATACGACTTGGGTATTTATGAAATGGTTAAAGAAGACCACCTGAATGGCGGAACCTGTGAACTTTGCGGTTTATGGAACTCGCGTGAAGTAGCCGGTATGGGTATTGGAAGCTATATCCTTTCCCGGGTAGGCGCCGCAATCGCTTCGCAGCTGCCGGTAAAGAGTATATTTGTGCTATGTGCCCCCATTACGGTACGAATGGGAAAGCGTGTAGGTGCCGTGGTCGAAAGTACCCTTGGTAACGATGGATTATTTTACTATCCAAAAGACGATCTTATTGCTACCGCCATGCGGCTTCGCGACATAAACGATTTGAGCCATGCTGATCCGTCGGAAAAAGACAAAATTCTATCCCTGAGAGAGCAGCCGCATCAGATGATCTTCGAACGAGGCCCCAAAGGAACCTTTGAAGTAGAATACAATCTGAAAATACCAAACCTCCGGAAATGACAGGACTCAGATACGTTATCATTCTTATCCTCGGCCTGTTTAGCGTGGCGAAGATTTATGCCCTACCGACGGATGATTATATATTTTCAGACGAGAACACGTTAATCAAGCTGAACACCCGCATAGAGGTTTTCAGAGACCCTCAAGGGAAAATGGGAATTGCGGAAGTTGCCCAGCAATCGTTTGAAAGCATCAATGCAGACAACCTTAACTTTGGAATTACGGCCGACCGGATCTGGATTCGTTTCCGCGTGACAAACGCTACCCAAAGGGAACAGCTCTACATCATTATCGACCAGCCTTCGATCGACAGAATCAGCATGTACACCGCAATCGATAAAAACCGATGGCTGAACTATAATCTCGGCGAATATAAAAGTTTCCGAAGGCGCTTCAACGGAAATCCAAATTATGTTTTTCCGATCAGCCTCGCCGGCAATACAACTAAAGAAATCTATATCAGTGTGGAGTCGAAAGACCAGATACAGCTACCGATCTTTGTAGGGACATCGAAAGGAGCAGGCGACAAGGGATCTGATCAAACCTTTATCTTCGGTATGTATATCGGTATCATCCTGATTATGGCCGTTTATCACTTCTTCATTTATCTGACAGTCAACAAAGTAAGCTATCTATATTATATTCTTTATATACTGTGTGTGGGACTGGTGCAAATGAACTTTAAGGGCTATGCTTTTAAGTATTTATGGCCCGATAATCCCTGGGTTGCCATGAACACCACGTTCATTTTACCGATGTTTTCGGGGCTGACCACGGCGCTGTTCGTCAAGCGCTTTCTTTATACGCCGCATTTTGTACCCAAACTGGATATGGGCATTAACTTGTATATGTGGCTTTGCATTTTTGGTGCGGTCATCGGACTGGCCGGTTTCAGTATTCTGGGCGTACAGATTCTTCAGGTGATTGCATTGATCGGAGGTGTTTATGCCTTGATCGTTGCCTTCGCTGTGGTTCGAAAGAAATACCGGCCCGCCAAGTTTTTCCTTTTTGCCTTTGCCATCTTTTTTCTAAGCTTAATTGTGTTTGTGCTCGTTAATTTCAATGTGCTTCCGCATACCTTGGTCACCGCTAACATACTGGAAATCGGGTCAGTTGTACAGATTACGCTGCTGTCATTCGCGCTGGCCGATGAGATTAATATCTATCGTAGAGAGAAGGAAGAGTCGCAGGCGCAGGCACTCGAGACGTTGAAAGAAAATGAACGGATTATCAAAGAACAGAACGTCATCCTCGAATCGGAGGTAAGAATACGTACAGCTGACCTTCGTCGCTCGAATGACGAGCTGCAGAAACTACTTTTTGATCTGAAACAGACACAGACACAACTGGTAGAAGCGGAAAAACTGGCTTCACTGGGTATGCTTACAGCCGGAATAGCACACGAAATTAACAACCCTATCAACTTTGTCACGTCTAACATCGCTCCTTTGCGAAGAGATATTCAGGAAGTGTTCGACACATTAGCCGGCATCGAATCGATTAGCGTCACTGAAGGCAGTATGGAAGAAAAGCAGGCGGCCATTCAGAACCTGAAATTACGATACGATATTGATTATATCCGGGAGGAAATTGAAATGCTGATGTCCGGCATTGAGGAAGGCGCCAGCCGAACTGCCGGAATCGTGAAAAGTCTGAGCATCTTCTCGCGGGTGGATGAATACGACTTGAAGCTTGCAGACATCAATCTGGGCATGAAATCAACATTGGTCATCCTGAACAGCTCTTTCAAGGAAAATGTGGAAGTGCGCACCCAATATGGTGACCTTCCCATGATCGAATGTTACCCGGGAAAGCTAAATCAGGTATTCCTGAATTTGCTCACGAATGCGTCCTATTCCATTGAGAAGAAGTTTGGTGACAAACCGGGAGGTATACTCGAAATCAGGACCCTGATGCGAGACAATCACGTATATGTGCATGTGCAAGATAACGGCGTAGGCATTGAAGAAGAATTGCGGAACAAGATATTCGACCCCTTCTTCACCACAAAGGATGTGGGTGAAGGAACCGGACTCGGTTTGTCGATTGCCCACCAGACGATCCTGAAACATCACGGAGAAATTATGGTGGAGTCGACCCTCGGAGAAGGTGCAGAATTTATTATCAGATTACCACTAGTTCAGGACGATAACCTTACTTAGCAGGAAGGCTCATTTTATATAAACGATGGAAAAAATCATTCCGGCTACCATTGAATTCGTAAAGGAAACCCTGAGGGGTGCCGAGAAGGGGCACGACTGGTTCCATGTGGAGCGGGTGTATAAGAACGCGAAGGCAATTAATAAGGCAGAGAACGGGAATCCTTTAATTGTTGAGCTGGCTGCTTTGCTTCACGATATTGCTGACTCGAAGTTTCATAATGGGGACGAAGAAATTGGTCCCGAGTTGGCCGGTGGCTTTTTACGGATGCAGAGCTTACCGGAAGATTATATTGAGCACATCCAGGAGATTATAAGAAATTTATCCTACAGTTCGAGCCTGGGCACCATCAGCTTTCAATCGCTTGAACTAAATATTGTTCGGGATGCCGATCGCCTTGACGCAATGGGTGCCATAGGTATTGCGCGCGCTTTTACATACGGAGGCTTTAAGAACCGGGAATTGTACAACCCGGCAATAACTCCCCGTCTGGATATGACGAAGGCAGAATATAAAAGCACAGAGACGCCTACCATCAACCATTTCTATGAGAAACTGTTACGCTTGAAGGACCTGATGCTGACGGCTAAAGGCAAGGAATTGGCCTCGGAACGGCACGAGTTTATGCTCCGCTATCTCGATCAGTTTTATAAAGAATGGAATGAAACCGAATGAACCGTCCATCAGTCGCTTCGACCGCATTATCGCTATTTTGATTCAGCTTCAATCGAAACGGGTGGTCAAAGCGCAGGAACTGGCCGACCGATTCCAGGTTAGTCTGCGAACCATCTATCGCGATATTCGAAGTCTCGAATCTTCAGGCGTCCCGATTTGGGGCGAGGCCGGTAATGGCTATTCCCTGATGGAAGGATATCGCCTCCCTCCCGTCATGTTTACAAAAGAGGAAGCGGCGAGCTTTATCGCAGCTGAGAAGCTGATGCAGCAATTTACCGATAAAACCCTGGGCGCTTCTCATGAATCGGCGATGTATAAGATAAAATCGGTACTGAGAGGGCAGCAAAAACAGTGGATCGACTCGATCGAACAGCAGGTGATGATTACCCCCAACAAGGATTTATTTAACGAGCATGTTCCCGATGCCCTGGAGATTTTTTTCGAAAGCTTCGCCATGAAAAGACGGGTCTATATGGAATATAAAGCTTTTTTCTCGGAAGAATCCAAGGCGCGGGAAATCGAACCTGTGGGGCTTTTCCACGAGCATAATCAGTGGTATATGATGGCTTATTGCTTGCTGCGGAACGACTACAGGCAGTTTCGAACCGACAGGATTGAACGAATCCGCCTGACCGATAAACCTTTCGAAAAGAAACACCCTCCTTTAGAGTCGCTCCGGAAAAGGGAAACCAAGGAGCCGCTCACGCGCGTTCGAATCCGCGTGGAGAAACACATGGTACGTTACCTGCAACATTCGCGTAAATTTTATGGGTTTGAGTCGGAAAAGGATCTGGGGAATATGGTTGAAATGACGTTCATGACTTCATCACCCGACGACGGTTTTCCGCGGTGGTTTTTGATGTTTGGAGACTACGCAGAAATACTAGAACCCGATACCTTAAAGGATCGGGTTCTGGAAATCATTAAAACTATCACTAAAAAACTCGATTAGCGCTCATAAAAAGCTGGCGGTTCCACGTTCAACGAACGCAGATAGACATAAGCTTGCCCACGATGATGAATCTCATTATCGATAAAATAGAATATAGATGAGGATACCGTTCCCTCATACTGACCAAAAAGGACAATTTCCTCCTGAAAGCGCTCCAATCCAATTTTAGGGAACAAATCGTTCAATTGCTTAGTAGCTTCATCCCAACTGGCAAGCAGTTCTGCTTTGGTGGATACCGGAAGGTCATCAGAGAATTCATTAACGTTCCCCTGAACCATTTCTTTCAACCCCGGTACAGCGATGCCCAGTAGTTCTTTTACCAGCTCTGCAAAGGTGCGCATCCCTCCAATACTGTAGGAAAACAGTTGATCTTCCGGAAATGCTTCAATTACCCGGCGGGTAAGCGCCCGGTGACCTTGCCAATGCTGAAGCAGCTGATCGGGACTAATGACTTCGGTTGCAATGCTGTTTTGTTTTTCTAGCGTGTTCATAAAATAAAATTTTAAGGGTTTACATATAGAGGCAAAGCTAAGCCAAGCTTGTGACAGCCCTATGTCAGCAGCCAACCAGAAAAAAATTATTTTTTATGCAATCAAAGATTTTTTACGTCAAAAGATTCGAACACGGCAGAATTGGAAGCATCTCCGTGGGCTACAATACCAATTCGGTAGCCCATTCCCCAGGGAACGAACTTGGAGGCATCGAAACTTTCCGAGTAGATTTCAACCCAGCTTCCGTTTCCCTGGCGATACTGCATCAGAATGCGATTCCCTCCTTCGCGGAGTTGCACGCGAAGGTCCACTTTGCCAGAGAGGCTCAACTTTTCTTCTTTGACAAGCTCATACTTGCCCGAAAAACTGTTGAACACCTGTATACCACCATTCGACGCTGAAATACCCAATGCTCCCAGCTCGCCGGGCCACTTGCTGCCTGAAAAAGCACCTCCAAGGGCAACTCCAGCCTGTGCTGCTTTGACCTGTACTGTTACCTCTGCATCGAAATGAACGGTTTTGATAAACTGGCCAATGAATGTACCTAAACCTCTGTTCTGATCATCGCTGGCCTCCAAATGCAATGCCTTATTTAAGCGATAGGCGGGCCGTGTGCTCTTCGATGGCCATTGCCATTCCAGAGGCAGTTGTTTCACCCTTGTAAAATCATGACTGATATCGAGGTCGGTGCGCGGACGGTTCGCAACCGTAGCATTATGAAGTACCGGCCATCCATCTTCATTGGGAATTAGTTCTTCGATGATTCCTTCCCTACCTACAAATACATCATAGTCTTTGTTAAAAGCATGATACATCATAAAAAGCCGACCTTCCGGACTTTCAACAACGGTTCCATGCCCGGGGCATCGCCAGTTTTCATTGCTTACCATGATGGGGTTCTTCTCATATTTCTCCCAGATCGGGTTTTCGAGTGTCCGGGTCCTGGCGATTCCGGTTTTATAATCGCAATTGGCATCGCAACAGCCCCCTACAGAATATAGGCTGTAGATATACTCGCCCTGGCGGAAAAAGGAAGCTCCCTCCACCAGCGCATTTTCCCAGGGTTGACTATTGGTATACATTTGCTTCTTCTGCCCTAACAATTGTGTTCGGTCAGCGTTGATTTCCTGCATCCATATCCAGCTTTCCTTTCCGCAGCCATTTCCGTCGTTTTTCCAAAAAACATAGATCTTACCATTGTCCTGGAATTCGAAGGCATCGATCGCACCGCAATCGTCTTCAATTATAACGGGCCCATTATCGGTGAATTTACCCGTTTCGATCTCATCGGCATCGATCCAGGCGATTCCGCATTGTAAGCCGGGGTTGCCTTCTACCTGACGATTATGCGCCGTATAATAAGCATAAATTCGATTTTGCTCGGCATCATAGGCGAGTTCCGACGCCCAGAAGTTATTCTCGCCCCATTCATCCTTCATGTCCTTAAAGCCATTGGGAAATACATGATTGATGAGTTCCCAATTTTTAAGATCGGTCGACCGGTAAATGGTAAAATAGGGAGCCCACTCGTTGGTCGTGGAGGTGGCGTAATAAACATTACCCACTCGTATGACAGAGGGATCGGGATTGTCGCCCGGTAGTGCAGGGTTTACAAGTTCGAGGCCTGAAGCCATCGGCGATTGCTCAACAGCGGAAGGTTTATTCTTTATCCCGCAGGAGACCAGAATAAAGGCAGTCAGAAAGGGAAGCAAGTAGGTTTTCATCAGCATATAGGTTTGAAGGAGTCGGCAAACAATATGGTCATTATCGGGTTCTAAGGTAAACAAAAAACAAATAAATATGAGTACTTCAAGATCAATGACTCCCCTTTCCGTAGTGATGAACCGATTAACGGAGAAGGGCTACGGCAGTGAATTCAAAATAGAAAAAGAGGGTGCCGTACTTGACGGAGCTTCGCGGCACTATCAGCCTTCGGAATTAAAAATCGTTAAGATTTACCGCTTTGAGGGAGAATCCGATCCGGGCGATATGGCTGTGCTGTATGCCGTGGAAAGCAACGATGAGGAAAAGGGATTGATTTTAAACGCCTATGGAACGTATTCCGATCAGGACCAGACTTTTTACGACGACTTCATTCTCGGAGTGCCAATCGAAGAGCGCGATGAAATGGAAATTGATGAACCGCCAGCTGAAGTGTAACATTGTTTGTCTGCATTACGTACTATAGAAAATCAACACAAACAATATGAAAAAAATCTTCTTAGTGTTAGCTCTTATAGCAAGTACATCTTTCGCTTTTTCTCAGGAAAAACCCCTGGTACATGTCAATGGCGAACATACGATTATGGTAACTCCCGATGAAGCAGAAGTAAATTTCACAGTTCTGACGAATCACAAGAATCTTCAGGAAGCTAAAAAAATAAACGACGCCATTATGTCAAAGGCGATCGCTTACCTGAAAGCACAGAAAATTGCAGAAAAAGATATCCGGACCACGCGTGTCAGCCTGAACCCTTACAACGAATACGAAAAGGATAAGCCTGTTCCGATGTTCCGGGCGTCTCAATCGGTTTCTTTTCAGGTAACCGACCTTGACAAGCTCGCAGTACTTTTGAGCGGATTGGTGGACGAAGGTGTGAATAACATACAAAATGTTGAGTTTAAATCGTCACGGATCGCCCAGCTTCAAAACGAGGCTCGTTCGAAAGCAGTTGCCGATGCACGGCAAAAGGCAGGCATCCTGGCAGAAGCGGCTGGCTTAACATTAGGCGCAGCTTACACAATTCATGATAATACGTCCAGCAACAATCCGCGACCTATGGCGATGTATAAAATGGAAGCTTCTATGGCTGACAGCGAAAGCGCAATTGCCAATGGCGAAATCGAGGTAACCTCCCGTGTCAATATCAGTTTCCTGCTGGGAAATTAGGAGCGGAGTTCGTTCACAACAAAAAAAAGGGATCAGTGCCACACGAGCACCGATCCCTTTTTCATGCTATGGCAGCTTACTGCTCGGCCGAAAATATATATTCCGAAGTGCTACGATAAGTATCACCGGGCTTTAGAATAATGGATGGGAAGGATGGCTGATTGGGCGAATCAGGGAAGTGCTGTGTTTCCAGACAAAAGGCTGTTCTGAACTCATCTTTTACACCTGTTTTGAAAACGTTTTGGCCCTGCATAAAATTACCACCATAGAACTGTATCCCGGGTTCACTGGTGTAAACGTCCATGACAATACCTGTCTTATCGCCGATTGCCTGCGCGGCGTGTATATATTCTGTGGGAGACGACTTCGTTAATACAAAGTTATGATCGTAACCCTTTCCGAAACCTAACTGTTCATGATCCTCCTCTACACGGACACCAATGGCAGTCAGCTTCCTGAAATCGAAAGGCGTTCCAGCTACCGGATCATGCCGGCCCATGGGAATCAGCGTACTGTCGACTGGCGTGAACTGATCGGCTTTGATCATCAGGCGGTGATTGTTGATGGAGCCGGACCCTTCTCCATTCAGGTTAAAAAAAGCATGGTTGGTCAGGTTTACTGGTGTAGGCTTATCGGTAGTAGCTTCGTAATCCATCTTCAAGCCTTGCTGACTCGTGGCCGTGTAGGTTACTTTTACATGGAGATTACCGGGAAACCCTTCCTCTCCGTCGGGCGACAGATAATGTAATACCAGGGTGGAATCGTTTGGTTGCTCCGCCTCCCATACGCGGTATTGGAAACCAATCTTGCCGCCGTGTAAGGTGTTGGGGCCGTTATTGGTAAAAATCTTATATTCCCTCCCGTCCAGCGCGAAGGTCCCTTTGGCAATCCGGTTTCCTACCCGACCTATCAGTGCTCCGAAATAGGGTTCGGTGGCATCGCGGTAAGCTTCGGCCGACTCCATACCAACAACCACATCGACCGGATTACCCTCCTTATCGGGAACTGTTAGACCGACAACGCGGCCTCCGTAATTAGTAATCAGGGCTCGTAGATTATTGTTTTTCAATTCAAAAAGTTTTACTTCCTTTCCGTCAATTTCGGTGTCGAATGCCTGGGACAGACTGCTGCTATCGCCTCTCTCCTGCTTATCGCTGGATACATTTCCCTGACAGGCCGTCAGCATCGCGCCTGCAGCGAGGCAACCCAACCAGTTCACTGTTGTCTTCGTAATCATCATTATAATAGGTTTTAAGTAATATCAGGGTTAAATTACACAGAAAAATCCGTTTGAAGTATGTCTGAGGAAAAATCACTTTATTTTTCTGGCAGCAGATTTGTAAAGCTGTGAATATGGAAAAAGACAAAGTAGCTTTTAGTCTGAAGGATATCTATAAACGGTTCAAGACATCCCGAACCAAAGCATCCGAACTTTTCAACGACAAGGAGAAGGCAAAGCATACGATCGACCGGGCTTTCAGAAAGGCAAACACCAACAGAGACGATTTGCAGGGAATTTGGGGGCAGCTACAGACCCTGATGTCGCTGGTCCGCGACTATTATAACGGATTGTACCGTGAAGTTCCGGGTCATTCCATCATCGCGATTTTAGCCGGACTACTTTATTTTTTGTCGCCGATCGACCTGGTACCGGATTTTATTGTGGCGCTTGGATTCATGGACGATGTATTTGTCATCGGATTGGTTGTTAAACAAGTATCGAAAGACCTCGACAAATATCGTGAATGGAAAAAAGCGGGAACCGATCAGGCACCCGCTTTCCCAGTAAAAGCCTAAGCTTCTTGAAATTATTGCATTGAATCGGGTATTGTTTACACGAAATTTAGCCAATTACTGCTCTCGGCATAATCTTCAACGACTTTCGTCTGATTATCGAAGTGAAAGGCGGCGAAAAGCGCAGAAATTTCTTGTTGAACGTGAACGATGCTGCTTTCAACCAAATCCTTTCTAAAGCCTTTATTACCTAATTTCAAAACGTAGGCAATACAAACGATGCGAGCAAGGATACGTCCTAAATCGACTAACTCGCGTTGACTTAAATTGCTACTAAGGGTGAAGTCCAGATCTTTCCGGAAGTGCTGGCAAGCTTCTGAAGTAAGCTCCCAGGATTTCAGGTATTCAAACAGATTCAGATTCTTTTGTTTTCTCATCTGGCGACTAATCATGTCGGCGATCTGTGCGTAGAGCATTTCGTTTGAACCTTCAAATATCTGGAAAGGACGACTATCCATAATTCCTCTACCACCGATATGGCTGATTTTATAACCGTTGGCGCCCGATAACTGCACAAGCGTATTGGCCGATTCCTGCATTAAGTCGGTTACAACCGCCTTCATGCTATTCGCCTCAATTCCCTCCATGGCCAGGTTGAACTGAATACCGCTGATTTCGCTGCTGCGCGCACACATGGCAGAGCAGATAGTAAAGGCCGATTGGATGCGCGAGACCTGATATTGCACGTTATCGAGTGCAAGCAGGTTGCCTGCACCCACAACGCGATTCTGCGTTTGTTTGATGGCTTCATCGAGCATACGTTTGATAAAGCCCATACCCATGCCCGGAAACTGAAGGCGACTGCGATGCAGGATGTCGAGCATCATTTTGATACCGGTACTTTCCGGGTGCATCTTGTTTTGGCGGGGCACCTCAAGGTCGATAGTATTCAAACCGTATGGAATCAAGTATAATCCGGGATTATCGAAAAGCTCTTCGACAACCACCTTTTGCTCCTCCACCGAATTATCAGCAATGAAAAAGTCGATATCGCGGGCTAGCTCGCCATTGTCAAGTTGTTTACGGCTCGCTATCAGCCAGTAGTCGGCCATACCGGTCAGCCCTTGCCAATGCTTCGTTCCCTTGAGCTTGTATCCGTTTTCTGTTTCGACGTTGAATGTTTTCATATTCAAAGCATCGCTTCCATAATCCGGCTCTGTGATCATCAGACCGCCCATATTCTGATGTTTCAGGAAACGATCGAAGATCGCCTGCTTTACGGATTCGTCGGCATATTTCGATACCGGCTCCAGAAACAGTGCAATGTTAATACCGAAGGTTAACGAGAGGGGAAGCGATTCGTACGAAGCCGCAGCAAGGATGCCCAGGCATTCCTTCACAATACTTCCTCTGCCACCGTACTGGGTGGGAATAGCAACCGACAACGGGACCTGCGACATGATTTCGCTAAGCACGTGGGGCGGGAACCCGCGATCCAAACTTAACTGATCGATATCTTCTTTTTCGTGGAATAGCTTGTATAGTGTGTTCTCAAAGTTTTTCAGAAACTCTGAATAGTTACCGGTTGTCAGGTCCATACTGTTTTTGATTCGTTTTTTGTTTGTTATCTATAATTTTATCCTTGTTTTTTTATCCAATCAGGTGGGTAAGCCCATTTGAGAGTTTCCAACTGAAGTCGTTCACGGTATTCTCATGAAAGACCTTTTCAATCATATTCTGTACCATTTTATATTCTTCGTGTATGGGGCAAGGCCTGGCATCGGAGCAATGGCTTAATCCCAATCCACAGGCTCTGAAAAAAGGCTTGTCCTCCACGGCGCTGATGATGTCGATTAAGGGACAGGTTCTTTGCTGCTGATCGATATAAAAACCTCCTGACGGACCCTTCACGCTTCTAATAAACCCCTTGCGGGCCAGTACCTGCAATATTTTACCGACCGTATGCGCACTTGCATTGATGGCTTCTGCCGTCTCCAAAATGCCCGTCTTCTCTTCAATGTCGGCCTTCGACGCTAAAAATATGACAGCTTTCACGGCGGTTTTACTCGTTGTATTTAACATTTAATAACAAAAGCTGTTTTCAATCCTTTTACTTCGGTCAAAGGTAAGATTAATAAAAGTATTGCATTACTTTTATTAAAATATTTTTTTCATAAAATAAGTCAAATAATCGGGCATCAGAAATAAGAGGACCGAAAGCCTTAAAAAGTCAAGGTGTGAAGGGTTTTTATTGCATGAAGTTTGCGGGAATCGTTGTATGAAAGAACTCGTCTTTACTTTTGCGCTGTATACTATACTAAGTGCATGTGGAGGTCCCTCCCAGGAAAACACCCCCAATTCAACGTCCGCCAATTCCGACGCTCTGTCACAAAGCACCGATATAGACGGCAGCCGCGTCTGTTACCTGCACATCCATGAGCGTGACTCCGTTCACCTGGAACTAAGACCAAAGGGCGATTCTATCCAGGGTTCACTTTTTTTCAACAATTACCAGATAGACGATAGCCGTGGTATCATCCGTGGCCGCTTTAAAGGCGACACGCTTTTTGTCGTTTACGATTTTATGGCCGAAGGAATGCACAACCAGACGGAGGAAGCATTCCTGAAGAGGGGCGATTCGCTGATCAGGGGCTTCGGCGACAGGCAGATGATAAACGAAACGATGACCTATCAGAAATCGGCCAATATCACCTTTAATAAAGGACAAGTCTTTCATCCCGTTTCCTGCCTTTGATATTATTTCGTACCTTTTCTTTCTTATTATCCTTGACCAGTAACCATGAAGACTAACTTTTTGCTGCTTTTACTTTTAGCAACACTCTCCACCCAGGCCCAAACTTCCGCACCCAAAAACACGACAGTGGGTAGCATCGAAAGATTAAGCGACGAACTTGATCAGCTGTTAGATATCAATCAAAAGCCAGAGGTACTTGCTGAGGGGTTCAAATGGACAGAAGGCCCGGTATGGGTGGAGAAACATCAGATGCTGCTGTTTTCTGATATTCCTCAAAACAAAGTTTTCAAATGGTCGGAACAGGCCGGTTTGGAAGAATACCTTTTTCCGGCAGGTTTTAGCGGCGGCGGCGACGGCGGAAGGGAACCTGGTTCAAACGGCTTACTACTCGATAAGAAAGGAAATCTTGTGTTGTGTCAACACGGCGATCGTCAGCTCGCTAGAATGAATGCTCCGCTCGATAAACCCGCGGCAAACTTTATAAGCATTGCCTCTTTATACCAAGGCAAGAGGTTCAATAGCCCCAACGATGCTGTCCAGCATAGTAATGGCGACTTCTATTTGACCGATCCTCCCTACGGACTTGCTAAAAAGGAAAATCAGGAACTCGATTTCCAGGGCGTATATCGGGTTGGAAAAAAAGGCAAGGTAACGCTACTGATTGACAGTATCCATCGTCCGAATGGAATTACCCTGACCCGGGACGAGAAGCATCTTTTGGTTGGAAATTCTGAGGGCGAACGGCCATACTTATATGCCTACGAACTGGATAAAAACGGAAACGTAAAATCGGGAGGCATTGTATTCGATTTCTCACCCTGGGGAGGCGGTCCTGATGGTTTCAAGGTAAGCAGATCGGGGTTGATCTTTTCAAGTGGTCCGGGCGGGATTTGGATCCTAAACGCTGACTATCAAGCAATAGGTCGGATACGGATCCCACATGCGGTTTCTAACTGTGCCTTGTCTGATGACGAAAAGACCCTGTATATAACTGCCAACCATCAGCTTGTGCGGGTAAAACTAAAATAGTCGGGCGATTACTTTCGGATTTTTTTCAACAAATATCTGTGTAGGGTGTTAGGAGGAAAAAGCACATTCAATCCGGAAAGCATGGAAAACAACTCAGACGTTATGAGATCGGTATGGACCGCCGGCGTTCATCCGAAAGCATATCCTTCACTAAATGGAGATATCGAAGTAGACGTTGCCATTGTTGGCGGTGGTATTACCGGTATTACTTCGGCTTATTTGCTGGCAGCACAGGGAAAATCGGTAGCGGTATTGGAATCGCATGCGATTGGCAAAGGCTCTACCGGTTATTCAACCGGAAACCTCTATTGTCCGGTTGGTGAGCGCCTTTACAGCATTAAGTCGAAGCACGATTCGGACGCCCTAAGGATGCTGGTTAACAGTCGCGCTGCTGCCATCAACTTTATTGAGCAGAAAGTTCAGCAGCATGCAATCAACTGCGATTTTCAACGGGTACCCTGGCATCTGTTCAGCACGACTGACTCAGACAGCAAGGATGCTGAAGTAGAAAAAGAGTACGAGGCTGCCCTCGACGCACGTATTGAACCCGATAGCCGCATTCCAGATCATTTTCCTTACAAAAATGTGTCGCGAATAACTACTATTAAAGATCAGGCGCAGTTCAACCCTTATGCTTATGTGGTCGGGCTGGCAGCCGCAATCGATTCGCCGGGCTGCCGTATTTTTGAAAACACGAAAGTGATCGATGTGCAGGACGGATCGCCCTGTGTGGTGAAGACAGGAGGCGGAACCGTTACAGCCAGGAAAGTGATTATGGCGACCCACTCCCCTAAGGGAGTTTACGAAGTACATACGGAAATGGAAGTCTACCGCGAGTTCGCGATGGCCGTACGCATCCGCGGATCGCTACCCGCTGGTGGGGTTTACTGGCATGTAACCGGATCGAACCAGTTTTCAGTTCGACCCTATTCCAATCACGAAGGACAGTTTCTAATTGCCTTGGGAGAACCCTATCTGGTGGGAACCAAAGAAGACAACCAGGTGCTGCTGAAGAAAATTGAATCGTACCTGCGCGACCGATTCGATGTAGAAGAAATCGTGTACAGCTGGGCCGCACAAAGTTACAAAGCCGGCGACGGACTGGCTTATATCGGTACGAGCCCGCTTCAATCCAATACTTATATTGCAACCGGTTTTAAGGCTGACGGACTTACCTATGGCACCCTGGCTGCCATGATTATTACCGAATTGATAAACGAACGGGAGAGTGATTGGTCAAAATTATTCAATCCTTCTCGTTTTACCCCACTTGCTACAGCGAAGCAGTTCTTGAAGGAAAATATGAATGTGGCAACACATCTGATTAAAGATTACCTGTTCTACGGTGACGTGAAAGACTTGAGCGAAATTTTACCGGGAGAAGGCAAGGTGCTGGAAGTAGACCATGAAAAGATTGCTGCTTACCGCGATGAGCAGAACAAACTTCACGTGGTTTCGTCGGTTTGTCCGCATATGGGTTGCATCGTTCACTTTAACAAGGCGGAGAAAAGCTGGGACTGCCCATGCCATGGAAGCCGATTTACCGTTGACGGAGAAGTGATTGAGGGGCCCTCTTTTCACGACCTGGCGCGCCCCAAATACCCGGACGAAAATAAAGACAAATAAGCATTGTTTCTCGGCAATAATCATGAACTTTGCGTCCGTTTGACATATCGATATCTCACTAGGAAACGTACATGAACTGGATACTTTTGATTATTGCCGGACTTTTTGAAATTGGTTTTGCTACCTGCTTGGGGAAAGCACGCGAAAGCTCCGGCCAAAATGCTACCTTATGGTTTATTGGCTTTTTGGTTTGCCTCAGTATCAGCATGTACCTGCTTATTGTGGCCACCCGTACTCTTCCCATCGGGACGGCTTATGCTGTGTGGACCGGCATTGGTGCTGTAGGAACGGTGCTTATTGGCATATTCTTTTTTAATGAGCCAGCCACCTTCTGGCGAATATTTTTTCTGGTAACACTTATTTCCTCCATTATAGGCCTTAAAGCCGTTTCAGCCCATTAATAAAGCACATTAATTTTTCTTGCACTTTTAGTTTTTTTAATACGAAACATTCGTATATTTACGAATAAACCGTAACACCGTGAAAAAACTTAGCCCGCAAGAAGAAGAAGCCATGCAATTGATCTGGCAAAATAATGGCGGATTTGTAAAAGAAATCCTGGATCTGTTTCCGGAACCCAAGGTTCCTTACACGACGCTGGCCTCCACCTTTAAAAATCTGGAAAAAAAATCCTTCGTGAAGGGTATCAAGATGGGTAATTCGTTCCGATACGAACCGCTGATCGCAGAAGATGAATACAAGAAAACTTTTGTATCGAACTTCGTGAGTGATTACTTCAAAAACTCTTATAAAGACCTGGTAACCTTCTTCGCCCGCGAAGAGAAAATCTCCAAAAAGGATTTGAAAGAGATTATGGATCTGATCGATAAATCGAAATCCTGATCACCATGAACGAATTCCTGATTTATCTCGTCAAAGCTAATGTAGCATTGGCGCTATTCTATTTCGGTTATCGTTTCCTATTGCAAAACCTGACCTTCTATAGACTTAATCGTTATTACTTCCTGCTTGCTCTCGTTTTTGCCGTCTTGTATCCGGCGGTCGACTGGCACGCCTTTTTTCAGGAGCGGGGAGAATTACCGGCGACGTTGATCGGCTTAGCCCCCGAATGGCAAGGTGCGGCTCTTCCCAAGGAATCTTTAGGACTGGGCGATGTCCTTGAATTCTTGTTTTGGACAGCGGCACTCCTCTTCGCAGGACGACTAGGGATTCAGCTATTGGGTATCTGGCGAATCCATCGTCGTTCCACGCCTGCTTGCTGGAATGTATATGCGTACCGCAGTTCGGCCGACGATATTATTCCATTCTCCTTCTGGAAAAGTGTCTACATGAACCCTGGCAGACATTCCGAAAACGAATACGAGCAGATCCTCAAGCATGAATACGTGCACGTTCAGCAAATGCACAGCCTGGATATCCTGATCACGGAACTTGCCGTAGTGATCTTCTGGTACAATCCTTTCTGCTGGCTACTACGCCATGCAGTTCGTGAAAATATTGAATTTATCACGGATCGACGGGTACTAGCTTCCGGAATCGACAAAAAAAGCTACCAGTACAGCTTACTGAATATTAGTACGCTTTCCATTCAGCCGGTATTGGGGACGCAGTTCAATCTTAAAAATCTCAAGAAAAGAATTAGAATGATGAACAAAAAAAACAGCTCGGCCCTTCACTTAAGCAAATATGCGCTTATTCTACCTGTTGTCCTTGCCGGCTCCCTTGTATTCGGGTTGTCTCATGCCGGACAAGACGATCTCCTCTCCATGGAAGCTAAACCGTTTGAATCTTCGATCGATACCAATAAATACCAGGAGAGCCAAAAAGAAAATCCGACGACAATGGTCCATCTGGATCGACAGCAGGACACACTAAAAATGAAAGCCGTCAAGAGCACCGAAGTACCCGCCGGGAAGTCTGATACTTCCAAACAAAAACCTTTATACGTTTTGGACGGCAAAATCTTAAGCAGCGAGCTGGATCAGGTAGAGTCTAATAACATCGCCAAGGTTGAGGTATTAAAAGGAGAAAGCGCTGAAGCCCTATATGGGGAAAAGGGAAAGCATGGAGCAATTTTAGTCACTACCAAATCAAAATCGACAGAAATTAAGTCCGTACCCAGAAAGTCAGGATCCGATGAACGAACCTTTGGACGGGCGCTTGCCGATCAAAAGCCGGTAATTTATATCGACGGAATAAAATCCAGTCGTTCCGAACTTGAGTATATCCCATCGTCGTGGATCAAATCGATGGAAGTATATAAAGGAGATCGGGCCATAGAATTGTATGGACCAGAGGCAAAAGACGGTGCTATCCGCGTGACGACGCATCAGCGGGTGTCTGTAAATATACCGGGCATCGATGGCGATACCACCGTCATAGCAGGTTACCTGACCAAGACCCGGTACTCACCTGAGAAGAAATCCATAGGTCGGTCAAAAGATTCGAAGATGGCTATTGACAGTGTAGATAAGAACACCACCCTTTTCGTCAATGGAAAAGTGGTTTCTGTGAAAGAGTTTAAGAAAATAGATCCGGAAGCTTTCAGCACAGTGGAAATTCGCCGTGAAGAAGATTACATTACGTTGCACGGCACTCGCGTGAAAGGCGGAGTTGTAGAGGCCTGGCTCAAATAATGTTTAAGGGAAACTTCACGTTTACCGCATAACCAGCTGTTTGTGTAATTTCAAGAGCGTTCGTCCCGGTTCAATACAAAAACCGGGATGAACCTTGGAACATTGGATAATGGTACTCCGAGTGGCCGTCAGCCACCGGAAGCGATCGGCGTTCGGTAGCATTCCGATAGTGCCTCCCTCCTTACCTCCCTGGCAGATTTTCTCAAAGGACCTTAGATGGTTTTCCACCTCCTGAAGATTGAAGGCACCGGAGAAAGCCCTCAGCCGATTTTCATCGAGCGTAAATGCTGCTTCCAGAAAACGAAATTTGGCGCAGTACAGTACAACACCAATATTCAAAAACTCTTCACGCTCTACCTGGGGAACCAGTCGCACGACGGCATATTCATATAAGTGATTCTCGGGCATTGATGGCTTCTTTTACAAAAATTTCTGAATGGGCTATCCTTAATTTTAAATATTCACCATAGGCTGCACGGTGTTCTTCAGGACTGGAAAACGGACTATCTTTCAGTAGCCAATCCTCCGGAATCAGTTGCACAATCCCGTCGATCAGCTCGTTGGTCAGAATTGCTTTGAAATCCTGATCAACCGACTCCAGTTCAGAAGCGGCAGCCAGCAGTACATGGTCCTTGATTTTCACAAAAGGGCGAAGCGCTTGTTCTCTCCAATTGTCCCAGGAGTGATGGAAATAAAATGCAGCACCATGATCGATGAGCCAGACTTCGTTTTTCCAAAGGAGCATATTGGTGTTTCGTGCCGTGCGATCGACGTTGGTGATCAAGCTATCGAGCCAAACGATCTGCGAGGAGAGATGACTATCGACTTTCGAGGCGACCGGATCGAAGGTGATAGAACCCGACAAATAATGGAGCGCCAGATTAAGACCCACGCTGAATTTGAGAAGATCCTGAATTTCTTCGTCGCCCTCGGTACGGCCAAAGGCTTCATCCAAATTGGCGAATACGAGCTCCGGAACTTTAAATCCCAGCGCACGGGCAATTTCACCCCCGATCAATTCGGCGATCAATGCCTTTACTCCCTGTCCGGCACCCTTAAATTTCAATACATATAAAAATTCATCGTCTGCCTCGGCCAGAGCCGGCATAGAACCGCCTTCTCGAAGCGGGGTGACATAGCGGATCACGTTGACCGTACGGAGTTGAGGAAAAGTTTCTTTCATTTTCAATCCTTTATATTTCAATCCTTTATATATAACAATCGGCGAAATCCAGTATCATATGAATCACCAGTCCCAAGCCAACCAACCTAAATTTAGGAAAAAAGACCATAATAACGTACAAAGGCAGGATATAGTAAGAATGCAGCGGATGAAATCCGATACTGCAACGTAATGGGTCGTAGATCGGCACAGCAATCAGATGATCGAGATCGACCAGCATGGTTGCGGACATAATTAAAAAGGCTTTCTTCCACGAGTCTTTGAAGAACCCGATAGCAACAAGCAGGGGTACGAGGAAATGTAATATTATATGGATCATTGGTTGCGGCTTGCTAATGCATTTTCGGGTTCCTTCATAGTTCGGCGCGCCAGTCGACCGACGGTAAGACCCTGTACGACAATCGAGAATATGACGACAAAATAGGTTATTTCCAACAGAACATTTTTGTATTCGCCATTAGCCATGGAAAGCACTAAAGCAATTGACACTCCTCCACGCAAGCCTCCCCAGACAAGCATCCTTACGGTCCCCCGGTTGAAGGATTCCATGAAGGGAAGCGCAAAGGTGGGAAACCAGATGGAGAAAAAACGTGCGAAGAGAACAACAAGAACAGAGATAACACCGAGCATCCAATGTTCCAGGAGGTCGGGTATCAATAGCAGCTCAAAACCAATGAAAAGAAACAGAATGGCGTTTAATATCTCATCAATCAGTTCCCAGAATTTCGTAACGTAGTCACGGGTTACGCTTGATGTGACGGTAGTCCGGCCTTTGTTTCCGATAAAGAGTCCGGCCATGACCATGGTAAGCGGACTGGAGAGATGTAAGGCACTTGCCAGCAGATAGCCACCCATAACCACAGATAACGTTATTAGAACGGAGACAATGTAGTCATCGATTTTTCGCAGAGCACGGTAGGCCGACCAACCTAATAAAAGACCCAATACCATACCGCCGCCAGCCTCGGTAATCAGCAACCAGGAAATCGAGGTGAAGGAGATTTCAAGTCCTTCGGTTTGGGCAAGCTGTAGAAGAACCGCGAACAATACGACGGCAACTCCGTCGTTGAAAAGCGATTCTCCACCAATTTTGATCTGAATAGACTTGGGAACATTGGCTTGTTTCAGGATTCCCAAAACAGCTATCGGGTCTGTAGGAGATATCAACGCCCCAAACAAGAGGCAGTAGATAAACGGCAGATCGATATTCAGCAGGGGTGTTATGTAATACAGTAATGCGCCGATAACAAAGGTGGAGATAACCACACCCAAAGTAGCGGAAGTGATGATGGGTGTTCGGTATTCCTTCAGATCATTGAAGTTGACATGCATGGCACCGGCAAAGAGCAGGAAGTTCAGCATGGCACCCATAAGCACTTCAGTAAAGTCGAATTCCGAAATCAGATCAAAAAATCCCAGGGTCGTTTCAGGAAAATAATTAAGACCTACAACCCGCATAACAATGGAAACCAGAATGGCGATAAGCGTAATACCAATGGTGGAGGGGAATTTCAGCCAGCGAAGATTGATATAAGCGAATGCCGAAGCCAGCACTATTAAAACTGAGAAGGTATAGTATAGTTCCATATGGGTATCCCCGCTATCCGGGCAACAAAAAACGAAATTAAAAAACTATCAAAGCAATCTGTACTTATTTCTTACTTTTATTACTCAATACACATAAACGATATTATCAACTTATTTTATAAAGCATGACCTACCAGCCTAACCCCTACCGTTACGAAAACATGAAGTATAATGTCTGCGGAAAGAGCGGTCTGAAGTTACCAGCCATTTCATTGGGATTGTGGCACAACTTCGGCGACGATTTAGCACATAGAAACAAGCAGGCCATATGCCATCAGGCCTTCGACCTGGGGATTACGCATTTCGACCTTGCGAATAATTACGGCCCGCCCGCTGGAAGCGCGGAGATAGCGTTCGGACGAATTTTGAAGGAAGACTTCCGCGACTACCGCGACGAATTAATTATTTCGTCGAAGGCAGGGTACGATATGTGGCCGGGACCATACGGAGAATGGGGAAGCCGAAAATATTTGATTTCCAGTTGCGACCAAAGCCTTAAACGTTTAGGTGTGGATTATGTAGATATTTTTTATTCCCATCGGTTCGACCCCAATACACCTCTGGAAGAAACCATGATGGCCCTGGACCATATTGTACGGTCGGGCCGGGCGCTGTATGTGGGAATATCTTCCTACAACTCGCGACGGACGCGGGAAGCTGCACAAATACTGAAGGAACTGGGCACACCTTGTCTGATCCATCAACCCAGCTATTCGATGCTGAACCGTTGGATCGAAGAGGATGGCCTTCCTGATACGCTCGATGAACTGGGCATGGGGAGTATTGTTTTTTCGCCGCTTGCCCAGGGCATGCTCACGACCAAATACTTGCACGACATTCCGCAGGACAGTAGAGCGGCACAGCAGAAATCGCTCAGCCAGCAATTCTTAAGTGAGGAAAATCTAGCTAATATTCGTGCCTTGAACCAGATTGCGGAAAGAAGGGGACAAACGCTTGCTCAAATGGCGATTGCCTGGGTGTTGCGCGAGGGAAGAATAACGTCCGCGCTGATCGGGGCAAGCAGACCGGAACAGGTGGTCGACTGCGTGGGAGCCCTGGACAATCCCGAATTTACAGTGGAAGAGCTGGCGGAGATTGACCGGTATGCAAAAGAAGGTTCTATTAATCTTTGGGCTAAATCGATTGAACAATAAAGAAGCAGTTTGATTTTTTCAAATATTAATTACCTTAGCGCGTCGTCAGCATCAAAGGCGAATCACAAAATATGAAGAATCTTAAGATTGGTTTACTGGGCAAGGTGGTTATTGCCATTCTATTAGGGATTGTTGCCGGGATGTTTTTCCCGGATTGGATATCCCGCATATTCATTACCTTCAACTCTCTGTTCAGTAACTTTCTCGGATTCGCCGTTCCCTTGATCATTCTGGCACTTATCGCTCCTGGAATAGCGGACCTTGGGAAAAGTGCCGGGAAGCTATTGCTCCTGACTTCAGTATTGGCGTATGGATTTACCATCCTTACAGGCTTCTTTACCTATATTACCTGCACGGTCTTCTACCCAACCTTATTGGGCGACAACGGTGGCGTTCCGGAGGTAGACAATGCTGTAAAAACTCTCGAGCCATACTTCACTTTAAATATGCCGCCACTACTGGATGTCATGAGCGCCCTGATATTCGCTTTCGTCATGGGCCTCGGAATGGCTTTCGTTCAGGGAAATGTCTTGAAACGCTCATTTGATGAGTTTAAGAATATCATCATGAGCGTCATCAATCATGCAATTATCCCGATTCTACCTTTCTATATCTTCGGTATCTTTCTCAACATCACGATTTCAGGGCAGATCGAAAGCATTCTTTCGATCTTTGTTAAGATAATTGTGCTGATCTTTATCCTGACGGTGATTTTGCTATTGATTCAGTTTGCGATAGCTGGTGCGGTTGCCAAAGTAAACCCGTTGAAGGCATTAAAGAATATGTTGACGGCCTATCTGACAGCGCTCGGAACACAGTCGTCGGCTGCAACCATCCCGGTAACCTACCAACAGACCCTTAAAAATGGTGTCCAGGAAGATGTTGCCGGCTTCGTGATTCCCTTATGTGCTACCATCCATCTTTCGGGCAGTATGCTGAAGATTACCGCCTGCGCCATGGCCATTATGATGATGAGCGGAATGCTGATTGTTCCGGAAGTCTTTATCGGCTTTATCTTTATGCTTGGTATCACGATGATTGCTGCCCCCGGTGTACCTGGCGGAGCAATTATGGCTGCGCTGGGCGTGTTGTCAAGCATCCTGGGTTTCAGCGAAGAAGCGTTGGGCCTGATGATCGCTCTTTACATCGCGATGGATAGTTTTGGAACTGCCTGCAACGTGACTGGCGACGGAGCGATTGCTTTAATTATCAATAAAATTTACAAGAAAGAAGCAGCCGAGGAACTTACCGAAAACGCTGAAGTGAGCATCTAAGTCCTGAAGCTATTCCGAATAAAAATCTGCCAGCGAACCAAAATAGTCTGAATCCCAACCTTCGGTGATGTTGTCAAAATCCTCATCAGGGATATTACTATGATGCAACTCTACAGACGTCCCGCGGTTATGGGGGTGCAGTTTGATGGTCACGATCGACTCTTCATTTTCCTCACCAAAGTACCATTGCTGAACGATCTTCCGGTTCTCTTCGAATTGCAGGTTCTTACCCACAATACTTTCGTCCCAAAGAGCAAACTCAGTTCCTACTTCAGCCCGCATATCCGCTTTGGCCCCCGTCCATAATTCAATGGTAGGCTCTTTCGTCAATGCGAGGTAGACTTCTTCCGGAGGAGCCGGAATGATATAGTATTTCTTATAATCTCTCATGGTTATAGTTTTATTGAAACGGATTTTGATTGATGTTCCCAACCCATTAGTTCCATTACCTGCTGAAATTCGGGTCGGACAGTCGCTTCTATGCGAACCTTGCTATTCGTAGCGGGATGACAGAAACTTAATTCGGATGCATGAAGCAACATATGGGTCATATCCCACTGTTCTTTGAAGAAGCGATTTTGTTTATTACAACCGTGCTTGCGGTCACCAATAATCGGATGAAAAATGTGTGCAAAGTGTTTCCGCAATTGATGCATTCTGCCGGTTGTGGGGCGCGCTTCTACCAGTGAATACCGTGAGCTTGGATGTTTCCCAAGCGGAATAGGTAGTTCTGCTCTGGCCAGGGTTTGGAAAGAGGTGAAGGCATCTTGAATTTGACCGTTCTCTTTTACTAGTGGGTAATCAATGTCCATTTGGTCGGGTGCGAAACCGCGCACAATAGCGAGGTATCTTTTTTCGACCTCACCGTTCATAAATTGCTGATGCATAGCTCGTTCAACATCCTTATTCAGTGCGAACAACAAGATGCCACCGGTTTTTCGGTCGAGACGATGCACCGGGCTGACATGCCGCCCTATCTGTGTTTTAAGAAGCTGAAGCGCAAACTCCGTCGCATCACGCGCAATGGAAGATCGATGAACCAGCAGTCCATGAGGCTTATTGATCGCGATAAGATCGGCATCTTGGTAGACTATTTCAAGCATGTAACATTTTTTACGAAGATAGCTATACTGGCTGTTTTTTAAAACTATTTCAAATGCAACCTGTTGAATTTACAGAAACAACTCATTATCAACACTTATATAAAAACGAATTAAATCAAAGTATTATGAAAAAGTTATTCTTAAGCGTTATTGCTACAGCTGTATTTACATTCGCGGTGGGTAGCGCGAGTGCCCAGGAAATTCCCGAAAGAGACACTCCTACCCCTGAAACTCCGAGCGTTCCGGAATCACCGGTTCCAGCACCAGAACCGGATACACCAACTGTTCCGGAGCCTAACGTACCGCAAACACCACGTAATCCGACAGAGCCGCAGGTTCCACAAAACCCACCTCCGGCACCGGTTCCTGCTCCGGTTCCAACTGAGCCAAACGATCCAACTGAACCGACCGTTCCGACTGAGCCAAGCGACCCGACCGAGCTTCCAACACCCGCACCGGAAACTCCGACTACTCCGTCGCCTAGTCCTACAACACCAAATTCACCAACACCGAGTACTCCGGATTCGCCAACACCTAGTACACCTACGACACCGGATTCACCAACGCCAAGTACACCCAGTACTCCAACAACACCAAGCACACCAGCTATACCCTAATAAGGGACCTATAGATGCAAGAAGGGATCTGAATAAGATCCTTTCTTGTTTTTAAGCTTTTTTTTACTTCAATTATGGTATATCAGGCAACCGTATTTTATAACAGCAGCCGACGTATAAGGATGTGCTTCTACCTTTGTGGTGGATAGAATGTGCCACACCTGCCACTTCTGAACCTTTAGTATATCGGATATCATACTTCGATGGCACCGCCACCAAACTGCTTCAGAGCACATCATGCAAACGCTGCTCTCCCCTGCCAAAAATTTCAAATCTTCGAGAGCTTTTTTAAAACCATCAGTCTCCATATAATCGGCATACGCCCGGAACGAAGCATTTCTCCATGCAGTATGCACTGAATCCTTTTTGCCCTTGCGGCGTCCTCCTAAGCCGTCCGAGTGGACATAGCGTATGCCATGCTCGGGTAAATGAAGTTCGAGTTGTTCCCTATCAAAATACGGAAACTTCCTGGATCCAGGCATACTCCGGACATCCACCAGAGTCTCAATCCTGTTCTTTTTGAGTAGCTCAAGAAACTCGCTGAAGCTACGCGTGGAATGACCGATGGTCCATATTTCATATTTTCCCATGATTTAATTTTTTCGCCAAATCAACAATTTCACCGCTCCCTCTGGAACGTTCAGTATGTTTCGACATAAGCTCGCTCGCAATTTTCATCGACTTTTGTCGCCTCAGCCGCTGTGACAGGGGAAGCCATCTTTTCCATAAGATGGGGTCACGGAGTTTGCCCTTGTCAAAACCTTATGGATCAAATCAAAAATACTGATAATTTACAGCAATCACTCGTCCGAAACTGAACAAAGTAATGTCCGTTTCCGAACACTTTCTTTTGCGATTTATATGCTGAAACGTTGGCCAAGAACTATTTAGCAAGAATGGTATATTTGTAGTATAATCTAAGTTATGATGCAAGCCAAAATTCTGATAGTCGACGACGATACAGACGTACTGACAGCAGTCAGGCTTCTGCTTAAAAAGGAAGTTGCTGAGGTGGTTGTGGAAAAGAACCCCGAGAAGCTCCCAGCTATCCTTTCGTCGGAAAGCCCCGATCTGATCATGCTGGATATGAACTTCAAAAGTGCCATTAACAGTGGAAATGAAGGTCTGTACTGGCTGAGCCGGATCAAAGAACTTAAAAAAGACATTCCCGTCATCATGATCACGGCCTACGGTGCAATCGATCTGGCCGTTCAAAGTCTGAAGCAGGGCGCTTCCGATTTTATCGTCAAACCCTGGCAGAACGAGCATCTGATTGACACTGTCAAGGAACTTCTTCAGCAGAAAAGCTCTAAGGGTGGCAGGTCTAAAAACAATACTGCCCTTCTCTCCAGCGACTTGATTGGCGAGTCGGAGGTGATGAAAAATGTTCTGTTCAAGCTTGGAAAAATCGCACCTACCGACGCCAATATATTGATTCTGGGTGAGAACGGAACGGGGAAAGACCTGATTGCAACGGCCATTCATAAACAATCGAAACGGGCTAACAAAGCATTTGTCAAGGTCGATGTGGGAGCGTTGACCGACGGGCTCTTTGAGAGCGAGCTTTTTGGGCACAAGAAAGGCGCCTTTACTGATGCCCGGGAAGATCGCACAGGCCGGTTTGAGTCGGCCGATAAAGGGACGCTTTTTCTCGATGAAATTGGCAATATTTCACTTCATCAGCAAGCCAAATTATTGACTGTTTTGCAAAACCGCCAGGTTACTCGATTGGGTAGCAACCAGCCCATTGATGTGGATATACGACTGGTATGTGCTACAAACATCCCGTTAAGGGAACTCGCAGACGAAACCCGCTTCCGTAAAGATTTAATTTACCGAATCAACACGGTGGAAATTCAGGTGCCTCCATTGAGGGAACGTGGTTCTGATATTCTGCTTCTGGCGCAGCACTTCATTAAGAAATATGCTGAAAAGTACATGAAACCGGCGCCTGGAATTGATAAGGGAGCCGAACGAAAGCTGCTGGACTATCATTATCCCGGAAATGTCCGTGAGCTTCAATATAGCATTGAAAGGGCGGTTATTATGAACGACGGACCCATCCTTTCGCATGAAGATATTATCTTTTCACCTATTGAGAATAATGCCGCCGCACGACTACCCGGCGATGAGGAGCATAATTTGAACGAGCTCGAAAGGAACACCATTCTGAAGGTGATAGAAAAATACAACGGTAATATTTCGAAGGCTTCGCGGGAACTCGGTATCACCCGGACCGCCCTCTACCGCCGGCTCAGTAAATACAATATTTGATGAATAAGTTCCGTCGCCTGGTCTTTTTCAGGGCTATGATGTTGTCAGCCGGCCTTACGCTGCTGGCCTGGCTGCTCTTCCAAAATGAGTACTTTTATGCCTTTCTGCTATTGCCTGTCTGCCTCTGGCTGTTATGGCACACCATACGGTCACAAATCAGAACGTATAAGGAACTACAGGAATTTGCTGAAGCTGCGCGGTACCGCGACTTTACCCGCTTCTTCCCATTGGAGCGTACCAGCGTAGAGGTGCTTCCTCTACGAGCCGCTTTCAACGATATCAATGCGGTATTCAAGAAAATTAGCGGTGAGCGGGAAACACAATATCAGTACCTGCATAAAATTCTGGAGCTGGTAGACACAGCCATTATCTCGTACGAGGAAGAGAGTGGTAAAATCATGTGGATCAACGAATCGTTCAAGGCACTTTTCAACATCCCCTATTTTTCCAATGTGCATGCGCTCGAAAAGAAGAATAAAGGACTCTATGAACGGATCGCCGGCCTTGTCCCGGGCGAAAATGGCTTATATACCTTCGATACTTCGCAAGGTTCTATCAAGCTTCAGCTTCACAAAAGCCGCTTTCAAACGGCGGAAGGCAAATACCGTCTGGTCGCTCTGCAGAATATCAACGAAGCTCTGGATGAGACAGAATCGAAAGCCTGGCAGAAGTTGTTAAGTGTGCTGACGCACGAGATTATGAACTCCATCGCTCCTATTTCCTCCCTGGCCGACACCATCAAGAACCGACTGGAGCACCTTCCCTACACTGAAGAGCTGGAAGACATTCGTGTTGGAACAGAAACCATAAAACGACGCAGCGAAGGACTGCTTAAATTTGCCGGCACCTATCGCACGCTCAATAAGATCACCCAGCCCGACGTCGTAGCTATCAAGGCGGCCGACCTGTTCGAAAACCTGTATTTACTGTTAGAACCGACGTTACATCAAAAAAATATTGAGCTGGACGTAATTCTGAAAAATCCTTCCCTGGAACTAAATATTGATGTTAACCTGATCGAGCAGGTCTTGATCAACCTGCTGCTCAACGCCATCGAAGCAGTCAAGGATCAGCCAGAACCGTACATATGCCTGCAAGCCGAACAAGTGAACGGACGGAACCAGGTGAAAGTGAGTGACAATGGTGTAGGCATGACGGGCGACATACTGGAAAACATTTTTACACCTTTCTTTACGACCCGGAAAACAGGAAGTGGCGTCGGACTAACCTTGAGTAAACAAATCATGTTGCTGCACAAAGGCAACATCCTCGTGAACTCGAAAGAGGGCAAAGGAAGTACCTTTACCCTCCAGTTCTAACCCTAAAGATGCTGAATTTGTCCGTCGAGAAGTTCAATTATTCTGCTTCCATAAGCTGCATTCTTCTCAGAATGGGTCACCTGAATAATTGTGACACCGTCTTCCTCGTTCAGTTTTTTGAAAAGTTGCATGATTTCGTCGCCCTGCTTCGAGTTTAAATTACCTGTTGGTTCATCGGCCAGCAGCACTTTGGGTTTACCGGCTAATGCCCTAGCAATGCCCACAATTTGCTGTTGTCCGCCCGAGAGTTGATTGGGAAACAAATCCTTCTTACCGACTATACCAAATCGGTCGAGCATATCTGCTACAATGGCCTTCCGCTCTGCCGATTTGAGATTTTTATAAATTAAAGGCGTTTCGATGTTTTCTGCGACCGTTAATTCATCAATCAGGTGATAAGCCTGAAAGACAAATCCCATATGCTGTTTATAAATTTCAGCCCGCTTCTTTTCCTTCAGCTGAAGCACGTTATCGCCCTGAAAATGGTAAGACCCTTCATTAGGCTCATCAAGCAAGCCAATGATGTGGAGCAGCGTTGATTTCCCAGAACCCGAAGGACCCATAATGGAAACAAACTCGCCTTCCCCAATGGAGAGATTTACATCTTTCAGCACGAATGACCGGCTTCCTCCTACCTTGTACCACTTGAAAATATTCTTTAGTTCAATCATCGTATATCATTGTTTTATATTGTTTTAACTTAGATAAATCAGCATTAGTCCTGACGCAAAATCCCCGAAGGTTTCATCACCATGGTTTTAATCGTTTGTATACTGACGACCAAAAAAGCAAGCAGCAAGGAAAGTATGCCACAAAGCACGAAATACCACCATTTTAATTCTATCTTATAGGCAAAGCCGGTAAGCCACCTGTCTGCCAACCACCATGCAATCGGTGCTCCGATCAAAACAGCAAGGGTCACAATCCGGAAAAATGGCGCGTTCAAAGTAAGCAAAATCTCGCGCCACGACGCACCCAGTACTTTCCGGATGCCCACCTCCTTCTGACGCAAGTGGATGCTGAAAGCCGCCATACTAAACAGTCCCAGAACTGCTACCAGCACAATGAGTAAGGTGAAACCCGAAATCGCTTCATTCAACCGTTCTTGCCCCGCATTCAAAAGAGCATATTTCTGGTCGGCGAAGTCGTATATAAAATGATCACCGTCGCGGTGATTGATTGTTGACCACTGATCTTCCAGAGCAGTTAAAGAACGCTTCATATCCGTGCCTGACAATTTAGCTAAAATTTCAACCTTGGGAACGCCGTTCAGGTTTCGCATCGTGTATAGTGTAGGCTGAATAAGCTGTTCAAACCCCTGCATTTTACTGTCTTCGACAACCCCAACCACCTGCAGGGCTACCCGATTATGATAGACTGTCTTTCCAACGGCACTTCCCGGTCCGAGCTTCTCCGCAGCAGTTTGATTCAATATCACCGATTGTAGCGTGTCGGCTGGATGGAGCTCTGAGAAAAAACGGCCAGACATCAAACGTACACCCAGCGTTTCGAAATATTCGAAATCGACACTCACATAATCTACACGTTCATTTCGGCCACGAATGTCAACACTCAATGTTGCAGGTGCTGACCCTCCCGGCACACTGCTGGCCAACGACACGTGCGAGATGCCAGGAACGTTCTTCATTCGTCCACGAACCTGTTCGAAATCGTCCGCCGATGGGTAAAGCGCCAGGTTTTTTATAAACACCACCTGATCGGTTTCAAAACCAGTATCTGCCGACCGCACAAAAGCCATCTGCCGGTTAATGACAAACATCGAACTCATAAATACGAAGGCCGCCAGAAACTGAAAAGCAAGGACTGCCTTCCTGAACGAACCATGATTATCGGTCGGACCAAGGCCCTTCAGGATGAGCAATGCTTTGCTCCCTGAAAGTATCAAAGACGGATACAATGCCGACACCAGGGAAGTTAAAAGAATAGCCAGCCCCAACTGGAATAATAAGATAGGCGACAGCGTGGCCTGCAGGGCGAATCGGACAAGGAACACTCCGACAATCGCCGCTACGATGCACTGCAGCAAAATTTCCACATAGAACTGAATAATTAAACGTCGCCGGCTTACACCCAGTATTTTTTTAATGGCTATTTCACGACTACGCTTTTGCGCCTGAACAATCATTATGTTGGCAAAATTGATTCCCGCCAGTAGTAAAATAAGGGATGAAAGAAACACGAGGGCCAGTACAATCCGATAGCCGGTATCCGAACCATGTGCCGGTTTTAAATGGAGGTTTTTCAATGGATCCAGGTAAATAGCGGCTTCGGAACCTTGTCGCGCACTTCCAAGGGTACCCCTGGCAGATTCCAGAAACAATCGGTTCATCTTCGCAGTCAAGTCTGCGATATTCGTCCCCTCTCTAACCCGAACGAAGGTTTGCACGAGCGTATTCACCACTCCCGCCTGCTCCAGATCATCTACGAAACCAATGCATTCAAAATCAAGATTACTTAAATCATCCCCTTTGAATGCCACACCGCTCAGCTGCATGGGAACACCGCTTACCTTGCCTCCCATCATCACCCACTGCTCCTCTACTTTAGCATCTTTAGGGAAAAGCTTCTTAGCCACATCGCTGCGGATATATACTTGCTGCTCTCCAAGACTATCGAGTTGTCCGCTACTGACGCTGATCTGAAACATCCCGGCCACTGAAGCATCGGCACCCAGCCATTGTTTTATAAAAAAAACGTCCTGATCAGTGTTGAAGGGCACTTCCCAGGGAAAGCGATTCACTCGCCCCATCTCCTCAATCTCGGGCAAACGGTCTGAAAACACACGTCCCAGGTGAACCGGCGTCATGTCAGACCGATTTCCTTCCGATTCTATTCCAACAAGATAAATTTGTTCGAAGGCCGGATTCGAGCGATCGTAACTTTGTTCCCGGTTGATATACAAATAGGCAACCATAAAGCCCGCAAAACCCACCGCCAGGCCACCAATATTTAAAAAGGTATACAGTTTTGTCTTTAACGAAAAGCGAAATGCTATTTTTAAATGATTCAGGTCCATTGCTCAGGTTCTTTCCATATTTTTTTCAGTTTTTTTTCAGTTGGTGTCTTTTCGCCAGGTATTACGATAGTTTTAGAGAGCATTATTCACTCCGCAGTGATTTTACGGGATTCGTTAAGGCCGCCCTGAGCGATTGCGAAACGACCGTTATCAGGGCTACTAACGAAACGATCATTCCGCCGGCGAACAGTGTCAGCATACCGAGTTCGACACGAAAAGCAAAACCATTGAGCCAATCGCCCATCATCCACCAGGCCAGCGGCGCCGCAATTAAAAACGCAATACCCACCATTCCGGCAAAATCCTTGGTAAGCAAAAATATGATGGAAAACACCCGCGCGCCCAGAACTTTCCTTACCCCGATTTCCTTGATCCGTTGATTCATAAGCAAAATCGCCAGGGCAAACAGTCCCATGCAGGAAATCAATACAGCCAAGGCAGCTCCGCTGATAATAATGATGGAAAACCGTTCCTCCTTTTCATACATACGCTGGGTGTTTTCACTTAGAAATGAAGCCGCTACCGTTGCTTTCGGATTTAATTCCCTCCACACGTCCTCTACCCGCGCAAGAGAACCCGCCAGATCACTCGACTTGACACGGACAAAGATATAGTCGACCGTAGCTTCTGACGGATCCATATGCAATGTCAAAGGTCCAACCTTTTCGTGCAGCGATTGTGTATTGAAATTCTTTACCACACCAATCACCTGATACTGCCGACCGTTCATGGGTAAGACCTTTCCCAGCACGTTTTCGTTACCCAGCAACGCAGCCATTTCTTCATTGACCAACACCGATGCTGTGTCGGTGGAGAAAGATCGGGAGAAATCGCGGCCTTCAAGCAGTTCAAGCTGCATGGTCGATAAGTAATCGTAATCTACTCTAATCGCATCGGTTACAACATTCTTTCCCTCGAAGCTGAATCCAATACCCGTCCTCGAACGGGCGCCATCCCGTCCAAGCCCCATATTCACATCGCTCGCTGAAACCGCCTCCACTTCGGGGAGTGCACTTAGTGCCGTCCGCATTCTGCCAACGGCTATCTTGCGGTCGATTGAATTTCCAATAGGCACACTAATCACCTCGGTCACACTGTAGCCCAGCGGCTTGTTTTGCATATAATTGACTTGACGGATTACCGTTAAGGTTGCAATAATCAAAAAGATGGCAACAGCGAATTGCCCGACCGACAAAGCATTTCGCAAGCCGTTCCTGGATCCCAGACGAAAATCCCCTTTAAATATTTGAATGCTGTTAAAACCGGCCATTACAAAGGCCGGATAGCCTCCGGCAATGATGGTCAACAGCATAAAGAACAACAACAAGACAACCAGATTTAACAGGGAAAACAAACGCCCTATCGTCAGTGAGTAACCCAATAGTGTATTGAATGCTGGCAACAGCGTCCATGCTAACAGTGCGCCGACGATAAGGGATAATAAACAAATCCAGAAAGCCTCTGTCCAAAACTGTATTAGAAGTTGAGTTTTTGAAGCGCCCAATGTCTTTCTCATGGCAATCTCTTTGCCACGGATAAAGGAGTTGGCAAGCGAAAGATTGATGAAATTGGTAGCGGCTATAAAAAGAACCAATACACTAATCATCAGCAATATCCATGGGTATGTGGCATTGGTCGACTGCCCGCCCATCCCCACAGGAGAAAAGTGAATCTTCGTCAGCGGTAATAATTTCAATGCCTTGTATACACCGTCCGGGCCGGCCTGGGCGCCCTTGCTTTTTAATATATCAATATCCGCCTTAAAGTGTTTCTGTACGAAATGCTGGGCATCTCGTTCAAAATCATCTGCATCCACCCGATCAGAAAGCTGAACAAAAGCACCGTGACTACGGCTGTCCCATTCATCGGTATTACCCCGGTAACCAGGAAACTTTTCGAATCGTAAAAAGCCATCATAACGAAGACTTGAATTCTCCGGAAAATCATCCACAATTCCGCTGACCACGTAAGGCTCCCAAGATCCTTCGATATTCACTTCCACCTCTTGGCCGATGGCAGACGCATCTCCGAAAATATTCTTTGCCGAACGCTTACTTAATACCAGTCCGCTTAATTCGTCTAATGCCGAGTGGGCACTCCCCTGAAGAAGTTCGAAACTAAACATCGTCAAAAAGGGCGGATCAACAAATCGGGTCGTTATTCCTATTTCTTTTCCATTATAACGTATCAAGGCCCCGCCGTTGTCGCCGTAGCGACTTATATTCTCTATCCCCTTCAGCTCCTGCTTTGCGGTCGGAGCAAAAGGGACGGGCAATGAGGCGTCTTCAACCTTCCCCTCCGGCGGGTTAGACTCGAAATAAACCTGAAAAATCCGATCCTTCTGCTTATGAAAGTCGTCAAACGACAACTCAAACATCGCCGCCAGGTAAAGCATGATCGATACGGCAAAGGCCAGACTTAGACCCACAATATGAATTACGGCGAAGAGCTTACGTTTGCTCAGATTCCGAAAGGCAACTATCAAATAATTCCTGATCATAATCTATTCGTTGATAAAGGTGATAGGCCGACCCAGGTAATAATCAATTACTTTGGATCTGAAGATAAGATTATATCGTGATGTGATGAAATCAAATTCCGCCTTATTGCGGTTCGTTTGGGCCGTGCTCAACTCGATGGCGTTCGACAAGCCGACATCGTACCTTTCTTTGAAAACGTGGAACGTTTCCTCCATTGAGGCAAAAGCAAGCTCGGCCGAACGGTATCGCTGTTGTGCCGCCCGTAAGTCAAGCACCGCTTGATGAACAATCTTGTTTAAGTTATTTTTCACCCGCAACTCGTCGACATGCGTGTTTGCGTAGCGAATCTTCGCTTTCTTAACGTTGATGCGCGACTGAAAATTATTAAACAACGGGATGCGTAGGGTTAGTCCGAGATACTGGCTAAAATCATTACGAATCTGATCCCGAAAAGGGAAAACCCGATCGAGTGAATCTCTGTAGGATGTTGTATAGCCGGCCCCAAGACCGCCTGAGAAGGATAGTGTCGGATAAAACGCAGCTTTCGCCATATCAATTTGCTTTTCTGCTGCCAACGTGTTGTATTCGGCCTGCTTTATTTCGGGAAATATGGCAAGAGCCGTTGTATATAGCTCCTGGGCGGTTGGCGCAGAAAGAATATCTGTCATTCCCGGCGCTTCCAGGCTGATTTCCTGCTGCGGATTCAGTTCCATCAACTGTTTCAAGTCGAGCAAAGAAGCTTCGTAGGCATTACGAGCTGCGGTCACGTTCAGTTCATCCGTCGCCAACTGGCTACGGGCCTGCGATAGATCGGCTAAGGTTTTATTTCCCACATCCACACTTGCCTCTTCCACATCCAGCTGTTGCTGCGAGAGTGATCGCTGGAGCTTACTCGCCTCCCATAAATCCCTGTTAGTCAAAGCCTCTATATAGGTTGTCAACACCGAAAGCTTCAGGTCGTTCCGAACACGCTGGGCGTTGCTTTTGTCAGATTCGAGCAAAAAGCGATTGGCTTTAATCTCATTTATTTTCTGAAAACCCTGAAAGAGAACTACCGACATGTCGAGGCTTCCGTCGGCAGACCAGGTGGTGCGGTTCTCCAAGGTACCAGTACGTTCGTCGAAAAAATTTCCTGCATTGAAGCGGCCGTTTGTACCAGCGCTCAGCGAGGGAAATATATTCATACGCGACTGCCGCAAATCTTCCCCGGCAATCGCCGCCTGAAAATCAGCCTGCTTAATTTGAAGATTATTTTTTAAAGTGCTGTCGATAGCTCCCTGAAGGGAAACGATATCAACCTCCTGAGCAAAAGAAGTTCCGCAGAAAATTAAAACGAGTAAAAAAGATGAGAAAACTTTCATGCGGACACATAAACACCCGCTATGCCAATGCTATATACATCCTGATTATCAATCGGATACAATTAAAAACAAAACGCTACCTGTCCATTATCGAACAAGCAGCGTTCACAAGCGTACAGCCTAAAAAGCCATCTTACCACCAGTCACTGCAATGGTGGCACCAGAGATATAGCTACTGTCAGCCTCGCTGGCAAGGAAAACGTAGGATGGAGCTAATTCCGCTGGCTGCGCGGGTCTGCCCATCGGGGTATCCTTTCCGAAGTTCTCCGGATCAGGCATGGTTGACGGAATCAAAGGCGTCCAAACCGGCCCGGGAGCCACCGCATTCACCCGAATTCCCTTACCCTGTTGCAATAGGATTTGCCCCAGGTTCGCTGTAAAGTTCTGTATAGCACCCTTGGTGGCTGCATAGGGCAATAAAACCGGGGTTGGTGAATAAGCATTAATTGAAGTGGTATTAATAATAGCGCTTCCCGGCTTCATATGCGGTTCAGCGGCCTTGCAGAGGTAAAACATCGCGTGAATATTGGTCGCAAAAGTATGCTCCCATTCTTCCGAAGGAATTTCTGAAAGCTTCTCGCGGGCCATTTGAAAAGCCGCATTGTTCACCAGAATATCGATCTGCCCGAATGCCTCTACGGCCTTATCAACAATTTCCTGACAGTGAGCCTCCTTACTAACATCGCCCTTCATCAGAACCGCCTTCCCGCCTGCCTCTTCAATCCATCGGGCCGTATCCTTTGCGTCCTCATCTTCTACAGAATCGAGGTAACTGATCAGCACATCGGCTCCTTCGCGAGCAAAAGCAATCGCTACGGCCTTTCCGATCCCGGAATCGCCCCCGGTAATCACAGCTTTTTTGCCCTGAAGCTTACCTGAACCTTTATACGATTCCTCGCCGTGGTCGGCCTTTGGCGTCATCTCCGCCTCTGTTCCCGGAACTTCCTGCTCCTGCTCCGGAAAGGGCGGTTGTGCATGTTTTTCTGAAGGATCTTGTTGATTTTTAGTATTATCCATAACTCAATAGGTTAAAAGTTCAATGATTCGTTTATTGATTTTTTAACGCTGAGCATTTTTAATTGTTTTTAGTTTGCAGTTCAACCTGAAATACAAGCGGCCAGTCTTTACCTGTCAGGAACAACCTTCCTGATTCATCATCCCAGGCAATACCATTCAGCACGTCTTCACTCCCGGGTTTAAAATGCGGAGCATACTGTTTTAGCACCCCAGCGAAATGAAGAACACCGACCACATGCCCTGTGGCTGGATCTATTTTATAAATGTTATCGTCGTGCCAGCGATTGGCAAAAATAAAACCTTCGATATACTCCAGTTCATTCAGCTGATCGAGCAACCCGCGCTGATCACGAACTTGAATGGTTCTGATTACATCCATGTTCTCAGGGTTAATTACGTACAATTTGGATGAGCCGTCGCTGATGAACAAATTATTTCCGTCGTTGCAGACACCCCAACCTTGCCGTGGCCAGGGGAAGGAATGCTCCACCTGATGGATGTTCGCAGGGTCGAAGCGATAAATCACTTGGTTATCGAGTGTCAACTGATACAACTTGTCGTTTAGTATCGTTAATCCCTCTCCGAAATCATCTTCCCTATAGCCATTATTCTTTTGAATAACATCTCCCGTGGCCGGGTCGATTATCCGCAAGCTCGTTTGCCCCCGAAGGCCCGTACTCTCATACAGCATTCCCTGATAATACTCCAGCCCCTGCGTAAAGGCGCTGCTATCGTGCGGGAGCGTTGCGGTGATTTTATAGGTAATGGTTTGTGGTGACTCAACATAATCTTCTACTTTCATTCCACTTGTATCCTCCGTTTGCTGATTCGGGTCGCCGCAGGAAGCATGCAATAACAGACCAACTACAAATAGGATCAAGTCCTTACTTTTCATTTTTATACTCCTCATATCGTTTCTTTATGTATTGAATTAAATCATAGTCGTTCGCTTCCAGAATAAAGTCAACCGACGGCTGATGGTCGAAATAAAAGTCATCCAGCGCCTCCCCTTCCAACGTAGTCAATTGTTCCACCATTTGCTTTGAATATCGATGCTGCGCCATCTTATATTTTTCATCCTCCAAAAGTCGCTTCTGCAAATTAACTTTCAACCTTTTCTCCTTTGAAAGGGCCTCGTAGAGCATAGCTACGTTAATGGACGTGAGTGAAAAAGCCTCGATGACCCTTGGGGCGTCATAACCGAAAATTCTCTCAAACTGTTTGCGGGTAAGCAGCGAATCGGCCTCATATCCTGGAGATACGACAATTTTAACGTCCTCCAACACCACCGATTTCGGCTGCAGCTCTATTCTCAACGAAGTTAGAGTTTTGGACGGATGTATGATAAACTCTAACGAATTGTGCGTTAGAGAGCTTACGCTCAGAGTGTCCTGTCTGTGAAGCGTTGTCCAAAATACAAAATCGCCTTTAAAATCAGTTTTTGTACGAATGGGACCTAGCGATACGGATGCATCGATAACCGGTCGGTTAGTAGCTTTATCAATCACTTTCCCTGCTATTCCAGGGCGCTGTGCATATACACAGTTCACCATGCTTAGCATGGCCACTAAAAGAACGAGAAATTTGCCGGGGCCGTTCATAAGTCAGGTTTCGGCAGCTAATGTATTTCAATAATCTTTCGGTTAAAAGGCTTTTAACGAATTTTAACGTCTGATAAAAAGATTCGCAAACAATCGCTTCGCAAAATCCTTTTTAGAATATTTATTAGAGGCAGCACCAGAGCGCATCGCCTATCCAACATGCAAATTTCAAACACAAATGATTCAAGTATATCAAGGAGACATCACTACCATACCTGTCGATGCCATCGTAAATGCCGCAAACACATCCTTGCTCGGGGGTGCAGGTGTTGATGGCGCCATACATCGGGCAGGCGGATCTACCATTCTTGCAGAGTGTCAGCGAATAAGGGAGAAACAAGGAGGTTGCGAGGTGGGAGAAGCAGTGATTACCACAGCAGGGAAACTTCCGGCAAAATACGTAATCCATACGGTAGGCCCTATCTGGAGAAACGGGAAAAACAACGAAGAACGACTACTATCCTCCGCCTACTCCAGCTCCCTGAAGCTAGCTATCGATCATCAGGTCCGATCCATTGCCTTTCCTAATATCAGCACGGGCGTATACGGCTTTCCAAAGGATCGCGCCGCACAAATTGCGATCAAAGCAGTGTGCGACTTCCTCGACACGCACAAAGAGCTCCAAAAAGTCATATTCGTCTGCTATGATGCCGAAAACTATCATCTGTATCGGGAAATTTTAAATATCGAAACATGGAAAAAAGAATCTTAACCTATATTCTTAAAGAATTCAAGGAGCTACATGAAGGTGAGAACTGGCTGGACGAAACCTTTGAGAAAAAATTAAAAAGCCTTACTGACGAACAAGCGTTTACCAAACCCTATCCACGAGTTCACAGCGTCGCTGAAGTTATATCGCACCTTGTTGAGTGGAGAATCGAAATATTGCGACGTTTACGAACAGCTACGCCAAACCAGCTACCTGATGAACGAGACTGGATCGACAACGAAACATTGCGGAACCAAGGCTGGCAACAACTTCTCGAACGATTGAATTCTACCCGCCAAGAGATCACCGATTTTCTAAGCGAAAAGGAAGACGACTTTATCCAGGTTCCCTGGACGGACAAGTACACGAATCGATACCTGCTGACCGGCCTGATCGAACATGACGCCTATCATTTGGGGCAAATTGGTTTGATTATCGCGATGTTAAAGAAGAAGGATTAAGGACTACGGAGAAGTGGCAACCTCCAGACGTCTATCATCATTTAACCGGATATAAAACCGTATTACGCTTCGAACGGGCCGCCCGCCCTGGATAGTAGGTAACCATGACATCGCCGTATCTTCAAGACGTTTTAGAATTTCCTCATATACTTATCCGGACGTTAAAACGGTTATTTCACCGTTCAGGTGAAGTTTAACGTAAATCTTAACCGGCTCTCTAACCGTTCTACCACCTTGATTGGCCGGCCACCAAGGAATTGCATACTTCTGTAGCCCAACTAACATTTGGTCTGAAAAAATCGAACGTTCACCTGAAATCAATTTAATGGATTCCAACCGACCATCTCGTCCAACGATTCCCTCAAAAACCAGGATTGAGTCAATGCTACCAGCGCTGTCAAACTCTTTGTAACTATCTTCAAGTGCCGTTTTTAAAGCTAATATATCTCCCTTGAATTTCGCACTGTTTTGCTTACGGTCTCTTCGAAGAAAGATACCATGGTAATGGTTTAGGGTAAATTTATAGATCATCGAATCTCGGTGAAAAATTGCTTCCACATCATAACATGTGTTGGACAATGCTTCCTTTGATATTCCTGTTAGATAATCCAGAGTAAGTGGGGGAGGTTTCGGGAAAGAAATATCTCCGTATCCTTTTCTAAAAAGGAACCTATCCCCTTCAAACTGCAAATCAAATACCTCGCCGGGCGTATTTCCCCCAATAGTCGTTTGCTTATGCTTATTTATTCTGAGAAACGACGGCTCGCCGTCCCAAAAATCGAGGTTCAGACTATCTATCTCCGAATGCTGTTCAAAAAGCTTATTGAGATTAGTCTCTGGTAACGTTATTCGGAAAGTTGCTTGGCGTGTAATTTGCGCCTGAAGACGAACAATAGAGAGAAGCAAAACGCAAATAATGGTGAGTTTAAATGTCATCGTAGTCTGTGCATTGAAAACTTGTTTTATTCCTTACTCAACGTTCCTAATTTACTGCAAACTCTAATAGAAGATTTAGTTTCGAGTTTGTTTCAAAAGCAGACTGCCCAAACGATAAGTTCAGGAATAAGGTAGTAAACACGATGTAGAGAAAAATATTTTTCATTCACTAAACGAGGTTCTCTCAAATATTCAAATAGCTGAAGCACTACATTTCAATTGGTCTTAAGTAAATATAGCGAAATAATCAAGACGTTCAGAGTATCTGTCAATTTTAATTAGCCGCTTCAATTATTCCAGAATTGCTATACCTTTAGAAGTAGAAAACTGTCATCGAGCAAACGAACAATGCTGCACATCAATATAAACTAAGTGAAAGAATATTTTAACCTTCTGTTCAGGATGACCAACCGTCGGTTGAAAGACCTCGGATTCACACCCATTCTTACCTATCCGGTCATCCTTATCAGCTTTTTCTCTGCCTCAATTTACCTCTTCGCCAAAACGGATTTCGCAGAATTCCTTTATATGTTGCTTCCGCTGTCCATCATGGTTCAAATATGCGAAGCTCGCAGGATTGAATTTCTAAAAATCAGCTTCAGTGGTCGAAGCTTCATAAGGCTTCGGATCCTGGAAAACTTTATGGTGGCGATACCATTCCTGGTCTTCTTGATATATAAAGAAGCTTATTTCATTGCCCTGCTCTTAGGGGTGCTATCCGTATTGTTGGTATCCTTCAATGCGAAAAAATCAACTTCATTCACTGTTCCCTCCCCCTTCTTCCAAAAATCGTTTGAATTCACCGCCGGCTTCCGTAGAGTTTTCTTCGTGTTTCCTTTGGTATACGGTTTGGCCTGCATCGCTGCCTGGGCTGAGAATTTGAATCTGGGCTTATTCGCTATGTCCATTATTTTCTTCGTTGCGATGAACTTTTATCAAAAGTTGGAAAATGAATATTTTATCTGGTCGCACGCGCTTCGCCCAAAAACCTTCCTACTACATAAAGTAAAAACAGCAGTTCTTCATTCCACGCTCCTGGTCGCTCCTGTTTTATTTTTGATGGGAATATCATTCTTTGGTAGTGCAGCCCTTATTGCGGTGTTTCTGCTGGCAGGATATGGCTTCCTGGCTTGTATCACCTTTGCAAGGTACTCTTCCTACCCGAGCGAATTAAGTGTCCCTAATGGGCTTCTTATCGGCGTGTGCCTGTTGTTTCCTCCGATGTTGTTGGTTCTCATTCCTTATTTTTTCATCAAGTCAGTCAGACGCTTAGAGCCGCTACTTAAATGATAGAAATTACAAACTTATCGAAAAATTTCAAAGACCATGTCGTCCTCAAAGATATCAGTATCCGGTTTGAAAGAGGAAAGGTTTATGGGATAGCCGGTGAGAACGGCGCGGGCAAAACTACGTTGTTCCGATGCATCGCCGGATTGGAAAGCTTCAAGGGAGAAGTATTATCCGATCGGAAACCGCTTAAAAATCATTTAGGGCTACTCCTGACTGAGCCCTTTTTCTTCGATAGAGTGAAGGGTGCGGAATACATCAAGCTACTTTGCGACGCCCGAGGAGTTGGAAAGGTCGATATCGACGGGCAGAATATATTTGATCTGCCTCTTCAGCAATATGCGTCGACCTACTCAACCGGAATGAAGAAGAAGCTTGCGCTTTTCGCCATCTTATTTCAAAAGAACGATTATTTTATTCTCGATGAGCCGTTTAATGGAGTAGATATACAAAGCAATATTATCATCGCCGAAATAATCCGTAGACTGAGAAGTCTCGACAAGGTGATCATACTATCGTCTCATATTTTTTCTACACTAACAGACGTCTGCGATGAAATTCTTCTGCTTCGGGAAGGCGAGGTTGTGCAACATGCTGGCCAAGGAGATTTTGCAGCCATCGAAACAGCGATGAAGGCTTCTTTCACAAATAAAATCGACCAACTCATCCTAAAATAAATCAGTTCATTCCAAGCTCTTCTGCGGTAAAGGCTCCCTGCCGGTCCTTATACTTGTCGCGAACCTTAATAATATCAACCCTGTCGAGCTCAGAAGCGTCGTTGCTCCAATTTTTGCGGATGAAGGATATCAACTGGGCGATGTCTTCGTCCACCAGATCCTTGTTCTGACCGATACCGGGCATTTCACCGACGATATGATCGTACGACTTACCACTTACCTTGATTGGTCCACGTAAGCCATACAATACAACCGCAATCAGTTTGTCCTGATCACCGGTCACCCAGTCGGATCCATTCAAGGGTGGGGCGAGCAACTCTATACCATTACCATCGTCACCGTGGCAAGGCTGACAGGTATTCTTATATATTGCTGCCCCGCGGGGATACTTATGGAGAAGCGGATTGACATCGCGATTATTTTTGTTCTTCTCAATATCGGAAATTACCTGGTCCAAGCGCTTGTTCACCTCCATCGGCTTGCCGGGATTGCTTGCAAGCATACGTTCATGAAATACAGCTTCTTTCCCTTCAAGATTACTGATCACAGCATCGGCCACGTAGACATTGTTGTCAAAGTCATTAGCTATCCGATATAGGATATCGTTCGAAAGCTTTTCGTCATACTTAGCGACCGTTGGAAGTATATAAGTCAGCGTAATCGAGGAGCGTACTTCCTTTCGCGCAGCGATGGATTCAAGATGCGGAGCGAAGTCTTTCAGGTTAGAGGCATTCATCACGGCAGGTACCAACATCAGCGCATGTTCCAGCACCTGTCCGCTAGCCTTTGGAAGCAATGTTAAAACATCCTTCGCATTTAGCTGGCCTAAGCCTTCCAAAGTCCAAAGCGAATGAAGTACGGTAGTTGCCTGCTCAGACTCCTGAATTTCCTTTCTCAGAAGTGAAGCAGCCTTGCTCATCTTTCGATCAACCAGCGTATGCTGAGCCCTGTCGCGTATCCACCCGTTTTCATGCGAAAGCAAAGCAACGAGGCCTTTTGCATCGACCGGAAAAATGAAAGGCTTATATGTCGACCCCTTGGGTACAACTTTATAAATACGGCCATAATCAATCGGACGAACCAAGGAACGCTTCTTAATCTGTTCCTTCAGATACTCCGTAATAAAGATCTTATGCTGAATGATTCCCCGGTACATATCCACGATATACAGAGCACCGTCAGGACCGTTGTATAAGCTAACGGGCCGAAAGCGTTCATCGAAACTGGCAAGAAACTCTTTGTTCTTATACGCCGCCCTTCCTAAAGGTTTTTCGCCATCCACGGTCATTATATCCCGCTTTATCAGATTACCCGCAGGCTCAGCCACAAAGGCATTCTGATAATACTCATTGCCAAAAAGCTGTCCGCGGTAAATCACCGGTCCGCTGGCTGCTGTAAAGTTTCGCAATCGTAAATTACTATCCAATATCCCCTCCTGATAGCCACGATTCACACCCGGTGTCGGCCGGATGGGAAAAACGCGATTATCGTTCACAACAATCTCGTTGAAGCCCGCAACCCGTCCTTGATTCTTATTTGTTGACCCCAGTCCGGGACCGTAAAAGTCGCCCAGCAAGTTCTGGGAATTGTTATTATAATACAGCCGGCCAAAGTCATCGGCCGTAATTCCCCATTGTCCGCGAAAATGCGTTGTCTCGGTCACCCAATGATCGCCTACCTTCCGGTAGCGTTTATCAGATTTCGCATTGTAGATCCAATTGTCCATAGCTCGGAGCAACCCGTTCGGCTGGTGTTCCACATCACGCACATTCGCGTAGGCTGAGTCGACCAAAACCCGGTTTACTGGCTTATCGTCTTGGATTTCGTAATAATACAAACTAGGTGGAGCAGCAACCAGCACTCCGCCGTCGAATAAGGCAATTGCCCGTGGGAGCACCAGCGAATCCAGGAAAATCTTCCGCTCATCTACCACGCCGTCGCCATCATGGTCTTCCAAAATCAGCACCTTCCCTGTAGGTACATCCTCACCTTCACCTTCTACGTTCGGCATAAAAGCCTGCATCTCAAGAGCCCAAATACGCCCCCGGTTGTCGAAGTCGATGGCCACGGGCGAATTTAACAATGGTTCTGATGCGACTAACTTCACTTCAAAGCCTTCTTCAACCTCCATGGCACGGATCGCTTCACGCGGATCCAATACGGGTGAATTGAGGATTACCCGCTTTCTAAAAAGCGAGTCAGGCTCGAGCTGAACCGGATCTGTTCCGGCGATAAAAATGGTACTTACAATGCAGAAGGCAAAAAAAACGATGGATAAAAGGTACTTCATTTCAGGGAGAATACGGGTAAATCTTCAAATTGGTTGATCAAAGTTAATCGATTTAATGATAAAGTGATACCTTTTTTCAAGAAACCCGAATCACCGTCCTGATATCCTAAATCGTCTCCTTTACCGATCCGCAAGTCAACATCTCATCGCCGTAATACGGATTCCTTATTTTCCCGGTAGCTGAGAGCCAATCGGCTCCCTTATTATCAAAAGCCATTGGACAATGAGCGATGAATAACTCTCCACTTCGCAGACCTGTGCTCTTTACCTCATCAATCATCACCTCCGTCAGCGTTTGAAACACCTCCCGTTGACTGGCAATATCTGGAGCGGTTACTATTTTTGAAGCGGAATTGGTTAACGCGGTGTTGGCACCTAACTGCCGGCTGCCTTCCTCGATGGCAAAGGCTGCTTTCTTTGCAGCAGAAAGATCCTCGATCACCAAAGCTTCATGAAGCTCCAGGTACCAGGGATAAAGGGCATTCAATTTATCATCGTTAAATTTCAAATCGGCAGGCAACTTTGCCTCGATAGAGGTGTCGCTTACCTGCTCGGTGTTATCCTTTTGGTCAGGATTCGAGCAAGCCGTCACCGTAAATAAAACGGCGATGGTTGTAATTCTAAAAACCATTGATTTCCTTTTCATTGTCGTATTGTTTTGATGTGTTAGTTAATATGATGATTTTACCGTTTATTTATTGATCTTGGGCCAAAGGATGCGCCCCCTTTTTCAAAATAAATTCACTATAGAGCAAATAAGCTCCCGTAACCACTACGCGTTCACCTTCCCTCAGCCCTTTTGAAATCGCTACGCGATCGGCCGACTCGTCGCCTGTGGTTACTTCTCTGGGTTCGAAAACACCTTCTTGCACTTCTATCCAGACATGCTTTGCATTGCCTTCACGAATGACTGCGTCAACCGGCAGGGTTAGCTGCTGGTTTTCAATCCGCCCTGGAAGGGAAACTCTTACTGGCATCCCCGGACGCCAGTTCCCGGGATTCTGAATGCCGCCCCGGACCTGTAGGGTCTGCGTACCGCCACCCAATGCTGGCGAAACAAAATCGACTTTCATCGGAATGGTGTCTTGCTCCGATTCGGGCGACAGCACATGGAGTATCGAGCCGGGTTGAATACCCGCTGCTTCCTGTGGGTAGATATCTGCCTCCACCCACAAGCGATCGAAACCTTCGAGGCGCATTAGTAAACTGCCTTCATCCACATACTGACCTTCAGTAATTAAAAGCTCTACTACCGTGCCAGAGGCTGGGGATACAAAAGTAACATAGGGATCGGTCTTTCCGCTTCGCTTGAGCTCATCTATTTGGGCAGGTGTCTGTCCTAACAGAGCAAGTTTTTGGCGCGCCGCTGCGGCGAGTTCCAGGAAACGCCCACCCTGCAGTTTCCTGGCCTGCTCCTCCATCAAAAGGTACTCCTGCTGGAGAGTCAGCAGTTCTTCAGAATAGATGCGGTATAAGGGTTGCCCTTTACGTACCTCCATTCCGGTTTCCTTGACATGCATAACTTCAACTCGTCCCGAAATCCTGCTGCTAATCAAATGAGTATGCTCCGGATCCAAGACGAGTCGCGCATTCAGATAGGTGCTATTTCCAACAGCTCCGCTACCCACCAACATCGTCGAAACGTTTGCCAGCTGCTGCTGGTTTTCGCTTAGCTGAAGCGACTTTTCCTTTCCGCCTTTTTGAATGAGCACCAGATCCATTCCGCAAACCGGACAGGTACCCCTTTCATCCTGAACTACCTGTGGGTGCATGGGACAAGTATAGGTTAGGTCTTCATGGCTGTGCTGATGAGACTGCTCTGTACCGCAAGCCACAAGCACAAATAGCCCGAGCACCAGCAATCTTGTAAATATTTCCTTCCTTTTCATGGATTATTTTCGATGATTAATAAAACTTTCACTATCGACCAGGTACGCCGCATCGCGCGCCACCGATTGACCTTCCAGATCGCTCAGCACTTGCACATAGCCTTTGAACTTTTGAGCCGTCATCACCCGTTCCGGAGAATAGAGGTCACCCTTCCGAACAAATACGACCGATTCACCTCCGAGGTCCACGATAGACGATTCCGGAAGCCACCAGCCTTGCCTGACCACCAGCGGCACGCTTGCTTTCACCATCTCGCCGATGGAAAATTCGCCAGCTGGCAAATAAGCACGAGCTATACTAAAACTTTCACCATTTCGAATAACAGGCTCTAATAGAGCCATCTTACTCGGAATATAACTCCCTTTCTCCTTCCGCGAATCCAACAAAATCGACTGGCCAATGCGAACACTCACCGCCTCCTCGGTAGTAAGTGAGAATTCAGCGACGACCGACTCATTTTTGTAAATAAATAAGACTGGATCGCCCATGGCTACGTACTGACCCTCCCGGAGGTTCAGGGCCGGTGAACTCCCCTCCGGGCTGTAGTCGATCACCGACTCCGTGATGAAGCCACTGACAGGGCTATAAACGCCCACACGGTAAAGCGGCTGCCTGCTCACTAACACCCGGTTGATCTGCGCTTCGGTCATCCCCATATAAAGCAACTTCTGAACGGCGGATTGCTGAAGGTCGCTTTGTTTTTCCCTGGCCAAAAACAAAAGTTCCCGCTGCGCAGCCACTAGATCGGGCGAGTAAACCTCCATAATAAGCTGCCCCTTCTTAACCGGTTGATAATTGTATCGAACGTGCATTCGTTCGATGCGACCAGCTACCCGGCTACTCAGACGGATTTGCTGCCTTGCATCGTAACCGATCCGGCCCTGCCATTGCGTCTCAATGATCCGGCTTCCAGACTCGACCTGCACATCCGGTGCGGAAGCTAATATCCTTTCGTTTACCGACCCGGTAAGGCCCTGAACACTTTCACTCAGAGGGAGTTCCCGGTGTTCTCCTGCATGATCTTCTCCCTCCTTGCAGCCCGCAGCAGCCAAAACAAGCAAAATTATCCAAGATCTAACGATACAGTTCCTTTTCATAGTCGACGATTAGTTGATAATACTCCATTTTCACATCCAGCAGATTGTTCTGCATGATGTTCCAGGCTTCCCAGTTTTCGATCACCACGGGCAGCTGAAGCTTGTTTTCCTGGTAAGCCTGAAAATTTGCATCCATGGCTCTCTTTAATGAAGGTATAATTTTATCTTCCAGATTACTCAGGCGTTGTTGCAACTTGCTCAATTCGGCCTGCATCCCGTATAAGCGCCCTTGCGTCTGCAGAAGCAATCCTTCACGTTCCTTTTGCACCGCGCTTAATTCCAGGTCGATTGCTTTCACTTCATTTTTATAGGCTTTGCTGCTCCAGGGCGCAATCGGAATGGAGATCATCCCCATCACGCTGAAAGAGTTGGGCATCATCCCAGCGCCTAAAGGCGACATATGATCAAGTCGTAAACTTAGGCCTGGTCTTCGCTCCTGGCGTACCGCTTCTCGGTCGTACGTCATACTTCGGATCTCACTATCCAATCTTTCGATATCGCCCCTTTGCTTTGCGAGCCGGACCGTATCGAGCGAAACCTCCAGTTGAAGAGTCGGATTCCAGGCCGTATCGATCAACCAGTCGCCTCCCGGCTCTTCATTCATCAACGCGGTTAACCAGGCCCTGGACCGATCGATAATCGATCTCTGAATCAACAGGTTATTTCTGACTTCTTCAATCTTTGCCTCAGCATTAAATATATTACCCAACTGAGTAAGATTGTATTTATAACGGATCTCCTCCATCTCTTTCATAGTATGTACAAGATCCTGGCTCTCTGCCAACAACTCCGTACGTTCCGTCGCAATCAGCCAGGTATAGTATATCAATTTTGCCTGCGCTTTCAATTCGTTCAAAGCGACAGACCGGCTAGCCTCTTCTACTGCGGCGCGGGAACGAATGGCTGTCTTGATCGCCTTTTGTTTGCCAAAGTTTGGGATCTGCTGTTCCAGTTGAAACATCATCGCACCTTTATCGTCCTCCATAGGGTTTTGTCCAGGATAAGGAGTCATAAAAGTTCCAACACCCACCATGGGTGCCATCCATCCGCCGGCGGCTTCTGCGCGGTAGTCATAACTCCTTGCTTTCAACTCGTAGGCATCAAGCATCGCATTTTGTCGCTCAATCTTGGTCAGAATTTCGTCCAGAGCCAGCACCGGCCTCTCCTGCGCGGAAAGACTTACAGGAAATGCGACCAACCCAATCAGTATATATTTAGTGATGTGTTTCATGTATCTCCAATTTTCCAAATTTTCTTAATTCGTACTCTTTCGTCATCAAAAAAATCAATGGCGTTACCAGCAGGATATGAATCGACGACGTAAAGACACCACCTATCATTGGCAGCACAATCGGCTTCATCACATCCGTACCAACTCCGGTCGCCCAAAGGATCGGCACCAATCCAAATAGCGAGACACAGACGGTCATTATCTTTGGTCTTAAGCGTTTTGCAGCGCCCCGAATTACGTAATGCTTTAAGTCGTTACTGGTAATCGTTTCGCTGCTGTTGCCTTTCAATCGTACCAGCTGATCCATGGCATCATTTAGGTAGATTACCATTACGATGCCGGTCTCTACCGCAATTCCAAACAGGGCAATAAAACCAACCGCTACCCCGATCGACAAATTAGCGCCCCAGAACCAAACCATATAAGCACCACCGATTAAGGCAAAGGGCAAGGTTATCAAACTTAGGAAGGCCTCACGTATGGAGTGGAAAGCAAAGTAGAGGGCTAAAAATATGATCAGCACTACGATCGGTGCGATCCATAGTAGCGTTTGCTGCCCGCGGATTAGGTTCTCGTACTGTCCGCTCCATTCCAGAAAATAACCTTCCGGCAAGACACCCTCGGCCGCGTTCAGGTTCTCCATGGCTTCTTCTACGGTACTGCCTAAATCGCGATCGCGCACATTGAACATCACCGCACCCCGAAGAATAGCATTCTCCGAAGTAATCATGGGCGGACCATCGTCGAAACCAATGCTTGCAACCGAGCTTAAGGGCACTTCACCGAATTCCGGACTCATCACCGGAATCCGGCTTAACTGATCGATACTGTTACGGTAGTTCTGTGCAAGCCTTACATTAATCCCGAAGCGCTGTCTACCTTCAATGGTTTGTCCAACGGTAGCTCCCCCGATAGCCGACTCCACCGTCTGGTTTACATCATCGACGGTCAGTCCATACCGCGCCAGGGCATCCCGGTTGATATCCACATTCAGGTACTTCCCTCCCGTAATAGGTTCCACAAACAAGTCGCGCACACCTGGCGTTCCTTCCAACGCCGCCCTTACCTTCTCCGATACCATCGCAATAGTATCCAGGTTCTGCCCAAAGACCTTCACCCCCACGTCGGTCCGGATTCCGGTCGAAAGCATATTGATCCGGTTAATGATGGGTTGCGTCCAGCCGTTCACTACGCCGGGAATCTGCAGTTTGGTATCGAGTTCCTGTATGATTTTTTCCTTGGTCATGCCCTCGCGCCATTCGTCTTTGGGCTTCAGCATAATCATCGTTTCGATCATGCTGAGCGGCGAGTTGTCCGTTGAGGTATTCGCCCTTCCCGCCTTCCCGAGCACCTTATCCACCTCCGAAACCTCCTTAATAATCTTGTCCTGAACCTGTAGTATGCGTTTAATTTCACTGTTGCTTACATCCGGCAGGGTAACCGGCATAAAGAGAATACTTTGTTCATCAAGCGGGGGCATAAATTCTGTCCCCAGATTCTTCAGCAAGGGGATCGTAATCAGCAGCGCCGCAATATTGAGCGCCAGGGTCGTTTTCCGCCATTCCAGCACCCAGCGAATAACCGGTTCGTAAACGCGCTCCAGAAAACGGTTTACCGGATTGGCGCTGTCGGGCTTGAACTTCCCCTTCATAAAGAATGAAATCAGCACCGGCCCGAGGGTCAGCACCAGTAGCGCATCCACCACCAGAATAAAAGTTTTGGTATAGGCAACCGGGTGAAACATCTTGCCCTCCTGGCCGGTAAGCAAAAATACAGGAAGGAAGGAAGTGATAATGATTACGGTAGCAAAGAAAACACCCCGGCTCACCTGCTTACTGCTTTTCTCGATTATCCGAAGTCGTTCCTCTTCCGAGATCCATTGCGGTGTTTTCTTAAAGAATTTTTTCAGCCACTTCATTTCTGTAAAGGTTTAGATTTTTGCGAAGCCTCCCACTGAATGTATCGCTCTGATAAGTGCTTATAGGAATTTTCGCTCATGATGATTCCATTGTCGACGATAACACCGATGGCCAGGGCAATCCCGGTAAGCGACATAATATTTGAGGAAATACCAAAGGCGTTGAGCAGAATAAAACTGGCTGCGACGGTAATCGGAATCTGGATCACGATGCTGATCGCACTTCGCCAATGAAACAGAAAGACAATCACAATCAGCGATACGATAATCATCTCTTCAATCAGCGTATTACGGATGGAGGCGATCGACTCATTGATTAATTCGCCGCGGTCGTAGATAATATCAAATTCCACATTTTCAGGCAAACCCTTGCTTACCTGAACCATCTTTGCTTTTACCTGATCAATTACTTGGGCAGCATTCTCACCGTAGCGCATCACCACAATGCCGCCTACCCGTTCGCCTTCACCGTCCTGATCAAAGATGCCCAACCGCGCTTCCCCCGCCATCTGTACCGTGCCGATATCCGAAACCCGAATGGGAATTCCATTACGAGTCGCTACCGGAATCTGCTGAATATCCTCGATCGATTCCAAGTAGCCGCTCGTCTTAATAATATAACCTATATCGCTAACCTCGTATTTCCGTCCTCCGCTTTCATTGTTATTGCTCCGCACGGCCTGTATCACATCCGAGATGGACAGTTTATAGTAAAGCAATCGGTTAGGATCGACGGTAACCTGGTACTGCTTTTGAAAGCCACCAAAGGAAGCAATCTCACTGACGCCAGGGACATTCTGCAAGGCGAACTTTACATACCAGTCTTGTATCGCCCGCTGCTCACCCAGATCCAATCCAGGCGCATCAAGCGTATACCACAATATATGCCCTACCCCTGTTCCATCCGGACCCAACTGCGGGGAAACACCTTCAGGCAAGCTGCCAGACACCGTGCTCAGCCGCTCCAACACCCGCTCGCGGGCCCAATAAATGTCTACCTCGTCTTCGAAAATGACATAGATAAAGCTCATTCCGAACATCGACGAGCCGCGAACATATTTAATTCGGGGCAAACCCTGCAGGTTGGTCACCAAGGGATAGGTAACCTGGTCTTCAATCAGTTGAGGGGCTCGCCCCATCCATTCCGTAAAGACAATCACCTGATTCTCCGACAGATCAGGAATCGCATCGACAGGGTTGTTCTTCACCGCGAAGATGCCCCATATAAAGATCACAATGCTGATCGCAAGTACAAGAAAGCGATTGCGGAGCGACCATTCTATAAGATGGTGTACCATTTATAAATCGATATAAAAAAAGAAAAAAAAGGATATTAGAGGCATATAGGTTGTTGCCTCTGGCTTTACACGACTGGTAAAGACAAATAAAGAAGGGGGAATATTACTATATCAGGAATACGCAGTGGCGCAGGTAGACGGGAACACGCTGCCAGGCTGGGGGCGAGTTGCCCGAAGCACGGTTCTCGGCTATACCGGGCAACTGCACATCGAATGAAATATTAAATAATGAAGGTGGAAGCGAAACGGCCAGGTTCTTTATGTTCAGGAATGCATTCTCGGCCGCCTTATGGACTTGATCAAGCTTAACTTCCTTTTGCAGATCGTCGCAACAATCGTCCATCTTGTCCGACTTCTCCGACATTTCGCAGGTAGAACTGCAAGATTCCTCCTCTTTTTCCGACAGCTTGGTATCTACAAGGATATCCATGCAGTAGTGTAAATGCATGGTGAACCCGGTAGAAGTACCGAAGTAGAGGAAAATCATTATGAAAAGGAAAAGCTTTTTCATGCCCTACAAAAATACAGTAATAAAAGGCAAAAGCAAAGCAAAATTTTTACCTACAAAAAAAAGGGACCCCAACGGGGCCCCCTTCCTACTTACTAATCATTAACACACATTAAACTAATCAATTAAAACTTAGATTTACGCTCCCGGCACTGGTGGACGCACTAACCTGTACGCCGCCGCCGTTGATGCTTCCAACAAGCTTCCCTTTGCTGTTGCTGCCGTTGAAGTTTGTGAGTCTGCCAGCATTTACTTTAAATCCTTTCAAATCTAAATTGGCCTGAGCGTTTGCCGGTATCTGAAGGTTCACGCTTCCTGCTGATGTAGACAGGGCTACGTCGCCTGGCATATCATTCAACTGCGCTGATACACTACCACCAGAGGTAGAAGCCCTCACCGAACAGTTCAAATCGTCGAGGTTCACACTTCCGCCGGAGGTACTGGCATAAAGCGATCCTTTAATAGACGATCCTTTGATACTTCCTCCGCTTGTTGATACCTTGATATCGCCACTGAGCTCATCCAGTCGGATGGAACCGCCCGAGGTACTGAGGTCGATGCTACCCATGGCATTGGATGCTTTGATGCTGCCCCCACTCGTTCTTCCATGAATCTGTCCTTCCAGATTGTCGATCGTCAGACTACCACCACTCGTTTTGAATTGCTGAACGCCGTTCAGTGCATAAAGCTGAATGCTTCCTCCGCTGGTGCTCAGGTCGGTCGATATTTTATTACCAGTTTGAACTTTGAAGGAAATGCTGATGCCATTCTTCCAATTATTATTATTTTTCCGTTTTGCTATAGCTTCCAGTGTGCCATTGCGTTCTTCGATAGAAATCTCATAATCGCGCTCCAAAATTTCCTCAATCTCGTTTTGCGAAAGCTTTCTGTTATTGTTTGGCCGTACATACATTTGAATAATGGCCTCACTGTTTGCGTCGCCGCTGACCTGGATGGAGCCACCCGAAGTAGCCACCTTCAGCGCTTTGATGGATGCAACCGGGTAGGTTTTACTCGTCAACAAAATAGCGTCGCTATTCTGCTCCTCAGTAACGTTGGCAACCATATCAGAAATGGATCCGATGGCACATGAACTATTGACGGTCAGTCCGATAGCCAACATAAGGAAAAGTTTTGCAGAGGTTCTCATGGTTATTTTTTTATTGTTTATAATGCTCTTATGGATTCGATGATTCAAATATACAAGCCGTAAGTATCTCAACACAGGGAAATTCGTTTAACCACTGCATTCAGTCGGTAAACCGACTGAAGTTATCGGTAAAGCGCTGTGCGGAAATCTGATCAGGGTTTCCACTAACCCAGCACAATTCTCAAAGCCAGGGTGATTTCGCTCTCGAACGATTTCAAACGCGGCAGCTCAATGAGAGACAGCACGCGGCATTCGTCTAATGGCAGTCGTATAACGAGCTCATCCTTACAAGCTTCAGTTACCGTCCGGATATCGGACACGGCGAAATCGGCCGGTTCATGGTGAGCCGATTGATACTTTGCTACCTGGCCTACCAGACCCAGGATCAGCAAAAATGCGAGGAATTTAAAAACAGATTTCATAATATATGTATTCATAACAAGGTATTGGCACAAACAGAACCAATATTATAACTAATTGATTACTAATTAAATAAACAGCACATCAAAGGAAACATCTGTTCGAAAACGAACAATTAATGTCCGCATCTGAACGTCCTTAAAAAATCTTCAAACCTATCCGCACTTCAGTCCTCCCATCCAAGGAAGAATGACTGCTGAGCGACCTGCTATACATCACACGGAGCATCTTCCATTGAAGCCCCAAATGTATCTCTCCGTATTGTCCGATCTCAGGTGTTTTCAGATAATGCAAACCAACAATCTCTTCAAACTTCAGCTTTCTCAATAAGGGAATCTTACTGGTTAGCATCGCTCCCATATTGTATTCCGTGTGTGCCTCTAAAAAGCGAGTCCGGGTACTCCACAAATAATAATCGAGATTCAGAAAGGAAGTCAGCTTTTGATCGACCAGTAGAATTTCATTTCCATTGAAGTGATGATAATCGGTAAAATACATCTGCCTGTTGTTCAAAAAGGTTCCAGCGTTGGCAGCAACAGAGATATTACCCCACATGCCCAGTCCTATATCACTTTTGTAGATGCCTGCGCTGATAAAATCGTAATCCACATCCGAACCCATCACACCCTTCAGTCCCTTGCTATAACGCAGGCTTAAGGTCGGATTAGGCGATTCCAGATATTGCTTCCCTGACGGGTAAGTTGCATAACGATTGGAGAAATTATAGCTCGCCGCAACGGTAATCTTCGTCGAAGTGTTATTTTCAAAGAGCGGAATATCCTCTTGAGGGGTAAACGGATTATTGGAGGTTAGCCTTTCTCTGTTCTTGTCCGAAAAAGTGAAGTCCGTTGCGTTTGGAAGCCAACGACGCTTAGCCCATTGCACGTTTGCACTCAGGTTGACATTTCCCGGAACCGTGTGGGTCCAGCCTGCTGAAAGAAAAGTAGATTCATACAGCTTTTGCCGGTTTTCACCTGCGAACAAGGTGCTGATCGAATTAAACAACACGGGGAGTGAGCCGCGGTCGTTCAGATCCAACACCTGCGATCCGCCTGCCAGAAACAGCCGGTGACCCCGTAACGGAATTTGGGTGCCTACACTCCCATTCAATCGCTTATTGGCGAAGCCGTAGCGCAGGTTAGCGTTCACCGAAAAATAGCGATTCGTGAGTGTATCAATTTGCCGTGAATAGCCCATATCGTAACTCAATGCAACTCCCTCAACCGTATTATACAAAAGCGACGTTAACGGAGAACCGAACCGTATATACTCCTTGCGGTAACGGTTCCGATGCATATAGCCTCCTGTAAGAAAATTCAAGGGTTTAAATGTGTTATTTTTCCGATCGACCGAATCCAGATAAGCTTTCGATTCATTCCTGCGGCGGATGCTGTCTTTCTGTACATAGTCGCGACTCTCCTCGGCGGTTAGCGGAATCGGCCGGCTACTCAGCCAATATGCCGAATCTTTACGATTCACGCCCTGTTCAATACGCAACACCTCTTTGAAACTCTTCCTGTCGAGTGTCGGACTGAGAGAATAATCCTGATATATAGCCGTGAAGTAGCCCCCAACCTCAAAACCCATCATACCAATCCGGAAATTCATTTGAATCGTAGACGGCATCCAGTATTGTTCAGCAACCCGCACAAACATCTGTTTGATGTGGAGGGAGTCCACGAAGTTAATTCCCGCATCCTTGTCGAGTAACAGATTTACGCTGTGGATGCGCCACTCATCTTCCACCAGGTAAATATCGCCCTTATACAGCGGTTCAGCCTTCCTTCTGGGCGTGACCCGGATCTTTACAACACCCTGGCCATTCTCATCAGTGGTCCCCATGTATTGATAATGATAATACGAAAGTGCATTTTGAGCAATCGGGGAAACAAATGGTCGGCTACTCAACCCTTCAATTACCGGCTGGTGATTTTCATAAAAATTCAGCTGCAAGTCGGACGCCCGATTAAAACTGAACGCCCGGTTATTTCCAGACACTTTCGAGCTGATCATCTCCTCTCTAAACTGCTTGGGCGGATCAACGGTAATACTTGATTCCGATTCCGATAAATAGACGATCCCCGTGCGGTTTGAATCCAGTCCCATTTCCCTCCCTACCTCATCGATATCCACACCCAAAAATTTCTTAGGGGCTTTCAGCATTCGCTGCAATCCCTTAATATATACTTTGGCCGAATAAGGGCCGGATTCTTTCAGATACACAGGACGCTTCTGAATAGCCTTACGAATCATCGCATAAGCCGGATCTTCGCCGTTGCCTATCACCACTTCCTGCAAAGCGTACGACTCTTGCTCTAATTCCACCTGCAAAAGTGCAGTATCTGGCATCAAGATAGATACCGTGGCTGGCTTATATCCTACCGCACTGACGACTAAGGTTTGCTTTCCTGCGGTTAATGGAAGCTGAAAATAACCCTCGCTGTTGGCGGAGGTGCCAGCGGAGGAACCGGATTTGTAAACGCTGGCGAAGGGAACAGAAGCGCCACCGGAATCCAGCACTTTCCCTCGTAATGCAGAGGTGGTCGTTTGAGCCTGTATAGATATTGCAAACAGCATAGAGATTAGAATCAGGAAGACAGCTTTCATATATGGATCGGTTTATAAACCGAAGGTGACAATTTATTTCGTTTACCTATAGCACTTTGATGTTAAAGAATGTTAATCTGTTACAGCCAATAGAAAAAAATAGATGAAAGCTTCGACAAGAGCCGGCTTTTATCGTATCCGACACAGCGTTGTGATATGCCTTACTATCCGAAAACTTTCACGACAATGTCATCCCGGTTTTACCCTACCGTAGTAGGGTAAAAGTGCCGTGAAAGTGCCGTAAAAGTACCGTAACACTGCCCTTGAGCACACGCGAAAGACGCAGGATTTACTACGGATAGAACACCTTGGTCTTCTAAAAAAAAAATCGAGGATAACGACTTGATTTTCCATACATTCGTTGTAACTAAATATTCATCATTGCTGAAAAGTTATGAAAACTGCAATCTTGTTTTACCTGTTCACTGTACTTCCATCTTTCTCATTCAATCAGGATATTGATTCTGTAGTGCTAGGAACAAATCATTATAAGCTACGCTTAGGCGACACGATTGTAATAGGATTACCGTCAGGGAAAGCCAATCAGTTCCTGTTCGTATCCGACGATATCACGAAACTACCGGTTATAGCAGAATCCTTTACAGGAACCGGCGAAAGCTCTCGTGATATCAAGACGACTACGTCCGACAAATTGATTCAAGATGCTGCTTCAAGGTATGCCGATAAGAACGTTGACGAATCGCAGATAGGAAGTATCTGGATACGAAATGAAAATCTGCTGACGCATAAAATCCTCCGGATCGTTCGCTTTGACCATTATATTGACGCTGATGGAAGAAAATGTAGCTTCGCGATTGGTGAAACAAAGGCGGACGAAAAATTTAGGGTAAACCTTGAAGGAGCGATCTACTCGGGGGAACTTTCCTCACATAACAGTAAGATGTTTGAAAACTTTGTGATTAAGACAAAGATTTTATCAGAAGTTGAATAGTAATGATTTATCTGAGCTTCTCCAGGTCTTCCACATAATCGATTTTTTCCATATCTTACACGAACACTTTTGTCAAACCAAACCCATGCATGTTTTGAAAACTGGAGTTATAATCGGTCTGTTCATGTTGCTTTGCGGTCAAGCGCTCGGGCAAGTTGTTGTGAATGCCGATGGAACGCATTCTATCCAGCACGGCCCGCATATCATTAATCCAAACGGTACCATCTCCGTACAACACGGCCCGCATATTATCCATTCGGACGGTACTATCTCCGTTCAGCATGGACCGCACACTATCCAGCCGAACGGTACGCTTTCTGTCAGTCACGGTTTGAACATTATAAATTCTGACGATAGTAATTCTATAAAGCATGAAGAAACGCCGCAGTCCTCCTCGACGATCACCGTATCAAATAATCGAAAATTTATTTTTAGCCTGCACCTGGGAAGTGCAGCCGATCGCCTCGAGCGACTCGATGCGGAGCGGAAGACGCGAAAAGAAGATAGGATACTAAAGAATAAATTGATTAGGCTCTGGCAGAGCGTGACACCTCCTAGCGATTAGCCATCACAACTAATTCTCTTTAGCCGTAGCTTTTCTGTTGCCTTTCCATCTTCAATCCCCAGAAAATAGCTTTCAAAACCGAACTTTTCAAGAAGGCCTTTCGACGCAGTGTTTTCCGGATCGATGATTCCAACGACATCTTTTTCAGAATCCAGCTCGCTGGCAACTGCCAGGAGATGCTGACAGATTTCAGTTCCCAATCCCTGCCTCCAGTATTCACTTTTGAGCAAATAACCTATTTCAAAAACAGCAGGATCCTTGACGTAAATGACCAATTTGCATTCACCCAGAATCTTATGACTGACAGTATCCAGAACCTGGAAATAACCGAGCGTCGGATGGCTTTGGTTGATTTCCATGATGGAAGCAAATTTTGTTTTCGCTTGGTTGAGCGTCATCCCTTTTCCGGTGATGTATTTCATGGGAGCATCGTGGCTTACCAGCTCATTATAGGCCGGAAAATCGTGAAGAGCGTATTTTCTATAATTTAATTTCCGATTCATTTCGATAACTTGGCTATCTCTAAGATACCAATATAAGTCGCAGCAGGCTCTGTTCAGAAATTTATTTCTTTTGATCAGTTCTTTTTCCAGGCCTTTAAGTAAGCTGTAATATCGTGCAGGTCTTTTTTTGAAATTTCAGTTCTCGTAAAAGAAGGCATCGTTCCCAAGCCGTGTCGTGTTTGAAAGCGCTTCATGAATGCTGGTGCAGGATTTGCGTTGATGGAGGGTCCAAGTCCTCCTTCCCCTCCGGGATGGCATTTTTGGCAGTTAGCCATAAAAATTTGCTCGCCGTTTGCAATCCGGTCGTTAGTGGCAATAAATTCCTTACCCGCCACCGGCTCGCTGTGTCGGATCTTACACGATACGGCGCTGCCTACTACAAACGTTAGAATAAGACCGGAAACTACCCAAACCCTTTTCATATCCTATTCCTTTACGATTTTCCAGATCATACCCGTTTTGACTTGCGGATGAGAGCCTTCTTTATCTGTCCTCAGAATTCCGAAATCGACCACATAGAGATTTGTTCCAGATCGATCGAATTTAACTGATAATGGACGTTCAAAACCACCTTTTTCTAACCATGAAGCCGGACCATTCCTTTTTCCTTTATTGGCTGCAAAATCCCTGATAACGCCCGTTTCAACGTTAACCCGAACGATCTTAAACCCCACGGGGAAAAGAACTTTTCCGGCTGTCGGCGCCATATCGCCAAATTGGGCTACGAAAGCTTCACCCTGAAATCCAAAAGCAGAACTCCGTGAAAAATCAAGGCCATTTGCAGAGGAGTGCACACCGAATACGGCTGTCGGTTTCGGGGGAACATTGGGGTGTTTTTGTAAAAGAGGTTTAACCGGATCTTTGCCTGGCGGTTTGAATTCCGGGTCCTGTAGTGGTTTTCCAGCCGAGTAATCGGGCCAGCCGTACCAAAGCCCTTCCCGTATTTCCCACAAAACATCTCCAGCACCCCATGCCGGACGACTTCCCCGCTCATCAAAAGCGTTCTCAGTAACGAATAACCGTCCATCAGCAGTCAATGCCAATCCAAATGGATTCCGGAACCCCCAACTCACTAACTCAGGCTCACCGCCTTCAAGTGGAATGCGCAAAATCGATCCCGTACAAGGAATTCGCCCTTTAATTATTTGTCCGGGCGTAGTGGATTCTCCAAACGGAGAATAGGCTCCTGTTGATACGTCATCATCCGGGTTTTCGCTTAATACATTCGGCGACGTATAGTTCGCCCCGGTAAGTATAATATCCTGACAAGGTATGTCGTGAAATTCTTTATTGCGCAGAAGCCAGCCGTAATGCGCATTGTCCTCTCCCACTACGCCTGAATTTGTAGCAACGCCCTGACCAAAATAGACATACCCGTCTTTAATCACCGGACCGTTGGTATGGTGATCGCCCATCGTGGGAAGATTGGAGATTAGGGGCTGTATTTTTCCGTCCATGGTCACCTTCAGAATACGGCCGCCCTCCATTGTACCGCCTTCGGCAATATAAAAAGCGCCATCATGCCAGCTCACACCGGTCCATGGACCGTTCTTCGAGCCTTCAGCAATCAGTGTGGCGTTTCCATCCTTTCCAATCCGTATTAACTTCGGCGTTTCCCATACTTCTCCATAGGAATATCCGGATTCAATAACATACACGTTATTCTCATCATCAAAAGTAACTGCGGTCGGAAATGTAAGTCCGGACACCACAGGTTCAACTTTATATCCGGGATGAAGGGCAATGTCTTCCGGATCAACGGTGCGATCAGGAATGTTTTTGATTTGCCCTCCTCCGTTAGAGGAACGCATGCTGTAACAACCTATAATTGTCAGTGATAGAAGCAGCAAGCATAAAAACACCTTGGGAATGGTAGCGTGTCTCATCGTTTCATTAAATAATCTCAAGCCATTACAATCGCAACACAGCTATGACAGCATTTGTTTTGATCGCAACCTTTGACCTGAATACGCTGAGAAGATGAAACTTAAATCCTTTATTTTTTATAGTTGTTGCCGCTTTTCATTGGATAGTTTTGCTGCTAATAATAGTTAATCCAACGCTATAATCGAAGTGATATAGATGCCGTTAAAACAATCGTCCACACAATTCTTGGGCGTGAAGCCACACAAGGAAATCATCCCATTATTTTCCGCTTCAAAAGTCGTTGAGGAATCTGTTCGCTTTAGCAGCCAATGCGTTTTAGCGAGGTCGTAAATTTCGTCTAAGGTTCTTACCGGAGCTGCTGCACTGGTTCCGAAATCACTGAAACTTCCTTCCTCGGTCCATTCCAGTTCCTCTTCGGGTACGTTTTCCAGACCTTCGGTCGAAACAATCTTAAAATGTCGTCGCGTGACCTTGCCATCGGTAACAGTAATCGTCGTTTCACTTCGGTAACCCGTCCAGGACGATTGGAGCACTGTATACTGGTAGGAATTACCCGATTCTTTTTTAAAGCTTGACCATGCTTGCAGGCTTCTTTCGTAACTGTTTTCGCTTTCGATGTCGCTCTTGCTGCAGGCGGCAACAACTGTACATAGAATTAATAGAAGGAGAATGACTTGTCTTTTCATTTTAAGATTTTATCGTTTGCAATCGGTTTGTTACATAAGATACGTATAGGCGGTATAGGAAGCTACATAGCGAATCAAAGTATTTTTTAATCTTATCTTTGACCTAAATTCACTTCGAGATGAAAATCATATTCATTTTACTCGCTTTACTGGTGGTTGGAACTTATATATACACCACCTATAAACTTTATAAATCCAAACACCGACCTACCATATGGGAGTTTTTGGTCATTGTACTGATTCCTTTTTGGGGTTGTCTTATCTATTTGCTCCTTGAGAATCGACGTACGATGATGGGGACAAAACGAAATTGAGCGCATTGTAATTTTATCAAGATGGCTCGCGCGATAAAGTGTTTAAAAGTTCAAGTTCATATTCCGGCGAAGCTTGATAGTAGATTGAATACGGACTGATCTGACCAATATGGTTTAAATAGGTTTCTTCACTGTTGCCGATCTCAAATTTTGCCAGATTGCTTAAAGAGTTGGAAAGAACGTCGTAAACTACTGTGCCCACGACCGTCACCACCCCGTTAGCCACCTCCTCTCCGATATCCAGAGATGTTTCGAGATATTCCTCCGTCAACGTACCATCCATATTCCGATCCAGCATTCCGGGCTCCGCATCAAGCACAGTAATGGTTCTATACGTTTCAGGATATTCCTTAACCTTGATTTTCTTAATTTCCCTGACCGGTATCGAAACGTGTTCGCCATTTTTCTTTTCCAGAAATAAATGATCTTTATTGTTTCGTTCCAAAATACCCTTTACTTTTCCGTCGTTGGTTTGTACCACCACATGGTAAGCGCGGATCTGTCGCTGTTGTGCAAAGGTGAGAGAGATCAAGAAAACAAAGCTGAATGTAAGACAGAGTTTCAAAAGGTGTGGATGAAGGTTTGTGGTTAGCATTATCAAATATAATATAATTCTCCGCAGCATCCATTCGAAATTAGACGTAGTGTTGTACCTGATGGCCGGATGGAAGACGTACTAAAAGATGAATTTTACATGTGGATAGAAACCTACTTCAATCTTGCGTAAACAAAGCATAAAACATCTTTAGATCCGCTTCATTCCTAACATCGACAACCTCCATATCCCCATTTGGGTGGACAAGGATATTATGTGGTATGCCCGTCACAAAATACTTTTCTTTTACCTTATTAATGTCCTCATAAGCGTAGACAGAGCGCCAGGGGATTTCCTTATCTGCTAATAGTTTCTGAAAGCTCTTCAAGCCCCGCTCATCGTCTAGCGATACGTAGGTCAGGTTCAATCCATTACTCAAATCCTTGTAAATATCTTTTAAGAGAGGAATTTCCGCGATGCAGGACGCACACCAGGATGCAGAAAAAATCACCAGGGTATATTTATTCGGGTCCGCTATAATATTTTCCCGTGAAGAACCGATTAACGTGGGTAGCTGAGTATCGTCGAATTTGAGATCGTTCAAGTATCGCTCGATCTGGTTAGCCCACTTACTTGCTTTGTGTCTGTCAGAGAAATTTGAGTAGACTTGTCGAACGTCTTCTTTTGTCTTGAATTCATTCATGTTCAGCGATAAATAAGTGATAAGATATCTGGAATTCGGAAACTTCCTGGATAGCTGTATATACGAAGTTAAATCATCCTCGTAAGAAATATCATCACTGCTTCGAGAGGGAATAAACCAACCGAAGAACGGGTCATGTATTCGGACAGCTATATCGCTGTTTTCTCCCGGCGTCGATAGGACAAAGTCCTCAAACTTACTGTCACCTATAACAACCGAATCGACGCCGTTGATACGTGCATTTATCAAATCGTCTAAAAAAGTGGTTTGTGTCTTATAAGTTGCACTGATGATGTTTTCTTTCCCCTCCACGCCTACATTTACTAATATCTTTTGGTCACCGTCTTTTTCCGTAATAAACCGAATCCATCGCGATGAATTCGTCACAGGATCGTACCTGGAAACAATCAATGCCATGTTTTCCGAATCAGCTACCAGACTATCTGGAATAAGAATTTCCCAGGTAGATTCGCCGATTTTTTTACCTGGAATAGCGATATTCCGATCGTTGGTATAATCAAAAATGGAGAGAGAATCGAAAGGAGCATTCTCAAGATGTACGGTCAATTTGTAGCCCGACGGCGACAGCTGCTGCGCCGTTGCACATAATGAACTTCCAACGAGAATTATGAGAATTAAAGTAGCTTTTAAATAAGTCATATTATTTCATATATGATCAAGTACTTTATTAATATAAGAACACTCATAAATGTAACATTTATTAACATGCGCCATGCGTAAGATGGCATTTTATTTTTTTCTTAGAAAGCAAGATACAGGACACAAGGAATAGCCTTCATTAACGGATATGTCGCAGTTCAATAGCGTTATGATATCTTAATTAAAACAACATGAGTTCTCTCCACGCATTCATCACATCTTTTCCTGCTTTTGTCACATTAAATTTGGGACTTAAACTTTTCTGTCTATTCTTGTAGCAACATCACTATCTAATAATCAATTATGGATACATCAAAAAAAAGCGAGCACCTGCGCTTAAAAATTAGCCTTCATTTTTTATCGGCATGCGTGATCGGATTGGCGGTATTTCTGCCCGTATATCAGGTGAGCTTTTCTGTCGCAGCAATAACAGCGGTCGTCGTCCCATTTTGCTACGCATTATTCGCCTTACACTATTACTTCCTTCTGCCCGATCTGGTTAACAACCAAACCACAAAAGCCATTAGCATCGTACTCTCCATTTTGATTAATATCGTCTGTATTGTTGTATTCTCAAGCATCATGCAGATTATAGCGGCATCCGGCTATCCTTATCACAATTTTGAAGGGATAAATGTATTGTTTTGCGGAGTTTTAAGCTTGGTTCTCACACCTATCTTATATGGATACGCCTTTCACCAAAAAAAACAGCAGAATGAACTTTTCAACCTTCAGGTAGCTTTTGGACAAACTTCCGCCGATTTGAGAAATTTACAGGCCCAAGTCAATCCCCATTTCTTGTTTAATGTGATGAATACTTTATACGGAATAGCACTTCAAGAAAATGCGCCTAGAACTGCATCCGGGATTGAAAAACTAAGTGGAATGATGCGTTTTATGGTTCATGAAAATCAACTGGATAAGATCCCGATTCAAAGAGAAATCGAGTATTTAAAAGAATTTATTGGATTACAAAAATTACGCATCGCAAACTTGCCTTCGATCGATATTAGTCACAACCTTCCCGAAGGGGCTGATGACACGCTAAAAATCACTCCCATGTTGCTGATACCTTTTATAGAGAACGCCTTTAAGCATGGAATCAGCAACAACAAGCCGTCATGGATCCGGATTCAATTAGATATCGATCAGGACATCCTAAACTTCAATGTATATAATAGTATCCACCAACAAATCAACGGTGATGACCATGAACGCGATAAATCCAGCATTGGTCTTACAAACGTGAAAAATCGGCTGAAACTTCTTTATCCGGAAAGACATCAATTACGTATAGAGCAGACTTCTAATGAGTTTTTTATTTTTCTGAACGTTCATTTGAAGGATTCCTCATCTTAGTGCTGTATTTTAGGGTAAGATTCACAACTATGTTAAAAGCTATTGCAGTTGACGATGAGCCGTTGGCTTTGGAAGTAATCAGGCTACACGCAGAAAAGATACACTTTATAAACCTACAAGCGAGCTTTGTCGATGCAATAGCAGCTCTCGAATATCTGAATAAGAACGATGTGGATCTTTTATTTTTAGACGTCAGGATGCCTGATATATCAGGAATCGAATTGTATGATGGCGTAGAAAAGAAACCACTACTCATTTTCACCACCGCTTATCCCGAACATGCAGTTACTGGTTTCGAGCTTGAGGCCGTTGACTATTTGCTTAAGCCTTTTTCTTACCCGCGTTTTCTAAGGGCATGCGATAAAGCCTTCAATATCTGGCAAAAGAACAACGATGAAGACCGATGTATTTTTATTAAAGACGGCTTTGAAATCGTTAAAATCAAACTTGATGAAGTCCTATATCTGGAAGCTGCAGGTAACTATGTAAAATACGTGATGAGCGACGGTGTTGTTATGGCGAGGTCTACTATCAAAGAAGCGTTGAAACAACTGCAGACGGGCCGGTTTGTACAGGTTCATCGTTCGTACATTGTAAATAAGGATCATTTGGAGCGAATGGAGAGGCGTCACGTTCATGTATCCGGGCGCCTTGTTCCTGTTGGAAAATCATTCTGGGACGAGTTACTATAGAGATTAAATTAGGGATGTACCTCATTAATCTTGTCAAATTGACGTTAACCGATTAATCGGAAAAAAATTGGAAAGATTATCAAAAAACCTGTACTTTTATAATCGCTGACCTTATTCATCTCTGGCTTCAAAACCTAACCAAATTATACCTATGAAAAAGTTTCGAATGCTTTTCGCACTAACCTTAATGATCTTTTTGATTTCAAGTTGTGATAAGAAAATCGTTGGACCTACTCCCCATTCTTACACCTTTCATATAAAAGTGATTGACTTAAACGGTGAGAACGTTCTGGATAATAAAGATATCTATACCCTTAACAAGGGCATCACCATTAAAGAAGCTGATAAATTCTTCGACTATAAGGTGTCATTTCAGGAAAAAGACGGTGAGCGATATCTTTCATTTCAAACCGGTTCCCCTCATAACGTAGTTATGGAAGAAGTAAGCTACACTATCGAGGAAAATCTCTTTTTTATTGGAAGTGGGCCGCACGAAATACGATCTGTTTGGACGAAAGAAAAAAACTCTATTAGTCTCAGCCGTGTGTTTTTCGATTCAAAGAAATTGAAGGGAGATGATCTATTTTTCGAAATTAATGAACCTGTGAAGTAATTTTCCACCGCCACAGCGCTTAAACCTGAAAAACTATGAACCAATGTTACCCGTCTTCCATTGCGGCATGTTTTGCTGCCTTACTTCTGTTCTTAGGTTGCTCGTCTGTCGACTCAGATAAGAAAAAAGCGATTGCCCTAAACGATGAAGCTACCATTATTCAGATGAAAGTTGTTAGCAATGAATGGCCGATAGATTCTTTGGAAAGAGCTGTGGAGCTTTATCAAGAGTCGATCGAAGCGGATTCAACCAATGGGGTGGCTTACCATAATTTATATAATTCACTAGTGCTCGCGAAGAAATACGAGGATGCGGAAGATGTCTGTTCGGAGTGGATTAACAGCCATCCAAACGACTATACATTCAGGCTTAGAAGAGCAAATCTTCAATTGATTCAAGGAAAACGTCATCCTGCTAATGCGGAATATGCTAGGATTGGAGAATATCTGGATAACCTGCCACCTTTGAAGATCAGAGAGAAAATGGATCAAACGGAAATTGAAGAAGCTGTGCTTAGAGCAAACAATATTTTTATTGTAAAGGATGATAGCGCTGCAGCACTGTCTATTTTACAGCAGCTCCAGGGAATTTATCCTGATATTCAGCTAGTCAATTCCTCAATCGAGAATATTTCTTCGAATTCGCGGGATGAATATTTGAGAAGAACCCATTAGCAGTATGACATTACAGAATAAGAATAGCAAATTGAACATTTACGAGGAAGAGCAAATCGGATGGATTCCCGTGATTTTCAGTGCTATATCGATACTGTTCGTTTCGAGCGCTTATTTTAGTCAATAGGGGAACAATCCGATACCTTTAGCAGGCTACGTCGTCATCACGGTCACACTACTAGCCTTCCTGATCTTATTTTACAGGTTGAAGGTAAAAATCTACCAGCAGAGGATCCATATCATTTTCGGAATCGGCGTCGTCCACATTCGCATCGAGTTCGACGAAATCCTGGATGTGAGCGTTGCGAAAACATCTTGGTATCAGGGCTTGGGTATCCGAATAACGGCTGAGGGGATGTTATATAATATACATGGTTCGGGATCCGTGAAAATCTCCTATTCGAAAGGGCGGATTAAGCAGAACATCCAGATCGGAAGCGCCAATCCGAATTCCTTGATGGAGTTTATATTGCTGATCAAACAAAAAAATGTATCTTAAGGGTACTGGTAATCACTATTTTAATCTTTCGTTATGAAAAGTCTGAAGCACTGCTCCTATCTCCTGCTTCTCGTATTCCTTCCATGGAATGTCGGTTTTGCACAGGAAACTCGTGAAAACGAAGCAAACACGGTTGTCGAATTGAACTATCCCGCGTCCTTTGCGGATTTGATGAAGAACTTCGAAGGGAAGGTGGTATATATTGACATCCTGGCATCCTGGTGTGTCCCTTGTATTGCGGAATTGAAAGAGTCGAAGAAACTTGAACCTTTTTTCGAGGAAAACGGTATTGTTAAATTATTCCTGACCATTGATAACCGGGACGACATTCATAAGGCTTTAGCCATTGTTCGCAATGAATCACTTAACGGTTACTTTGTTTCTTTTCACTATCCAGAAACCCCAAAGCCGGAAAGCACTTTTGCAAATGATGTTGAAGACATGTTTCTGACTTTCAAGGATGGACGTCCGGATATAACCATCCCGCGATATTCAATTATCAATAAAGTGGGCAAGCTGGTTGTAAGGGATGCGCAACGGCCCAGCAGCGCTGAGAAATTAAAAAAGCAGCTTAAAAAGTACTTATAAGGCTATTTTATTTTCATTCAATCTCAAATTTTAATCTTATATTCGGTTAACCAATTCAGGGAGAAACCTTTAAACCGTTTGAGTTATGATTGACTTTCAATTGTACGACACTTACTTCATAATAGCCATTGAGGACCTGGTCCTGATTACTGTAGTGATTACTGCCTTGGTGGGTACGCTGATGTATTCCGGGCGGGATAAATCCCGGGACTTCTAAAGTCAGTTTTTTTGGCTGACTCTTCTTTTGAATGAATAGTACTGATATAGGACAAAGTCGTACATCAAGGCCGCAGCGAGCAACATGCACGCGGCAAAAAGCACTTTCATTCCAAGGTAGGAATACAAAACCCCTCCGAGAATTCCACCCAGGACAAAGAAGAAGGCAATTGCTAATTTCAGGTAAATACTTTTACGGAGCCTGAACTTCTGGGTATTAGTTTTATAAAACAATAATTCTGAAATTTCAATTCCCAGATCGGTAAATATTCCGGTCAGGTGAGTCGTTCGAACGACCGAGTCAGATACTTTGGTAACAAGTGCATTTTGCAAGCCCATGGCGAATAAGAGCACACAGGCCAAGTAGTTCGGATTTCCGATATGGGATTCGTCTGCAGTAACGGCGACCGCTAAGAGAAGTACAAATTCGAACACAAGCGGAACAGCATAGGCTAAGTTTGCCCGAATCCTCACGACGAATTCGCTTATCAAATTTGAAAAGAAAGCGCCAAGAAAGAAACTTAGTAAATATGCCAGGAACATCATAGCACGGGCTGTTTCTTCCTCGATAAGGGCTTCTGAAAAGAAGGCAAAGTGACCAGTTACATTGGTCGTAAGAACGCCTACCGAAAGAATTCCGGCAATATTAACCAGGCCAGCGACGAAAGAGAGCATTGACGCCAGTTTCAGATTATGTGTATACGATCTTCTTTTACCTTTGTGACGGAACATCTTCCTTTAAAGATAATCAAAAAGCAGGATGATTTACTCGTCACGCAGGCTATCTGCCGGATTGGTTAATGCCGCTTTCAATGCGTGGATTCCCACGGTAAAAATGCTAACCAACAGGGTAACAAGCGCCGTAGCTATAAACGCGCCGACAGAAACGTTGATCCGGAAGGCAAAGCTTTCCAACCAAAGGTTGATACCATACCAGGCTATCGGCATCGCGATTATGAGGGCAACGATAACCAAGGCTACAAAACGCAGCGAAAGCAGCGCAACGATATTGACCACAGATGCTCCGAGCACCTTACGCACACCAATTTCCTTAATTCGGCTACGTGCCATCTGCACTACGAGGCCAAACGTACCCGCACAGGCGACGATAATTGCGACAGCAGACGCCACACCCACCAGCGTCATTAACATATTTTCACGCTCGTATTGTTTATTGAACGATTCGTTGACGTAACTGTAAGAGAAACTTCCGGTTGCCGGGATCTTAGCCCACTCCTTTTGCATAAAATCAATTACCCGACTGGCTTTCGAAGGAGCAATCTGTATACTTAAAAACTGATTCCCAGCTGCATGAAGGCGCTCACCGGAAAAATGTGCTATCGGTTCGATGGACTCATTGAGTCCGCGATAGTGATAATCTTCCGTTACCCCGACGATGGTATAAAAATCTTCGCTTCCCTGCTCCCTGATAGTTTTTCCGATCGCTTCAGCAGGTTTCCAACCATATGCGGCTGCAACGCTGTTATTGATCACTACTGCATTCTGATGGGTTAATGCCTTCTCCGAAAAGAAGGGCTCTCCCGCCAGAAAGTCAATATCGTAGGTTGCAAAATAACTTTCATCGGTATTGCTTACATGGCGCAACCGCAACTCTATCGGAGTCGGGGTGCCGGTTACATATACGTTATACCAATTGGGATAATTACCGGGCACCGAACGACTGGCGGTGATGTTTTGCACTTCAGGAAACGATTTCAACTGCTGGATGATAGCATCGATCGATTGATAAGCTTTTGCCGGATCCTTATATCCCATGTTCATATCGACCACCAGTACGTTATCTTTAGCAAAACCCAGATCGGCCATTTTCATGTATTTCATTTGCTGGTTAATTACCAGTGTGCAGAAAATAAAAATGACCGCCAGTGAGAATTGAACCACGATCAAGAATCGTTGGACAAATCCTCCGCTCTTAGACGCCTGAAGATTACCCTTGATCGCCAGAGAAGGTTTAAGGCGGTTAAGGAAAGAGGATGGATACCAGGCTGAAAGCAAGGCCAATAACACAAAAATAAAGCTGACAAGCATCACCATGGGATAGTCCTGCCCCCAGATAAAATCGACCGTAAATTCCGTACTTAGCTTTCTGTTGAAGTAAGCAATGACGGGCTGGAGCAGTAACAGTCCTATCAACAGCGAGCTTCCGATAAGCAAAGACGACTCTACTAAAAATTGACGGTTAATCTGACCTCTAGAAGAGCCCAGTACTTTTCGTACGCCGACTTCCCGGGCTCGGCCCATCGCCGCTGCAACTGTCAGATTTATGAGATTGACCGTAGCGATGATCAATAAAAAGAAGACGATGAGCTGCAAGCCCCATACATACTGCCGGTATTGCGGAACATAGATTCGAATAAGGTCGCGGTATTGCGACAGATTCATCCGATGCTGCATTTCCTGATTGGAGAAATGAGTCTGAACAAATTTAGGAAGTTTTGCTTCAAAAACGTCTTTGCCGACACCTTCGCGAAGCAGGATATAGGTCGGCGTAAACGCGTTCTCCCAATTGCCTGCCTCTTTCAGTCCTGACCCACTCTCATACAACCACTGCATGGGCATCAGCGCAGCGTAATTGAAGGAAGAAGCGCCGGGTATTTTTTCCAGCACACCGCTGATGGTCACCTGCGAAGAATCGCCCATCTGCAAGGTCTTTCCAACCGGATTTCGATCGCCAAACATACGTAAAGCCATTTGTTCCGAAAGGATGATGGAATTTTTGTCGCTAAGCGCCGTAGAGGCATCACCATATTTTAACGGATAGGTAAATACCCTAAGAAAATCGGGGTCAACAAATTCAGGTACGATCGACCAACTGTCCTCTCCATTGCTGAAAATGTAGGAATCCCATTGCAATGACCGGAAACCGGCTTCCACTTCGGGGAAGTCACGCTTCAGCTGGTCGAGCGCCGGATAGGCGATTCCGGAAGATGGTTTTCTGCTTTTATCGCCTTGGTTGACAATAAACAGGCGGTCGCCATGTTCATGGAAATCGTCAAAATTTACAAGCTTGCTAACCACCAGCAGCAGTGCAATTACACCTGTGAGGCACAGTGAAAGGGAAACGACATTGATCAGACTGAACATCCGGTTCTTCCAGAGGTTTCTAAACGCTAATTTGAAATACGAGCCCAACATATTGCTGAAAATTATTATTCGTCTCTTAAAGTTTCCACCGGATTGGCAACCGCAGCCTTGACTGCCTGAAAGCTAACCGTGAACAATGCAATGAATACGGCTATCATACCCGCTCCAGCAAACATCCACCATTGGATCTCGACACGGTAGGCGAAATCTTCCAGCCATTGATTCATCGCCCACCAGGCTATGGGAGAGGCAATAACGACCGCTATCAGTACCAGTTTAATAAAGTCGGCCGAAAGCAGTCTTACGATACCCGCAACCGTTGCTCCTAATACTTTCCGGATGCCTACTTCCTTGGTTCGCTGAAAGGCTGTCAGGGTTGCGAGTCCGAACAAACCGAGACAACTGATAAAGATGGTAATGCCTGTCGCCACGCCGACAAGTCGCGATGTGTTGCGTTCTTCCGCATACAATCTTTCCAGCGTCTCATCGTAGAAGCGATATTCGAACGGTACTCCCGGATAAATTTTCTTCCAGGACCTCTCGATATCAGCGATGGCCTGGTTCCACTGTTGCGGCTGCAATGGCAGTAGTTTGATGTTTACCGAATTCAGATCCGATTTTTCGGTTATAAATGCTGCGGCTTCTATTTTACTGCGTACGGTAAACTGATGGAAATCCTTAACGACGCCCGTGATCGGGAGCGACTTCTCGCCCCAGGATATTAACTGCTTTCCGATGGCATCTTCCGGTGTTGTAAAGCCGAAGGCCTTTCGTGCCACTTCGTTAATTACATATTCGCGCGTGGTGTCGGAAGGTTGCATTGTCTTCCCTGCAATCAGGGGGATTTCGTACAGGTTGATATAATCAGCGTCTACATTCTTAAGGGTTACCTGATTCTGTACCTTTCCCGTATCGCTCTGATAAGAAAGAACCGTCGCCATCATATCATCGTTCATGGGAAGATTTCCCAGGGAAACTGCTGCGATATTCGCCTGACTCTTCAGCTCCTGTTTTAGCGCAAACTTTTTATGTCGTTGCTTTTCATCCTTTTCGATTTTCCAGGGAATGCTAATGGTTAACACCGCTTCGTGATTGAAACCGAGGTCTTTGTTTAATGAGTATCGCAGTTGTTCGCCAATAATGACCGCACTGACGATAAATACCTGCGCGATTACAAACTGAAATACAATCAGACTTTTACGAAGCGTATTTCGCCCGCTCCCTGCCAACCGTTCGGTCTGTCCTTTTAGTACATGGGCAGTACGCACCCGGGTGATAAGATAAGCCGGATAAATTCCTGAAAGCAGTGTTACCAAAACAATTAAAGCGATTCCAAAAGCGATCATCTTTGTATAGTGCACGTAATCCTCCAACCCTTCGGGCATATAGTCTTTGAGTAAAGTAACGGCAATAAAGGAAAGTAAAAAGGATAGCAATAGTGCGAGGAAGCTTGTCAGAAGGGTTTCCCCAAGAAAACGATAAATAAGCCCTTTCGGCGCTCCACCCAGGGTTTTACGAATACCGATTTCTTTGGCCCTGAACGGAAGCTGGGCTGTACTTAAATTAATATAATTGATACAAGCCAGTGCAAGCAAAAACCCTGCAACGCCGATAAGTCCAAAGAGTACTTTCTTATTTGCGGTACGGGTATTTTGCCCGAATTCTACCGCAAAGTGCTTTTCAGAAAGCGGCAATAATTCGTACCAGTTCCTATAATTATATTCTTCGAAATCCTTTTTATTTCGCTTGTCGTTCTCCGAATTGATCACTTTCAGCAGAGCATCCGAAGAACCTCCCTTTTTTAGCTTGACATATACCAGGTCGTTTGAATTCATAAAGGACCAGGAATCGCTCAGCTTATCCTCATTCGAAATCAGAAAAATTTCCTGGACATCGAAACTACTCAGATATTCGAGGTCGGCTACCACTCCTGACACGGAAAAATTGCTGGTGTCGTTATAGACGAGCGTTTTTCCCAACATCTGATTTGGAGGTAGGTCAGGGAAATACTCCCTGGCACGGCTCTCGGTCAAAACGACTTGATCCGGAGCTGACAGCGCCGTCTGAGGGCTACCCGCGAGCCATTGATAGGGAACCATATCGAAATATGTCGGCAGCGTACGTACCTGCTTCGAGGGGTTCTCAATGGCGCGTGGTTCCTCATCCAGAATCTTGACCGTTTCACCGTGCCAGTAATACATAGGAACCGCCGCTTCGAGCCCACTAACCCCTTCCAGCAGTAAAGGCAAAACGCCCTTTGTGATCCCTGCAAAGCCCCCGGTTGTCCCATCGGGCCTTTCGCTTTGGTTAATCAACTGATAGATCTGTTCACTTTCCGGATGATCCTTATCGAAACTGAACTCATAATCAACGATTCGATAAATAACCCAGCTGGCACTGATTCCAATCGCGAGGCCGATGACGTTCAGTACAGTAAAGAGGCGTTGCCTCCAAAAAAAGCGCAGTGTGCTTTTGAAAAAATTATTCATCTCTCAGACTTTTAACGGGGTTTGCAAGAGCAGCTCTGATGGCTTGAAAACTGACAGTGACTATCGCAATAAGAATCGTGATGGCTGCCGCTGCAGCAAAAACATACCATTCAATGTTTATACGGTAAGAAAAATCTTGAAGCCAGCTGTCCATCGCCAGATAAGCGACGGGCGAGGCAATCAGAAGTGCGATGACGACGAGCTTCAAGAAACCGAACGACAACAAAGAGGATATTTGCAGAACAGAGGCACCAATTACCTTTCTTATCCCGATTTCTTTGGTTCTGACTTTTGCCGTATAGGTGGCCAGCCCGAACAAGCCCATACACGAGACGAGAACGGCGACCACGCAGAAAATATTGAACAGCTTTGCGGTCCTTTGTTCTGACTTATAGAGCTCCTGATACGCTTCGTCCAAATATTGATACTTAAAAGGAAAACCACTATTGTACTTGTTCCACAACTGCTGCGCGGCTGTGATGCTTGCGTCGGCATTCTCGCCCGCTATCTTGACGTATATCATGGAGGCGACAGGAGTGTACCGGATGACGATCGGTTCAATGGCATATTTCATAGAATGAGAATGGAAGTCGCGCACCACGCCGATGATCTTCCCTTCTATCTCATGAAGGGCAAAGGACTTCCCTACCGGGTCGCTGATACCCATTAAACGGACGGCGGTTTCGTTTAGGATATAATGGGCCGAATCTGCCCGGGTACCCTTAAAACTTTCACCGGCAACAAGGTCCATTTCCATCATCCGCAGAAAGGATTCATCGACAGCGAATTCTTGCACGACGAAGCTCTGGTCAGGGTCTTTTCCTTCCCAATCGGTATCACCGGTGGTACGCCCGCTGTTATAAATCCTTCCGTTAGCCAGGGCAACATCCTGCACCCCGGCAATATTTTTTAGCTCGGATTTTACGGTTTCCATATGCTCACCCATCTTCCCACTGGCGGAAAAAGTTATGATCTGATCGCGCTTAAAACCAGGGTCTTTGCTGTTAAGATATTCGAGCTGCTGCCCGATGATCAGGGTCCCTATAATGAGCGACACAGAAAACACAAATTGAACGGTTACCAGAACATGCCGAAAAGCGGTATTACCAACACCAAAATTCAGTTTTCCTTTCAGCGCTTCCAGAGGCTTGAAAGAGGAAAGCAGGATTGCCGGATAGATCGCTGAGCTAACCGTAATAAATATGGCAACGCCCAGAATAATCTTCCAGACCTGAGGATTCAATATGCTAAACGCCAGATTTTTTTCGGTGAGCTGGTTGTAGACGGGAAGCAACGCATATATCAATCCGATGGCAATGAACACGGATAGTGCTATAAATAGAACTGATTCAAAAAGGAACTGCACGAAGAGCTGCGTCTTTTGTGCACCGATGATTTTCCGCATGCTTACTTCCTTGGCTCGCATCATGGCTCGGGCAGTCGACAGATTCACATAATTAATGCTGGCTATCAATAAAATCAGAATGGCAATAATGACGAATATGCGCACCGTCTGAATACCCGAAGGACTTCCGTCGGGTTGGTAAAGATTCAACTGTGCTATGGGCTGAAGTTCGTAGGCGCGATTTACTTTGTTGGATGCCGCATTGGGGTCGTGCTTGGCATTAATTTCTGAAATCTGCGTACGCACCTGAGCATAGTCGGCACCCTCCTCTAGCTCCAGAAAGGTCTGGTAGTTGAAGTTACCCCAGTCGCTGTCGAGCGACTTCCAGTAGGAATCGCCGGTATACCAGCTGGCCATAATAGAGAGCGGGAAAAGCATCTTATAGTTGATACTGCTATTTTCAGGCAAATCTTCGATGACACCCGATACAATATAATTCTCTTCGAAGTCGGCACGGATTGATTTTCCCAGCGCCGCATCATCACCGAAATAGTTCCGCGCCAGACTCTTAGTGATAACCACCGAATGATTATCGACAAAGGGTTTATTCGCCGAGCCTTCAAGAAATTTGACCTGAAACATTCGGAACAGTTCGGGATCGGTATAAGCCATTTTTTCCGCTTCAAAGACGGCTTCTTCGACAACAAATACGGTATGATCCCATTTTCCAGATATACGAACTGCCTGTACAACTCCGGGAATTTCCTTGCGTGCAAAAGCAGCAACAGGTCCAGGCGAGGAATGCCATACCTGGATCTCACCATTCATCTCTATATTGCTGTTGACTTTAAAGATGTTTTTTTCCTTTCCATCGAAATGATTGAAGGTAAGCTCATTTTGGAGCCAAAGGAGAATCAGGAGCCCTACCGTCAAGCCGATGGTTAAGCCTATTATATTGATTGAAGAATAAAACAGGTTATTCTTCAGGTTCCGCCAGGCGATTTTGAAATAGTTGCGTATCATGCGATTTGTTTAATTATTCATCACGGAGACTGTCGACCGGGTTGGTCGTGGCCGCTTTGATTGCCTGAGATCCCACGGTCAGGACAGCGACTATAACAGCGAGAAGCCCTGCACCCGCAAACATCCACCATTGAACTTCGATGCGGTAGGCGAAATCGGTTAGCCATTCATTCATCAGCAGCCATGCGATAGGAGTTGCTATCAAAAGCGCAAGCAAGACGAGCCTGATGAAGTCGAACGACACCAGACGAGTGATGGAAAGTACCGACGCGCCCAGAACTTTCCGCACGCCTATTTCTTTAACTCGCTGCCGGATGGCGAGCGATGATAAAGCAAATAGCCCTAAAGCGGATACTGTTATCGTCGCCAGGGAGAACAGATTCAGGATTTTTGAAGTTCGCGATTCCTTGATGTAAAGGGCAGTGTACTCATCATCGAGAAAATGGTAGTCAAACAGTTTATCCTTCTGGAAAGTGTTCCACAGACCTTCAACATTGGCGAGTGTTTCTCGCATGTTATGCCCCGACTGCGTTTTTATGAAAAGCTTTCCGAACCAATTGTATTCGGCGAACAGAACGACAGGACCTATTTCGCTGTGCAGGGATGCAAAATTGAAGTCACGAACGATTGCCTTGACTCTCCCCCGGCGGCCATTCAGGTTTACCCATTTACCTATTGACTCTTCAGGTGTCCAGCCTAACGACTTCAAGGCTGTTTCGTTCAACAGGAATGCGTATTCGGGGTTGGGCAAATTACTGTTCACCTGCTTCACGTCAGTATCGGTCAGGGCTTCACCGGCGACTATATCCATCTCAAAGACGGAGGTAAAGTCTTTCTCTACCGGTATGGCGGTTACACTCAAACTAAAGTCACCCGGCTTTTCTTCAGCAGAAAGGCTATAGCCGCCCTGAATATTCACGGGAGAATCGTACGAAGCCGTTACGCCGGCGATATTTCCTTGGTTGACCAGCGCATTCTTAAACGACAGCAGGGATCTGCTGTCCATATCGGAGGCATCCAACACAATGACTTGCGACCGCTCAAATCCGGTATCGGTTGTTTGCATAAAATGGATTTGGCGCCCTACAATTATGGTTGAGATAATAAAAAGCATGGAAATACAGAATTGAAAAACGATCAAACCCTTCCTCAGCAGCAGGCCGGTCTGGCTCTTGGCAACTTTGCCTTTAAGGCTATCAGTCGGCTTTAGGGCCGACAATAAATAGGCAGGGCCTCCACCAGACACGAGTGCGATAAGCAAAAACAGCAGAAGAAACACGGAAACAAACCAGCCCCCGTCCCACGACTTAATGCTTAATGCGATACCGGTATACTGGGCAAAGAGAGGCATTACGACAATTGCTGCGATAAGGCCGATGGCCAGAGAAATGGCCGCTGTAAAGAAGGACTCAAAGATGAATTGAAATAACACATGTTTTCGGAGTGCACCCATTACCTTTTTAACCCCGATTTCGTGGGCTCGTTCGACTGACTTTGCCATCATCAGGTTGGCAAAATTAATGCAGGCAATTAAAAGCAGTGATACCGCCATAAACGCCAGAAGATAAATGTAGACCGCTTTTGTACCACCCAAACCACTCGATTGAAGTCGTACATCTGTCAATTTCGTTACCGGAAAACGAACCTGATAACCGGCTGATATCTCATTGACAAAGCGTACAGCGATAAACTGGTCGATCTTCTTCTGCAGCGCCTCGTGCTCGTTAGGCGATTTCAGTAGTAAATAAGAGATGTCGTTGGCTGAACCCCAGTTCTCTTCTTTGGAACGTGGAAGGCTCTGATAAGATCCTAAAATGCTGAATTGAATTTGCGAATAAGGTGGAATATCTTCTATCACGCCCGAAACTTGCCAGGCGTGTTCGCTAATCATCAAACTTTTACCCAGTGCTGGCTCATCGCCAAAATAGCGCTTGGCCGTCGAGGCAGTAATAACGACTGCATAGGGCTTGATCAAGGACTGAGCTGCGCTTCCCTCTAGGAATTCAAAGCTGAAGATGTCAAAAAAAGATGGGTCGGCGTATAGCACATCAGATTCGTTAAAAACCTTATCCTCATACTTCACTGCTATACTTTGATCCTCTCCTCCGCTTTTGTAGAGCCTGACCCCGTTCTCCACTTCGGGAAACTGCGTCATAAAGGTTGGGACAACGGCCGTAGGGGTAACGATGGCTTCGGTGAACTCTGCATCCGTTGGCGCCTTGTAGGCAAACGAAAGATATACAATCCGGTCGAATTTTTCATGAAAGCGATCGTAGCGTAATTCATTGATGATATAGGTTCCTAGCAATAGGAAACAGCAGATTCCCAGTGCCAAACCAAAGATATTGATAAGGGATGTACCTCTATTCCTTCTGAGATTCCGCCAGGCGATTTTGATGTAGTTGTGAATCATGTGATTTATAGCTTTACTCGGTTCTTAGGGATTTTACCGGATTAACCACGGCGGCTTTAACTGCCTGGGAACTAACCGTCAGCAGGGCTAGCAGCAAGGCTCCAGTACCGGCCATGACGAAAACCCACCACTGAACGTCGATGTGGTAATTGTATTTGCTCAACCATTTGCTCATGACCAGCCATGCAATCGGAAAGGCAATCAGACACGAGATGAATACTAATTGCACGAATTCCCTGGAAAGCAGGTTCGCAAGCGAAGCGACCGAAGCACCCAGCACTTTGCGAACACCGATTTCTTTGGTACGCTGTTCCGCTGTATAGGCCGCTAAGCCAAACAAACCAAGACAGGATATTATAATGGACAGTATGGCGAAAACAGAGGCGAGATCCTGAATCATCGTTTCGGTTTTGAACTGATTATCGAATTGTTCATCCAAAAAATTAAACTCAAAAGGATATCCGGGATTGTGCGCTTTCATCACCTCGCCGATTTTTGAAACGGCTTCTTGCATATCCCCTTTCGGATTAATTTTCAAATAGAACAGACCTGCACTGCTTTTCTGATAAGGATAAATAAGCAGCGGCTCAGCGGACGAATACATGTCATTGTAGACGAAGTTCTTTACAACGCCGGCAATGGTGTATGTGGTATCCCAGCTAACCGTCTTTCCGACAACATCACCTCCCTTTTGTATCATCTCGGCCAGGGATTCGTTGACAAGAACACTCAGACTATCACCCACTAATTTATCCCTGAAATTGCGGCCTGCCCTCAGTTCCATTCCGGTAGTTGAAAGCAATCCCTCATTAGCCTGTATCAATCCTACCAATATGTCCTTTCCGGGATCTTTTCCTTCCCAGTGAACGCCTGAAGTATTGCTTCCGATCATCAGTATGTTGGAATTACTTAAGCCAACCTGACTCACGAAGCCGGTTCTTTTCAGGTCCTCTTTAATTACATCCGAATGGTCCGACATGGTTTCTGTAAGTGCGGTCGTTATTACCTGCTCGCGGTTATACCCCATATCCCGGTTTTTAACGTGCTGGATTTGCTGGTACACAATGATGGTGCAGATAATCAAAACAATGGCTGAAGAAAATTGAAGTACCACCAGTCCCTTCCGGATAAACCCGGCTGAACCTATCTTAAGTCGTGCCCCTTTAAGTACCTGCGCCGGATGGAAAGAAGACAAATAAAAGGCGGGATACGATCCGGCAAGAAAGCCGGTTGTCAGAATAAGAAGCGCCAGCGCTCCGATTTGAACAGGGTCAAAGAGGTTCAGGCTAAGTTCTTTATTTACCAATGTATTGAAACTATTCAATGAAAGCCAGACGATTCCCATTGCCAGAACAGCGGAGAGGAATGCCATGAGAACCGATTCACAGAGGAACTGAATTCGCAGACCCTGCTTTTCGGCGCCGACTACCTTCCGCACGCCCACCTCTTTAGCTCGCTTGTCCGATCGCGCAGTGGCCAGATTCATGAAATTAATGCAGGCAATGATCAGGACAACCCAGGCGATAATACTGAAAAGGCGGACGAACTGAACACGCCCTTCCTGTTCATTTCCGTCTGAATCAAAGCTGTTATACAAATGCCAGCGACTCATCGGATAAAGAAACGTTTTACTCCACGTAGTCGCACCATTGGTTTTTTCCTCTATAAACTCATAAATTTTATCGTTAACCGATGCGATATCCGCCGACGGATCGAGCTGGGTGAGCGTTCCTACGCCATTATTTCCCCAGGTTTTCAGCCAATCCTGTCCCCGCTCGTAGTTTGCGAAAGGAATTAGCCAGTCGAACCGGTAGGTTGTATTAGGCGGCAAATCTTCAATCACCCCGCTAATGGTATATTCCTCGTCTCGGTTTAGTTTTAAGGTTTTGCCCACCACTTGGGTGTCGTTGAAGAAACGACGGGCCATTGACTCACTAATAACGGTTGAATAGATGTCGTTCAAAGCTGTTTGCGGGTTACCGGCGATGAACTTTAACGAGAACATGTCGATAATCGAGGGGTCGGCATAGTATCCGCCTTCGTAAATCGACTTATCGTCTAAGGAGAACAACACCGGATGGTTGAAGCTAATGCGTGCAACATTGACAATTTCAGGAACATCAGCCTTGAGTGCTGCGGCGAGCGGCCCTGGCGTGGCGGCAAAGGAATAGGAAACCCCCTCATAAGTTTGTTTGGTACGTACGATTTGAAGGTTTTCTTTATTAGGGATTGAATCGTCATAGCTAAGTTCGTCCTGAACCCACAGAAAGATCAGGGAGGCACAGGCGATGCCTACGGCCAGTCCGAAAATGTTCAGAAAACTATAGGTTTTGCTTTTCCAGATATTCCGCCAGGCGATTTTGAAATAGTTGCGTATCATATTGTATTGATTTTATCCGACCACTTCCATGACCACTTGTCCGTCGAGCATACGGATGATCCGATCACTGAATCGGGCGTCGTGTTCACTGTGGGTCACCATGACAATGGTTGTACCTTGCTCATTAAGTTCAGTAAGCAATTGCATGACCTCGTTCCCGTTATTGGAATCGAGATTACCGGTAGGCTCATCGGCCAGGATAAGCTTCGGATTATTTACAACGGCCCTGGCTACCGCGACCCGCTGTTGCTGCCCGCCTGAAAGTTGCTGCGGGAAGTGATTTCTTCGGTGCATGATCTGCACTTTCTCGAGCACCTCTTCCACCCTTTTCTTTCTTTCAGCAGCGGGCACTTTGGTATAGATTAAAGGCAGTTCGACGTTTTCAAAGACGGTGAGTTCGTCGATCAGGTTAAAACTTTGGAAAACGAAACCAATATTATGTTTACGCAAGTCCGAACGTTTACGCTCGTTGAACTGCGCTACTTCGATATCGTTAAAGAGATAGCTTCCGCCGTCAAGGTCGTCGAGCAGTCCGATAATATTAAGCAAGGTCGATTTTCCGCATCCGGAGGGACCCATCACGGCCACAAACTCGCCTTTTTTTACGTTGATGGAAAGGTTGTTCAACGCAACGGTTTCTACCTCTTCGGTACGGTAGAATTTCTGGAGATCGGTAATTTTTATCATAGTGATTAGCTTTCGCGGTTTTTCTTTGTTTAAATGTAAGAGCGTTCCTTATTTTATAACAAGTTCCTGAACTTTTTCATAGGTTTCATAACTCGAGGTGATGACTTTATCACCGGGCTTTAAGCCCTGTAATACTTCGTAGTAATCCGGATTCTGTCGCCCGAGCTGGATATCCACCCGGTAGGCACTTTTTCCGTCTTTATCGACTTTAAATATCCAGTTCCCTCCCGTTTGCTGATAAAATCCTCCTTTTGGAACCAGTACAGCTTTCGTTTCGTCGCTCAGAGCCAGGCGAATTTGAAGGGTTTGCCCGCGGCGTATTCCTTCCGGAACGGTGCCATTCAGTTCCATATCAACCTGAAAGCGACCGTTGGAAACCTGAGTATATACTTTTTTGATGCGCAAAGGGTAACTTTTTCCAGATAGGGTAAACTCGCCCTCCAGATCGGGATATATCCGCGATATATAATGTTCGTCGATGTCGGCTCGGACTTTGAATCCGCTCAACACGTCGATTTGCCCAAGACGTTCGCCCGGATTACGGTTTTGTCCGATCTCCGCATCGAAGGAAGTAAGTTGTCCGTCGACAGGTGCCCGAACAATCAGGTCGCCCACCTTGCGGCGCATTAGGTCTAAGGCACTTCGGGTACGGTTGTAGGTTTGCTGGTTTTGTTTCAACGACTGTTCGGTCGAGAGAGAGTCTTGCTTTAAAATCTGCTTCGTTAGTCGCACACGCTCTTTCTGATAATTGTATTCGTTTACAGTCTTCTGAAATTCCTGCGAACTGATTACTTTTTTATCGTAAAGTTTCTTATTCATATCATACACCCGCTTGGCTTCTTTATACGAGTTTTCGACCTCAGCCAACTGGTTGAGGTGCATGACCGTATTTTGCTGAGCATTGGTTTTGGCGATCTCCATCTGGGTTAACAAGTTCAATACCTGCGTTTCCTGATTGACCAGACTCAATTCCTGATCGGTATTGGATAGACGCATGATCGGGTCGCCCTTATGCATGATAGCACCGTCTTCAACGAATTTTTCTTCTACCCGACCGCCAATGGAAGCATCCAGATAGATAGTACTGATGGGTAAAACGGTACCGTTAACGGGTATATATTCTCTAAAGGAATCATTTTTGACTTCGGCGATCGATATCCGTTCCCGATCCACATTTAATCGGGAGTTGCCCGAAGTAAAATAGTAACTTGCGCCAATCAGGACCACAATTCCTACTATCCCTGCCGCCGTTGCTATCCGCTTGTTTGTCCACGTTTTTTTTGGTAATACTCTGTCCATATTTCATTCTATAGTCAAGCTTGTGCCAATATTCCAAATTGCATATTATCAGCCATTTACGAGCCCTATCTATGGGTTTGGTGTTCGTTTCCGAACAGTCATTGTTCGGATTTGTGGCTCACTTATTGGAGGCTTTCAAATAAAAAACATGATATGAGACTCAAGCGCATTATCTACACCCTATCTATCTTGCTGTGTTTAAGCAGCCTGGCTTCTTGCGTATCCTATTCTCACGGACGAGGAAATAAAGGCTTGCCCCCTGGAAAGGCTAAAAAAATATACGGTAGCAAGTCGGCTAAACCCTTTGCACCTGGACAGCGTAACAAGAAACAAAAGGCGAAAAACCATAAAAAGAACCATAAAGGCCCTCAAAAGAACAAAGGAAAAAAACAAAATCGTCACTCGTCATATTTCATCCCTGTATGGAAATATTAAAATAGAAAGCCATGGGCGCTATTCATGTAGGAACATCGGGTTGGAGCTATAAGCATTGGAAAGACACTTTCTACCCTAAAAATGTAAAAGCCAGCGAATACCTCTCGTTCTACGCGAAGCATTTTAAAGTTACGGAAATCAATAGCAGTTTCTACCGGTTGCCGTTGGCCTCCACCCTCGAAAGTTGGAAGGATCAGGTCCCGGACGATTTTATCTTCTGTCCGAAAATGAGTCGCTTTTTGAGCCACATGAAGAAGCTGAACGATCCGGAAGAACCGCTTCAGCGATTCTTCCGGCTTTTTGAAAAGATGAAAGAGCAGATGGGTCCGGTTTTGATTCAGCTTCCCGCAAATGCCGGTTTTAAAGCGGCGACAGAGAGGCGGTTTTATGAAATATTAGAGCAGTACTACCCTCAATACAAGTTTGCACTTGAAGTACGTCACGATTCCTGGTTCAGCCAAGAGGCATTAGATTTGATGAGGCAATATAATATTGCCTTGGTGATAGCGCATTCGGATCGCTTTCCGTATCAGGAGTTAATCACGGCGCGGGATATTTATTTTCGATTTCACGGACCCGGCGATCTCTACGCCTCCTCCTATTCTTCGGAAACATTAAAGGAATACGCCTTGAAATTTAAGTCATGGGCAGAGCAAGGACACGAGGTTTGGGTGTTTTTTAATAACGATGTCAACGTTCATGCTATTCACAATGCCCAGGAACTAATTAGCTTTCTTTAGCACCAGACGCGCGGCGTCTGCCGTAGAAACGGCCCTGTAGAATTGAACAAGCGCTGCATATTCCTCTGAAGGGTATGTACCCTCCTGCAAGCGAATATTCCTTATATAAAACAAGCGCCCGTCCTTCACCTCGACACTCGACTCAAATGATCCGAAATCATGACTCAGCGAAACGTGGTTAGGAATAAAGTCGACTTCATAGCCTGAAGGAAGGTCTATGGTCAAACTGTCGATATCTCTATATCCCCGATTAATGTACAGGGCATTCTCACGGTTCCTAATCTCCGGAGGGAGCGGACTTTGATTAATTCTGTTAAGAGGCACAAACATACGCTCGCCATTGATAGCCCCGTACGATCGCGCTCTAAATTGGATTTTCTCAACCGTAAGCGGATGGGCAACTTTATTCTGACGAAGGTGGAAGTCCTCCACCTCGATGTTGTCAATGTTATATATTTCAGGAATCTTTTTTAATTGCTCGGTGCGCACTTCGCGAATTAAAAAATCGCGGTTGTCGTACTGCCATCCGGAGAAGTGGGTTTCCATCTGACCTGACACATTTCCGAGGGAATCGAGCTGGAAAGAGGCGTTCCGTATTTGGCTGCTGCTATCGGTATGAAAGCGGGGTGTCCTGATCAGTTTACCGCCTTCGGGAGTACAGGCAACCGCCAGCCGGTCGTCCGTAAAAGTACCCAGGTAGCCGAATGGATTTTCCTTACTTGTGCAGTCGGCCCAAATGGTATCCTGTCCTATGGGTACGGCCAGTATGACGTGATCAAACTGACTCATGCTGGCGAAGTCGGCAAGCGCACTCTTCTTTTTATCGCCCGAGGCTACCACCACGTAGTAGGAGTTAATACCCACGGTTTTTAGCAAGCCTTGCGTATAATTTACCAGAGCTTTGCAATCGCCATAATGCGTTTGATCGACCTGGCTAGCGGGAAATGGCTGGTATCCGCCGATGCCTACCTGAATGCTGACATAGCGCGTCTTTTGCTGCATATATTCATATACCTTGCGCGCTTTCTCGCGGGGATCTTCAATATCGCGCGTAATCGATTGCACCTGTGCGGCCGTCTGAGCAGGGATCTCGTCGCTACCCTTCAATAACGATTCGTACATCCACGTTCCATAACTTTCCCAATCCGTAAAGCTGCCTTCGATACCCTGGTAGCTGAAACGATCGGGTGCAATCTTGACGGAGGTGAGGTAGCTTTCCGGATCCGGACTGTAGGGCTCGCTACGGAAGGCTCTTAAGGAATGTACTTCCCAAGCGTACCGACGTTGTCCGTCAGCCTCGGTAATAAGTGCCTCACCAGGATAGTTTACGGCCTTGTGACGAATGTTGAAGTCGGCGGGACAAGTAAAGCTAAAACCTGCACGCTCAACCGCTACACCGGGGGCGCTATTGGGAAACCACTCGGGAAAATTCAGGCTTTGCTTCGACTCGATTTCGTACTCAAACTCAATCGTGTAGGGATACGACTTCTGTGCGGCTGCAAAATGCTTGATCCGGGAGTCCTCAAAGAGTGAACTGTTACTGGCCGCACTGCGATCACTAAAGTTTTTCTCAGTAAATTTTGCCGAAGCGATACCAAATTGGTCGTACAGCATCCCTTTCACCGATTTGATTTTATGGTCTTTGTTATACCAGATAAACACCTCCCCTGCGTCATCCCCGCTTTGATTGAGGACGGTGACAACTTTCTTCACCCGCACCAAGACTTGTCTGGGACTTCTGACCTGGATACTCATGTCCATATAACGAACCACTGCACTGGCCCGAGGTAGCAGATCGGCAGATATAGCACTGACAGGATAGTTGTCCTGAGCGCGTGCGAGTACCATCATCACCATTAGCAGAAACAACAGGACTGGTTTTTTCATTGTTTTCTCTTAAAAACGATATCCGTTTTTTGCAATAGAATGATCTGATTGTAAAGCTCTTTCAGGTAATGGTATTCTTCCGGTTGGTAGATCGACTTATCTAATTCAGTCGCCTGCGCATAAACAAGCTGATTCCCGGACACCTCGACGGAACTGAGGAAACGACCTCCCTTATTTGGTAGTGCCAGGCGCTTATCTTCGGGGCGACTGACGATCTCAAATTCCTCAGGGAATGTAAGTGTCATAGTAATCCGTGAATCGAGCGGTGCACCCATATCCACCGGATAGGTTCGTTCCTCTAATTTAAAGGGGTTTTCTTCAATTCGATCCATGAAAAATGGACTGAAATACACCATCTCTTTCTCCAGATTATCGTAGGCATCAATTTCAACGGTGTAAACCTCCGTGAGGGACGCTTCTAGACTATCGAGGTTTTTAATTTCATAATCGACGATCTTAATGGAAGGCATTTTCTCGTCCATGTTCTCGACAAATTCTTCGAGTGAATTGAAGTCCTTCATCCTCTGACGCTTACCGAAGGCCTCATATCCGCGCGAGAAGTTTGTCAGTGTACCGGTAATTTTTCCATCGGGATTCAGATCGAGTTTGAGAGTGTAAATACTGGTGCGTTTCTGAGAGGCTTTCAGATCGATCCAATAGGATGCATTTTTCATACTGACTACCCTGCCCTGATCGTTCAGACAGCGCACCGGCAATAATCCAAAAGGAAGTAATGGATCGGAAGCGTCAAGAAGGTAACTTCCATCGCCAATGTTTACCTTGGCAATCACGTAGTCGAAATTGCTCATAACCGGGTAGAGTTTGTTTACAAACCCGTTGTCGCGCGTCGAGAGGACCACCGCTTCCACATCGAGCCCGGCACCCTCCAGCGCAGAAACCAGTGAAAGGTTGATATCACCGATATTCCCTGTACGATTTTCGAACGCCTTTTTTACGCCCAACTCGCTGTATTTGCCCAGATAACCGTTCCATTTAAAGCGCTGCTGGATCATTTGATATACTGCTTTCGCTTTGTCGAGCGGCTCCGATTTTCCGGCAAGAACTACTTCCAGATAAGGTTCGAAGAAGGATTCTTTGCGAATCTGGCGTCCAAAATCAGGATGCTTCTTGAGCTCGTAGTCGATGTCGGACCACTCCTGTGTGATTTTCCGTTTACCTCCGGTAAACAACGCAATTTCAGAAAGCTCGAAGTTTATAGCCGATCTGAAATTCTTAGGCGAGGTCATATAAGCCTCCTCGATCAGCGCCGGGATATCTTTCATGATATAGGTCATTTTAGAACAATCCGCCTTGTAGCCCCCACCAGGTTGAAAACAGTCGCGAACAATGGCACTCTTAGAATCGCTGAGTTCGTGCGGTCCGACAAGTGAGACGTTGTAAGCGTACGTGGCCGGTATCAGGGCAACGTATTCGCTGTAGATTTTGGGAATGTCGGACTGAAACTCCCAGGCTCTGAAATTAAACACATAGGGTGATTCGATCTGATAAGCGTATTCGACGATGGCACCATCACTAACTGCTGGCATTGCAAATTTGGCCAGGTCGAGATAATTGGTTGCATTTTCCATATATACATCCTTTGAACTGAGCTCAGTCCGGCTCAGGCCGCCGGTTGGGCTCTGATGATATACGATCCCTTTCACTTTGTCGATCTTTTCCTGGCTTTCCTTGCTTGCCTTATAAAGCGGGATGATAACGTCGCTTCCCGTAAAGCGGGCACTATTGAATACTTTAATTCTTACGTGATACTCAAAAATCAAGGTATTACCGCCTTCATTACTGATTCTGGCAGTTCCAAATTCTTTTAGCACCACCGCCGCGGCATTCGTATCAGAAGGGTAACGTTGCATCGCCAAAGCATCACGATCGATTTCACCGAAGGGAAAATCCTGACCATAGACGCTTATGCTGCTTATAAAAGCGAGTATTAGGAGTAGTAATTTGTTCATAGGGTTTATATTGGTAGAGCAAAGATCGAATATTTGTCCTCATTCACAACGAGAATATTACATAAAGTAGCTTTTTTTATATATACTATCAGCAAGTACGGCCTGTCAAGGCCAATACGTTTTATATGCCGACACTATGTAACGGAATTATTTACGTATCTTTGCCAAAATAATCATCCAGAAAGGAATTTTCTTTCTCGATCTTTTCAGGGATTGTCTATGAAAAGAAGATGATACTTAAAAATTACGAATTTGACATTTGACAGTTTAAATCTTATCGAGCCTCTCCTGAAGGCTGTTAAGAACGAGGGTTATACGAACCCTACCCCTATTCAGGAACAATCCATCCCTATCGTATTAGAAAAAAAAGATCTTCTAGCCATTGCGCAGACTGGTACTGGTAAAACAGCAGCCTTTGCCCTGCCTATTCTGCAACTTCTTCATGGAGAAAACAGCGGTGGAGGTAAAAGAAAATTACGATCGCTTATATTAAGTCCTACCCGTGAACTAGCCATTCAGATTGGCGATAGTTTTGGATCTTATGGAAAACATACTGGATTAAAACATACCGTGGTTTTTGGCGGAGTATCGATCGTAAACCAGATCAGTGCTTTACGCAACGGTGTAGATGTGCTGGTGGCTACCCCAGGCCGTTTGCTCGATTTATTAAATCAGCGCGCCGTGAGTCTTTCGGATATCGAGATTTTTGTTCTGGACGAGGCAGACCGAATGTTGGATATGGGATTCATTAATGACGTTAAAAAAATTATTACAAAAATTCCACAGAAAAAGCAGACGCTCTTTTTCTCGGCGACGATGCCGGCAGAAATTTCAGGCCTCGCTAATTCTATTTTAAATAACCCGTCGCGGGTGGAAGTAACCCCAACATCCTCAACGGTAGAGAAAATCAGTCAGTCAGTATTTCCCGTAGAGAAGAAAGACAAACCTTCCTTACTGATTCACTTGCTGAAAGATAAAGCGATCAAAAGTGTATTGGTATTTACCCGTACCAAGCACGGCGCTGATAAACTCGTTAAAATCTTGAGCCGCGCTTCTATCACATCGGCCGCTATTCATGGAAATAAATCGCAAAATGCCAGGCAAAAGGCCTTAAGCTATTTCAAGGACGGCAAAATCAGGGTATTAGTCGCCACAGATATTGCTGCCAGGGGAATCGATGTGGATCAACTACACCATATGGTAAATTACGATCTGCCAAATCAACCCGAAACATACGTTCATCGTATTGGCCGAACCGGTAGAGCAGGATTAAGTGGAAATGCTTATTCCTTCTGCGATCACGACGAAAGACCGTTCCTTCAGGATATTTTGAAGTTAACCAAACAAGATATTCCCGTGGTGCAAGATCATCCTTACGCGATTACGTTCGGGCCTTACTCTGCCGCAGGTGCGAAGAAGAAAAGCGCTGGAAGCAACACGCCAAGAAAACCTTTTAAATCGTTCCGAGGCGACTCCCGAAAAAAGTCGTACGCCAGCTAGGCAACGCATGACCAAAAAAAAGGGGTTTAACATCGATTTGTTAAACCCCTTTTCATTCGTGCACTTTTTTAGTCATGACCCTCGGTCTTAACGATTTTGTTATAGACACCAAATAAAAGGAAAGGCGCTGCCCACTGTCCGACAAAGAGTGCGGTGTGTTTCTGTCCCAGACACTTCAAGGTCAATGATGCCCCCATCGAGGCAATAGCTAACCAAAGGTAGGTGTCAGAAGGTAGTTTTGCGGTTTGTTCTTCGATAGTTCTGGCTACTTTGCCTTCACTATGCTGAGGGTTTTTGGTATTTTCCATAGTTCTTCTTTTTAAGTGTTTCTGTCTCAACACCCTCAATACGGTTTTGTTCTGAGTTTTTCAAAACTACTGTTCTGAAAAACCGGAACCACCGGTGCTTTCATCGATGTCAAGGTCCTCCACATCGTCCCCCGGATTATTTTCACGATCCTTGTTTTCCCCCTCATATAATTCTTTCTTTTTTTTCTCGTCGGGATTTGATTCTTCGAATTTCGAATTATTCAGATCGAATTTTGAGCTATCCTGGTTATGCGGATTCTTCTTCTCAGTTCCTGCATAGTCGTTTTGGTTGGGGGCTTTAACCTCGTTCTCGTTGTTCAGATTGTTCTGATTCTTTGAATTATTTTGGTTTTCCATCACGATTAGGTGTTATGTTAAACAATGGTTTTCAGTTGTGTTTCAAAGATTATGCCGTGAACGTTTGCTTAGGATTGTAATGAGAAATCGGGCAGTTTCTTAATGGCTCCCCCTTCCAACGCTGATTCATGCGCGAGTATTCCCACACAGGTAATATTGGCCGACTGGACAGCATTTGGGAAGGGCTGGCGACCGCTGACTACTGCGCTTACAAACTCGTGAACCAAGTGCGGGTGTGAACCTCCGTGCCCGCCACCCTGGGTATAAGACAAGTGAGTATTTTCACCGTCACCATAAACTCCTCCTGTGGTAAAAGGCTGTATACTTTCGGGGAGCAAATGTGCGTAATCCGGACACAGCACTTCCTCGGGTATCTCCGGTTCTGGCTTTTTTGCGGTATGCACTACCAACGGACCACCCTCAATAAGTGGCCACTCGACCGACTTTTTGGATCCATACACTTCGAAGCTCTCGCGATATTGACGTGCCGTGTCGAAAAGTGAACGATAAACATGGGCGATAAGATCCGAGTCTTTAAATTTAATATGAGCAGATTCAACTGCAAAAGGTGAATTATAATGGCTGTGGAGCGACTGATCGATTTCACCTGATCCGAAACAGGAGACCGATTCTGCCTCACTCCGTGTCAGACCGAGGACCGGGCCAACGCAGTGGGTGGCATAATGCATGGGTGGTAAACCGGGCCAGTAATTCGGCCAGCCCTCCATGTCTTGTTGATGGCTTGCTTTCAGAAATTGGATCTTTCCCAATTCACCTTTCTCATACATATCCTTCATAAATAAGAACTCCCTTGCGTATACAACCGTTTCCATCATCATGTAGGTAAGCCCTGTTTCTTGAACGAGCTCGACTATTTGACGGCACTCCTCCACACTGGTGGCCATGGGGACGGTACAAGCAACATGCTTGCCTGCTTTTAAGGCCTTGATGGATTGCTCAGCATGATTGGGGATGGGAGTATTAATATGAACAGCATCCACCTGTGGATCGCGCAACAGTTTGTCGTAATCATCATAGCGTACGTCGATGCGATAAGCTTCGCCAATTTCATCGAGTTTTTGAGTGTCGCGCTGGCAGATCGCATACATATGTGCCTCGGGGTATTTTTGGTAAATCGGAATGAATTCGGCACCGAAGCCTAATCCTACAATGGCAACGTTCAGAGGTTTGTTTGTCATAATAAAGAGCTATTGGTTTAATTAAGTCTACAACCTAAGTTAAAAAGATTCATGCACTAATCCTGACTTTGCAGAACATTCTTGTGATTAAAAAGTTAATAATCAAACCGTATTAGAAAAAACCGCATGAAAACGAAAGCCATACTCAATATTGTCTTCCTGGTTATAACCATCTTTGTCAACTATTTATCCAACACGGGTTTCTTCAATGGCGAGACGATGGGAAGCGTTTCAGAACAATATGAAAATTATTTCACCCCTGCGGGTTATGCATTCTCGATCTGGGGACTCATCTACTTGTCGCTTGCAGCCTTTGTTGTTTACCAGGCTCGGGAAGAGAATTACGAAACGGTGGCAGAGATCGGATGGTGGTTTATTATATCCTGTATCGCCAATTGTCTGTGGGTGGCTAGCTGGTTGTATGAATACACCGGTCTCTCATTGATTATCATGACGGTCATTCTTATTTCACTTCTTAAAATAGTACTTAATTCCCGCATGGAACTTTATTCACCCGGAACGAAGAAGATTATTTTTGTGTGGTGGCCCTTCTGCCTCTACGCAGGATGGATTACCGTTGCCTATATTGCCAATACGGCCGCTTACCTTACCAAAATTGGATGGGACGGATTCGGATTATCGGAAGTAGCCTGGACAGTGATCGTCATTGCCGTGGCAGGAATTATTAACCTCCTCGTTATCTGGAACCGAAATATGCGGGAATTCGGAATGGTGGGAGTATGGGGACTCGTAGCAGTGGCTGTGGCGAATTGGTCACAACAAACGACAATTAGCTACACAGCGCTGTTGGTAGCCTTCCTGATTTTTGCCTCCGTCGCCATTCACGGCTACAAAAACCGACACCTTTTTTTAAAATAATTTGCTTTAACGCATGAATGAAAAACTCAGCATTTGCTGGCTCCGCAGGGATTTACGACTGAACGACAATACCGCGCTTTATCATGCGCTCAGAAGCGGAAATCCGGTTCTCTGTCTCTTTATCTTTGACACATACATACTTGAATCGCTTTCCGATAAGAAAGATCGACGGGTGAATTTCATATACGAAAGGTTGAGAGCACTCGAAAAAGAACTGAACCGTTTCCATTCCTCCCTGTTGATCGTGCACGGAAAACCTGAAGAAGTGTTTGAGGCCCTCTGCGAGCGCTACTCCATAGAATCCGTATTTACGAATCACGATTATGAGCCTTATGCCCGGGAACGGGATCAACAAATCGGCCGCTATTTGAGCGATCGGGGCATACTTTTCAGCACATTTAAGGACCAGGTGTTGTTTGAAAAGTCGGAAGTGGTCAACGGGCAAGGCAAGCCCTACACCGTTTTCACCGCCTACGCACGAACATGGAAACAACGTCTGGAGCTGGAAGGCATTCAAAACTTTCCCAGTGAAGATCATTTGCGGTCGCTCATTCGGGCAGATCCCTTTCCCTTTCCGGCATTAGACGACCTGGGCTTTGAAAAGGAAAATTCAGGCGTCGGGTCTCCCCTGCCTGACCCGGCGGTTCTGTCGAATTACCAGGACGAGCGTGATTATCCCTGGAAGGATAGCAGCAGCAAAATCGGTGTGCACCTCCGTTTCGGAACGGTAAGTGTGCGGGAAATGATTCGTCACGCTTCCGAATACAGCGACACCTGGCTGAATGAGTTGATTTGGCGGGAATTCTTTATGATGATCCTCCACCACTTCCCTCAGGTGATCCATCAAAGCTTTAAACCAAAATACGACCGCATAGCCTGGTTGAATGATGAAGCCGATTTTGAGCGCTGGTGCAAGGGTGAGACGGGCTATCCGCTGGTGGATGCTGGTATGCGTCAACTAAACAAAACAGGATGGATGCATAATAGGGTCAGAATGCTCACAGCAAGTTTCCTTTGCAAACATTTGTTGATTGACTGGCGCTGGGGAGAGGCATACTTCGCACAAAAGCTTTTGGATTATGAGCTGGCGTCTAATAACGGCAACTGGCAATGGGTAGCGGGCTCGGGATGCGACTCAGCGCCTTACTTCCGCATATTCAATCCTGACATCCAACTAAAAAAGTTTGACTCGGAACTTCATTATGTACGTCGCTGGATTGAGGGTTATGAGGATGACTATCTGCCCAGGATGATTGAGCACGATTTTGCACGTAAAAGGGCACTGCGGGTCTACGAAGCTGCACTTTAGCTGTCGTCCGGTCGAGTCATTGAAACTTTTACAGGACTTTCAGGTTGTATTAGATGAACAGAGTGTTAAATTTTAAAAACCAATTTAGATGGGAACGATTGAAAATCTAAACAATACCGATGCTGTAAATAAATTAAAAGAGTTAGCAGAAGATGCCCGGATTTGTATGTTCTGCACCGAGTTGACCACCGTACCTATAGCCGCCCGGCCGATGAGTGTAAAGGAGGTAGATCAGGAAGGTAACCTTTGGTTTATCAGCGGCGCCGATTCCAATAAGAATTTTGAAATCATTGATGATCCGGAAGTTCAGTTGTTTTTCTCCAATAACGACGCCTCTGAATATTTATCCGTTTACGGGCGGGCCTACATATACACCGACCGGCATACCATTGAAGATAAATGGAGCCCTATGGCCAATGCATGGTTTCATGGAAAAGACGATGAACGGGTAACCATTATTCGCGTTCAGCCAATTGACAGTAAATACTGGGATACTCAGGACGGGAAGTTCGTTACTCTACTAAAGATCGCGACCTCGACACTTACGGGAAATACACATAAAGAAGGCGGCGTTGAAGGAAAGCTCGATGTCTAAACTTTAACTTCAACGATCTGGTCGCCCACGATAACAAAGCAAAAGTCGCCCGCCTGGTATTCCGGAAAGTACAGACCCGTATGCTTACCGAAGGCTGGAAGCGTGAGGCCAATGGAATTTTGATGGAAGCACGGTAGACGAAACGTTTGCCGTGCTTTTCCATGAAAAAGGTAACCTGGGTGGATATGCCCCGTGATATAAAAACTGTTTTCCTCTAACACTTTTGGGAGCTGATGGCAAAGGATGATCCTGCCCGGAAGCAAAAGCTCTTCTACCACCTGCATATTGATCTGTGTGAACAGGCTGGACGGAATGATATCGTGGTTCCCTTTTGTGAGCTTGAAATTGACTTCAGGGAACCGGGAAATGACGCTTGCAAAGAGTTGGTAGTCGCTGTTTGTCTCACTATGAAAAAGATCGCCTAAAAACACGACTTCTTTCGGCTGGTGGTCGACGATCAGTCGTTCTAAAAGACCCAAATCCTCGTTTTCCTGACTTATCGGAACGAATAAACCCTTTCTTCTGAAATGAACCAGCTTCCCTAAGTGAAGATCGGCCATGACAAGCATTTGATGGAGGGGAAAGTAAACTGCTCTTTCGGCAAGAAGTTGGATGGATGTGTTACGGATGTGGATGGTCATAAGCTTTCCAGCTGTTGTTTTATTTTCTCAATTTTCGAGAGCCAGTCTTCATTAGAATATTTCTCGCGGAACGATTCAGTGAAAAGCGGGAAGGAAAAGGGCGTAAGCTTATCCAGCCTTTTTAATATTTTTTTATGCGACTCGATTCGTTGAAAAGCGGCGGTCATCCGGGCAATCTCAAGCTGAAAGGTAAACACCTCGTCGTATGCTTGCCTGAGCAGAAGGTTTTCCGGGTCGTAATCCTCGAATACGGAGAAAAACAATCCGGAATTTGCCTGTAAATGTTTGGCTTTGACTTGCTTTCCTGAAAATCCTTTAAACACCAAACCTGAGATTCCTGCGATTTCCCGAAATTGTCGCCGGGCCATCTCGGTCGTGTTGATGCCTTTCTGAATGTCCAAATATAGCTCTTTTGTGGAGAATAAATCGTCCAGCATGTGGTCCGAAATCGGAAAGGCTTCATCACTGAGTAATTCGATTCCATACTCGTTGGTTGCAATGCTGAAAGTCGACTTTTTAAGCTTGGATAAACGATAGGCTAAAACGGCGGCCATACCTTCATGTACGAACTTACCTTCAAATGGATATAAAAAGAGGTGATGACCATATTTTGTCTTCACGTATTCCAAAAGAAGCTCGTTTTCGCGAGGCAGGTAGCTCCTTCGACTCTGTTCGCTAAAAAGCGGAGCAAGAAATTGTACCTCAAGAGATTTCGTTGATGCGTCGCGAGCATGCACTTCGCGAAAGGTGTGCCGCAGAGACGTACCGAGCTTGACGGAGATAGGAAAGCGGCCACCCATCCATGAAGGTATTTTTCCTTTTTTCTTCGTTGAAGCACGCACCAGCACCTGCATATGCTTGACGGCAACTAACTCCAGGCTTCGACCGGAAAACCAGAAGGTATCGCCTGGATTTAGCCGCGAAACGAACCATTCCTCGATAGAACCTAAATACTTGCCACTGATATACTTCACCTGCATCATGGCATCGTTCACAATGGTTCCAATCGACATCAAATGCCGCAATGCTATTTTTTTATCCGTAACGCGATACAGCCCGTCTTTCATTTCAACTTTATGAAATTCCTCGTAGGCGTCTAATGTTCGTCCGCCCTTGGTAATCAGTTGGAGGCAGTCGTCAAATTCTTCGCGACTGATGCTTTCAAAGCAGTGCGTTTGGCGTACTTCCTCATAAATCTGCCCCGCATGAAAACCTTCAGAGACTGCAAGGGTGACAAGGTATTGAATCAACACGTCGAACGAACGTATAAAGGGAATACGACTTTCGACGAGTCCTTTTTCAACTCCATATTTCAAACTTGCCCCTTCCATAATCTCAAGCGAATGTGTCGGTAGAAAATAGATGGTGCTGACCGCGCCGGGCTGGTGGCCGCTACGTCCTGCACGCTGAAGAAAACGGGCAACTCCTTTCGGAGAACCCACCTGTATGACGGTATCTACGGGACGGAAATCGACGCCCAGATCAAGACTGCTTGTACACACCACTACTTTCAGACTTCCCTCGTGCAATGCATTCTCCACCCAATTCCGGAGATCCTGACTGAGACTACCGTGATGCAATGCCATCACGCCTGCCAGTTCGGGTGCGATTCCCAAAAGATGGTGATACCAGATCTCTGCCTGGGCCCGCGTGTTGGTGAACAGTAAGGTGCTCTTCCCTTCTCGGATCAATGGGAGAACCTTTTCTCCCAGGCTAAGACCCATATGCCCGGCCCAGGGAAAGTTATCAAGTACATCGGGCAAAATGGTGTGAATATCAATCTTCTTGTCGAGCTCAGCCCGAATGAGCGTTCCGGCTTTTCGGTTTCCCAGCAGGATGGTACTGGCTTCCTTCAAATTTCCGATCGTAGCAGAAATCCCCCAGATAATCAGCTTCGGGCATATCGCTTTGAGGCGACTTAAAGCGAGTTCTACCAATACACCCCGCTTGCTACCCATAAGTTCGTGCCACTCGTCAATTACCACGAACGACAACTCGCCAAAATATTCCGAGTAGCCTTTCGTCGCCAGCATAACGTGCACGCTTTCGGGGGTGGTGATAAGGGCCTGAGGGGGACTACTTTTCTGCAGTTTCCGCTCTTTGGCCAGCGTGTCGCCCGTACGAAGCCCGATACGATAGTCGATTCCCAGATCGGCGCTGACGTTCTCGGTTGCATTCAGTATCTCTCTTGATAGCGCCCGAAGCGGCGTAATCCAGAGACAATGCAGCTTTGTTTTCCGCCGCTTGTCGGTCCGTTTGGGCTCCACCTTCAGATAATAATGCTCGAGCACACCAAACCATAAGGCCATTGTTTTTCCGAAACCGGTAGGAGCATTCAACAATCCTGACTTTCCTTTTGCTACGGCCTCCCAGGTTCTTCGCTGAAAAGCAAACGGTTTCCACTCCTTTTGCTCAAACCAATGCTCGCCTAAATTGCTCATGGAGAAAATGTGTTTAACATGGCTAACAGATCGTCCTTGGTATTCGCCTCTTCCACCGGCTTGTCGTTGCGCTGCCGGGCGATACGTGGAAACCGGAGTGCCACACCCGATTTATGGCGTGGACTGCGGTTAATGCCTTCGAAAGCTATCTCAAACACAAGTTCCGGTTTGACGCTCCGCACCGGGCCAAATTTTTCTAACGTATTTCTCCGGATCCAGCGGTCGACTTTCAAAATCTCTTTATCGGTAAGACCCGAATATGCTTTGGCGAAGGGCACCAGTTCACCTCCATCCCAAACGGCAAAAGTATAGTCAGTCAACAGATTCGCGCGGCGGCCTGAGCCACTTTGAGCATAAATAAGGACCCCGTCGATTGTCATCGGATCGGTTTTCCATTTCCACCAATTACCACGCCGCCGTCCGGTCTCATATACGCTATTTTTCCGTTTGATCATCAATCCTTCGCAAAAGGACTCGCGTGCGCTTGCCCGGAAATCTGCCACTTCGTCCCAGTTTTTCAGATCAACCAAAGGCGAAAGCAGCAATAAATCTTTCACTTCCTCAACACGGAGCACCTCGGCAAGCCTCTCCCGCCTCGCTGCGAGCGACAAGTGACGGATATCTTGCCCTTTATATTCCAGCAGGTCGTAACAAATCATCACAAGTGGTGCAGCGGCGAGGGTTTTTGCACTCAGATTTTTCCTTCCAATGCGGGTTTGCATGACTGAGAAGGGGAGTGGAGAGCCACTTTGCCAAGGAATAATTTCGCCATCAATAACCGTCCCGCTTTCCAGGATATCAGCAAGTTTGTTAAACTCGGGGAATTTATCCGTAAGCAATTCCTCTCCCCTGCTCCACACAAAGACCTGCTGGTTTCGAACAATGATTTGCCCGCGGATACCATCGTACTTTTTTTCCAAAAACCAATCATCTATACTACCCAAAAATTCCGATGGCTCATCTTCCAAAGGATAAGCCAGAAAAAACGGATAAGGAAGGAAGTCCTTTGCCTCTGCCGAAGCGTCTGAAAAGAGAGAGTCCATGCTTTCAGCTTCGGGATCCCACTTTCCCATTAGCCGGTGGGCGATCTCTTTCTCATCTTTCTCGAGATAAAGAGCAAGGGCTTTTATCACCAGCTGCTTGCTGAGCCCCATCCGAAAATTTCCGGTGATGAGTTTATTAAATACGAAATTTTCTGCTTTGGTCCGCCCTCTCCAGAAAGCGGTAATCGTTTCCTTCTTCTCTTCTATAGTAAGCTGGTTCAGCTCTTTCAGTTGAAGAATGACCTGGTGCAGGGGCACGTCGCTTGCATGATTCCCTTTCGCATTTCCGATAATCAGCGCGAGCGTCTCCGCCAGGTCGCCCACCACATAGTACGATTCCTCGATGATCCAAAGCGGCAACGCGGCAATCTCAGATGCCCAGAGTCGTAAATCGGTGGTCTTCACCGGCCTCTTCGGTCTATTGCCGGTCAATAGGGCAATTGCCCAGACCTTGTCGATATCAGTAGCTTGTTGAAAGTATTTTATCAGGGCTGATACTTTATCGTTCGTTTTAGTCGATGAATCAATAGCCTGGAACAATTCGGTGAATATTCTCATATTTCCTCCTGTGGTTCTTCGTTGAGCTGAGCTTCAAACAGCGTTTTTACTTCCACCGCGTTTAATTTATAAGCTTCCCGTAACCATCGACTATATTGTGGCTGGTAGCCGTGCGTTACGTAAACATTTTCTGCTCCGGTTTCCAGAATGGCTTGATTCAGCTGCTTGAAGTCGCAATGATCAGAAAGTACAAATCCTTTGTCAACCCCATAACGCCGGCGAGCACCGCGTAGGGCCATCCAGCCACTGCAAACCGCAATGCGATAGGGTTTGAACCGGCGAAGCCAGGGCGAGCCAAGCGCGCTCATAGGAGCCACTATTGCAGCACCTTTCATCTTCCTCGAACCACTGATCTCGGGAAGGCGCTTTCCTGGGAAATCGATTCCGGAACGTCTAAGGGCGTCGTTAATGTTAGCGACTGCCCCGTGAAGGTAAATATCGCCGATAGAAGTGTCGAGGTGTCGAAGGATATTTTGGGCCTTTCCAAGCGAATATCCAATAATCACGCTATTGAAGCCCTCCCCCGTGTTAGACGACCACCAGCTATTCATATCCTGATAAATTTCAGAGAACGGGACAAAATCATATACAGGTAGACCGAAAGTACTTTCGGTTATAAAGCTATGGCACTTTACAGGCTCAAAAGGTGTTGAAACCCCATCAGCAAATACTTTATAATCGCCCGAGACTACCCATATCTCGCCTTTGTATTCCAGACGGATCTGCGCGGATCCAATAATATGCCCAGCAGGATGGAAACTGATGGTAACCCCATTGATATGGATGCTCTCGCTGTACTCGAGTGTTTGTACAACGATATCCTGACCGAGGCGAAGCCGCAGGACTTGTTCAGAGAGCACATGACAAAGGTATTTCCCATGTCCCATACGGGCATGATCGCTGTGCGCATGGGTAATAAGAGCCCTGGCTACGGGGAGCCAGGGATCAATGTATACATCGGCAGGCGTGCAATATATTCCTTCGGGTCTAAATTCAATCATATCGGATTGTTTACTTCCCATTATAACCCGAATGCCTTGCTCTTGTTTTGGATTTGGTTATCCTGACGAACGCTAATTTGCCGTTAAAGCCACTGAGTTTAGTGCACGAGGCGACCCATCGGGTCCGACTGCGATGATGTTATCGAAGATGACACGGGTGCCGGGTGTAATCCCATTAAGGGCAGATTTCATGCTGCTGCTAAGCTGGTTGCCGTTTGTGGAAAGCACAATGGCGTCGGCACGGGGCTTCGCGATGATCATACTGAATTTGGTCACTTTAAAGCTAGCATCAAAATCGAAATTTTCAAGCATGGCAAATATTGCGTTCTGGGCTTTAAGCGCAACGGTACCCATGGTACCGCCTGTTTTCCCTGCAAACTTGGCTACCGGATCAGGGATTCGCTTCACCCGAAATTCGGTTGAACTTAACGTTTGCACCTTGCCCGGAGCAACTTCTGCAGACACTGAAATCCGTGCAGTTCCCGGCGATGTTACGCGAACATTGTATTTACCGCCTGAGCCCGAAATACTTCCACCGCTCATGCTGACCTTGATCTTATCGGTAGGCGTCCCTGGCGCTGAAACGGAGATGGGATTGTTTACACCAATATATAAAACATTCATTTTGTCGGGCGATACCACTGCCGAGGGCCGGGCGACCTGGTAACGTTGCTCCGGTGTTTTATATTCTTTGACCGTCCCGTCGGTTTGTTTTACACGGATGGTTCCCGACCAGCTAAATAGACCTTCTGAGTTAGTCGGGACGGTATAAACACCTTTCCCGTTGACGACCTGAAGGGGCGACCCATTGACGGTGATGGCTGGTTCGGATTTAGAATCGTACGCTGTCAGGAAAACTTCGGCGGTATAAGGCTGTCCCTGGATTAAGTATGAGGTGGGAGCAACAGCCACGGCAGCGAATTGATCGAGGTTGACCACGGCCTGATCCATTTTACCCAGGATTAACTTGACTACGTCGGACTCCGCATTCTGAGCATCCGTTTGGATTTTAGTCAGAATGGTCATGGCGGCGGTTAAAGGTGTCCCCTCCCCGAAATTAAGATCCTCCCAGCGTTTCTTACCGTTAACGCGTTTTTCAGCATCGGTTGCTTCGAGCGAGAAGGATACGTTTTCACGATCTTCTGCACTCAGGAGCGACAAGAGTTTTTCGCGCGTGCTATTGATTTTCTCCTTAAGTTCGGCACCTTTCTTTTGGTTGATCATGTAGGCCTGTACAATGTCCGTATTTTCCCGTCTGACCAAATCACCGGTAGCGTCGTCGTAGCCCCCTCCCTGATCTTCAAACTCTTTTTTAATGCCTAAAATGTACTGATCGAGTTCGGCTACAATGGATCTCGCCTGCTTTGCCTTATCATATAGCGGTTTCGCTCTTTCGGGCTCTTCCTTAAGTTTGGTGCTTTCAAAGGCGGTAAAAAGCTGCTCAACGGAATTGTTAACATTGGATTTTGAAGTCTCGAGACTGTCGTTTATATTTTTGAAAGCATCCAGAATAGTATCAGACACATTCAGGGCCAGCATGGCGAGCAATACCAGATACAGTATATTGATCATCCGCTGCCTGGGAGTTTCTCTTCTTGAGGCCATTATAAGGTTATTTCGTTATAATAAGTTGGAATAAAAATTAGACACGAGGCTGATTCATCGCAGTCAGCATGTTTCCGTAGATCGCATTCAGCGATGCTAAATTACGGGCCAGCTTATTGACTTCTTCCTTGAACATCCTTGAATCATCGAGTGATTCATTGAAGTTCTGCATCGTAGAGCTCAAATGTTCATAAAACTTATTCATGGATTCAAGATGCGCTGTGGAGTCGCGTAACTCGCGTTCATACATGGCATTGAGAGAACCTAGGTTTTGGGTTAACTGCTGCACTTGCTGATGGTACCCTTGTGAATCGGATTGTGTAGTCGACATAGCGACAAGGTTTTCGGATGCTTTTTCAAATGCCCGGCTCAGGCTATCAAATTTTGAAGATGCATTTCGCAATTTATCGGTAAACTCGTTGGCGGCAAAAGATACGTCGGAAATATTGTTGATCGCCGAGACACGCTCGTTGAAGGTTCTCAAACCGCTACCAAGACTCTCAATGGACGCCTGGTTAATTTGGGCATCGGCAAACATCTTGTCAAGCGCCGCAGTTGCTGACGGCTGAGTTTCCGCATTCCGACGCGCGGGCACAGAAGCACCTTCATAATCGTCAGCCAACTCTGGATACACTTTCTCCCATTCAGGATCTTTCTGAGGCGGATTGAAGCCCATTAAGAAGAACAGAATGGCCTCCACACCGAGGCCAACTCCGATCATCAGATTTGCGAGCGATCCACCGATATGGAGAATCTTAAACAAAACCCCGATAATGACAACGCTGGCACCCCAGGAAATGGCTTTGTTAATCAGATCCGAATAGTCTTTCCTTTTTTTCATGTCTCGAATATTATATGTTGACGATACTGGTTATTAAAATTTGATTATTGATCGTTTGGATTTGATTCCGGATCATTTTCTTCAGACCCTTCGAGCTCTTCGGGATTAATGCCTTTAGGATTGGCCCAAAGCTTTTTCTTATAAGCCTCAATTTTTGCTTCGATTTCCTCGCCTTGCTGGCTTTGCTGACCGGGCGTTTCGGCGTATTGACTGCCCTGTCCGATACCCGGAGACGACTCTCGGATGATCGTGCTTTCAAATTTGCGCTGCACAAAAAGATCGTCCATACTCATATCGTACAGGCCACGGTCGGGATCAGACACGTCAACTTTCACCAGCGAATAACGCAACTGAGGGAAATATAGCCAGAACGCGGGCGTGGCTCCTACCGATTCAGCCAATTCGGACGATGTGGAAATATCCATTAAAGGAGCAACCCCAATGATTCGGGTTTCCAGGCGCCCCCGTTGTTTGTCAAAGAAAATATCTTCTTTGATCCTGAATTTCGTAACGCGCTCTGGGTTGAACTCATTCAAGGCCATTTGAGCGTCAATCTGGTTACCCTCGTCGTCGAAAATTGGAACGAGCACGCTGTCGGCAAAGCGCGACACGCCTTCCCGGGCTGTCATTTTAGTTTTAAATGAATCGTCTTCCGGACTATATGGCGTCAGCTTCCCTTCCTCGATGCCTTTCATAATGGCTTCAATAAGCGATGATCCCGGTGTAGCAAATATGTAGTTTTCTTCCTGACTCAGATCAATATCACGCCAAATCCGCTTATAAAAGCGAACGTTCTTCGGGTTCACCTCAGGGTATGCAAAAGGAACGGCGTTGTTCAGGCTGTTCACCTGATAAAATCCGTCGGTAGTCGGAATGGTGTCTGACAACAGGGGCTCAGGGGATATTTCCGAAGCTGTCGTATCCGGAATTTGGGCGCTTGCCTGAAAGACGGACATAACTCCCAGGAGGGTAATTGCTATAAATTTCATTTTAAATTCAATTAAAATTATCTGAATTTTCTTGTTTTACTTTGTTGGGTAGTCATTTCAAATGCCGGCATAACACAGCGGAATCCGACATAAGAATGGGCAGCATTCTGGAGCTCATAGCCACGGGTCTCGCTGTTTAGCAATTCTCCATTATCCTTCCAGGATCCGCCGCGGACAACCTTTCGCTGCAACGCATCGCTATCGTCTTCATTGGCGTCGTAGAGCAACACCGGGTTTAAGTCATTAACGAATTCGATCGCCGAAGGACTAAAGGCATCGAGCGTCCACTCTGCAACATTCCCGGCCATATTGTAAATTCCGAATGCATTGGGCGTATACGATTTTACGGGCACTGTAAAAGTAGCACCATCGCGTGAGTAGGTTCCCTCTCCCTGTTTAAAGTTAACGGCCAGTTGCCTTTTGTCACTCTCGGGATCTTCGATGGTCATTCGTGTTTGCACCGTCGTATCTCGGGGATCGAGTTTTCCCTCTGCAGCATACTGCCATTGTGCTTCGGTGGGCAGACTAAAAGTGAGCTGAAATCCGCTCAAATAGGAATTCTTCATTACAGAAGCCATGATCTCCTTACCACGCCAGTCTGTATAAGCCCGGGCCTGCTTCCAGGTAACGCCAACAACCGGATGATTGTCGTACGTTTCATGATTGAAATAATTGGCGTCCATGAACATCAATTGGGCATTGGGAAAGTCTTTCGACCAGATATCTTCCACAGGCATAACGGATACTGTGTCGACCACATGTACCGGTTCTCCTTGCCCATTGCCGGCTTTCAGGTAGGAAAAACGATATTTTACTACTTCCGGATTCAGCACCCTTTTTGTTCCCTGCATCGTGATCATCGGTGCCAGACGTGACTGAATGGATAGATCCCTGCTCTTCCACAAAGGAGAAACTTTCTTTACCCGGTCCCAGTTAATCTGGCGGGACGTTCCATCACCCGCATCTGCTAAAAAGTACTGATCATCGTTTAGGAAGTCGGTTACCGCGATGGAATCGGCAACCCAGTCCACGAAGGCCCTGTATTGTTTATTGGTAACTTCCGTTTTGTCGATAAAAAAAGCACTTAAACTAACGTTGCGACCCACATCGTTACTGTCGAGGGAGCTTTTATAAAGGATGGTTCCCGATGGAACATACACCATACCCGGAGGAGCCGGCAGTGTTCCTCCTTTGAAGGCTGAGGCATCGGGTGTCTCGTAAAGTCTGTTGGTGTTGCAAGCAAAGAAAGTAAATATGGATGCAGCTGCTAAAACTCTGTAATATTTCATTTTTTTAACTAAGGATTTTTATACTACTAATTTCGATTGAACAAACCGACTTTCACACCGATAGACCAATAGTTATACTGGTCTTTGAAATTACTGTTGGGATTCGTTCGACCATCCAGATTATCTTCCGTGGCCAGCGAGTGATTATAATTTAAGTTCAGCGCCCAGGTAGGACCGTAAAGGGATTGTCCGAACGGAATATCAATTCCAATATTAAACGGGATAATAAGGTCAGCCTTTTTGTTGTTTGCAACGAAAGCCTCTTCAAGGCTGTTGTCCGGTTCCCAGCTACGTTCAACGTTGTTTCGAATTACGCCCAACCCGGCTCCAACGTAAAAATTCATTAAAAAACTCTTGAAATCTCTGTGATTCAACATATAGTAACTATAGTTATCGGACGGAGCAAAGAACTGTCCTGCCCTCAATTTCACATTCCCGTTCAAAGCAATGTACTTGTTGGTCGCTTCACGACTACCGCCGTCATTAGACAATAATTTCCCAGCTTGTGTATTTATTCCAACAGAAAGGTAAGGTGTAATAAGCGCGTCGAGATCGATATGGCCAGCAAAACCCACCGGAGATTCTTTCATATCACTGAAAAGCATCGTGCCACCCCCACCGACACCTACACTTACGGGTCTGGAAAACTGGGCTAAGGAGGGAGAAACGAAAACTGACAGGAAAAACAATAAAGTGTATAATTTTTTATTCATCTTTATAGATAAAGAGGTTCGAGATTAATATTTTACGCATAAAAGCAATTATTGCACCAATTACCAAAAAGTTACACTATGACAAGAAAGATTGTTCTATTATTGCTATTGTTCCTTTCAGCCCGTGAAATAAAAGCACAAAGTTATAAGGCATATATCAATGCGGACGGTGTTCTGGTCGACTCTCTTGAGGCTTCACATTTTAGCATCATCAGCCAGATCGCCGACACCGCCTGGCGAATCAGTTTGTATTCAATCGATGAAACTCCGATACGAGTTACAACTTACAGCGACACCACATTTTCCCTGCTTCATGGCGACTATGTAGAATATGAAAAGTATTATCCCTCGGCCCGAGTTGAAGGAGAAGAAGAGGCGGTGAATTTTATCAGAATCAGGGGCCGTTATCTTGCGGGACTGCGAGATGGTGTCTGGATTGAATACTACCCGTCTAAAAACCCTATTCGAATAAGCACCTATCGGCTTGGTCGGTTAAATGGGCCTTACCATGAGTATTACCGACGAACGAATTCTCTTTTTGCAGAGGGGACTTACCTAAATAGTTCCCGAGAGGGTGAGTGGAAATTTTATGATGAAGAAGGGAGGTTGATCCGGACCGAATTGTATAAACGCGGCAGGCTTCAAAAGAAGCGCTGATATCGTTTTTATTGATAGAATTGAATGTCGATTTCTCCGTCGGCCGTTATTGTCCCGCGATACATACCAGCGGTATTGAAGGGCATGGCAACGTTCCCCTCCGAATCGAGTGCAATCATTCCGCCATCACCTCCAAGATGCTCGATTTTTTGGATAACCATGCGCGAGGCCTCTTCCAGCTTCAGGCCTTTATATTCCATCAGCGCAGCCACATCGTACGCCGCTACACTGCGTATATAGAATTCACCCCAGCCCGTGCTTGAAATACCTACGTGCCGGTTAGCATAGGTTCCGGCACCAATAATCGGAGAGTCGCCGATTCTTCCATATTTTTTATTCGTCATTCCTCCCGTCGAGGTCCCGGCAGCCAGGCTGCCAGTATGATCCAGAGCGACCGCGCCCACGGTGCCAAATTTTTCGTCATTCCCCTGATCAGATTTAGGGTGAAGCGTCTCATCATGGTCGAGCGATGTTTTTGATGAATCATCTTTTAAAATCCGCTGAAGACCTTTCCAGCGGTTCTCTGTTTTAAAATAATCGGGAGAAACGATTTCAAGTCCTGCCATCCCAGCGAACTCTTCCGCCCCTTTGCCGCTCAGCATCACATGCTCTGACTTTTCCATCACAGCTCGTGCTGCATTAATGGGGTTCTTAATAGTAGTTACTCCTGCTACAGCACCAGCATTAAGATCAGCACCGTTCATAATGGAAGCATCCATTTCATTCTTTCCTTCATGAGTAAACACGGCGCCCTTGCCGGCATTGAATAGCGGAGAGTCTTCCATTACATTAATGGCAGCGACAACCGCATCCAGACTGCTCCCCTTGTCCTTTAAAATATTATATCCGGCAAATAACGACGCTTTCAAAGCCTCCCGATATTCCTTCTCCTGATCAGCGGTCATCCTGCCCGGCAGAATCGTCCCTGCGCCACCGTGTATAACCAAAACATATTTTTTCTCATTCATTTTTTTCGTCTGAGCAATGAGGTTAAAAGAAAGAAACAACGTGAATAAAAAGGCGAGTAAAATACTTTTATTTTTCATAATCTGCAGGGCTCATATGGCGGGGTAGTCGAAGACATGACTGTTTATCAAAAATAGTTATTTTAAATATAGAAAGCCGATAATTTCCTTTAATTTCACTCAAACACTATTATATATGAAAACACATACTAAACGCATGACCACGCTGAAACTAACGCTCCTATCATTTTTCTTTACGATGAATATACTATCCCTGCAAGCGTCGCCAGCCCGGCAGTTTTATCAACTTATTATCTACCATCTTGCCGACAAAACTCAGGAGGAGCGACTGGATCAATTCCTATTTGAGGCATACTTGCCTGAGCTTCACCGTTCCGGAATTGCATCGGTTGGAGTTTTTAAAACGTTGAACATTGACACAGCGACGAAAAAAAGAACCTACGTACTCATTCCTTTCCGCTCGCTCGAGGAGTTCCATGCTGCGTCTCGCTTATTCGAAAACCCGGCTCTGATGAAAAAAGGCGGAGATTACCTTCTTACCGCTCACGATAAGCCGGTGTATATTCGCAAAGAATCTATTCTTATGGAGGCATTTTCCGGAATGCCCGAACTTATAAAGCCGCAGCTAAATGGTCCTCGTAACGAACAGGTTTATGAACTGAGAAGTTATGAAAGTGCGTCGGAAGCACTTTACCTGAACAAGGTAGCGATGTTTAACGACGGCGAAATCGACATATTTAAAAACATTGGCAGTCAGCCGTTGTTCTTCGGGGAGGTACTGGCTGGAAACAGCATGCCCAATCTGATGTATATGACCGCGTACGAGAACATGAATAGCCGGAATGAAAAATGGAATATTTTTAGCAAAAACCTGAAATGGAAGGAAATGTCAAGCGACCCTCAATATCAAAATAACATGAATAAGGCAAATGTCTATTACGTAACTCCTACAGACTATTCCGACTTTTGATTTTCGATGTAGCTATTATTGGCGGCGGACTGGCGGGCCTGACCAGCGCCTTGCATTTAACAGGTTCTGGGCTCCAGGTGTTGCTGATTGAAAGGGCGACCTATCCTCACCATAAGGTTTGTGGCGAATACATTTCTAACGAAGTGCTTCCTTATTTGCAGGCCTTGGGGGCTGATCCGCTCATATTAAAACCTTCCAGAATTCATAGGTTCCAGATGAGCAGCGTTAAAGGAAAAACCCTGGAAAGTCGCCTCCCGTTGGGTGGTTTTGGCCTCAGTCGCTATTCATTCGATCAGTATTTAATGAACCTTGCAGTTGATCGCGGCTGCAGAGTGTTGCATGAAAATGTCATGGATGTGAGAGTTGAACAGGCAGAATCAATAGTAGTTACCGACCTCAGTGAATATCGGGCGCGACTTGTTTTTGGTGCTTATGGCAAACGATCGCAACTGGACCGACAATTCGGCCGGCCATTTTTTCGCAGCAAATCACCCTGGATAGCGATAAAGTCGCATTACCGGGGAAACTTCCCAAACGATCTGGTTGCGCTTCATAGCTTTCCGGGTGGATATTGCGGAGTTTCTAAAGTCGAAGATGGATTGCTGAATATATGCTACCTGGTTCATTCCAATTCGTTTAAGCCGTACAGAAATATTGAGGAACATCAAAAGCGCGTACTCCATCAGAATCCATTTCTCAAGGAGATATTCGAAAACTCAGAGAACCTGTTTCCGGCACCGTTAAGCATCAGTCAGGTATCCTTTCAGAAAAAAGAAAAGGCCGCTCGTGATATGCTGATGGTTGGCGACAGTGCAGGGCTCATTCATCCGCTTTGTGGAAATGGAATGGGTATGGCGATTCATGCTGCAAAGATTGCCAGTTCACTGGCCATTGCCTATGTAAACAACCAGATCCAGACGCGGTCGGAACTTCAACGACGCTACGAAAAAGAGTGGAAGTCAAATTTTCAGACCCGCGTCAGCTTAGGGAGGGTGCTTTCTTCCGTGATGCGGAACGAAAAGGCCTCTTCGATGCTCATGTATGGATTGATGACTGCTCCGCACCTGCTTGAAAAAATTATTCGTAATACACATGGAAAGCCGTTTAGCGTAACTTAGACTATGGTGGACACAAAATACCGAAGTCGCGCACCAGAGATGATGGACGACTTCACCATGGAGGGAGAAGAACTTCGCGATGCACTCGACAAACTCGCCGGAATTAACAAATTACTGGGAGGTAACCGGGTAACGCTCCAAGGCGTAAAGGAGTTAATCGAGCTGCGACCTCTGCAGAAAAACTTCAAGATTGTCGATGTTGGTTGTGGGAACGGAGATATGCTTCGTTTGCTGGCTGCCTTCGCAATCGAAAAGTCGTTGTATTTTGAACTTATTGGAATCGACGCCAATGCCTTTACAATCGCCCATGCGGCATCACTTTCAGCCCACTTTGCCAATATCTCATATCGATGCGAAGATATCTTTCAAAGTTCGTCAGATGAGCAATTCGATATCGTTTTATGCACCCTAACGCTCCACCACTTCAGTGATCAGGAAATCGTCGAATTATTGCGTATTTTTAAGAAAAAAACCGCTCTGGGGATGGTGATAAATGACCTTCACCGAAGCAAACTGGCTTATTATCTTTTCCAGGCGGTGTGCTTCATATTTGGCTTGAACCGTATGTCGCGCGAAGACGGATTGGTTTCCATTTTAAGGGCGTTCAAGAAGAATGATTTGAAAATGTACTCGCGACAACTGGACGCCCACGAGGTCAGTATTCGATGGAAATGGGCATTCCGATACCAATGGATTATAAGAACCTATGAAAGTAAAAATAAAAACGGTTAGCAAGGCGCTCCCCTCCTATACTCGTTCAACAGCAGAGATTCTGCCTTTTCTGGACACCTGGCTTGCTGGCCAGGATGCAAGGTTTATTCGAAAGGTCAGAAAGATTTTTGAAAATGCAGCCGTCGATAAGCGGTACTCCTTTATGTCGCCCGAGGAGGTCTTCAGCAAAACTTCCTTCGAAGAAAAAAATGACATTTATATTCGGGAAGGAATTCAATTAGGTATCCGCTGCTTGAGCGATTCGTTGAGCAAGGCCGACTGGAAGCCGGAGGATATCGACTTTCTGATTACCGTAAGCTGCACCGGTATTATGATTCCTTCGCTCGACGCTTATCTGATCAATGCCTTAAATCTTCGCAAAGATGTCGTCCGGTTACCGGTAACCGAGATGGGCTGTGCCGCCGGTGTTTCCGGGATTATTTATGCGAAAAACTTTCTTAAAGCGAATCCTGGAAAGAAGGCGGCTGTTATTGCAATAGAATCGCCCACAGCTACATTTCAGCTCGACGACTATTCCATGGCCAACATTGTCAGCGCTGCTATATTTGGGGATGGCGCGGCCTGTGTCTTGTTATCGTCCGATCCGGGCGACTCAGGCCCGGAGATAGTCGATGAGGAAATGTATCATTTTTTCGATTCCGAGCAACTTATGGGGTTCCGGCTTACCAACAGCGGCTTAAAAATGGTTCTCGACATTGAAGTGCCGGCCAAAATTGAAGAGCACTTTCCAGCTATATTAAATCCTTTCCTTGAGAAAAATAACCTTAGAATTGAAGATATTGATCATCTCATCTTTCATCCAGGCGGAAAGAAAATTGTCAACCTGGTGGAATCACTTTTCGGCCAATACGGAAAGAACATAAATGACACGAAGGAAGTACTGCGCTTATATGGAAACATGTCGAGCGCGACGGTATTATATGTGCTTGAGCGCATACTCGAAAGAGTGCCTAACAATGGCGAAAAAGGATTGTTGTTAAGTTTTGGACCGGGCTTTTCAGCCCAGAGAATTTTATTGCAATGGTAAGAGAATTTGATTCCAGCTCGTATTGGACATTGATTCTGGGCGGCAGCAGCGGTCTGGGTCTGGCCTCCGCATTGAAACTCGCCCGACATGGTATGAATATTTGCATCGTGCATCGCAATGGACGCGCCGAAATCGAGGCCATCGAAAAAGAATTCACCAAGATTCGGGAAACCGGCATTAAGCTACTCTCCTTTAATACAGATGTGGTTAAAGCAGAGAACCGCGAGCGAATTGTAAAGACCCTAAAGGAGGAGTTTGGTTCAACGGGCAAATTACGTTGTCTGTTGCACAGTATCGCCAAAGGAAACCTAAAGCCGCTGGTGGCGGCCGATCAACGGGTATTGGAAGGATCCGATTTTGCATTAACGCTCGAAAACATGGCGGTTAGTTTAAGCGAGTGGACGAGGGAGATATTTACCGCCGGTCTGTTTGCGGAGGATGCAAGGGTGCTTTCGTTTACCAGCGAGGGGTCGAATAAGGCCTGGCCAGGCTATACCGCTGTGGCCGCAGCGAAGGCCGCCCTGGAAGCCATTAGCCGTGCAATCGCGTCTGAGTACGCCCCCCATGGAATACGATCGAACTGCATACAAGCAGGCGTTACCGACACACAGTCGCTTCAGAAAATTCCCGAGAGCGGGACGCTGATCGAGCACAGTATAAAAAGAAATCCGTTCAATCGCCTGACGACTCCGGAAGATGTAGCGAATGTAGTCTATCTGCTTTGTAAAGACGAAGCAGCTTGGATTAACGGTTCCGTCATCCCAGTCAACGGCGGTGAGCATATCCATTAATACATATTATAAAAAAGCAAAAGGCTGAAAATGAAAAAAGAAGATATCCTAAACCTGTTACCCTATTCCGAACCCTTTCTATTTGTTGACGAACTGGCTGAAATCAGTGAAAATGGCGCGAAAGGAAGTTATACATTTAAGCCGGAACTGGACTTCTACAAAGGTCACTTTAAGGATCAGCCGGTTACACCGGGCGTGATCCTCACAGAAACGATGGCACAGATTGGGCTGGTCTGTCTTGGCTTGTTCTTATCCGGACAGGGCGGCACCGGATCCTCGGGCCATGTGATGCTTACCTCAACTGCGATCGACTTTCTAAAACCGGTATTTCCAGGTGAAACGGTTACGGTCGTATCCGAAAAGATATACTTTCGGTTTAAGAAATTGCACTGCAACGTTAAGATGCTGAATGCGGAAGGTGTCGAAGTTTGCCGCGGGACGCTTTCAGGAATGGTAACAACACGTCTGAATGACTGATCGGGTTGTTATCACCGGGATGGGCGTTGTAGCGCCCAATGCAACTGGCTTGAGTGCTTTTGAAGAGGCAATAAAAGCGGGAGCCTCTGGTATCCGATTTGATAAACAGCTGGAAGATTTAAAATTTTCCTGCCAGATATCCGGAAAGCCAGACTTGGGTGGCATCGACATAAGTAACTATATGAGCGAGCTCGAATTGCGTAACTTCAATAGTTCGGGAATCTTGTATGGAATTATCGCGGGGATGGACGCTTGGGCAGACGCGGGGTTACCCCTGGCCGACCCCGAAAAGCCGGAATGGGATTTTGGATTAATTTTCGGAACCGGCACTTCAGGAATCGAAAAATTCAGGGAAGCGATTTACAAAATTGACGTCGGTGAAACCCGACGCCTGGGCAGCACAGCCGTGCTCCAGACGATGAACAGCGGCATCTCCGCGTATTTATCGGGCAAGCTAGGCTTGGGCAACCAGGTGTCTACCAACTCCTCTGCATGCTCTACAGGCACTGAAAGTATTTTATTGGCGTACGACCGGATCCGGTCTGGCCAGGCCAGCGTCATGCTTGCCGGCTCGACCAGTGATAGTGGCCCTTACATATGGGGAGGTTTTGACGCGATGAAAGTCTGCACGTTCAAGCATAATCATTCGCCCCATTCGGGTTCGCGCCCATTAAGTGCATCGGCCAGTGGCTTTGTTCCGGGAAGCGGTGCTGGGGCGCTTGTCCTTGAGTCGCTCGATCGGGCGGTCGCACGTGGCGCCCGAATTTATGCCGAGGTTGCTGGTGGCCATTTAAATTCCGGGGGGCAGCGTCGGCCTGGCAGCATGACCGCCCCAAACCCGACGGCAGTAAAGCGCTGTATCCGCAAGGCACTGGAGGCCGCCTCGGTTGAAGCTTTTGAAATTGATACCATCAACGGCCATTTGACTGCCACTGCGATGGATAGTCTGGAAGTGAGAAACTGGGCCGAGGCGCTGGGTCGCAGCGGTGAAGATTTCCCTGCTATCAACTCATTAAAAGGGATGGTTGGGCATTGCCTAAGTGCAGCTGGGAGTATTGAAAGTGTTGCTTCGGTACTTCAGGTCAAAAGGGACTTTCTTTTTCCCAATATCAATTGCGAAGACATCCATCCCGATATTCTTTCTGTGATCGACGGCAAACAAATTCCTGTCGAAACATTGAATCGACCTGTCAATGTCTTAATGAAGGCGAGCTTCGGCTTTGGCGATGTAAACGCCTGCCTAATTCTAAAAAAATACTCATAACATGGATAAAAAAGAACTAGTTAACCGACTCAGAGTCATTGTATCGCCATACGCACAAAATAAGGAAGCGCTCGATTCATTTACCGAGCAAACCGACTTCATCAATGATTTAAAAATCAATTCAGCCAACCTGGTAGATGTCGTGCTGGATGTTGAAGAGGAATTCGATATTCTGATCGACAATGAGTCGATGGAGTCCATGCTTTCCGTGGGTGCCTCCATCGCGGTCATTGAAGCGAAAATCAATGAAAAATGATCGGGAATGATTTGGTAGATCTCCGTGCAGCAAGCTTTGAAAGCAACTGGAAACGGGAAGGTTATCTTCAGAAGCTATTCAGTGAATCTGAACAGGCGCTTATTATTGCCGCAGACAATCCCGGAATTTGCATCTGGACATTATGGAGCATGAAAGAATCGGCTTATAAAGTTCACTCGAGGAAGACAGGCCAGCGAAAATTTGCACCTTCCAAGCTTTTAACCTCGGATATACATGTAGATAAAAAGGGAATCAGGGGCATCGTTGAAGCCGAAGGAAGGCGTTACTTTACCAAAACACTGGTTCGAAAAAGCTATGTTTACAGCATTGCGGCAGAGAGCCTGGACATTCTGTCGCGAATATACACCCAAGTATACTTTCGCCCCGCCCTGCTTGATTATAAGGCTTACCGGCCCGGGTGCATCAGTCACCATGGCGACTACCTCGCTCTTGCATTTTCTTACTAGAAGATTGACTCAATGGTCTGATCCATCCCATTGATGCTAAACTTATCCCCTGTGGTTTTTCCCATAAGCAGGCGCCCGACCGGAGAAACCGGGGAAATCACAAAAACGCTAAATCGACCGATCTGTAACTTGCCGATGCTGACAGCTATGTACATCCAGGCACGTGAAGTTTTGACCAGAGCACCGGGAACGATTGTATTCTTAATTTCCGCATCCCGACATTGCTCCAACTGAAACGAGAGTTTCCTGGCTTCGTAAAGCTGAGCGCTGTTTCGGTCGATATCTTGCTGCATCATTTCACGCGTAGTTTCATACTTGTCACCTGCGCTGCTCTTCGTTTCATCGCGACTGGCGTCGCGAACCTGAAGCAAAGCTTCATCTGCGTGTTGAATGCGACTTTCAACCGCCTGCAGGCATGCCTTATACAAGGCTTCCTTGAATTCTTTTTCGTCGGGCTGCATTATCCTTTTGATAGAAAATTGCGACGCAGAAGTGAATAAACCATGGTGTCGAGGAATCTGTCTTCAAAAAATATATTTTCCTTCAAATAGGCTTCCTTTTCGAAATGAAATTTCTCTAGCAAATTAATGGAAGGCAAATTAGCCGGGTCGACCACAGCCATTATGGAGTTCAAGCCAAGTGCCGAAAAGCCAAAGTCCAGCACCGAAGCCAGAGCTTCATGCATGATGCCCTGGCGCTGGTAATTGGGATGCAGTACGTATCCTACTTCCGCACGGTAATTCCTCGGTTGTATTCTGACAAAACCCAACATACCGATCAATCGTTCCTGACCTTTCAAAGTCACAGCCCAGTTAATCGATTCATTGTGGTCGATCGCCGCGTTTACTTTACGGATGTGCTCAAGCGCATACTGCATTGTTTGAGCGACGGGTCGCGCCGAATACTTCATGGTTTCGGTATCGGAACGGATTTCGAAAACTTCCTGAACGTCCGACACGGCCATTCTTCGCAGCGTCAGACGTTCAGTATTCAGCACCGGAAAAGGACTGAATGAAAGTTTTAACATAATGAGGTTATTTTGCCTTTTAAGCTTTTTTGAAGACGATTATGCCATTGTGCCCGCCAAAGCCGAATGTATTGCTCATGGCAACGTTAATATTCTTCTCCATGGCTTCCAAACGAACAATATTGATGTCGGCAGGAATTTCAGGATCAAGATTGAATAAGTTGATGGTCGGTGGAATAACGGAATGCTTAATCGCCAAGATGCTGGCGATGGCTTCGATCGCACCAGCAGCACCCATGAGGTGACCGGTGATCGATTTAGTCGCACTGATATGCAGACCTTTTTCTTTTCCTTTGAAAAGCTTGGAAACTGCTTTAACCTCGCTGATATCCCCAACGGCCGTTGACGTGGCATGGGCGTTCAGATAATCTACGTCTTCCGGGTTCAAACCGGCATCTTCAATGGCCAGCTTCATTGCCATGGATGCGCCTTCCCCTTCTGGGTGCGTAGAAGTCATATGATAAGCGTCGGCGGTCATTGCAGCACCTGCAACTTCAGCGTATATCGTGGCGTTTCTTGCTACCGCATGCTCGTACTCCTCCAGGACCAACGTCCCTGCTCCCTCTCCCATCAAAAAACCGTCGCGCTCCGAATCAAAAGGACGACAGGCGCCTGTCGGATCCTCATTTCGGGCGGTCATTGCTTTCATGGACGAAAAACCTCCGACTGATGCCTCGGTTACAGGAGCTTCTGATCCTCCGGTGATAATTACTTTAGCCTTTCCCCAACGGATGTAATTGAAAGCATCCATAATAGCCGTATTGGCCGACGAACAGGCAGTAACGGTTGTATAATTGATCCCTCGAAGTCCGTATTTGATGGAAATCATGCCTGATGCCATATTTGAAATCAATTTCGGAATGAAGAAAGGACTGAACCGCGGACGATATTCATTTAAAGTATATTCTTTTACCTGTTCTTCAAAAGTAAGCATTCCTCCTTGTCCTGATCCCCAGATCACACCGCTGTCATAAGGGTTCATTGTCGAGAAATCAAGGCCTGAATCTTCAATCGCTTGCTGCGCAGAAACCAGTGCATATTGGGTAAACGGATCTGTACGTTTCAATTCGGCACGGTCAATGAATAAAGATGGGTCAAAGTTCTTTAACTCGCTCGCAATCTGGGTACGGAAAGCGCTGGGATCAAACTTTGTGATTCTACCGGCTCCGCTTCTTCCATTTACTAAGCTATCCCAAAAACTTTTTATATCATTACCTACCGGTGTTAAAGCACCAATACCTGTTACAACAACTCTTTTCATAAAATAATTTACCTGTATTTAAAAAAATAAACGCAAATATACGATTCTAAGGCAACTTCAGTATTCCTATTTTATTTTCTCCTGCAAGATATGCAAGGTTCTTATTGGCAAAGCGAACCGTATAAAAGCCCTCCTCGTGTATTGTCTGCCATGTTTTTCCTTGATTGCCTGAATAGGATATACCGTTGGTACTGACCGCAATAATTTTCTTTCCTCCTCCATTTGGAACAAAGCGCACACAGCTTTTATAGGAAGCCCCTTCCCCATCCGCTACCAGTCGCCAGGTTTTACCACCATCAAGCGTGATCGCTTTATTGGCCCGATTGCTCGACTTCTCATCCCAATCGCCCCCGATAACCATTCCGATTTGATCGTTATAGAAATCCACCGAGTAGATGCCGGTCATCTTTCCTCCACTGATGACGGGCGTTTCGACTACTTTCCAGTGAAGACCACGATCGTCGGAATAGAACACCCTTGAAACGGCCCCGCCCGTTGCGAACCAAACTTTGTTTCCCTGGATCGCCAGATTGGAGTTGCTGGCTGCAAAAGCCGCCTCGCCCGCAATGGCCGGAGGCAGGTTTTCACATCCAAGTTTTTGCCAACTGGCACCACCGTCACTGGTTCGGATAATGGAAAAGCAACCGTCGATCGGATCGCCTAAAGCTATTCCGTACTTGTCATCAAAAAATTGCATCGCATCGTAAAATACGTCGGGATGTCGTTCCGTATATACCAGCTCGCGTTTCCCGCCTTCGATTCGATAAAGCAACGCGGGATTTTCAATACTCAGCAAAAACAAGGCGCTGGAATGATAGGCTGTCGACCGGAATGCAGGTGTTTTGTCCTCAAAAGTTATCTGATCGAAATGCCAGGTCGATCCCGAGTCGGTGGATAAACCCGTCTGGCCGTTGTTCGCCGCAAAAAAAAGTGTGGAATCGTTGAGCACCTCGAGGGCTCGAATGCTTCTTCCTTCCATTGGAATGATTAACAAGGATGAAGGCTCCATTGCATTGAAAGCCTGGTGGGGGGTTCTACAGCCAAGAAAAGCGATAATGAACAAAGGAAGTATTAACTTTTTAGACATGTGTGATACGTTTAACGATTGATTACTTTCCAGGGATACTTTTCTGCGTAGGCATAGACCAACTGGGTCATATAATGGTTCGCATGTACGCGTGGCAGATCTCTTAAAATTGCGTCAATACGGTTCCCATCGGGATGCCTTGTATAGCCCATGGCATACAACTCACCTTGTTCTATCCAGACCAGGCTCCGTTCGCCGTCATTCCTGCCCCGGTCAAGTATTCCAAAACTGGTCTTTTCACGTTTTACACTTTCCAGCGCGTTACGCACCTGCGCATTGTATACACTTCTTTCCAGAGTCCCATGCACTTCTTCGGTCATGGAAACGGGCAGCCTGTTTTTTGAGTTATAGAAATGACAGAACCGGGGCTCCAGATTGAATTCATCGCGAAGGCGGGTCAGTGTTTTATACGCGTCGAGCTGGTTGTGAAACAGCATTTCGGCCGACTGGTACTTGCTGTGCTTTCCGATGGCTAGTCGCAAATACCCCTTTCCGTCCTCATAGCAGTATAGAGCATAGCGCGGTTCGAATTTCTTCATGGCACGGTTAAAAACGGGCCACAATCGTTTAATCTCTATGGCCTCAAGCAATAGGGCCATCAATTCGGTACCACAGGCTTCATAGGTAATGGAATGTATATGTTTAAGAAAATTCTGTCGCTGTGCCTTCGGATTATTTCCTGAAAAATGTGATGCAACCCTTTTTTTCAGGTTGAGAGCCTTCCCTACGTATACCACCGTTGCATGCTCGTCGCGGAAATAATATACTCCCGGACACAGCGGAAGCTTTTCGTATTCTTCACGGGGAAGATTCGGCGGAAGCTGTTGATCGCCGGCACTCTTTAACATCGCCGGGATATGTCCGTCCGCATCCCATTCAAGCAAGCGAGCAAAAAGGATTGCTGTAGCATCCGCATCGCCTCCTGCCCGATGCCGGTTGTGGATGGTTATCCCAAACGAGGTGCACAAGCGACCCAGACTATACGAGGGCAGTCCGGGCTTTATTTTTCGGCACATACGGACGGTGCACAGCTTTGGAGCGTTATACTCAAACCCTGCCTTCGCCAGGGAATGCCTTATAAAAGAATAGTCGAAATTTACATGGTGCGCTACAAAAACCCGGCCCATCAGCATCGCATAAATCGTTTCGGCCACCTCACTGAATAGTGGCTTCCCGCTGACCATCCGGTCATCGATTCCGGTGAGGACCTGGATAAAATACGGAATCGTCTGTTGCGGATCGATAAGCGTTTCAAAACGATCAGTCACTTTCGTTCCATCGTGAATGAGGATCGCAATCTCTGTTATCCCGCCTCCGGAGGCATAGCCCCCAGTTGTTTCTATATCGACAATTGCATATTCCATTATTCAACCATGCGTGTTGTTATTGTTGAACGCCTCAATAAGTCGTAACACACTTTCTTCAATCCCCCGAAACGCTGAGACCGATAAATCCCGAATCGTCCGGACATCAGGTAGGCAACCAGGCAGCAAATTGCCAGATAAGGCCAGCTTTCCACCCCAAACAACTCAATACCCATAATGGTGCTGGCTATCGGCGTATTGCTCGCCCCTGAAAATACGGCCACAAATCCTAGACCCGCAAGCAGTGCCATGGGAAGAGGAATAAACCAAACCAGGGCATTGCCCAAGGTAGCGCCTATAAAAAACAGGGGAGTCACTTCGCCGCCTTTAAAGCCTGCACCGAGTGTAAAAGCGGTAAAGAGAAGCTTAATCAGAAAATCATAGGTATTCAGCTCTATGAAAAAAGCACTTTCAATCGTTGGTATTCCCAAGCCTATATATTTGGTCGTGCCCGTGGAAAGTACCGCAAGAGCAATGACAGCTCCTCCAAGCATTGGCCGTAAAGGAGGGTAAGATATTTTTCGACGAAACAACTCGGCAAAGAAATGAGTTGAACGCGAAAAGAGCATGGCTGTAAGACCGAAAAGAACACCGGCTACACCGGCCCAAAGTAAATTCAGAATAGCCAAATCAGGCAGTATGTCTATCCTATAATGTGCATGGCCAACTCCCCACCAGTAAGTTGTTTGATTAGCAATGAAGGCGCTGAGCACAGCCGGAAAAACGGCGGGATAAAAAGCTTTACGCATCACCAGCACTTCCAGGCCGAAGATGGCTCCCGCCATGGGCGTCCCAAATACGGAGGCGAAGCCGGCTGCGATACCAATCACAATCAGAATTCTCCTATCAGCACTCTCTAGTCCAAAATAATGGGTAAACTGGTCTGAAATAGCTCCTCCCATTTGAACCGCTGTACCCTCTCTGCCTGCCGAACCGCCGAAGAGGTGTGTGATGGCAGTACCCAGTAAAACCAAGGGAGCCATTCGAAAAGGGATAATCTTCTTAGGCCGATCGTATTCCGACAAAAGGAGATTATTTCCAGCGACAACATCTTTTCCGTAGCGATGATACAGCCATCCAATAAAGAGTCCGGCCAGCGGCAGAAACAAAATCAATATCCTACTTTGTTCGCGCAAGTTTGTTACCATGTCTAACGACCAAAGAAGTAACGAGGATGCAGAACCGATCATAACACCAAAGGCGGATGCCAACAACAACCATCTGGTAATATAAAGAAGCACAGGGAATTGATGAATCTTTCTTGACAAATTATAAGGCCTTTGTTCGTAAATTGCGCACATCAAATATAGAATACTATTACCGGCGCTCAAAGCGTTATATTCATAAAAATTGCATGGCAACTACACAAGAAATTATCGAACACTATATCGACTATGTGCTGACGCACGGCGAGCAGCCAAAGTCAGTTTATAACTATTCAAAAAGTCTGGGAATTAGTGAAGCAGAGTTTTATCAATTATTCGCTTCTTTCGACGCAATCGAACGGGCAATCTGGTCGGCGTCCATTGTCGAAACTATAGATACCATCCGGCAACAGGAAGTTTGGGCAAACTATACTGCGAGGGAGAAAATGTTGTCGTTTTTCTATAGTTACGTGGAAGTGTTGAAAAGACAGCGGAGCTTTGTGAAGTATTCCCTGAAGGGCTCAGGAAGGTTAAGCACCCCGGCGGTTCTAGCAGAGGTGAAAATGATTTTTAGCAACTTTTCGGAGGAGCTTATCGCAGACGGACTAAACAGCGGTGAACTTGCTGAGCGAAAATTTATATCGAAGCGCTATAAAGATGCCTTGTGGTTGCAATTTGCGTTCATCCTGGATTTCTGGATCAGGGACGATAGCAAGGATTTTGAAAAGACGGATGAAGCCATTGAAAAGGGAATTAACGTCACCTTCGACCTCTTTCAGCATTCCCCGATAGATAACCTTATCGAATACGGTAAGTTTTTATCACGGAATTTCGATATTAAAGAGAAGATGGGTTTTAAATGAAAGAGCAGAATACTATTCCAAGCTCCAAAACCGGACGATCTGCAAGATTTGTTAAAACCGGAATTCAAATTGGCGGTAATTACATCAAACACTATTCAAAAAGGCTTTTTAACCCGGAGCTTGGCAAGGAAGAGTTGAACGAAGACAATGCTAACGACATCTACAAATCCCTGAGTGAACTGAAAGGTAGTGCATTGAAGGTGGCTCAGATGCTCAGCATGGATAAGAATATCCTTCCTCAGTCGTATACCGACCGCTTTAGTCAATCGCAATACAACGCGCCGCCTCTGTCGGGGCCCCTCATCGTACGGACATTCACTAAGAATTTTGGAAAGGCTCCTGATCAGATCTTCGACAAATTTGATTTGGTTTCGAAGAATGCGGCCTCTATAGGGCAAGTTCACCGGGCTGAACTGGGCAAAAAAAAGCTGGCTGTGAAGATCCAATATCCTGGGGTGGCCGAAAGCATATCGTCTGATTTGAAGATGGTGAAGCCTTTTGCCTTCCGCTTGCTGGGCATGAGCGAGAAGGACTTGAATATATACATGAAAGAGGTGGAAGAACGCCTGTTAGAGGAAACAGACTATGAACTGGAAGTGCGGCGCTCTATCAAGTTTTCACAGGCCTGTTCAACCTTGAACCACGTCGTTTTCCCTACCTATTACCCGGAACTATCCAGCAAGCGGATCATTACTATGGACTGGGTTGAAGGCTTGCATCTCAAAGAATTTTTGGATACTGAACCGAGCCAGGAAATTCGTAACCAGATCGGACAGGCACTTTGGGATTTTTACAATTACCAGCAACATCATTTACGGGCTGTACACGCTGATCCTCATCCCGGTAATTTTCTGATTACGTCCGATATGAAGCTTTGCGCAATCGATTTCGGCTGTATCAAAGAATTGCCGGACGACTTTTATTATCCTTTCTTCTCGCTTGTTTCGAATGATATAATCAATAATAAGGAAAAAACGCTGGAAGCATTCCGGGCCCTCGAAATGATTCAGAAGCACGACACCGAGGCTCAGGTGGAATTTTATTATAAGAACTACCGCGAGATGATCGAGCTTTTTGCAAAGCCTTATGCCAGTGACTATTTTGACTTCAGTGAGGAGCGTTTTTTCCAGGAGCTCTACCAACAAGGCGAGCGGATAGCAAATATGCCTGAATTCAAGCAGGCTCGGGGTGTGAAGCACTTCATCTATATCAATCGCACAAACTACGGTCTGTACTCCATCCTCCATGACCTAAAGGCCAAAGTCAATACTCAAACATACCGACCCTCCAGCCTCTAACTGTTGAGGTCTGTCCTATTCTTTTCCCACAATTAAAATGCACCGAACTTTTCGCCGAAAAGTTCGGTGTATTTACCGACACTTTCCTAAAGTTCACCTAATTCATCTTGCCTGAGGTGCCTTAAGACGCTAGTTTTGAATCAAATAATTAATCAAAGCAAAAAATTGAAACTTCAAAATTAGTCAACCTTAAAAAACAAAAATCATGAAAACTCTATTCAAATCCCTCCTAACCTTCAGCTTTATGATCCTGGCCTGCTCATTTGTAAAAGCCGACCCGAACACAGGTTCTAAGAAATCAATGGACTACACCTTAACGAAATTTATCGAAGGGTCAACATTAGGCGAAATCTCAGGCCTGCCTGTCCTGCTAGACGACGGCTTCAAAATGGACATCAATTGTGGAAACCGCACGCTCAGCTATAATAAAAAGCAAGTAGTCGATTTTATGAAAAAAACTAAAAACATCGTTCAAAATTGCACTACCGATTATAAAATCGTGGAAGAGAACAGCGATTTTACCATTGCAAAAGTAGAGATGAAATATCCAAACTTTACGCGAGTCAACTATGTGACACTTGTTAACCACGGAATTTACTGGTCAATCACCAACGTTTCCACCACCTACATTTAATTACATCCAATAAATCTCCCTCTCCGGGGAAATGCGGTCAAGCTCATGCGTCGATGTCGAACGGCCATTCAAGAGTTTGGCCGTTTTTGTTTATTTGCACCATTTCAGTCCTTTACAAACGCTTCAACAATGATATCTTTGCGACATGGAAATCGTAAAGCAAAAGAAATTCTTTAATTTGTTCGACTTTTCTCAGAAAGTCAACTACAAAACCGAAATACTGGCAGGGCTTACCGTGGCCATGACCATGATGCCCGAATCCCTCTCCTTTGCCATCCTTGCCGGATTTCCCCCACTCATGGGACTCTATGCTGCCTTTTTGATGGGCCTTATTACTTCCATTTTCGGCGGGCGTCCAGGACTGATCTCTGGCGGTGCCGGAGCAACCGTTATCGTACTGATTGCGCTCATGAACAGCCACGGGCTGGAATACGTACTTGCAGCAGTGGCACTGGCTGGAGTATTACAGATCCTTGTAGGAGTTTTTAAGTTTGGAAAATTTGTACGATTGGTTCCCCAGTCGGTCATGTACGGGTTCGTCAACGGCCTGGCTGTAGTCATTTTTATGGCTCAGCTCGACCAGTTCAAGACCGACAACGGGGCAGGCGGAAGCACATGGCTGACAGGAACATCGCTTTACATCATGGCCGGCCTGGTTGCTTTAACCATTGCCATCACCGTTCTTCTGCCTCGCTTTACAAAGGCCTTTCCTTCATCACTTGCTGCTATTATAGTTGTTTTTCTGTTGGTTTTAGGACTGCAGATAGACACCAAAACCGTGGCAGATATCGCTTCTGTCAGCGGAGGCTTTCCACCCTTTCATATTCCCGAAATACCCCTCAGCTGGGACACACTTGAGATCATTTTTCCTTACGGCCTGATCATGGCCGGTGTAGGACTTACTGAAGGCCTTCTGACGTTAAACCTGGTGGACGAGATAACGGGAACACGCGGAAATGGTAACCGGGAAAGTATCGCCCAGGGAACTGCGAACATTGCCAACGGATTTTTTTCCGGGATGGGTGGATGCCCGATGATCGCACAAACGTTGGTTAACCTTTCGGCAGGCTCCCGAGCTCGTTTATCGGGTATTGTAGCTTCGCTAGCCATCCTCTGTATTATTCTTTTTGGCGCCCCGGTTATTGAAAAGGTTCCCTTAGCCGCGCTAACCGGCGTGATGATTATGGTAGCCGTTGGAACCTTTGAGTGGATCAGTCTCCGAATTATAAATAAAATGCCGAAACAAGACATTTTTATTGGAATTTTAGTTGCGATCATTACGATATTCATGCACAACCTGGCCTTGGCGGTGCTTATTGGGGTCATCATCGCGGCCCTGGTATTTGCTTGGGAAAGTGCAAAGCGCATTCGGGCGCGCAAGTATGTCGATGAAAAGGGCGTAAAACATTACGAAATATACGGCCCCCTCTTTTTCGCTTCTGTAGCAGCTTTTCTTGAGAAATTTGATGTTTCGGGCGACCCGGACGAGATCGTCATCGATTTCAGGGAAAGCCGGGTTGCCGATATGTCGGGAATTGAAGCACTGAATAAACTGACATCCAGGTACGCACAGGTTAATAAGAAAATACGATTAAGCAATCTGGGTGCCGACTCCAGGTTATTGCTCAAAAATGCGGAATCCGTTATAAACGTTAATATCCTAGAATAATATGGACCTTAGCCTGACTCCCATCCCGGAACAATTTTATCAGCGTACAGAAGTAACGGACATTGCCCGTGAACTCCTGGGAATGCACCTTGTCACCCGCATTGGAGGGGACATTACGGGGGGCAAAATTGTTGAAACCGAAGCCTACAGGGGTATCACCGACAGAGCTTCGCACGCCTATGGAGGGCGTCGAACGGCGCGCACCGGAACCTTGTATTCTCACGGTGGTATCGCCTACGTTTATCTGTGTTACGGCATTCATCATTTGTTCAATATTGTGACCGGGCCCGAAGACACACCGCATGCAGTACTGATACGTGGAATAGAACCTCTCTACGGAGTAGACCTGATGCTATCGCGACGAAATATGCCGTCCTTGAAGCCGCAAATTTCGGCTGGCCCTGGAGCGCTCTCGAAAGCGCTGGCGATCGATCGGCGCCATAATGGCCTCGAGCTAAACCGAGGCGAAATCTGGATTGGCGACGCCCCTGGACTCGATTCGAAGGAAGAGATCATCAGCAGCGCAAGGATAGGCGTGGCTTACGCAAAAGAGGACGCTTTATTACCGTGGCGCTTTTCACTCAAAGGAAACCCCTTTGTGAGTCGCCCGCGCCCAAAATGATCCCGATCTGAATTCTTTTAGCTTAGCTTCTTAGCGACCTTATCTGTCATTCGAGCTTTGTATTGAGAAGGCGTTAAACCGGTAACCGCTTTAAAATTCCTATTAAAGGATACCTTTGAATTGAACCCGCAGAGATACGCTAGATTTTCCATAGAAGACACATCCTCCCTATCTAAAATTCTGCAGGCATAGGCAACACGGTGTTCATTAACAAACTGGTTGAAACCTTTATTTAATTTAAGATTCAAAACCTGAGTGATGTGATGTTTCGGTGCTCCCATATTTCTGGCCAACGATTCAAGGGAAAGCTCAGGGTCTTTGTAGACTTCATCCTCTATCATTTTCGATAACTTACTTTCGTATACTTGCACAGCATCGTCTGACAGAAGAGATTTCTGATATTGAACCGGCTCAGAAAAGAGCGCCCCATCAAGTTCATCTTTATCACCCTGTACGCTGAAAAACTGGATCAAACGCGCGATTTGATAGTGTAATACGGCTATTACCTGCACAAATATCGCCGAGTAAATAAGTACGCGGACAAAGGGAAATCGATTCGACGTTCGTGGCATATCCAACGAAAGTGTGGATATTAGAAACAGACTTCCCAAACTTACCAAGAGCGTAATGCCAATCGTAGTAAGCCTTGCTACTTTCAAAAAAAGTGCTGATTGCATACGCTGGCGAGTCAGGATCACTGCAGCAAATACATAACCGATCATCGAAACCGCTGCAGAGAGATAAAGAGCATCAAAATAGTATTTTCTGTAAGAAAACTCAAATTGATAACGGATTGAGAAAAATAAAAAAAAGACGAAAGCTATTGCGAAGGGTACGAAGTGGACAAGCGCCTGACTTCTGGAATACCTGTTCTCAGAAGCAGCTTTGCAAGCGATAAAAAAAAGCGGCCCATAAATCAGTGGAAAAGGAAATGCTGTGTCAATGTAGCGAGGCAAGCTTAACACTTCGTACGCGAGCGTATAAAGATTGTGGAACGTTACAAAAAAAAGGAAAAAACGAACGATCCTGTCGAATTCTGTTCTGACGGTCACCCTTCCTTCAATATATAATGACGTCACCGAAAGAACAATAATCGCAATATTGAGGTGCTCAATCATATCTGCAGATTGCCCCTAATTATCCAAGATTAAACTAGATCTATACTCGGAAGGTGTTATCGACGAAAATTGCTTGAAATACTTATTAAAAGTCGTCTTGGAGTTGAAACCACATTCGAAGGCCAGAAATTCTATGGTAATATTAGCATTGTGCTTCATTCTTAATTTGGCTTCTTCAATTCTTTTTTCGGCAATATACTGATAAAAAGGTTTTTTCACAAAAACAGTGAACACTTGGGAAAGATGATGCTTTGGGATTCCCGTCTCGTGTAGCAGGTCGTCCATAGACAGTGCTGCATTTAAAAAAAGCTTTTTCTCGTCAATTACAGATTCTATCTGTCTGGCATAATTTTCAAGCACCGACACGTCAATATTATAAGCATAATTTTTGGAAACAGACGAAGGATCATCTGATCTGAAAGTTTCCTCCTGTCTAGAAGATGCAGGATTATTTTCAACCAAATACCCGAATAAAATCGTGGATGCCACCAACAACAGTCCATATACCACATATGAAGGGTCAAAATTTAGATCCGCCCAGTGAATACGACCGATACTTGAGAGAAGTAATAAGGCAATGAACACTGAACCTACCATTGAAACAGCCGCGACCTGAAGCACGATTACCTTCTCGGCCGAATTCGTTTTATCCAGGTCCTTGCTAATCCACGCATAGACACTGTAGATAAGTGAGGAGAGCAAAAGCACGGTGAGATAAAGCGGTGCACCGTATAAAGGGAAAAGCAGACAAACGAATATAAACGGTAACAGATGAAAGAGCCAACTCGCATGGGCCGACCTCTCCTGACTCAGACGATGTAAGTAATAGTGAAGCGGGCCAAAGAGAAGCGCGATCGGAACAAATATGCCAAAAAGCCGCAGTAACGCATTGATCAGTACGATGACGAAAAACAGCTTAATAATCACGGCGAAGTTGACACCTTCACTTTTGAACTTTCTAATGTACATCATGGCGGTTTAACTAATAAGAACAAAACTATTCTAAACGGCCAGCAATAGATGTAGTAATTCATAAAAAAGCGTGTAGTAATCAAACTACACGCTCTCTAATAAAGTCCTGGTTTTGGATTAGTCAACTTCGGACCAGCTTCGGACCAGCTTCAGAGCAGCTTCAGACCAGCTTCGGGCAGCACGCCGGTTTGGGCGAAGGTAGAGCGAAGGAGGCTTCAAAGTGGTCCGGAACTGATATAATGAAATATAAAATAGTCTGTCAGGAAAATCGGTAGGCCTCCCTTCACCCAATTTTATAATTCTCTGATCCAGATATTCCTGAAACTTATCGGATCGCTCGGGTCGCCATGAGACTGCAATTTGATGGGGGCCGACTCATACTTCTTATAAACGGGTTGGCCGATGTAGCGTGTCTCGCCCTGCAATTCTACGTTATTTTGAACAAGTACACCATTAAAAAAAACAGTTACCCGTGCAGGACTTTTCAGACTACCATCATCGTTAAATCTTGGAGCGGTCCATGCAATGTCGTAAACGTTCCACTCGCCCGGCTTTCTGGCAGGATTCGACTGAGGAGCAAATTGCTTGTAAATACTGGCTGCCATACCGTTCACATATGTTTTATTCTCATTGTTATAGGAGTCCAAAATCTGAAGCTCGTAACCTTCGTCGCCACCACCCGTAGAAGCGAGAAATAAACCACTATTACCGCGCGACTGCCCATCTTCCTTGACCGTTGCAGGCACCTTCCATTCAATATGGAGCTGATAATCACGGAAAGACTGCTTGGTCTCAATGTTTCCATCGCCCGTCTTTTTATTAACGGTTAACAATCCATTCTGGAGTGTCCACTTGGCCGCCGACTTGTCCTTTACGGTCACCCAGTTATCCAGATTCGACCCGTCAAATAAAACAATCGCGTCGGAAGGGGCGTCACTAAACGTCTGGCCGGCTTTAACCACGTTGGGAACAGGATCCCACACTTCTGTATCCTCCGGTTTACCCTGAGCCTGAACTTGCAGCGCAAATAGGCCCATAACACTTATGCATAAAAATTTGGTCTGATAACGTTTCATTTTCATAGTTTAATTAAATCGTTGATTTGTAAATATAGTATTCTCAGGAAATTCTTAGTATTATTATCAAAAATAGTCAAATGAACGAAACCCAAATCAAAGCGATCGCGGACACGCTACTGCCTCAGTTTCTTCCAAAAAACGATCAGGAAACGGAACTAAGTTTCAATTTCACGATTCCACCTAATAGCACCTTCCGGGTTTGGTACTCCAAAAAAGGTGACACCTGGTCTTTCCAGCGCTACGAAAAAATTGTGATATGAAGTTTTTTTTTATCTTAGGGCCACTTTACGTTCAACATCATGTTTACTCAAAAAAATCAGCTCCGACCCTTCCTGTCGATCATCCTTTTTACGTTTATCAGTCTCTCGTGTACCACACTGAAAAATTTCCAGGCTCCCACTGATCCCGCCTCTCACGTAAACCCTTTCATAGGCACAGCTCCACTACTTGACAGGAACATCATCGGCTATACCCCTCCGAAAAACTGGAGGGTATGGGCAGGACTGACCTTCCCCGGATCATCATTACCGAATGCCATGGTACAACTTAGCCCGATGACAGAATACGGGAGTGGCGCCGGATACGAATACGAGGATACCGAAATTTTAAGCTTTACACATACGAATAAAGGACACTGGAACCTTTGCCACCTCCCCGTGCTTCCTGTATCAGAGCATGCCGAAGCACCTTTCAAATCGAGCTTTTCCCATGACAGTGAAAAAGCATCGCCAGCGTATTATGAAGTTTTACTTCAGGACTACCAGGTGAAAGTAAGACTAAGCTCAACGCTCCGTGCGGGAATCCATGAGTACACCTATCAAAATACCCAGGATAAAAGAATACTATTCGACCTAGGTAAAGCAAATAATCGCGTTTCCGATTGGGAACTACGTCAGAACGGAAACGCCGTTGAAGGTTTTCAGCGGACCGGCGGCGAGATAGTTCATTTCTATGCGCTGTTAAACCAGGAGATTGAGAATATTGATATCGATCGGCCGGGGAAGCGTGACGGTTCTGTCATGATCCGCCTGAAGAACGGGGGCCATCAAGTCGTGGTTATGAAAATCGGAATTTCTTTTGTTAGCATCGACAATGCGAGACAAAATCTGATGGAAGAGATAGGCGATAAAACCTTTGACGAAATTTGCGCAAACGGCCACCAAACATGGACCCGGCTTCTTTCACAAGTTGAGGTAAAGGGTGGTACAGCCAAGCAAAAAGAACTCTTCTACACCTCTCTTTACCGGTCTTTTCTTTGGCCCGCTCTGAGAAGCGATAACAACGGTCAATTTAGAGACGAAGCCGGGAAAATCCGGAAGGAAGCATTTAATTATTATGAGATCCCATCGTTGTGGGACACGTATCGTAATAAGGACATCTTGTTGGGTCTTCTAAGTCCTGAAGTAAGCAACGATGTTATTAAGTCGATGATCGACCGGGGTGAGATCACTGGCTTTATGCCTACTTTCTTCCATGGCGACCATGGAGCTCCCTATATAGCAGGAACCTACTTCAGAAATATTGGTGATTTTGATATAAACCGGGCTTATAAAATATTGTTAAATAATGCCTATAATGTGAAAGGGCCGAGGGCTCATCTAGACGAATATATCAGTAAGGGTTTTATTTCTGACCCGGATCTGAAGCGTCCTCATGTGGAAAGCAAGGGACGTGCCGGCGTCTCCAAAACGCTCGAATATGCCTACGACGATTATTCTTTGTCGCTTCTGGCAGAATCGCTGGGTGATCAGAAGCACGCTTTGGATCTGAGAAAACGCTCAGCCAACTATAAAAACATGTTCGATAAGAGCACCAATTTCATGCGGGGTCGATTGGAGAATGGAAATTGGATCACTCCCTTTAATCCGCAATATCCTTATTACGAATATATGTACAGGGAAGGTACTGCCTGGCACCTATCTTTCTTCGTCCCTCACGACATGCCAGGATTGGTTGATTTATACGGGAGTGCAGAGGCCTTTGAAGCAAAACTCGATTCGCTCTTCACCCTGCCACGTGATGCTGATAACTATGTTGCACGGAACATTTCCGGCTTTATGGGCCAGTACAGCCATGGGAATCAACCTGCACATGAAGCGCCGTTTTCGTACTACTTTATTGGCAAACCCTGGAAGTCGCAAGCCGTTATCGATAATATTCTGGAAAACTATTATGGAATCGGCGAGCATGGCTTGACACTTTCGGGCATGGATGATGCAGGAGAGATGTCGTCGTGGTATGTGCTGAGTGCCCTGGGAATGTATACCCTGTCCCCCGCAGACCCTGAATATTTACTGACCGTCCCTATTTTCGACGAAGTGCGCTGGTCAATCAACGGCAAAAAGACCTTTACGGTTAGAAAGCCAGGCAAAGGAAGGAAATTAAAAGGTCTTTACCTGAATGGATCGCCCATCCAGGGATACTTCCTTTCTCATGAAGATTTTATGAATGGAGGAACCCTTCTTTACGAAACAGAGTAGCGAAAGCCGCAGGGGCAGTCATCAGGAATACTCAACGGAAGCGTCTAAAATGCCGAGCGCATATTGAGTGACCTCGTCATTTAAGTCCTGGGATCGGATCCGCTCCTTCAGGTTCGTATCCCAATTGTAAAGAGCTTCGTTCCGCGTATTTCCATAGCCTGATATCCCCACGTCTGGATCAGGACCAAACAAGCAATGATAACCTTCATCATCCTGAAACAACTGAGGACGAAATAATTTTACTGAGATCGGAAGTTCCTCTTTTCTAAAGTCGATCCGAAGCGGATGTCCTGTGGCAACATTGATCTGATTCATAGCTTTTTACTTTTAGGTGTAATAAGTACTACACTAAGAATCAGGATATTGTTTATTTTAATTTCAAAAAACGCTGTCGGGTTCGTTTACGTTTACGCCAATTCGAAGTGCCTTTAATCCGTTGACCCCTTGTAACTCTTCAAGTTCGAGTTCTTCCAGATCGTCAAGAAGCAGACCCTCCTTTTGCAGGTAAGAAATATAACCATAATACTCACTAACATCCTTAGGACTAAAATACACCATCGCTATTTTGCCGGGCTGCGTCAAGCGCTCATGGCTGTCCTTAAGGTTGACTTTATCTATACGCTTTTTAATTATTTGATATCGGATATTATAAGCTCCTTCTACATCGAACCTGCGCTCATCGGTACGGAAGCAGATATCGATCGGTGTGGCATTCACGAAAATGAGCTGAGTAGTAAGTAGTGGACGCTCCATTTGAGGCTGAAGTGCATGCGTAATACGAGCCAATGCAGCCATCGAGGTCAGCTGCCAAAGCCTGGCATTCTTCAGATAGACCATATTAAATCGCTTAGCCGGGGCGATCGACTGACCCATATAGATGTCGTATTCAATCCCATCGGAGCGAAATTTCTCAAAATAACAGGGATAGGAACGCTGGAGTTCATCATTAAACATCTCCAAATACGAATTTACCGAAGAATTTATCAGTTGTATCGAGGCTTCGAGTTGTCTTCGATGCCGGAAGGCGCCGCCTGCGAGCGGATTCACCTCGTCTTCATAAACCCGAATCAGCTTCGCTGCCTGCTCATCCTCTTCTTTAAAATAATTGAGAAGTTCGGGAATATCCCGCTCAAGAAAATCCGCAATCTTCAGTTGAAAGTTGTCGGATACCTCTTTATATAACTTTTGAAGCCAAAAATCACATTTGTAAATCATAGCATCAAAAATCGCAATATTGGATAAATTTCTTAATTCGCCAAGAACGTTCTTTAATGTTCCGAGTTGGGAATGCATATCCGCATTAAAGGCTATATTGCGTTCAACTGTCGAGTTCTTAATATCAATAGCTCCATATAAGGGGTAGACACTTTCAAAACCGATATCGTCGATAGACTTTTTTGGCTTCTCCAACTGTAGATTCTGAAGATATTGCCAGGCTGTTTGATTGAATTTCCATTGAACTGCCGGTTGGATCGACGTAAACTTTTCTTTGATCACCTCATTGATGCGCGCTTCAAATTCAAGCGAATGATCTCTCAATAATTGCGAAAGCAACGGTGTGGCACTGATCAAGGAAGAAAGCAGATCCTCGTTAAGCTGTCCCGGCTTACGCGAGTAAACTTCCAGCATTCCGGTAATCTTGTTATTATGATACACAGGGATCAATGCGTACGACAAAATCTGATAATATTGTAAGCCTTCCCGAAAGATCTCTAGCTGATGGTTATCGGGAAGTGAACCTGCATTGAAAAGGAGAATTTCCGGATTTTCCAGATACGACTCAATCAGGTGGTCCATTCGTCCCTCACTGATCATTTTTTCCCGAACCATTTTAAGCATGACACAATTATGGTCACCCGAAGTGTCGAACTGAATTTTGCCATTCAGTTTAAAAAACGGAAGCAGCGTGAACTCCACATCACGACTGCCTACCATCGTTTGCAGTGACTCTATTACGGCGGAATCGTAAGATACTGTATCGGAGCCCCGAATAATGATCGTCTTGATATTCTCTAGTGCCTGGCTGCTGGTAATATCGTTAAGCGTAATCACTGAAAAGCCCTCAAACCGGAATAGCTCCAGGGGGAGCTGCTCTTGCAACACCCTCCAGTCGAGCGGACGATGCGCTTTTTTTCGCAGACGTGAAAAATCAAGCTGAGGCAGCTCACCTTCTACACTCACTTGCACAAAGCGGTTGTTCACATCAATCTCGAAATATCTTGTTAAACCGGTTGTCGGATCTAAAAACTGATATTCCGGCTTGAAAACGCGTTCAGCATAACCATATATTTTTTCCAAAATCAGCGCGTACATAATTCTGTTCCTGTTGGTAGAATCTTCACACACGTCGCGGTCGGGAAGCGTTAGGGAATCTTGCGGACGCTGCTTGAGTAAATCATAGAAGCTGTCTGTTCCGTAAAAAACAGTATTTCCTATTGGATATCCAAGGGCCCACAAGGTGTCTTTCTCGAAGGCAATCGAGGGAACAAGAAAGCTGTAAATCAGCTCAAAACATTCTTCAAAATGCTGAATATTATGCTCCGATACCGGTCCGTATTGCTCAAACTTCCCTTGAAGTTCCTCAATCATCCTCTGGATATAGGCCTGCTTCAATGGTTTTTCCCCCGGCAGTCGCTTTGCTAAGTAGTTTAAAAAACTGGCAAAAGACAGCCTGAAGTTACCTTCCCCGCTCTCCCTTGCCGTTGCATCAATAATGCGTACGGTAGTTTGCATTTAAATCTTGTTAATATGGAATTAAAATCTGAATCCTAAGCTAAAGTACGGAGACCAATCGCCCTCTGAACGACCGCCAACCAGCTGTGCAACCAGCATCCGGGCAGGAGCGTAGTACAATCCTCCGCCGTAGCCCTGATGGATCTTGCGGCTGTTATACCCTTTCGCCCATACTTTACCGGCATCGTAAAAAGCAATCAGCCCCAACTGACCTGGAAGGATATAGCTGCCAACTTCCGCCAGTCGTACCCTGGCCTCTAAATTATTATACAGCAGATGTTCACCTGCAAATCGATATCGCCGCGCTCCCCAGAGGTTTTCGCCCCCGAGATATAAGGCTTGGTAGAAAGCCATCTTTCCGGCGGTGACTCCTCCCCCTGTACGATTTGCAAATATAACAGCATCATTCGCAAAGCTGGTAAAGAAGGCCGCCTCCGAGGTGAATTGCATAAACGAACGGGAATGTTCATTTAAACCCGCCAGGCCCTGAACGTTTAGATGAAAGTAGCCCCCTGAAGAGGGCAACAAGCGGCTATTTCGATTATCACGAATGTAATCGAATTGTAAACCTGCGTACACCTTGTCACGGTCGATGATAAGACTATCGTACGAATTGATTTGTCCGCTTTCGGTAATAAAACGACCTGTATTGTCGGACCGATCGAAGCTGTAAAACTGAAACTTTGGGCCAGCCTTAATCCAGGTTTTTCGCATTTCCCACTGGAGCGAGGGCTCCAGGTCATAAAGGTTATATCGTGTTCTGTAGTAGCTCGGCGAGTGTGAATCGTTGTCGAAAGCGCTGTTATTTCCCAAGCCAAAGAAATTTTGCGTATTGTTTGGAACAAAGGCACTGGCATCCAGCAGGAAATCGGCTTTCCCTAACACGTGCCGCCAATGTCCCTTATATACGAACTTAAACGAGCCAGTCGATAAGGAAGAAGACAACAACACCTGCTGAGTGCTGGAAAAAGGACTTTTGCGAAAACCGCGCTGATGGGTATATTTAAAGCCTCCTCCCAATATCAGTCCGTCATCCACATTATATCCCGCAGTGATCAAAGGCATCAGCACATTATACAGATTTACCGGTACAAAGGCAGTATGATTACTGTCTGCACGAAGATACTGGCGCACTTTACCGGATTGATCCAATACGGTGCTCTTCTCTCCATGGTCGTAAAGCCTTATCTTATTTTTTGCATTGGTTATGGTGTAGTGCTTAGCGTCAGCGCCACCAATAATACGCAGTCTGATATCAGAATCCCCTACGTCGACCTGCACACTATCATGGCCGTTCGACAAATAGAGGCGAATTTCCCGGGTGATATCGGGCTGATAGACATTGTCCATCAACACGCCCTTGATCTCATTTTCCTTGTTAATCTTGTTAACCCTTACCCGAATTCCCCCATCGGCTGCATCTTCCAGGATAACTCGTTCGTGTTTATTGCTCAGTCGTATATCCACGATAGAATTTACGAAGCGAAAATGCTCATCCATTTTCTCTGGTATCAAATCCCGACGATGTTTCAGGTCCTCCAACAGTTGCCTACCACGAATTTCGTACGAAGATTTCGGCAGTCGCTTTAACCCTTCCAAAAGTACCTCGTCTGAAACCCGGGTCACGAAGTCGCGACTGAGATCCATCCACTCATCGTAACTAAACTGCATCTTTGGATGAGCATTCAAGAAACCGGACTTAAACAACGAATAATGAACGCTCTTGATTTCCGAAGAAAATCCCTGATTGGCGGGAATGGCCCATTCGCGTGATACCATACCAGGGAAAAAACCATCCATCAGCCGGATCACCTGATCGCGGTCACGTGGCACTACCCGATAATCCTTGTCTTTGCCCGTATTTTCGTCTACCCAACGGAACTGATCTTCATGACGATCCCAGTCGGCTAACAGCAGGTCAAGCAAGCGCGACCTAAAAAAAGTTTTGGCTCCGAAGGTGTCGTCATTATCGTTAAATACTTTTTCAAGCATCTTTAGCGTGTTGTCAGAATCGCCTAGTGGTTCGCGTTCCTCCAGGAGGTTTAAGCTATGCGCAAAGGCAAGATTATGAACTCCTAAGGCGCTGTCCGGAGCGACAACACCAATGATAGGGTTAGCAGAAGGGACACCTCCTGCACGGGCGAGCGGGGGGACAATGAGCGCTGAATAAGGATGCTGTGCACTGACAGCATCATCGAGAATTCCTTCCGCAAACGTATTGTGTAGGGCTTCGGGGATCAGTGCTTCTGCATTCTTGTTAACACTGCGAAGGACCCACTGCTTACCTGTTTTATCTTCGAGGCGCAACGAGGTGGTTTGCATCCCCCCTCCCAG